>JABAHS010127863.1_pt1 | contig 15601 bp, 5 predicted proteins | sample 7062111 | NCBI WGS metagenome assembly JABAHS01 (sample SAMN14534600, study PRJNA622989) | marine sediment metagenome | biome: marine biome [ENVO:00000428]; feature: marine pelagic biome [ENVO:01000023]; material: deep marine sediment [ENVO:00002113]; isolation source: pool of 4 deep marine... | reverse complement strand
AATGCAATCCGCCATAAGGCTGATTAATACCTGTTATGACAAGAGTTTGGTTATAATTTTACATTGGTTTTACATCTCCTAAGTGGTTGTAATAAATATAATTAGGGCAAGATTAAGGAAAAGTTCAACAAAAACATCCCATTTTCGTAAACCACAGGACAATTTTTACGTCTAAAACATATAGACAGGTTTATTTAAGTCGATTTTGAGTCCAAATTAGTCACAATCAAGCTTTTATAGGAGAAAAAAATGAACAATAGTATGACAAAAAAGATGAGAATGGCAGGTTTAATAACTATTCTGTTGGCGGTTGCCTTATTTTCACACGCCTGGAGCCGGGAATCAGCGGAGGTTACGCCTGCCGAGGAGCCCCAGGTAACTCAGGGTGCTCTGCGGGCGGTGAACGAGGATGGCGAGGTCATTCTGGAATTTCCACTTAAACACACTTCTGTTTACGCCCAGATTTCCGGTTTTCTTGCTCAGGTGGAGGTAAAACAGCATTTCCACAATCCTCATAATGAAAAAATTGAGGCGGTCTACGTCTTTCCACTGCCGGAAAATTCTGCCGTTAACGAGATGATAATGGTGGTGGGCACGCGAAATATCTACGGAGAGATTCATAAACGCATTGTGGCCAGGCAGATTTATGAGCAGGCAAGGGCCGCCGGCAAACGCACCGCGCTTTTGGAACAGGAGAGGCCGAATATCTTTACCCAGTCTGTTGCCAATATTGGAGCCGGCGAAGAGATTGTGATTACTATCCGTTACGTGCAGGCGCTAAAATATGACCGCGGCGTATACAGGTATGTTTTCCCTATGGTTGTCGGTCCGCGATTCATACCGGGCGCTCCGACCGGAAAAAAGGGCACCGGATGGGCACAGGATACAAACGACGTACCCGATGCCTCCCGCATCACTCCCCCCGTGATTAAACCCGGCCGAAGAAGTGGACACGACATCAGCCTTACCCTGGTGCTGGATGCAGGTCTTTCTATAGAGGATTTAAAATCAAAATCACACGACATAGAGTTAACCGACGAGGATGTAGGAAAAGCAACAGTGAGCATAATGAAGCAGGATACGATTCCCAATAAGGATTTTGTCCTTGAATATCGCGTTGCCGAGGATAAGCCCCGCAGCGCTTTTCTCACTCATTTTTCCCAGCAGGGGGGATATCTTATGTTGATGATTCAGCCGAGCCTGGAAAGCGTCACCCGGGATCTCGAGCCCAAAGAAATATTCTTCGTAGTGGATTGTTCCGGCTCGATGAGAGGCTATCCAATACAGAAGGTCAAGGAGGCGATGTATCATTGTATTCAGGGAATCAGTCCTGATGATACATTCCAGATAATCCGCTTCTCGTCAAATGCCAGTGCATTTTCGCCCAAGCCGGTCCCTGCAACTCGCCTGCATAAGGAAGAAGCCCTGGATTACATTCAGGCACTCTACGGAAGTGGCGGTACAAGGATGATAGAGGGCATAAAGGCATGCCTTGACTATCCCAAAAATCCTGAGCGTCAGAGAATTGTCTTTTTTATGACCGATGGTTTCATCGGCAACGATAGTCAGATTCTGGCGGCGATAAAAGAAAAAGTGGGTACTACCCGGCTCTTTTCTTTCGGAGTCGGTTCGTCACCGAACCGCTCATTATTGGAGCGCATGGCCGAGCTTGGCCGGGGTACTTCTCAATATATTCGACAGGACGAGGACCCACAGCCGGTAATAACCGCCATGCTCTCCAGGATTTCCAAGCCGTATCTTACAGATGTCGAAATAAACTGGGCGGGCCTTTCTGTTACCGATGTCTATCCGAATCCTATTCCGGACCTTTACTCGGCCCAGCCGCTGATTCTCTTCGCACGTTACGACGTAGCAGGACAGGCGGGCATAACTCTAAGGGGCACGATAAACGGTCAGCCCTATGAAGAACAGGTATGGATTTCGCTTCCAAACTGGAATCCCGATAACGGCTCCCTTGCCTCAGTATGGGCCAGAGAGAAGATCAAATACCTGATGCTCGAGCAGCTTGGCGGCAGGGCAAAGAGCATAGAACAAGAGGTTACTAATCTTGCCCTGGAATATAATCTTATGTCGCAGTACACCTCTTTTGTTGCTGTTGATGAGGTTATACCCGAAGGAAGCGACACAACACTTCCAAAGACTATTGCCATCCCTGTGCCCATGCCCGATGGCGTCAGCTTCACAGGAGTATTCGGCCCGCCGAGCGGGTATCCGGGAGATTATGTAAATGGAGATGGATTTAAGTTCAAAGGTAAGGCAGCAGATGGCCTTGCACTCGGCCGCCGATCGGGAAGATTACAGCTGTACGCTATGCCGAAAAGCGCGGCGCTCAGCAGAGCTTCTGCTGCACTCGCACCCTCTCGACGCGCTGAATTATCCTTGAGGATGTTGGGAACGGAGAAATTAGCAGAAGGACGTTCAAATACACGCTACTTCGGAGGATACGGAGGTGCTCGAGGGGCGTTTGGTATGCAATTGGGGGAAAGCTTGCGGGGAGAGAGGGAAGGACTTGACCTCTTTCTTTCTTATGCAGCTAAAGAAGAAAATGAATATCTGCAACAAGGCCATAAAGCCTTGTCTGATAAAGATAAAGAACTGTATAACACCCTTAGCCAAATCCATTATGGACAGAAAGTAGATGAAGCAAAAACAAACGAAACTCTGAAGAAATTGTTGAACAGTAAGGAAGGATCTGAGATAGCCGTGGGATTAAACCTGCTTGCATCGCTCGCTCAGCAAAAGGCAAAGTTTGATGAAGTACATATCGCCACGGCGATAAAGCTGACCACCGATGGCGAGAATGAACACATCCGCTCTCAGGCACTGTCGGCTGTATCTGTGATTAAGCAGCCGGTACCTTTGGATATTCTGCGCAAGACTGCCAAGGATAAGGATGCGACTGTTCGGATGCTCACCGCCCATGTCCTGGCGGATAAGAAGCTGGGCAAAGAAGCCAGGCGTTTAATCAGAGCGCTTGTAAAAGATAAAGACCACAGAGTTGCCGCTTTAGCTATAAAGGCGGGGACCGAAGCGAGAAAGATGAACGGCCTTATCCCGGCCCTCGAGAAAATACTGCTTAACGCCGATTTCGAAAAGCAGTATTTCGCCGTATTAGAGGCGGGCCTGGGCCTTCACCGATTGGCAGAAGCCGATCCGAAACTGAAAACAAAAGTCGGGAAAATCTTCATCCAGTCTCTGGATAAAGACTATCCGGCAGCGGTCGGCAAGGAAAAGTTCAATCTCAAGAAGGCTGTCAACCTGATTGCCCTAAAGAACCTGGATGGATATAACGGAGATGATGCTTATCCCGGCGTTCTAAAGCTCGCTTCCGATGCTGATAAGGATGTGCAAACACTGGCTGTTTCGGTCCTGGTCGGTTATAAGAAGGCAGCTTCCTACCTTTGCCAAAATGTCCTCAGTAAGGATACATTCCTTGATAAGCCGGAGTTGCTGACGACTGTAGTACAGCATCTGCGGGGCTACGAACCGTCGGATGATTTCTATGCCGCCGTGAAAAAATTATTAAAAGAAGAGAAAGTCTCCTCCCGCTCCCATGCTGTGCTTAGGGTGGCTCTCACGGAAGCGCTCCTTGACCGGGGCAACAGTAAGGATATTCAATATTTGATTTCTCTCTTGAGAAAGGATAAAGAATGGAAAGTCAGACGTGCAATCCTTGCCCGCCTCGCCGATATGAGAAAAGAAAAAGTGTTGGATACCGCCCTTAAGGCCCTTGAGGACCCGCACCCCGTCATCAGGCAGCTTGCTCTGGCAGAGGCCATAGCCGCCACGGCAAAGAAGGACAAACGGGCAGACTACCTTGATAAGCTCTCGCAAAGTCCAACCCCGGCCGTCTGTGACCGGATATTGCTGGACGAAGGATTAAGCTCGGATTTATCTTTACGTCCTCTGCAGGAGATCCGAAAAGTTCTGATTGCCCGCGGTGCAAAGCTCGGCTAAACCCCGGCAAATGCAGCTAATCCCGGCCTGCTCTCTAAAACCGCCCCCCCTTTGGAGAGCAGGCCATTTTTATAAGGCCCATAGAATAATCATACGTCTTGTGTTATTCACCCGGCTTTGGTATTATAGAGAGACTCAATACTGACATGAATCGCAAAAAATACATGATTACTGCATCGCTGGCATGGTACTTTGTTGTATCGATGAGCCTCACCTTTACAGCAAGTGTTACCGGTGCAGATGGGCTTGAATCCCTCGGCAATACCGATGGCATTCTCACTTGGCACATGGGTTCACTCGAGCCCGGCGCAACGCCGCAGGAAACGGTTATCTTCGCATACGCCGAGTCCCGCAAAAAGCTGCTGACCCTGCTGGAGGCTGCCCGGCGTGATTTTTCCACCAAATCCGAACCATTACCCACTGCATCTGATACATCCGGCAGCAAGGTTATATGGACCAACAACGGCGTCACGAATTTTGCCCTTCAGGAAAATGGCTCCTTCTTCTGGGAGGGCGGACGACAGGCCCTCAAATGCGAGCGTGGCGGCCAACTTAGCCGGCTGGGCTACTATATTCACTATAACGATGGGGCAGCCAAGCGAGCCGGAACTCCGATTCTCCAGCGAGGCGCTTTGGAAAACTTCCGCATCATCGAATCCGTGCGCAAATTGGATCCGACGCAAGCCTGTGGATCGCTGGAAACAAAGGACAAAAAACTACAGCTAAGAATCCGGTCTATAATGGGCAAAGGTCCGGCAGCCGGCATCGAGTTTGTCATCACCAATAAAAGCGGTGCGGTCCTCAGGGACGTGCGGCTAAGTGTATACTCCAACATCGAGTCCGCTCACGATCACGGCAATGATTACAGTATTTTGGATTCGGATATCGGCGGACTGCTTGTCGTCGATAGCCCCACAGGATTTTGTGTCGCGATGTCGGGTATACGCCGTCCGGCTTCGGGATACTCTGGTCTCTGGGCATCTGAAAGGCAATTCCGCGACCAAATAAGTATCCCCATCGACAAATGGCAGGCATACACCGGTCTGCCTGAACATATGCTGCTATCGGCTATACCCCATCCCCCGGCGCCGTATACCAAGCCGACCGAACCGGTCACCAGAACACTGACCGAAGCCGAGGCAACCAAGGCCCTTGAGAGTGATTGGCTCTTTCAGGCCGAAGGTAAAAACCTGCACACAAGGACCGCAGAAGAAATACAATGGGCCCGAGAACTTGCATCACGTTTGAAACAGAACCACAAGACGCCCTCGCTCGAATCCGAAGTGTCGCAGCTTAGAATACTACAGCAAAAACTGGATAAACAGGCTGATAACAAGGCCGACCAGGCTGGATTGAAGAAAATCTACTTTGAGGTCCGAAAGATAAAACGCAGGATTATGTTCAAAAATCCGGTGATAAACTTCACTGAAGTTTTGTTCATTGATAATCCCTTCCCGCAGGGTGCCGAATGGCCGCACCAGGCCCGGCATCGAAACGGCATGATGGCGGTCCCCGGCGGTAGGCTGTTGGTTCTTGACGGCCTTCATCCCGGCGGAAAAATCAGAAAGCTTGCACCAAAAAAACCGGGAAGCTTCTGGCGGCCGGACCTCTCCTTCGATGCACATAAAGTCCTTTTCTGCTATAAAGCTCACGACGAAAAGTCTTTTAACATCTATGAAATCAACATTGACGCCACCGATTGTAAACAGCTCACTTTCGGCGACTACGACGACCTGGACCCGATTTATCTCCCCGACGGCCACATCATGTTTTCTTCCACCCGGGCCAACACCTACATTCGCTGTATGCCTTATACATACTGCTACGTCCTGGCAAGGTGCGATAGTGACGGGAAAAACATTTACCTCATCTCGCGCAATAACGAGACCGACTGGCTGCCGACCTTGCTAAACGACGGCCGCGTCATTTACTCGCGCTGGGAATATCACGATAAGGCCTTATGGCGAATCCAGAGCCTCTGGGCCGTCAACCAGGATGGCACGGGCACGGCCGCGTTCTGGGGAAACCAGAGTGTCTGGCCGGATCATCTGGCCGAGGCCCGGCCAATACCCGGCAGCAGTCGCGTAATGTTCACAGGACTCGCCCATCACGACTGGTTTGCCGGTTCAATCGGTATTCTCGACCAGCGCAAAGGTTTCAATTTTCCTCATGGACTAACAAAAGTTACAGCCGACACACCCTGGCCCGAATGCGGCAAACCGCCCCTGGACCCGCGCGAAGCTGATAATTATCATTCATCGGGACGCTACACCGCATACAAATCGCCATACCCGCTCTCCGAGGAAGACTTTCTCGTCTCAGCACGTCGCGGCGGCAGGTTCCGGCTGTATTTAATGGATGTTTACGGTAACCGCGAATTAATCTATGAAGGTGCTCACAACGTTTGGTATGCCCAACCTGTAAGACCGCGCAAGCGCCCCGCGGCACAAGCGGACCGCGTGGCCTGGCCGGGCACCGGCAGCGAACGCCGCCCGGTCCAGCCCGGCGTACTATTTAGCGCAGATATCTATCAGGGTGTACCCGACCTCCCGCGCGGAATGGCAAAATACCTCCGTGTGATTCAGATGGACGCCCGCACATATTCCAGTTGGACTCGCGACGCAAGGTTTTCAGGCCCTGCCGTCTCGCTGATACAGGATGACGGTGTCAAAAGGATTCTCGGCACGGTCCCCATCGAACAGGACGGCTCCGTTCACTTCAAAGTCCCGGCCGGAAGGATTTTGCACTTCCAGGTCCTGGATAAGCATTACCGCGCCCTGCAGACGATGCGTTCCTTTTCAGGACTAATGCCGGCTGAACACAGAGGCTGCGTCGGATGCCATGAAATGCACAGCACTGCACCCCTAAACAACCGTGGCGGGATTGCATTGCAGCACGAACCCGTTGACCTGACGCCCCCGCCCTGGGGCACAAAGAGTATAAGTTACGAGCGCCTCGTCCAGCCGGTCCTGGACCAACACTGCGGCAAGTGCCATCAGGGCAATGGCGAGGGCCGCCAAAAGCTCGATTTGACATTGCGCCCCGGTTTTAAGTTCTTCAAGGAACCTTACGTCACCCTCGTGGGCGGAGCGCAATTTAGCGGCGTAAGCCCCAACAAAGTCGGCATCGCCGGCGCAATAATGGCCGAAAACTTCGCGCAAAGCGACCCGGAAAGCTACGTTACTTTCCGCCCCATGCAGCATCTTTCCTTCAAAAGCAAACTCATCGAGATTGCCATGAGCGGCAAGCACCATGGCGTAAAGGTCGACCCCGCCGGTTTGCGAAAGTTAATCGGATGGGTGGATACAAACTGCCCATATCGCGGCCACGAAGACATTATGGCAATAGCAGACCCCGAATTTCCCGGCATCGACCTGCTGCCAATACGTCCAAGAACAAAAACCGCACCAACCATCGCCAGACCTTGATAAAAAAACTGATTTGGGGGGGGAAGGGCTCCAATCTCTAGGCTATACGCCGTACGCTATACCTTTTTTTCTATTTACATCTTGATTGTTAATTACCCTTTCTCCTACCCCTTTATTTCGGGCTTCAGACAGTCACTGTGCTTTACTGCTGCCTTCGGTAATAATCAAACATTGATCAACCGCTATATCCTTAACAATGTCGATACCCCCACCTATCCAGCGCACCTCGATACTGTCAATCTTCTTTCGATCGCCCAATCCAAAGTGAAGTCTCGTCCCGTAATGACTCTGATACCCGCGTCCGCTGTGGACTTCGTCGATAAGAGTCAGATCGCCTGCGATTACTTTCACTCGTGCCCCTGTTCCGTCACGATTTGTTTTAACTCCACGCAGACAAACCTGCAGCCAATGTCCCCTGGGATGAGAGTCATTCCTCAGAACGGTAGGTTCCTGCCGGGTGTTTAGAATCACCACATCCAGGTCGCCGTCGTTGTCCAAATCATCAAAGCCGGCGCCCCGGCTGCTGAGTTTGACCTTCATCCCGGGGCCGCTCTTTTCTGAAACTTCGATGAATGTCCCGTCACCTTTGTTCATCAGGAATAAGCTGGACTGAAAGTAGGTTAAACTGTCGTCAAAAAGCTCCACATTGCGTGCAAGGTGGCCCGACGCAACAAAGATGTCACGGTCGCCGTCCTGGTCAAAGTCTCCGAAACTGGCCCCCCATGTTACACCACTGTACGTTCCCTTCCCGGCGCCGCTCGACCTGCTTACGTCTTCAAATACGGAATCACCCAGATTTTTGTACAAAGTAGCCAACTCACCCCGGAAAGAAGTCACGAAGAAATCAAAAAGTCCGTCATTGTCGTAATCACCGGCGTCAACACCCATGCTTCCCTGCTGTTCACCGTGCAAATCATAGGCCACACCGGCTATAAGTCCTGCCTCTTCGAATTTACCTGTCCCGTCATTACGAAAGAGAAAATTGCCCATCACATCATTAGCCACATAAATGTCGGTATCCCCGTCATTGTCATAATCACAACAAATCATTCCCATACCCGTTCCCGGATGTCGGCTGATACCGGATGACTCGCTTACGTCCGTGAATGTGCCGTCGCCGTTATTACGATAAAGGTTGTCGCTTGTCGGCGGATAGCTCAAAGGTCCCGAATATGTCCTAACACCGTCCGCCGACCTGGCCAGATGTGAATCGTAAGAAAACTCGACGTAGTTTGAAACATACAAATCCAGGTCGCCGTCTTTGTCCATATCGAGAAAGCATGTGCCTGCGCCCATCTTATTTCCGTTGTCTACGCCCGCTGTTTTTGTAACGTCGGTAAAAGTCCCGTCACCGTTATTGCGATAGAGCAGGTTGGGACCGTGATTGTTCAGGTAAATGTCCTGGTCCCCGTCGTTGTCATAATCACCGACGGCAACACCCAAACCGAAACCCGTATCACCAACGCCGCTTTGTTCGGTTACATTGACAAACTTGAAGCCTCCCTCGTTTCGATACAATTCATTTTTAGGTGGCACCTTATACTTTGTTCCCTTTAAAGCCGCCCCATTTAAAAAGTAAATATCTATGTCACCGTCATTATCGTAGTCAAACAATGCCAGGCCCGCGCTGACCGTCTCCATTATGTAGAAATGTCCGCCGCTTCCGTCTGTGTGCCTGAAGGTAATACCCGTTTCCTTGGTAACGTCACTAAACGAAATACCTGCACTCACACGTTCCATACGGGCTTGTAGTAACATTACCGGCAAAATACCGATGCACAACTTGGTTCGCCACTGTCGTAACATACCTGCCTTTCTAATTAATGCCCTTAAAACGCTTATATATCTGCCGATACTTCAAATTCTCCGGCTCCAGTCGAACAGCCTGTTCAATTGCCTTTAGTGCTCCGTTTTGGTCTCCCGTGACGTCACACGCCCAGCTCAACATGAAGTAGCCCCTGCCTGATGCCTTCAAGCTGACCGCTTTTTGGGCCAGCCTTCTGGCCTCCATAGGTTTTGTTTGGGTCCTCAGATACAATCCTGCCAACTGAAGGTATACCGGAGACTCCTCCGGGGCAATCGCAATCGCTTTTCGATACGCACGTTCAGCCTCATCATATCTGTTTAGCATGGACAGGATTGTCCCAATATTCAGATAGGAACGCAGGTTTGACGGCTCTATTTCACTTATGCGTACAAACTGTCGAAGCGCTTCAGGGTATCGTTCCGTCATACTATATAACAAACCCAATTCCTCGAAACACCTGATATTATTCGGGTCAATCTCGACTGCTCTCTTAAGAAGCGCCTCGGCCATTCTAAAATCCTTCCTGGCCCGATAAAGCTTACCCGCATCAAGGTATGTTATGATAACACTCCTGCGAATTGCCGCCAGATCACGAGTCGGTAACAGGGTACTCGCACGTTCAGCCCTTGACTTTTCGAGCCAGCGAGCTTTGAGACTTTTGAATCTCAGCTCATATTCTTTGGCTTTCTCAGGTTCTTTCAACGCGGTGCATACACGAACAAGACCATAGTATGCACTTGCATATTCCGGATCAAGTTGGATAGCTGTTTCATAGTGCTCTCGGGCCTCTTCATACTTTTTCTGTTTAAAATACGCCTGTCCAAGCAAAAAATGAACCGACAATGACCCGGGCGAAATTTGAACTTCCTTCTCAAGTTCCCCTATCGATTCTTCATGCCTGCCCAGCTCCAACAAAGCATGACCGATTTCCTTATGTATGTCTGCAGCAGTAGGATCAATCTCGACGGCTTTTTTGTATTCATCAATCGCTTTTTCATACTCACCCGCTTCAAAAGCTGTCTCGCCTAAAGAGCAATATATACTAAGCTGTCGGGGATTTATTTCTAAGCATTTTTGCCAGAATTTCTCTGCATACTCCCTTCTGCCGTGCCTTTTGTGAAAATTCCCTATAAATTGAAGAGCCTCCTCGGTGTCGGGGAATTCCTTCACTATTATCTCAGCCAGCTCCCCTTCTTCTTTTTTCAATGCGGCAATTTGTTGTTCTATCGGAAGTTCTGAAAATGCGGTTGAATACTCCATCCGATCCGCTGGTGACAATCCCGATTCCTTCGTGCGAATCGTCTCATCACTGCCTCGAAAATGGAGGAGCCACCAAAGAACAACGACTCCGGAACATACAATTGCGATAAAGATAAATACCCGTCTGCCTGACTTTTGTGCAGGCACATCGGGCGTTTTCCGATGTTGGCGGCTTTGTATCTGCCGTTTCTTAACTCTGCGTCGTTTTCCCATTGGAAAAATTTACACTAGCCGGCACATTCAGACATTCTGCATAAAAACGCCTGCAACCTATATTGTCCCTGCAATGCTCAATCCGTCAATGTAGCGATAAAATTATACAAACCGGAGGTCGGGTGTCAACAGAAAAGAATCCCGGAAATTGTAATAAACATTTGCGGGTTAAGAAGTGACATAAAAGGGCTGATTTATACTCGTTTAGGTGGATAAATACAATACCTGTCCTGAATAAAATCGAAGGAATCATTGATCATTTATGTCCAGCGCCCTGTGCGTAGCCGAACGGATCGAAGCACTGTAAGCCTTACACTAAACACTATTTTTTCCATTTTCATTTTGATATTTGCTTTGTTTATACTATTCTCTAAACTTTACGGCCTGGCACATCTTTGAGAGGATTCTTTCATTGAACCGCCAATTCGAAATCTGAAATATGAAATTATCGCTTTTACTATCAACATTAAAACCCTTTTCTAAGGCTATATTATAGATGTGGCTTTGATTGGCCTGGACAGACGATTTTGTTAGGCTGTCTGACCTGAAATTGGACGCCGATTATCAAAGGTAGCGGCGAGAGTGAAAAAACTTCCGAAGTTAACGAGAACGGTCTGCAGGGAAAAAATAGAATCATTTACGTAAGACCAAGCATAGCGAAGGCCCCGCACTCGGAGTAGTGCGGGGGATAAAATTAAAAACTTTGCGAAAAAAATACTTTATACGACAATTTGTTGGGCGGTTATAACTTATCACCTGAAAAGAGGTTAGGGCGAACTAAAAACTACCAACTAAAAAATTTTCTCCACTTTGCGGATTTTTTATCAACATTTTTTGATTCAGAAACGGCATATTGTAAACAACATGGATTTTCGGCCTTGTTTCAGGAACGTCACGGGGCTGATTGACGGGGATACACTGGGGTAGCTGTAATTGTACGGGATTGTGAAATCTAAAAAGAACTTGGAGATTCCGTATTTTCAGCGATTAATTCTTGGGTATTAACAACTAATTCTTGATTTTACTGTGTTTGCCTGGGTTATACCGGTCAACATGGGCGGTAGTTACCCCTGCGACAGTCAGTTCAGGGGGGTCTACACCCATACAATTAAAGTCAGGAATGATAATGCTCTAGTGTTGATTTACAAACAGTAAATTATTTTAGCCGGGTTCTTGAATTCAAAATGGAAGGTGGCATGAAATCTTGAGGAGGCCCGGCGCACCCTAACAGTGCGTTGTACCACGTTGGATGGACTTTGGTATGGATATGTGTTTTCTGGGGATATCAGTCTTCATCTTAAGTTTTACAGATCATTGGTTTGAATAGTGTAGTTGGGTCGGGATTAGATGAAATGAGGATACAAGCTATAGAAAGGAGGTGTTAATGAAATAAATATTAAGAAAAAAAGGAAGTTTGAAAATTATAAAAGGAGTATGAAAAATGAGAAAAAGAATATGGAAAACGAAAAATTGTCTGTTGATTTTAGTTCTTACAATATGTTACATGGTCTCCGGAGCCAACGCGGATGTAAATGACCTCATTGCGGCGCTAAATGCCCTTGAAGATCATATTACAGGCGTTGCTCCCTTGAGTGGTTCCGAGATAGCGGCGCACAAAGCGACCATCGACTTGAACAGTCAGTACATAGGAGACAATGCTACAGTCATAACGGCAAGTTTTGATCTGGTTACAGCTTATGACACTGAAATCGGCCCTCTTTTTGTTGCCGGCAGCCCGGTTCAGAGTTTCAGCAGAAGCAGCACATCCGACGAAGATATTGCATGGGCGGTCTATAATGTCATGCAATACATTATGGATTACACTTACACGGTAGCAAATGTTGTAAGCCATGAAGCTCTCCTAAATGGATTTAAGTTTGGAAGTTCGGCTCATTTTCCGGGAGCCGTAGATCCGCCTGTGGACCCCCAAGTAACTTATACGGCAACCATAGACGGAACCTACCTGGATATGTGGGGCCACGAGATAATGCATGAGGATCGCCCTGCAGTAAAATGCACCGGTACTTATCTGGCGCCGGGATCTATTGTAACGATCACGGTTCCGTCGTCGATTGTAGGGAACGGTTATACGGTTAGAGTATGCGCTCATTCCTGGGACTTCTCGAATAAACCGACTATCAAGCGGCTGGATCGATCTTCACTTGTTTACAGTATTGATAGTACTCAAGTCAAAGTAGCAAGCCCTCTTGGCGGTGGAATTTATATACAGGTTCCTGAGGGTCAGGACGCCGGTATTATCGACGTTCAGATAAAGAACGCCGTTCGTTCGCCGTATTTTTCTGCGAAAAGCTTCCATACCACAACGCTTTCCGAATGGCAGAATATTGAACGCAACCATCCGGGGCCATGGGCCGATTTCCAGTCGGAAAAGTTTATAATGCAGGTTCCGACCGACTGGATCTACAACTTCGACGACCCGGTCACCCTGATGCAGGACTGGGATACCGCGATGGATATAGTAGATGCCTTGATGGGTTTCCCCAGTCGGACCAGGGAATCAATGTATCAGCAGGTGGATCTGTTCTTCCGTGCTTCGGTGTTCGCGCCGGGTTATCCTACTGTGAATGTAACCTACAATCCGAATACAAGTTATGGCGGCGACCATAATCATTGGATGCTCAATGGGCCTCAGTATGTTCCGGACACGGTATTTCACGAAGAGGGACACGGTTACCTCTTTGTTAAATTCCCCGGCGAAAGGGAGTCTGCTGTAAACCTGCTTCATGTGCCGGTCTTTGATCACTACTATAATGATTTGGATTATGCTTTTCGCACGTCGCGCGGTTCCGGCAACACATACCAGACATTAGATACCACCGCGATTACCTGGATGACGGTTTTCAACTTTTCATTTTATGAAGCGCCAATGGCATCGGGAGAAAAGGCGTACCAGCTCAAAGGTCATGCCAAATTTGTCGATATAGCGAGGCTTTTCGGCTGGGATAAGCTGGGCGATTTCTGGTATTCGATTAATGCCGATTATGAAGACGGGATTATCTGGTCAAAAGACGGCTCGGATATAGACGACCTTATTTTCAGATGGTGTGAATGTGCAGGCGTCGATCTCAGGCCGTTATTCCATTTTTGGGGCACACATCCGGTAAACGCCCCTGTTCTGGAAAACCGCATTGAAACTGCTGGCCTGCCGCGATCTCCCGAAATCCTCAACACCCTTGGCCATTACAAATCCATTGTTCCGGCCGACAATGCCGCTTTCCAGGATCATGCATTGGATTGGTGGCAACGTGTGCCGAGCATAGGCGGAAATTGGACCGAAAGGGAACATACGAGGCAGTGGGATACTACCGAATACTGGCAGGATAACGGTTGGGATTATTGTGGAACCGATCCGGCTCAGGCTGACGGTGAGATTTATACAGAAGCAACCCATGACAGGATCGTAGCGGTCGTAGACGGGCTTATCGAACTCTATTTCCCGGGAAGCGATATCGAACCGCCGACGCCCAATCCGATGACCTGGGCGACCGCGCCTTATGCAACTGGCGATTCGTCTATCACCATGGTTGCTACAACAGCCAGCGATCCGTGTGGCGTTGAATACTACTTCAGATGTACCGCAGGAGGCGGTAACGACAGCGGCTGGCAGCCCGGCACAACTTATACCGATACGGGGCTTGCGCCTGAAACGCAGTACACATACACGGTCCAGGCGCGAGACCTCAGCCCGGCACAGAATATCACGGCGCCCTCGACCGCCGAATCTGCTACGACAGGTCCGGACAGCACTCCGCCGACACCTGACCCGATGACCTGGGCCTCGGTTCCTGCGGCAGGCAGTGGCTCGGGTTCACTTGCCGGCCAGCTCGGTATCCTGAATTTGACCGCTAACGGTGGCATCAATCCCGCCACAAGCGCTCCATGGGCGGAAGGCGATACTTATCGCTTCGCTTTCTTCACGAGCGCGACAACCGATGCAGTGTCGGCTGATATCTCCACTTATAACGCCTGGGTGCAGGGCCTCGCCGACGCCACCACTGTTTATAACATAGGCTCAGTCTTTGGCGCTACTTGGAAAGTCATAGGCTCGACAGATGCCGTGGATGCAAGGGACAACACCTCGACCAATCCGGGTGTTAACGGGACTGGCGAAGCCATCTTTCTCCTGGACGGCAGTACTGTCGTAGCCAGCGACTACGCAGACTTATGGGACGGGAGTATTCAGCATATAATCGACCTTACCGAGCAGGGAACTATCTCTACGCATTGGCCGTTTACCGGCACATACCTGGATGGGACCGAAGCACCGGGTCATGGCTCTTCATTCGGTGCTTTAGGTGACGGCGGAGAGATTCATCAGGGCAGGTCGGACGTAACTACCGAATGGATTTGGCGGGTGTGGACCGGCGCTCCGGCTACGAGCCAGCTCCAGATGTATGCTCTATCGGACCCCCTGGTTATCGTAGCGCCTGCCGATCCTAATACATCTATCGGCATGACCGCTACAGTGGCAAGCGATGTCAGCGGTGTAGAGTACTACTTTGATGAAATTTCAGGAAATCCCGGCGGCGATGACAGCGGCTGGCAGCCCAATCCCAATTATACGGATACCGGCCTCACGCCCGGTACAACGTATACCTACACGGTCACCGCACGCGACCTGAGCCTGGCCCAGAACGCCACCGCACCTTCTACCGCCGAATCTGCAACTACTGCCGGCGGCGCTCCCGATACCGATCCGCCGACACCGAATCCGGCCACGTTTGCTTCGCCTCCGGCCGCGGTAAGTGATACGGAGATTACCATGACCGCGACCACAGGCAGCGACGCCACCGGACCGGTCGAGTACTTCTTCAATGAGATCAGCGGTAATCCTGGCGGAACTGACAGTGGCTGGACAACCAATCCCGTCTATAACGATACGGGACTAACCGGC
>JABAHS010000199.1_pt2 | contig 15605 bp, 18 predicted proteins | sample 7062111 | NCBI WGS metagenome assembly JABAHS01 (sample SAMN14534600, study PRJNA622989) | marine sediment metagenome | biome: marine biome [ENVO:00000428]; feature: marine pelagic biome [ENVO:01000023]; material: deep marine sediment [ENVO:00002113]; isolation source: pool of 4 deep marine... | reverse complement strand
AGGGCCCTACCAGAGCGATTCGTCGTTGTGGTGGTGTAAAAGCCTGTGCCGCCCCAAATGTATCCGTCGTCGCCACCGGCGCTCGGGTTGATATCGGTAGAAGGGTCGATGATGTAGTCAGCAGTCGTAAAGTCCATCACCTGGAAAACAGACCAGGGAGCCGACTCGCAGAAATCAACACCGTTGAACCGACCGTAAACGACTGGACGCTGATGGGCGCCCGAACTTCTGGACCTCGTACCTTCATGGAAGTATGCGAATGGTTCGTTGCTTGGGTCTTCTATGCGTAGGGTTCCCGCTTTCCAATACGGCGCCGAAGCGAGCGTGTTGGTTTCGACATCCCAGATCGTGAATCCCCCTGTCTGGTCAACTTCCCATCCGAGCAATAGGTGCGTGTTGTCAGGGTCCCAACCAAGCCCTACTGGGTCGGGAAGGGGAGGTTTGTCGAACACGACCCATCGTTTCCGCATTCCCGATTCTGTGATCTGGATGTCGAGATGAATGTTGGGGTAAATGTTGCGGGCACGAGCATGGTTGTGGTCGCGCACAATGTCCGACATGTCGGCATCGCCAAGTTTCTGTCGGCGCACAGTTGGGTTAGTGGTATCAACCAGATATGTAGCGTCGGGGCGCATCCGAAATCCGGACCCGTTACGGGTGAACGTAATCCACCCATTAGCGACTTCTATCTGCACCCCTTCAGCAATCGAAGCGAACCCCCCAGTGACATCAGCTACAAGCTGGTCAATGTCGGTCCATTCACCTGTGTCTTTGTGCAGGAAATGCTGATTTTGACTGATAATGGCAACCGACTTGCCCGGCTCGTCTGAGTCGAAATGCTTCGCATGACGTGTGCGCTCAACGATTCGTTCAACGGTTGGATTCGCCAACGTACACCTCCCTCACCGACCAGACGATGGGTGACAGCACCACCGTCATCACCACCCTGGCCACAATCGAGCCTTGCCACAAGGCAAACGGGTCTGCGCCCGTCCCCCAATAGCCGCCATACACAAAGATCAGCGCCCCAACAGTCATGCTCGCCAGCGTTGAGCCCAGGTAGCGCAGAACAAACCACCTTCGATGAAGTCGATCTCGAATCCATGCGAACAGTGGGATATCCACCAACCACTGGCTGGTGAACATCGCTAGCTCTCCCCACAAGAACAGCCTGATGCCTTGGCCGAGTACCGCATCGTATCCTTCTGGTTCAATGCCTGGCGCAATCATCATTGGACCCAAGATGACCACATACACGAACGCTCGAATAGCTACCGCCTGCAGCACTGTTGCCCGTGCCTGGCCTTTGCCGTGCTTCTCGTTGATCAGGTCCAAAACGGCAAAAGCAAGCGCCATGATGGCGAAACCGGCAGGGAACTGCCACGGGCCTGCGTCGATGATTTTGGCCGACGCCAAAGGAGCGAGCACAAACAAAGTGACGTAGAGGGCAGTCATATCCCCATCTCCTTGCGCCGTTTGCACGAGTTGCACTCCCCACAGGCTGGATACGACCTGGAACAGGACCAGGTGGAAGTAAGGTCGATCTCTAAGCGCTCTGCCTCTTCACTGACGAAAGCGTTGTCCCAGTCGTAAGCGGGATGCGAGAAAATCCTTGGTGGGGTGACTTCGTTGTAGGACATGAGTTCCCGCAACTTGTTGCTCCACTGGGGCGAAGATGCCACCTCTGCGCGAATGCCGGTCAGCACATAAGTGACATCAAGGGAAGCTGCGTACATGGCTCCCAAAATGCAGGTTGCTACTGCTGTGTAGGGGAGTGCTTTTGTATCGAGAGCGGGCAGCTCGACTCGCCAGTCGGGCGCCCACGGCATAGTTTCATGCGAAGCACAGAAATGGTAGGAGGTGTCCTTGGCTGCCAGGCTGGCCGGAACCTTCACTGCGGGATTCCAGTCGATGAAGAGAGAGTGGAGTTCCCACCCAAGCAACATCATTTTGGCTCCGACTAGACGCGAGTCGATGCCCCCGGAGTTGAGTAGCACCGCTTGCATCTCTAGTAGATCTGCAGGTCGGCCAACCCCTGAACCAGAGCAGATTCTCGCTGAAGTTCGGCATCGAAGTAGTAGAAGGCGCTGGCGACCGACAGTTCCGAATAGGCGGCCTTCAGCTCCTTCACCCGATCTTCCAAAACAGACAGAATCGCACGAAGAGTGGTGGCAGATGCCTGCTGCTCGTATTCGACCGGACCAGCCCCCGCTTTGAAGTTCACCGCCAGATTGAGGATCTTCATACGGATCAGCTTCAGCGCAGCAATGATGACCACCATCATCTGATACTGCTGTTCAAGGTCGCCACCATCAGCAGTCTTCTTGATGACTGCGCCAACTGGGGTAGCGAGTTCAGTTCCGTCGGTCTGGGTGTAATCCTCCAGCATCCCCAACAGGCGGGCCTCCCAAAACCCGTCCATGATGTAGCCATCGAGGTCGGTGTTGCCGATGTCGGGCAGCTGTTCAAAGCCTGGAATGTTGATCTCTCTACGGAGCTGCGCCCTCAGGTCGGATACAAGAGTTGCCATCATTCACCTCATCCGCTCGGGGTGCTGCCAGGTCCGTCCACCACGTCCCACACAAACATGTCAGAAGCAAGCCGGACTTCTGGGTTGGAGGAGAGGTTCTGAATCCACATCAGCCCCTTGTATTGTCCAGGCTCCTGCATGTCAGCCTCGATCCAGGTGTACGTCACCTCACCGTTGGGACCGTCTGTGATCTCACAGTTCCCCTCCCCCAAGCCAGTGACTGGGCCTTCGATGAAGAAACCCAACACCGTCCAGCCGTCAATGCTGATCACCTGGTTCGTGTAGTCCTTGAAGGTGTGCGCAATGGGAGGGGGAATCTCTCCCGCCGCGTAGCTTCCGAGTTTGATCTTCTTTAGTGCCATGCTTCACCTGAAGGATACATCAACCTATGGTTGCGACCCGGCCACCCGTATGTTCTTCTTCGTAGACACATTCCTGCGATTCTCCCGACTAAACGCTCGGTACTTGATGGTGAATGGGGCTGGTTCTTGCGTGACGATGGTTGGCTGATTGGTGACGGTTGTGCAGGTGTAGGCAACCCCGGCCAACCCAAGCCCTATAGACATCGCTGGGTTCACAACTGTTGACGTGGCGCCAAATGTTGTCGGGGAGATGGTGATGACAGCCAGAACGGCAGGGTTTGCCATGGTCGTGGAAGCAGCAAACGCTACGGGAACGATGGTCGCTGAGCCACCCGCCGACACGGCAGGCTGCACAACCGCAACAACGCCGGTTAGGGCTGTTGGTGTGATGGTGGTGCCGATGGCCACTGTCACCCCATTGACAGTGGTTGCTCCCGCATAAGCAGTAGCGGACAGGCTGATCCCTGCAGATACAGATGGGCCTACAACGGTTGTTGCGCACGAAAACGCGGTAGCCGGAATGGTCGCAGAGCCACCCGCCGACACGGCGGGCGAAGGCATGATGGTGGAAGCCGTGAGAGAGGTGGGACTGATCGCCAATCCCGCGCTGGTGGACTCGGTGCCGAATGTGGTTGTGCCGCTGTAAGCGGTTGGGCTTATCGACGTGTCGGACGAGAAAGCTGGGTCAACAACGACGGCATTGCCGCTGAACGCTGCAGGTGTGACTGCGATAGCGCTAGAGAAGGCAGGATCTACAACAACGACGCTTCCGGCAAATGCGGTAGCTGTGATGCTGGCCCCAGAAGCGGTGTCTACGGTCGGTTCGAGAACCGTTGTTGTGCCAATTGCTGTCGTGGGGGCAATGTTGCTTCCCGTGCTGACAGTCGGGTCGTTGACGGTAGCTGCATCGGCAATGGCTGTCGGGTTGATGAAGGTTCCCGTAACCACCACCGCTGACGGGACAAACGTCGTTCCCGTGAAGGCTGTAGGAGTGATGGTTGCCGAAGCAGCGGCTTCTACTGTCGGTTCGGGGGCAAACGTGTTAGCAGCGAAAGCGGCGGGAGCAATGCTGACTGAGCTGGCAAACGAAATGTCGTTGACAGTGGCAGCCCCGGCGAATGCTGTTTCACCATGAGCAATGTCGCTAGTGAACGCTTCTGTGCCAAACGTGGTCGCACCCGCAAATGCGGTGGCTGAAATTTCGGCGCCTGTTTCAGCGGTAACTGCAGGTTGAACGACTGTGGCAGGCAAGACCGACGCAGTGGGAGAGACGCTGACTGCGCTGGCGAAGGTGATGTCGTTGACCGTGGTGGCGCCCACATATGTGGTCTCGGTGTGGGAAATGCTGCTGGTGAACGACTCCGACCCAAATGTGGTCGTTCCCGTGAAAGCTGTTGGGGTGATCGTTGCACCCGTTGAGGTGGTGGTGTAGGTGCCGTTGACTTCAACAGCAGCAACACGAATTTCCATCGTGTCCCAGCCGCCGGTTTTGTTCTTCGTCCACTGGAGGTGGAGATATCCGGCTTCCCAGTTGGCTTTAGTAGCGGTGGTGTTTACGTAGGACGGGCTGATCGAATACACCTGGTTGGTGGGTTCCCCGCCTGCATCCCAGGTAACAACAGTGGAAGCCACCGACGACGAAGCCCCCGCCAGGAACGTTTCCGAGTTGTCGGCGTTTGCCCACGCTGCATACAGGACTACATTGTCATCGGATCGAGTGCCCGACGTAGTGACATAGATGCGGAATTCGACCGAATCCATCGACTGAAAATCGGACGGCAAAGCCTGCAGCGACACCCACAACTCGGCGGTAGCCGTGTTGTACAGGCCGTTGACATACGAAGTGGTAGATGGCGCAGTGTCTGGGTCGGAATTGATCTGGTCGTAGTAGAGGGTTCCTGTCGTGACTATCGAAACAGGAGAAGACCCGTCTGCATCTGGGAATAGCGGCCCGTAGTCAGCCATTCGCTACCTCCTGGCCGTATTGTCGCATCACCATCCCCGAACCTTGGTCAGTGTCGAAGTGCGGTTCTCCTTGGAGAACACCGGACGGAACAGCAGGTTGTGGGTCACCCCAGTCACTACCCGCGGCTTTACCACCGTTGCCAGCAAAACCAGTGCGGGTTCGGAGATGGCCGCACTGGCCGAAAGGGATGGATCGTTGACGGTCGCCAGGCCGCCAAAGGCGCTGGCCGAGACGACGAACCCTGCGCCACCTGACACTGATGGTTGGACCACTGAGGCAGCCAGAACGAATGCGGTTGGTTGCAGGACGATGCTTGCCGATGCCCCCTGGTCTGGGAACAGGACCGACCCTGCAAATGCTGTAACTGAGATGGCCACCCCGGCAGAGGTGGCAGGTTCCGGCATGATGGTGCTTGCAGCAATGGTCGTTGTGGTGATTGCTGTGACACCCACCACGGTCGGGTCGTTGACTGTGGTTGTTCCTGTGAAGGCTGTTGGTACGAGCGCCACCCCACCGCCTGCCGCAACCACGGGAGGAGACATAACGGCAGACGTAGCTATGGCAGCAGCAGCGAGGGAAGAGCCGGACGACACAGAGACCGTATTGACGGTTGTCGTCGCAGGGATCGCTGCAGGGGTGACGCTCGTAACCCCTGTGATGACCGGACTGGTAACGGTGGTGGACCCCGAGAAGGCGGTCGGGGTGATGGTGGCGTTGCTTGAGGTGGTAACGACAGGCTGGACAACAGTGGTCGAAACCACTGCCGCAGATGGCGTAATGTTGATTCCAGCGGCAACGGACGGCTCTGGGATTGACGTTGTTCCGGCGACGACAGTGGCGGTTACTGAAGAGCCTGCTGTGATCGCAGGCAGGGGCAAGGTGGATGAACCAACCACTGCCGTCGCCGAAATGGTGCTGCCTGTTGAGACAGCCGGATCTGCAAAAGTTGCGCTGAGGGAGCGTGCTGTCGGGTAGAGGTCGATGGCTCCACCGGCAGACACTGCAGGATCGACCATGGTGGTCGAAGTGGCAACCACTGTGGGTGGGATTGTGACCCCAGTGGAGATGCTCGGGAATGGTACGAAACTTGCATTCGCTATTGCCGTCGTAGTGACGTTCACGTGAACGTTTACAGAAGCCGTTCCGAAACTTGAGCTGAGAGCGATTGCAGTTGGCGCAACCGCCACATCGGAGCTGAATGCCGGATCGACAACGGTTGTTGCCCCCACATACGCTGTTGGAGCGATAGCAACAGAACCCGTTACTGAAGGATCAACAACGGTTGTTGACGTAACGAAAGCAGTCGGGGCAATAGCTACATGGGCAGCGAAAGTGGGGTCAACGACCACCACCTGACAGGCAATGCTTGTTGTAGCTATTAGCGCACTAACAGTTATTGCCGGCGGCACGCAAGTAGTAGCACCTGCGACTACGGTCGGTGAGATGTTCGCATGAGCTGCGAACGTTGGATCGACAACCGTTGCCGTACCGGCAAACGCCGTAACCGCAATGCTGACCCCGGTCGAGACCGCAGGCTGCACCACGGTCGTAGTGCACGTCCTGACAGTTGGGGAGATGTTGACGCCACCACCCGTCGCCACCGCAGGCTGCACAACTGTGGTCGAACCGGCGAATGCGGTTGCGCTGATCGTTGCCCCGAAACTCTTGGTCGGTTCGACAACCGCCGTCGTTCCCGTGAACGCCGAAGCGGAGATCGAAGTGACGCCGGTAACCGTTGGGTCCGGCATGATCGTGACCGGCGCAATCGCCGTCGGTGAAATCGTGACAACCGCCAGAACCGTTGGCTGAGAGACAGAAACCGCTCCAACAATGGCAGCTTCCGAAATGCTGACGTGGGATGCAAATGTCGGATCAACAACCGTTGAGGTGAGCGACAGGGCCGTGCCTGAGACCGACACATGACCGGCAACCGTCGGCTGAACGACTGTCGTGGTTCCTGCGAATGCTGTTGGGTTGATATCGGCGTTGTTTGCTGTAGAGACAGCAGGCTGGACAACAGTCGCTGCGCCGACAAAAGCGGTAGCCGCAATTATGGAACTGGTAGAGACGGCAGGCTGGACGACGGTGACGGAACCCGTGTAACCGGCGTCGCCAACATCGATGCCAGCAGAAACTGTTTCGGTTCCGAACGTGGTTGCCCCGCTGAACGCTGACGGGCCGACGCTGATCGTTGACGTGAACGTTTCCGACCCGAAAGTGGTTGTTCCCGCGAACGCCGTTGGGGTGATCGTGGCATCCCCAGCCGTGTCAACCGTTTCGTCACCAAACGTGGTTGTGCCAGCGAACGCTGTGGGGGTGATCGCAACGCTGGAGGTAACCGATTCGGACCCGAACGTGACGGCGCCTACAAATGCCGTAACCGAAATGCTGGAACTGGTAGAGAGGGAGGGATCTACGACAGTGGTGACGCCGGAAAACGCTGCCGGAGAAACATAGACCTCCACCACCGAGGTCTGGGGAATAGTGACGGACCCTGCGAAGGCAGTTGCGCCAATTGTGACACCAGCAGACACCGAAGGGTCGTTGACGGTAGCCAGCCCCACAAACGCAGTGGGAGTAATGCTGGCACCGGTGTCGGTAGTGACGGTTTCGTCACCGAATGTGGTGGTGCCCGAAAACGCCGTAGGCGCAATAGAAGAACCTGCACTGATGGCCGGTTCGGGGACACTGGCAGCCGCAGCAACTGCGGTTGCCGCTATCTCCGTAGCCGTAGCAACAGTCGGAGGCGACAGGGTTGTGTTACCCGCAATGGCGGTAACAGAGACGCTTGCCCCGCCTGTGACCACAGGAGTATTGACAAATGCGGTTCCCGTGAGTGCGCTCTCGGAAACGTTCACGTGAGCGTTGAAAGTGATGTCGTTGACTGTTGTGGACCCTGCGAACGCAGTCGGGGAAATAGTGCTGCCAGCAGACAAAGAGGGCTCCACCACAGTCGTCGCGCCAGTGAATGCTGTCACCGACCAGGACGATCCTGCAGACAGGGCAGGGTCAACTACCGACGTGGCGCCAGCGAACGCTGTTGTTGATGCGCTGATCGAGCTGGCAAACGTGATGTCGTTGACAGCGGTCGCCCCACTGAATGTGGTTTCCGTGTGGGCGATACTGGAGCTGTACGCAGGATCAACAACTGTTGTGGCGCCCGTATAGGCGGTAGGAGTGATGCTGGCGCCACTTCCGCCTGCCAGGTTGAGGTTGAGAACCGCAACAAACTCGTACTCGGAAGTCAGATCAGAATCCGACGAATGACGCCTACCTACAAGAATCGGACTGACGGTCGAGGACAACGACTCCCGCAGCATGATGCCCACGGTTTCAGCGTCGTCAGGGTCCCAAGCTTGGGTTTGATAGGTGGAATCGTCCCCTGTCAACCATTCTGAACCGAGTAGACGGACAGCCCCTGCTGCTCGACCTTCATTACCGGCAGATGTGTAGTTCCAGCGGCCCGCCACCAGATGGTTTCCCGACACGGAAGGCGTGTAGTTGCTGATGGTTTCCAACGTGGTGAGTGTGGGGGAAGAAACCGTTGTCCCAGACGAGTTGAACGAATATTCGAAATCTGCAAACACCGACGTGTCGATAGCGATCAGGTAGGAACCACGGTTGGTGTGGTTCCCATTGCCAGCTTCTTCGTATCCCCGAATGCGGATACCGACAGCAGGCGACGCATCGGTGAGGACGCGTCCCATGAACCCCACCATCCGTTGTTCGCTAGTGTCCTCCCCTTCTGCCGAATGAAAGGTGAGTTGGTCGTAAACGTCACCCGCGTCGCTGTCACCTTCGAGCTGAAGGCTGAAGTTGACCCCTGTTGACCCCATCCCGACACCCATGCACCCCAACACCAAATACTCGGTGGAAGCAGGCAGAGGGGCGTCTACACCGATTTGGGCGTATGTTTCCCGGTCGTAATTCCCCGAAGGGTCCATAGTGGTTTCATCGAGAGCGTCACGGATTTCGGTGGCTGCGCCGCCGTCAACAAAAGCCTGCCCTTCGCATTCAATGTATCCACCGAAAGCTGCGACTTCTACCTTGTAGACACTGAGACTGTTCGTACCTGAGGTACCGCCCTGCCATACTCTTATCTCCAGCCCTTCAGCAGCTGAAGCAGACCATCCACCGGCTGGGGCTGCAATATCTATCCACTTCGACCATTGCTGGGCGCGAGTAGCAGACCAGGAATCAACCATTACAGCACTACCAAGCAACGTTCCGTTGTCGTATACGCCACAATAAAGGCTGCATTGCGCCGTGGCCGAACCCGAATAGTTGATTCGGAACATCAGGTGGTCGGGTGTCCCCGTGAAGTTCAGCGTGTTTGAATCAATCTGAATGTAAGCGGATGATCCGACGTTAGATGTGGTAGTTGCCGCCGTTGAGGTTGACCCGTCTGAAATGTTGGAATCGGAAGTCCACGCCGATTGTGGGTCGGTGACGGTGCCATCCCAATATCCTTCGGTGGTACCTGAAATGGTGGAAAGGTCGTCGAGGTCGATGATAAGAATCGAGGCTTGGTCAATCCAGACCGTAGCTGAATCGGCAGTCCCGGCTGAGAAATAAAGGTCACCAGATGTGGGAAGAGTATCCCCCGAAGTAAACGAAAACGCTATGAAGTAACTGACGCCTTCGCCTGCTGTCGTGTATGTCGGTTCGATTGATGCTTTCGAATATGACGTATTACCCATGTAGTTTTGGTCGATGAACGTTGTCTGGTTGAAATCGTCAGAAAGGTAAATGCTTGCCAGGGCAGCAGCGTTGTCCGCTCCCCAAACCGCCTTCGCAACCACCAAATATTTTGTATTGGTTTGCCAGGCTTCCGTGTAGGAAACATTGCAATAGTTGATAAGGAACCCAACACCATTGTTATCGTCCAATGTGGTTTCTTCGGCGTAAAAATGGTTGACTTCAGCCATTACGCCTCCGTCACCGTTCCGTCACTTTCATGCTGATGGATGGTGCCGACGTTGATCGACCAACCACGTTGAATAACCAACGCACGGTTGGCGTCAGTACGAACAGAAGCCGTCATCTGTTTCGTCCACGCAGCGAAAAAGTCGTTACGGGTGTAACCAGGGGACAGACCCGAGATGATGGTTTCGGCCTGGTCACGCCAGTTCGACCAGACAGTGGCGACACCCCCACCAGGTTTGATGTCATCCACATAGAGGGCGTCGTCCACATCAGAGTCGAGGTCGGTGTCACCGACTTGCATATCCCAGCTCACCTTCAGCAAGGTGAGAGGTGTTTCCGCGGTAACACCAGCCGTTTCCTCATGGAAGAACCGGGATGTGACCCGGGTGTCCTGGTCGAACACCAACACCTTCAGGCGCCACTGATCGGAAGTGAGTGTCGCTTTCGGATACACGTGCAGGTTTCTTGCCATTCACCCTCCAAGCAAAGTGGGGGCAGGTTGCCCTACCCCCACCAACTCAGTCACCCGTCGGTTTACGGAACGAGGTCTACGTAGAACACCCCGTTGGTGTCCCAGGTGATGGCCAGCGTCCCGTTCGAGGTCGAGTAGGGAGCGCCCGAGAACGCCACCAGACAGATGGCCGCATCTGCCGGGGTGGTCGCACCGTTGTCGTAGATGAGCGCCCCGTAGATGCTGGACACCGTGGTGGACGCTACCGAAACGTCCTCCACATCGAACTTGAACTGTCCGGCTGCCGGGGAACCGATCGTGACGCCTGCGCCGGTTGCTACCGACACACCACCCGCCGACCAGTTGGTCCCAGTCGCCTCACCAGAGTTGAACGGTGCAACGTTGTACGCAGCGTTCGCCGTGTCGAACGAAGCTGCCGTGATGGAGGGAGTGTTGTCGTACAGCGCGCAATACATGTTGGCGCTGTTGAAGTCCATGTCGGACCCGTCGTTTTCGAGCAGGGCCTTGAACGTGTCTGTGAATACGCCGTCGATGAGTGCCATTACTTGCCCTTTCTGGCCCTTGGCTTGATTGCCTTGGCCCTGATGTGGGCGTCCAGGCGCCCGTCCCAGTGCTCAACTTGTTTCCCGCCATCGAGACGACCTTTGTCGTCCCGATGGGGGATGTCTCGCTTGGATGACTTGTAGTTCGACTGGAGCGAACCAATCGAACGAAGCTTGTCGAGATCCACCTTCTTGCCCATGTCCGTCCTTCATGTGAACGTTGTGGAAATCATACCAGGAGGGGCCTTTGCGCTGGGGGCACTCAACGCTGGACTTGACACCAGCTTTCAAAGGGCGTATATTTGCCGAACGTTGCACTCGACGGAGGGCAACGGGACGTGGCAGAAAACCCCTACTCCAAGGGCTGGGGGGTAACGCAAAACACGGCCATGAACAACCAGAGGGGAATCGACATCCCGGTTCCCTCCCCGGATGTGGTACCTCCAACGGGAAGTCCTGAGGAGGCTAAGACGGGTCGCAAGGGTTGCATCTTGCGGATCGTGGCAGCGGCAGCAACGTGTTTGTCTTGAGGGTCACCGTACGGTTGCTTTAGGAGCAACTCCTTGGCCTCAAGTGCGGGAAGCAAATCCCGCCGTCCACTTGGAGGGGTCTCCTACGGGAGGCCCCTCCTCCTTTGTGTAGTTGACAAACCACAATCAGTGTGGCAGCGTTCTACCATTCTCGACTCTTTAGGAGTTTCCCCTCATGCGACACGCACTGGTTACTATCGTGGTTGCCGCACTCATCGTTGCCTGGATCGAACCGACCGCCGACGGCAAAGAACCATGGCAAGGCGCTTCCGCATCCTGGTCAACGCCAGATCCCGTTCCCGTCGCCCACTCCCTCCCAGAACCCGTCGTTCGGGCCATCCAATACCTGGACATGGAGGAGAAGTACCTAGGCCTCGACGCTCCCGCTTACCCAGTCGAGCTAAACGCTGCTATCGAGCAACGACCTACTAAATCTGCACGGATTAGTAGTTCTTATAAACGTCCCGCCCCCAACTACGTTGCGCCTGCCGAGATCGAAGCTCTCGTCGCGGCCTACTTCAAACCCGAAGACGTACAGCAGGCCATCAACATCATTTTCTGCGAAAGTAGGTTCGACGCCAACGCCAAGAACCCTCGCTCGACGGCCAGTGGCCTCTTCCAACATCTCGAAGGCTGGTGGTCGGGAGCGTGGGGCGTGACAGGCAGTTTCGACCCGTTTGACCCTGAGCAGAGCATCAAGGCAGGAGCTGCGCTCGCCTACAACACAAAATCCGGCTGGAGCAACTGGAACCCCAGTCGCCATTGCTGGGGGTAGAAGAAGGAGGAGGGGCGGCCAGGGCTGGGAGGCTTGAGCACGCCCCTCCTGGGGGTTGGCCCTGTGTGTGGGGCTGACACCACCATAACAGCGTTCGAGTTTTTGCGAAAGAAACTTTTCCCGGAAATACACGGGATTTCTGAAACGTGTGGTAGCTTCGCTCGCTATGGACTGGAGGGAAACTGCCGTATGTATCACGACCGAAGATTTAGGGGTGTTCTTCCAAGAAGACCCCTCCGAAGCGAAGCTCACCTGCTTTCGGTGCCCCGCTCGACTCGCCTGCCTGGATGAAGCGTGCCGGATACAAGCGCACGAAGACCTGTACGGAGTATGGGGCGGCCTCACCCAAAAGGAACGAGAAACACTCGTCCTTCGCCGTCACCTAGCCGACGGTCAAATCGAAGTGATCTACGAAGAACTCACAGAGGCTTGAGCGCCCCGTTCGGCATCCGCACGTACGTCACTCCAGTGGGAGCTTCGACAGGAGCAGGTGCCACCACTTCCTCAACTTCAGGCTCAGGCTCTTCTTCGACCTCATCGGGAACATCGTCCTCCTCGAAATCGCTTGCCTCGATTGTGAAGACCATTTCATCCTCAGGAGGCGACCAACTGGTCAGCTCCGGGTCAAAATCACTGTCGTATTTCTTTTTCACCATCACACACCTCCGCCTGGAAGGATACAGGAGCTAAGGTCTGGATATGGACACTCTTGCCGTTGTCGTCAGCTACAACGATCAGCCCAACACTCTCAAAACAGTCGAGTCGCTGCTGGGAAGGGCACGCATCGTCGTTTGGGACAACCACTCCGAAGACGGCACCGTCGAAGCGCTACAGAAAGCATACGGGCGGCTCATTACCGTCCACAGGTCCCGTGAGAACGTGCTGTGGACACCCGCCCTCAACAGCGCAGTCGATCTATACCGTGGAGCCGAGAAGTACGTGCTCTTCTCCAACAACGACATCCGCTACGAACCCGACTGTGTGGAAATCCTCGAAAACGTCTGCAAAGCAGACCCCACCGTCGGTGTTGTCGGTCCTACCGGCTCCGGCATGGGAGGCGTGCAAGACTTCGCTTCCAACTACGGCGCCAAAGCCGCCGAATACGGATGGGGTGGGCGGCCCACCTCAGCGTTCTATCGCTACATCTCCAGGCTTCCCATCAAACGCTGCAACTACATCGTCGGTGCAGCCATGCTGGTCCCCTTCTCCGTCTGGGACGAGATCGGACCCCTCGACGAGAGTATGCCATTAGGTGCCGACGACCACGACTACTGCATTCGGGTCAAACGAGCTGGATACAAGATCATGGTCGCTTACCCTGCTTTCGTGTGGCACAAGTCACATTCCTCCTACACCCGAGCACGTGACACCTGGGACGAGTGGGGGAAGAGATCGTGGGAGGCGTTCAACAAGAAGTGGGCGGGCTACTTCCACAACGAAGAGGAAGCCAAGAAAGCCCACTGGATCTCCGAGTACACCGAAGGGTGGGATGTGGGGACCGGCTGGATGAGTCCAGAGGAACGTGAAGAAGTCTGGGCTAGGAGGGCTGCAATAGCCCAGGAGCCGCGTCCTCAAACCAGGGACGCTTCCCCCCAGTAGGCGTCCGCCAGTCCCTGTACCGGTACTCCAGGTAGTCCTCGATCGGCCACGGCGTCGGATACTTGTCGCCCAGGAAGATCATTGACCCCAAGTTCGACACGAAGTGTTGCGGTTTGCGCATCACCCCGTTGTCGTTGTAGTTGATGGCGATGTCCTCTTCTTTGTTGATGTAAAAGAAGTAGATGTCGAAGATCGTCACCCGCTTCACGAAAGCGAGCTGCATCACCCGCCCGTCATACGACATGCGCCTTATGTGCATGAACCCCTCTTCGGTGAAAGGCTGGACAACATCCATCGGGTCGATCGGGTTGTCCCAATCGCCCAGCATCCCCACATCGAGGTCGGTGTCGTGGGGGATAAACCCGTTGTCTCGGTAGAGGCCCAGCAAGGTCCCCGCAGACAGCCATGCATGATGGGGCGCCAGCAGCTCCATCCCGTCATCGAGAGTTTCTTTCGGGGGAACCGGCACCTTGCCGAGCGTGGTGCTCGCAAATTCGGTTGTCCAGATTTCCAAACTCACGGCTTCACCACCTTGTAGTAGCTGTGCGTAACAGTGGGCGCTATCAGCGACTTCAGGAACGTTCCCGTGAAGCCTGCTGCTTCGAGCATCTCAAGCCACTCTCGTGGGTGGTAGAACCTGAGCAGCGGCATGTCGGGTCCTGGTTCGTGCAGCACGTCGATAAGCGCCAGTCCCCCCGGCTTCAACGAGCGGTAGATATCCGACAGCATGTCGGGTGCGTCCTCTTTGCGTGCGTGGGTGAACACGCTTTGCGCTGCAGCGAAATCAACCGGGGGTATGTTGAGCGTTCCCAACTCCAACAGCTCAAACGATACCCCCGGCCACCTTTCCCGAGCCATCTCAATGGCCTGGGGCACAATGTCCACTCCGTGGTACAGGTCGTGGTTGGCGAGCGCTTGCAGCATGGTTCCCCACCCACATCCGTAGTCGAGTATCGACATGTCGTCGAAAAAGCCGATTTCGTACCACATCTGCTTCTTGTTGTCGTACAGGCCGCCCCCAGCGCCCATTACCCCAACTTTGGCGTAGTGGTCGATGTAAGCCTGTATGTACTCGTCGCGAGTCACAGCTCGTCCCTTCGGTCTGTAGAGGAAATGCCTTCTGTGTAGGGGATGTATTCCAACGGCACACCGGCATCCACCACTACTTGCCTGCCGGGAAAATCGAGCCAGTCGTCGCCGCGCACATACACAATGGTGGCGCCCATCCAGCGTGCCCTGGCGATCTCGTCGGCTATCGCTTTGGAAGGGTCTGCTTCAAACGAAACCCGTTCCCGTTCCACGAAATGCTTGAGGTTGGCCCGACGCACATCGAGTGGTTGAACCGGGAAGCGGCCTTTGTTGAGGAACGTCGAATAGTCGTCGTGAACGATCGCGTGAACGTTTTGTGCGCGTTCGTGCATCTTGCCAAGAAGGTTCACGTGACCTTCGTGCAACATGTCGAACACACCGACGGTTAGGGCTACGCCATACACAGAAACCTATCTTCCACGGCAGGATCATAGTTCCCGAACCTTCCGGTTTCGTGGAACACGACGTTGAACCCTGCGTGGGCGAGAAGTTTCTCCCATCCTTCCTTCGGTAGCACTGTGAAATGGGACGGCATCGACAGGAACGGCTCGGTTGGGGGGGGCGTAGCCACATACAGCACCCCTCCCGGCTTGAGAGCGTCATGGATGTTCAACAGCACTACCAAGGGTGCTGGGGAATGCTCCAAAACGTGCATGGCGAGAATCCCGTCGTATTTGTCGGTGCCGAACGGGTTGTGCATGTCGTTGGGCAGGTTGAGCTGGGTCAGGTTGGGTATGAACTGGGCGTAGAAGTCTTCTCCGCCGATGTCCAGCACCTGCCCGTTGGGCTTCAGCCGACTGAGCAACAGTTCAGC
>JABAHS010065107.1_pt1 | contig 15632 bp, 8 predicted proteins | sample 7062111 | NCBI WGS metagenome assembly JABAHS01 (sample SAMN14534600, study PRJNA622989) | marine sediment metagenome | biome: marine biome [ENVO:00000428]; feature: marine pelagic biome [ENVO:01000023]; material: deep marine sediment [ENVO:00002113]; isolation source: pool of 4 deep marine... | reverse complement strand
ATACCCGCGGAACCAATCAGCATTGGTGATACTGAGGGCCATGCAGTTAACCTTCTTAAGTCAGAAGGTACCAACAAAAGCACCGGAGAGCAAGCCTTCATGGATGGCGCTCATGTTTTTAACATATCTTTTAGCGATGTTGTAAAAGGAAGTGGCAGGCATTTGGGTTATGTCATATTTGCGAACGACAGCGATACAACAATTGCGAAGTGGGAGGGCGAGGTCAATACGATTTCCGACACAGAGGGTAAATCAACTACAAATGTAAAAGGTACATTCACCTACATTTATGGAGCAGGAAAATACAAAGGTATTAGCGGAAGTGGCACTTATGTGGGACACTTCACCTCAAAGACTGAATATGCGGTTGAGTGGCAGGGCTCATATACTCTGGATAAATAATCGAATCATCTGTTGCTGTAAATGCTCCATGGTTATGCCTATTGCCTATCGATCAGCATTGAATACCAGACCGCTGATGCAGCTGCGACTGAGGATTGCTGAAAAAATATTAAGCAAACCCGCTCAGCAATGAGCGGGTTTTATTTTCTATAACCGAGCAAGGAAATGCTTGCGACCTATTTTGCCAGATTCCTAATCAATAAAGGAAATGCCTATTATCTATTGACACGGCCCTCTGGAGCCGGTTTATCTGCGGGGGCGTGGGGCGCGAATATTCTTGACCGAATCAGCATTATTATTATATTTAACTGCACACCTTGGTTTTGCTTCAAGCTGGTTCGTCGAAAAATAAGCCTGAAGGCTAGTTTATTGCATTCAATAATAATTAGATACATTTATAAAGGAGGATTGCCATGAAAAGTCTGTCAGTCATTCTTGGGATGGCATTTTCTATGATATTACTTGCCAGCGATTCCAACGTTTTCGCAGATAACGATATTTGTGTTCATTTAAACGGTGGAGAGGATGTTGNNAAGACCTTGCAGTTCACTCTGGAGGTTTGCTGGACATCTGGCGACGTTGACTGGTTTTGGGATATGGGATACGGCAGTAATCCGCCCTTCGACCGTCATGGTGATGCTGTCGATCACCTCATTTTATTCGCATCCGACTTAACTTTTGACAACCTCTCCTGCGAGACGTTTGCTGCTGGTGGAGCTGCATTTATGTCGTCTCAAAACCTGCCGCCCGGAGCAAGTCGTCTCTGTTATTCGCTTCAATTTGGCCTTCTAGCTGGCTCCCCTGTTGTTTCCGAGATTCAAGTGCAGCCATACGCTTACTTCTCTGGATTTAACTGGTTCTTCCAGAGAACTGATGATTCCCGGCTTGCGCCTGATTTTTGTGGCACTCCGGTGTCCAGCATTAATGATCCCTATGCTGCCCCGGTCTCATTTGATGTCGTCTATCGTTCGCAACCCACTTGCGGAGATGTGAATTGTGATGGTGTTGTCAATATCTCTGATTCAGTCTGGATTATAAATTACGTCTTTATTGGCGGCAATGAGCCATGTGATACAGATGGAAGTGGGGAGCCGGACTGCTGATCTTTGAAATAGCCTACTCCAAAATCCGCTCAGCAATTGGCGGATTTTTTTTTGGGCTTCTCCAAACCTCCTTTTCTATCTAACCTCCTTCTAACCGCCAACTTCAAAATACTCCAAAATACTCACATTTACTCAAAGATACTCATACTTACTAAAGCATTGTAATTTAATCGATTCTGGCTAAGTTGCATCAATTCATAAAGTTGTCAAAATAGAACAAAAGGAATCCCGCCTTCGGCAAATTTGTTTTTTTATAGCTTGGTATCTTATTTAATTCCAGTGTGTTATAAGAAAGTCGTACGGCATTTTTGCAGAATCTAGCGACTGTATTACTTAAGACAGACTATGGTTTAGCCTTTACAAATACTCTGCACGCTTTATCTGAAGACGTACAAAATTGATAAAGGCAATATAGCGTTAGACATTAGGAGCATAAAAAAACTTCTTACGAAGCTGTAAGAAATATATTATATTAAAGCTGAAAATAGTCTTTCGACCTATGGTATAAAACAATTTATAATACCATTAATTAGAAAAAAGATGCGATAGCGTTCTGTTATTAATTAGGATACAAGTATAATCCCAAATTCAGAGGACCTTGTGCCATCAAGACAGAAGATAAAGACAACCACAATTGATACACTTTTAATAGAAAAAAGAACATTCAATCCATCCACCCGCTTTAAGAAGCAGGCCAATGGCAAAAAATCCGAATATGCAAATGCTCGCAGGGACTATGTTAAATTCTGGGAGAGACTCGCCTCGGAACTTGTCTGGAATAAAAAATGGCATACCGGGCTCACCTGGAAGGCACCTGATGCCAAATGGTTTGTCGGAGGCAGGCTCAATATCACTGAGTCATGCCTCGACAGACATATAAAAGATGGTCGCAAAAACAAAGCGGCCTTGATATGGGAAGGTGAAATCGGTGATCGTCGGACACTAACGTATTTTGATCTTTACAGACAAGTTAATAAGTTCGCCAATGTTCTCAAGAAGATGGGTATCCGTAAGGGAGATCGAGTGGCAATTTATCTTCCAATGATTCCGGAGCTTGTTGTATCAACACTTGCCTGCGCACGTATAGGTGCGATTCATTCGGTGGTTTTTGGCGGCTTCTCCCCTGAATCTTTGAGAGATCGCATACTGGATCTTGAGGCAAAGATGCTTATCACCGCCGATGGTGGTTATCGGCGAGGGCAGATTATTCCTCTAAAGCATGATGCCGATGTCGCATTGAACGAGTGTCCCTCGATAGAAAATGTTATAGTGATGAAGCGTGGTAATTTTTTATTACGCTTTAAGGATGGGCGCGACCACTGGTATCACAGGCTTATGCAGGAGGCGGACCCGTTTTGTGCCCCGGTCTACGTTAACAGTGAACATCCGCTCTTTATCTTATATACATCAGGTACAACCGGCAAACCTAAGGGGATTCTCCACACAACCGGTGGCTATATGACCGGAGTCTATGCTACTACAAAATATGTGTTCGATTTAAAAGAGGATGATGTTTTTTGGTGCACGGCTGATATTGGCTGGATCACAGGACATTCCTATCTTGTCTACGGTCCCACTGCCAATGGTGCAACGCAGGTAATGTATGAAGGGGCTCCCGACTGGCCGGATCGTGATCGTTTCTGGCAAATAGTGGAAGACTATGGTGTCTCGGTTTTCTATACCGCTCCAACCGCCATTCGAGCTTTTATGAAATGGGGCAAAAAGTGGCCGGAAAAACATGATCTCAGCTCTCTTCGTCTATTAGGTACAGTCGGTGAACCTATTAATCCTGAAGCCTGGATGTGGTATCATAGAAACATTGGTAAAGAGAATTGCCCAATAGTGGATACATGGTGGCAAACCGAGACGGGACATATCATGATTACTCCTCTGCCCGGTGTCACCCCCACCAAGCCCGGATCAGCCACTCATGCCTTTCCCGGTATTGAAGCGAAGCTTTTCGACGAGCAGGGCAGACCGATCAAAGAAGGTGGCGGCTATCTGGCAATCACTCAGCCCTGGCCGGGGATGTTGCGGGGTATCTGGCGTGATCGTAAACGTTTTGTCAATGTTTATTGGTCCAAATGGAACGGGACATATTTTCCTGGCGATGGCGCCAAATTGGACAAAGATAAGTACTTCTGGATTCTTGGACGGGTTGACGATGTAATTAATACCGCTGGACATCGGATTTCAACCATGGAAGTCGAATCGGCCCTGGTCGCGCATGATGATGTCGTGGAGGCGGCAGTTGTAGGGATACCCCATGATCTTAAGGGTGAATGTCTGGTGGCATTCGTCACACTGGGTAGCGGTCTGGAATTTACCGATCAAATAAGTAAGCGATTGATTGACTTTGTTGCCAATAAGATTGGCGCAATTGCTCGTCCTGAACGGATTATAAATGCTCCAGAGCTACCCAAGACTCGTTCCGGTAAGATCATGAGACGCTTATTGCGAGATATTGCTAGGGGAAAGTTGTTGGGTGATACGACAACTCTTGCCGATCCGGAAGTTCTGACACACATTAAGTCAAAGTATGAAGAGGATTAGCAGCAGGTTGGAATCCGTTCCAAGCTGGTTTTGGTCTGGATTTCTCGAATGCATTCACAGTCTATATTGCTTCACACCAGTGTTGGGATACTGATAGCGATGGCTCTGCCAATGTGAGCGACGCCGAATCTATAATCAACTATGTTTTCATTGGCGGCGACCCGTCCAGCCAGTTAGTCGCTGGTGATGTGGACTGTGATGGCAACTGTAATGTCTCCGATGCCGCCTGGATAGCCAAATATGTATTCGCAGGAGGCAATGACCCCTGCGATACGAATGACGGCGGTATCCCAGATTGCTGATCCGATAAATTACTTTATCCAAAATCCGCTCAGAAGTGGGCGGGTTTTTTATTGCATGTGACTAAGCGACGGGAACCCAGATCATATACTCAGGGTCGGGGTATGCACATCAAAAGTTTTGCAGAGATTCAAATCAATAAGGAAAGTGCTAGCAGACCGTATTATCTACATTCTGAGGACCTGAGTCGCTTGACCCATTCGGGGTACCGATGCCGAAAGCCTCCAGATCAATAGAGTCTGCAGTTTTACAAGCAAAAGATATTGACAAAATGTCAATTTATTATACCTTTCAAGTATAATACAATGGGCTTCTTCGATTTTTTCGTGTGGTAATCTTGTACTCTTATCTCCGGGGTGTCATTCAGTAGTCTCCAGACACCTTTTGTCAATTCTGAGTTGTCCATCTGCTAATTATTGAATGCACTAGAATTAAGGGTGCTTTGCTGGCTGTGCATGCAATAAAAGAAGTCAACCAGGTACAATATCCTAATGAAAGAATACAGAGTGAGGATCTTAATATCTGCTGCAATTCTGTTTGCAATGTTCTCAAGTATTGCCAATACGAACACTTTGCGAGATAAAGATGTCGCATCGAGTGNNAATACTTTGCGAGATAAAGATGTCGCATCGAGTGCTTTTGAGGAAAAGGATGTCAACTATTTGAATCAAGTTCATCTGGATCTTGTAACTGCCGCTGGAAATCCAGTTGACACAATATGTGCAGGAGCAGAATACCTTCTCAGAATCTGGATTGAAAATGACGTGACGCTTAGTGGGTATACGCTTGGATTCAGGTTGTCTTCCGATGATGGAGCGACATGGTCATTTATTTCACAGGATGGAGGATATGGCATTTCTCAGGCATTGACAGTTGAAGCTGACTGCCGGATGTATCCTGTTATAGATGTCTGGGGTACACATGAGTACGCATTTGTTGTATCAGAGAGAAGTATGGACGGACAATCACCTGACACGCTGTTTCTGGGGGCTGTAAATACCGGGGGTACAGGATTGCAGGCCGGTCCATTGGAACATATGATGACCCTTCACCTGATGGCGGATCTACCGGACGGCATTGAAACTCTATGTGTAGATAGCACTTATGTGCCTCCCGCAGGCCCTTTCATCTTCTCTTCATCAGGGGGCACAATATATCCTGCGGTTACCTGGTCTTCAGGTGGAATATGTTGGTCTGTCGATGGCTGTTCTCTTGATAGCGATGATGATGGCGTAGAGGATGATCTTGATAACTGCCCCAATGTGTATAATCCATTGCAGGATGATAACGATGCTGACGGATTTGGTGATTTGTGTGATAACTGTCCTGATGATTACAATCCTGGTCAAGAGGATTCGGACGGTGATGGCATCGGAGATATCTGTGAGTTGTTTGCACCTAATTTTGACGCTTCACCTCGGATAGCACTTGTCTTTGAAGATATATTTTTCACAGATTTGTCGGAGTCGCAGGATCCGATAACGGATTGGTATTGGGACTTTGGTGATGGGCAATACAGTATCCAGCAGAATCCCGTTCATCAATATTCGGATACAGGCCATTATGACATAAAGCTAAGGATCTCAAATCCGAGCGGTGCAGATTCAATTGTTAAGGCGGATTTCATTGCTGTGAGAGACAGTGCCATGCTTGACTTCGAAATATTTGAATCATTTAATTATAATTGCCTTGCAATTGCCTCCGCTGATATGGATCACGATAATAATACTGATCTTATTCTTACGAATGTATTAGATAAAATCTCCATTGCTTATGGTAATGGTGCAGGAGGTTTCTATTTGATAGATTATTCTCAAACAAGCACGGGTGCCATATCTACGGGCTTTATAAATAGTGATACGCTTATTGACTTTGTGGTAGCAGGGAACACGCAGCTAGAGATTTTTCAGAACATGGGGAACAGAGTTTTCCAGAAGAGCACGATCAATTACAGTGGGCTAGAAATAGGTTCTACTAAAGCTGGGTATTTTAATGATGATGCAGATCTGGATCTGATTATAACACCGAATCATGTATTTTTGGGGGATGGCTCTGGAGGATTTGGAGAGGACCTGACATTTCCCTCAAACTTTAAATCTGTGGATGTGAGTGATTTCAATAATGACGGCATTGATGATGTGGTCATCTCAGCTGATAATGGATATGCTGAGATCTGGCTAAATGATGGAACTGGCAATTTTATGTTTTCAGGATCTACATATACTGGGAGCGCCGCATACAGTCTCACAACTGCAAACGCCCTTGCAGATTTTGATAGGGATGGAAATAGCGATTTTGCCTTGATTATTCCTCATATAGGACCATATCATGAAAGTAAGATCTTTATCGGCTTTGGTGATGGTCAAGGGGGCATAGACCATACCGATACTTCGAGAATAATAGGGGTTTGCTATTACTTGGTGGCCTCAGATGTTAACCGAGATAATAATATTGATTTGACAGTCGCAAATGGTACAAACAAGGAGTTAGAGATCTTTCTGGGTTCTAATACAGGTCTTTTTGATTCATCCGTTGTAATCGATATGCAAACCGACGAAGTAATACTTACACTCGCTTCCGCTGATTTCAACAGAGATGGTAATCCTGATTTCGCCGCTGGTAAATTTTTTCCAACAACAAACGCTCACACTGTTGTTGCCCTTAATCTGCTGCCTCCAGAACCAATAGTCGAACATGAAATGATAACAACTGGTTATCAATATGTCACTGTCGAGATCGAAAATCCGAATTTATATATAATATCCAGAAGATATACAACTGTTGCCGGTTCAGATTACTGGCGTCTTGATGTTGATAATGATGGTTTTCTTGATGAATCATCGGTGGACTATAACTTGGGGTATGGTGAATATGCAATTACAATTACTAATCGTCCAAATTCTCCCAATGATGGTTACTTTGATGCAGGAGTCAGGATCGACGGCTCGATCAGGGCCATAATATTTAAAGATTATTTGGTTCCTTTCTACGATAAGGCAAACAACAGGTATGACAGTCTTATTTTTTATTATGAATTTGAACCTCTATCTTCTATTAGTCCGGGGAACGGACTTCCTGCATCGTCACTCTCTCCCACATTTGGTTGGAGTGGTCTAACCCAATTTGTGGATTCAGACACTATCAATTTTCAACTTGATCGCTATTATGATTTCAGGGATCCGATTAACGATGTCGGCGGGATAACGAATTCGTTCTATGAAACTGATAGCGTTCTTGGAAAAGATTCTGTCTTTTATTGGAGGATAAGGGGATTTGAATCGGGGGTCTGGTCCGATTTCTCGAGGACCTTTGCAGTCTATATACCGCCATATTTTGTAGGCGATGCAAATGGAGATGATAGAGTCAATGTGAGTGACGCGGTCTTTATTGTCAACTATGTTTTCATTGGTGGAGATGCACCCAGTCCGATTGAATCGGGGGATGCCAACTGTGATGAATCAGTAAATGTTAGTGACGCAGTGGCTATAATTAATTATGTTTTTATAGGCGGGTATCCGCCAGGAGATCCCGATCATAACGGTATTCCGGATTGCTAATGGAGAAATCAAATTATCCCAAGGCCCGCTCAGAAATGGGCGGGTTTTTATTGCATGTCAAAGAGAATTGAGGACCCAGATATATATAGGGCGTATGTACATGTCAAAAGTTCTACCAGAGTCCCATGCGATAAAGGCAACGCTTACAGGCCAACTATTATACATCACGGGGACCTGGGGTCGGTTCATCCACGGGGGCGTGGGCATCCACGGTATGCAGTTTAATAAATTCTATGCGCTCGTTGGAATTAGAACCTCACATTTTCTGAGCCTATTCTCCACTTGAGGAAAAAGCAAGCCTTCGTTGCCAAGTTTAAAACCGGTGAAAGCCGGTTTTCTTTATGTTGCCATATGCCTATGAGGCGCGGGGCAGCTTCCCAGAGCGAAAACAGAGATTATCTGCAACCGCCGCATGACAATAGCGTAGATACTGGTATAGATCTGTTGAGAGTGAGGAGTACCCTATGAAAACTAAACCGATATTACAGACAACAATTATAATTATCGTCTGTGCATTCTATGGTGGATATGCAGACAGCCAAGACTTCAAGGCCACAGAGATTTTCGACAAAATTTTTAAGGTGGAAAGCCACCAAGATGGAGAGGATGGCGAGGAACAAATCGTTATTGCATCGGACAAAGGGCTGGTGGTTCTCAACAGTTTCTCGTCCGAACCGACTGCTCTAAGACTTAAAGCAGGGATCGCCGAGACCCTGAAACGGGATGACTTCCTCTATCTGATAAACATGGTTGATCGGTTGGACCGATGCGGGGGGAATGGCGCCTATGAAGGTATCCCGATAATCGGACACAAGGCATTCCTGGATGAGTATCAAGGCAAAGATGATGTAGTCAGCGCCGAAGTTAATGATATGATTGGCATGTGGCGATGGAAAGCAGACGCGGCCCGCGAACGTCTGCCCAATTACGAATCGGGCTCAGAGGAGGCAATCGGCGAGCAGCAGTGGATCAGCACCTGCGAGAGGCGGGCCGAGGAGCTCGAATCGGGATTTTCTCTGATACTCCCAACTGAGACATACGAAGACAGAATGACTCTGAATCTTGGCGATCTCACGCTCGAATTGATCTGGTTCGGCAAGGCCAGGCGTGACGGCACGACAGTCATTAGAATCCCGGAATTAAGACTGGCGCTAATCCCGGATGATCTCCTATCCCCTTTGCATCTCGCCCCACACCCAAATCCACGATTAAAGGAACTGGACGTCACCCGATGGATCCAGGTTCTCGTAGAACTTCTGGAAGGGGACAACGCGGTTGACAGTGTTCTGTTGTGTGACTTTCTGAACGTGGTGTGGTCGAGAGAACGCGCTCACGTCCACTTGGATTACATACGAAAGCTATGGAACGCGGTCAGAAAAGCGGATGCGGAGGGCAAGAGTCTCAACGAGATATACACGCAGTTATCCTCAGACAATGATTTTGCCTTTGTCAAACAGATGCCGCTATATGGAGATCGCGGCGACGAATGGGTGCTTCCGCAGCACAATATGCATATCAGGGCATTCTTTCTTCAGGGAAAAACCGTGGCATCTGTGATAATCGAGAATGCATTGCCTGACTCGCTTCCAACGGCGTTGGTAAAAATCAGAAAGCTCAATAACGAAGGTGCGGATATCTACATTGAAGAGGCGGCGATTAATGCTATTGGCTACAATTTGCTCAACTCGGAACAACTCGCGAGTGCTGTCAAAGTGTTTGAGTTGAATATTGAACTCTTCCCCGAATCGTTCAATGTATATGACAGCTATGCTGAGGCGCTGATGAAAAGCGGCGATACTCAAAACGCGATTTTGAATTACAGGAAATCGCTGGAGCTCAATCCCGAGAACGAAAACGCTCGGGAGATGCTCGAAACTCTTAAAGACAAAATATAGTTATCGGGACCTGACTGCCTCCAACCGGGATCCCCATGGCCGCTGCCGTCCGTGTGATTCGCCTGGGTCCTGCGAAGTATATACTTTCAACCGATGTGCACGTCTTCGGACAAAGTTGACAGAGCATTACTAAAAGTTAGGCTGCAGTTTGTCGGAACGCAATAGCTTTTTATTTCTGCCCGCTGCCTTATAGGCAATATAATAGGAAAATTGCCAGGCAATTTTGCCTGGAGAAAGTCTATATGAGTTATATCATATACTTTACAGGGATCTGGAGTCGGTTCGACCACCGGGGCGTGGTAGTCAGATTCTTGTTGATTCTTGGATTATTAAAGATCAATATAGGACATAGGTTCTTATTTGAGTTACAGCTATCTCTGGTTTGTCCTTGTGCCCAATCTGTGACCATGCTTCCTCATAAAATGCGAAAAGAGGCGAAAACAAAAGAAAAAATATAAAAAGATCAAATCTTTGCTATTCTTGCACATAATTGGTAAAATCAATTGGCACAAATACTTGCAGTAATCCCCCTCAGAGAATCCCTGCCTCTCCGCTTATTTTATTATTGCATTTTTTAATCCATCTAAACCTTTTCATATAGATTAATAGTTATAACCAGGGAGATACATTCCGGAAATCGTGGACTGGAGTCAGCGTTGGTTGTCACAGAAGCTCAAACCGCTTGCGAACCTGTTCGGATGAATTGCCGTCCCCAAAGAGAAGGCTCAGGAACAGGGCAATGATTTTCGAAGCAGTTGTTGCGGGTATTCCTTCGGGAAACAAAATGTCGGCATTATCCGGTTCTATTGAATCGGTTTCCGATTTGTCTGTCTTTGCTTCCCTAACATTCGAATCTCGTAATATGTCGGCGTCTAACTCAGGTCCGCGATAATCATTTTTAATTTTAATGGTTTTATCCGGGTCGGAGTCGAAAAAATCCCTCGTCATAAAAGCAATAATTTTGTCCTTGATTTTGTTCGATGATATTTTCTGGGAGTTACTCGGAAAGGCGTAACTGCCTCCACCAAATATAATATTATAAAACATACAGGCATACAGCATGCGATCCACTATGAGAGCTTTTATCTTGGACGCTGAATCTTTGTCCGGCGATTTGAAAAATCTATTCAAATCGTCCTGCACCTGATTTTCTATTCTATTGTAATGTTCAGGGTGATCCTCTTCAAGCATCTTGCAGATAAGGAAAGGATATGACTCACGGCTCGGCAGAAGGCTGTCGATCATATCAGCAACATGTTTTATAAAATATGCCTCGAGTCGGGATATTTGCTCCTGATCCAGAATGTTCAGCCGAATCAATTCCTGTTTGAATAAGCTATATTGCGGATTTGGCTGAATGCCCAGGAACCGCGGCCAGAGCTTTTGAATTTTTATAAGATCATCCTTATTTTCCATGTAATCCCAGAAACGACGAAATCCATATATTTCATCATAGTAATCCCTGATTATGCGTTCTTCCGAATATGGTTGATAATGGGCCTCCTGGAATGGGTCAAAAGTTCTAATCGGCGTTTTAAGAGGTAATTCCCGGAAGTCATTATTAAAAAGCAGATTCAAAGCGCAGCTCACAGCGTATCCCTTGGGCGTCAGTTCGGCGCTTTTCACCGAGTATGGTTTTTTCTTCGATTCGTATCTGATTTCCTCATCATCACGTACGATAATAAATTCTCCCGGAGGTATTTGAATTGTGTAATAGAACATATCATCCAAGCGTTCTGCCAGATCATGCATCGCAGTCCAGACATGATTATGCTTCGAGCAATTAAGGAGATGCGAGATTTCCTTTTCGCTGAGGATGTCACAGAACCTGACCTCATCACCATACAGGTTAAAGACATTTCGAATGTCGGAATATAACCTTGTGAGCTTTGAATCGAAATGCCCTCTTGCATTGAAATGCTCGCTTATATAATTTATCCTCAGCTTTGCGGAAATCGACGAAAGGTCAAATCTCGTTATATCGTCAGGGATTTCGATTAGATCATACCTGATAAGAGATATCTTTTGATCCTCTGTAAACTCCCTTGAAATCAAACTGTCCAGATGAAATATCTTTATCAGAGAGTAAAACTTGGCCTTTTCTTCCTCAGTCAAGTCATTCTTCAGGAAATTGTGAAATGATGAATAATCCCTGTTTAAAATTCTATCCATGAAGTAATCAGAGATGTTGCTGAATTCATCCTGCTCCGGTCTGCTATCCGGGTCAATATACGGATAAAGCATTGCGAAAATGTGTTCTGGATTCTGAAGGTTCATTTTACTCGCCTTAATTGCTGCATATTTTGCGGATCCATAATTCTTAGCGTCAAGCAGGAATCAGATAAATCCGGGCCACATTCCTGAGCTTATTCGTAATAAACATGATTAGTATTTACCAAAATAATGGCGCATTCGTCAATAATTAAGTGTCTGATCATCAATTTAATTTTGGCATTGATGCATTTGAATTATGAGCTTTTATTTAATTGACATAACACAAAATTATTAATTTTATGTCAAAAGCATGGCTATCTCGGATATCTGTAAACTCAGGATATCTTACTTACTGGTTTATAATGAGATTTAAGGTTCAAAAAAGATGTTGGTCATTACTAAAAGCAGGAGGGCAATATGAAAAAATTAGTGCTCATTCTGATCTTCTTAATCGGCAATTTTCAGCAGCTATCAGGCTCCGGGATGCTTTTTGATGCCAGGTCTGACTATGAAGTGGGAACCGGCCCCATTTCAGTCTTTGCGGCCGACCTGGATGGAGATTCAGATTTAGATCTGGCAGTGGCGAATGAAGGTTCTGACAACGTTTCCATATTAAAGAACAACGGAGACGGTACCTATCAGGCGGCCATAAATTATGGAGTGGGCGATGCACCCCTTTCAGTCTTTGCAGCCGATCTGGATGGAGATACCGACCTTGATCTGGCCATAGCGAATGCCAGCTCTAACAATGTTTCCATATTAAAGAACAATGGAGACGGTACCTATGAAACAGCGGTGAATTACGCGGCGGGAGATCGTCCCCGTTCAGTCTTTGCGGCCGATCTGGATGGGGATACTGACCCTGATCTGGCTGTGGCGAATTGGAATTCAAATAATGTTTCTGTATTGCTTAATAATGGAGATGGAACTTATCAAACGGCAGTAAACTATGCAGTGGGCAGTTCCCCCCGCATAATCTTTGCGGCCGATCTTGATGGAGATACAGATCTCGATCTGGCGGTAGCGAATCTTGTCTCTGATAATGTCTCCATATTGATGAATGATGGAGATGGTACTTATCAGACAGCCGAAAATTATGGAGCCGGCGATGGTCCTCATGCGGTCTTTGCCGCTGATCTGGATGGAGATACGGATCTTGATCTGGCTGTCGCCAACTACTTTTCTGACGACGTTTCAATATTAGAAAATAATGGGGACGGGACATATCAAACGTCAGTAAATTATGGAGCTGGTGATGGGCCTTATTCAATCATTGCGGGTGACCTTGACGGAGATAAAAATCTAGATCTGGCGGTATCGAATCTTATTTCTGACAACGTCTCTATTCTAATGAGTAACGGAGATGGCAGTTATCAGGCTGAGGTAAATTATGTAGTAGGCAGTGATCCCCGCGCAGTCTTCTCAGCCGATTTGGATGGAGATACTGATCTTGACCTGGCGGTAGCCAATGCGGGTCAATACCATGTCTCCATATTAATGAACAAAGGAGACGGCACCTATCCGACAGAAATGAGTTATGGAGCGGGCGCAGCCCCCAACTCAGTCATTGCGGCCGACCTGGATGGAGACACTGATCTTGATCTGGCAGCGGCGAACTGGTTTTCTCACAATGTCTCCGTATTAAAGAGCAACGGAGACGGTACTTATCAGACCGCGGTTGATTATGCAACGGGCTCTAATTCCGCTAGAGTCTTCGCGGCCGACCTGGATGGAGATACTAATCTTGATCTGGCGGTTTCAAATGCCAGTTCTGATGATGTCTCTATATTAAAAAATAATGGCGATGGCACTTTTCAGGCAGCATTCAATTATGGATCGGTCGATGATCCCCGTTCGTTCTATGCGGCTGACCTGGATGGGGACACAGACATTGATCTGGCAGTTGCGAATTTTGGTCTTTTTAGTCTCTCTATATTAAAGAATGATGGCAATGGCTTTTTTCAGCTAGGTGGAAGTTGCGGAACCGACAATGGTCCCGTTTCTGTCTTTGCGGGCGATCTGGACGGAGATACTGATATTGATCTGGCGGCGGCGAATGCCAATTCGAATAATGTTTCCATTTTGCTTAACGATGGGGCTGGCACGTATCAGGCCCCGGTAAATTACGGAGCGGGCAGTACTCCCTGGTCAGTCTTTGCGGCCGACCTGGATGGAGATACTGATCTCGATCTGGCAGTAGCGAATTTAAATTCTTCCGGTGTCTCCATATTAAAGAACAATGGAGACGGCACCTATCAGCCAGCTGTAAATTATGCAGCGGGCGCTCAGCCCAAATCTGTCTTTGCGGCCGACCTGGATGGAGACAACGATCTTGATCTGGCGGTGGCGGGTGGAGGGCCTTATGGAAATGTTTCCATATTAGAGAACAATGGAGACGGAATTTATCAGTTAGCGGTAAATTATGCAGTGGGCAATACTCCCCATTCAGTTTTTGCGGCGGATCTGGATGGCGATGCTGATCTCGACCTTGCCGTGGCGAATTATTATTCTGACGACATCTCCATTTTGTTCAATTTAAGTAATAATATGGGTTTCACCTGTGGTGACGCCAATAATGATGGATCAATAAATGTCAGTGATGCTATCTGGATTGCGAATTATGTCTTTATTGGAGGACCTGAACCTGATCCATTTATGTCGGGAGAGGTGAATTGCGATGGTTCCGTGAATGTCAGCGATGCCGTCTGGATAGCCAATTATATATTTATAGGAGGCAATGACCCCTGCGATTCTGACGGCGATGGCATTCCTGATTGCTGATCCGAATAATCACCCAATCCAATACTCGCTGAGCAATGGGCGGGTTTTACATTCATTTTGGGCCTCTTGGACTTAAGATAAAAGTCGATATTAGGGTTGACAAAAGAGACATCTCGGGTTTAATTTTATATTAGATAGTTGTTGGCAATTTGTCCAATTGCTGTTTGAAGATTTGCCTGCACTGATTTTGCTCCAACGCGATTAATCGAATAATCATGGTTGCTAAATAGGCTCGCCTCTGGGTCATTTTGGTTGTCCTTTTATATTTAAAATCGAGGGGTGGCCTCGGGTTTTCACACCATGGAATAACCTCCCGTTTAGCCCCATTACGTCCGAGGAGGTAAAATGAAAAATTCGAAACGAACGCACAAACCAGCTGGATTTTTCATCCTGACTTTATTTCTGAGTTTTCCGCTTATATTGACTGGAACTGATTACAATNNGAACTGATTACAATATTACCGATGATGCCTGCGCAAGCTATATCGGTGAGTCTTGGAGATCCGAGAATCTTTGTCCCGGATCAGAGATCTCATTACTTGGGAGTGACACATACAGGGCCGAGCTTGAATCCTTAATAGACGGGAATCATAACACCGGCATGGACTATGAATTTGCCAATTCTAATGGAATCCAGATCAGGTTTTTTGGCCGAGTACCCTGGGTTAATGTCATACGAATATATCACAAGGGCGATTGCAGCTTTGACTTAAGCGTTAAGGATATGTACAAGAAAGAGACTCAGGTTGATTTTACGGTGCAAGAGACTATTGGCAGAGATGATATGAAGATATCAGTTTACTGCTGCAGTGATATGCGCATATCCG
>JABAHS010096825.1_pt2 | contig 15660 bp, 10 predicted proteins | sample 7062111 | NCBI WGS metagenome assembly JABAHS01 (sample SAMN14534600, study PRJNA622989) | marine sediment metagenome | biome: marine biome [ENVO:00000428]; feature: marine pelagic biome [ENVO:01000023]; material: deep marine sediment [ENVO:00002113]; isolation source: pool of 4 deep marine... | reverse complement strand
TATCTCTTCCAAAACATCGAGAAGTGTTGGAACTGAAGCTTCTATGATCTTATCAGGTAAGTATTTATGTTCAATAAAGGTTAGTTGTGGCTTATGCAGGGCATTATCATATCGAAAAATTAGTCGGTTTTCCGAGTCTTGATAAGGATAAGCAATACATCAATTTATCAAGTTTCTCTTCAAAAGTGTCTAAAAATTCCTTAAAATGCAAAGTGGAGTTGTCTGAAAAGTGAAACACGCCACTTAAGTATCCTTGTTCTCCAGGGCGTTTGTCAAAATTCACAGGGCATCGAGCACAAAACGAGTTGCAGAGGATCGGTCAATAACGTTTTTAATTTCATCAAAATATTTATTTATTTCCATACTTGATGTCACGCAATTGCTTTAACTTTGCCCTCGAGTCTTTGCCTTAATTTAAATTCTCCTGCCCATGTTACATATTCATCATCTCCACCTTCTAAATCTTCTGCAGCCAAGTTAGAAATAAAGTATTCGGAAGTGACATGATATTTTTTCTCAAATGGCATCAAACGTCTATTTGGCATTTCCAAAGCAAGTTCAAGTCTGGCAATTTCTGCTTTGATTGCCGTTTTTATCAAAGGCAATACATTGTTATTTGCTTATTTTGACTTTAGATAAAGAGTTACACTCATTTTACACTCCAGGACTTAATTATAAAACTCAGTCAATGCGACAGCCAATTATTGTTCACCGACACTCTATATTTTAAGAATTTTTACCGGTAAAAGCAATAGCTTAAATATATGAAAGACAGAGGCAGGCTTTTGTGAACCCTTCTTTAAAAGACTTACTTAATGAGACTTCTGTCTCTTTACTCCTAACTAAAATGCCTTAACCCGATCAGGCTGATCCGGCCCAACACGCCCAACGGCGATGTCCGCAACTCGAAAACTCTCTCCTCGAATAGGCGAACCGGCCATTCGCCGCAACATGGCGATTTGGCCGATATGGGTCATGACATCGGATAATGGGCCTTGCAAGAGTTCCTCTAAGGTGGTGCCTTCCGGCTGCGTATGCTTTGCCAAATATTCATCGATTTGGCCAAGTAAATCGTGAAACCTCGTAATTTCTCCATCCCAATCAAGCGGTTGCGGTGAGGTGACCTCCATCTCGATAAGGTAACGAAGCACGTACATTAGATCATGGCTCATGTGACGGACGATTTCGGCCGGCGTACGCACGCCATGCCCGGCATGGAAATCTCCAAACTCAGGTGGTGCATCGCGAACGGCTTTCTGGAAACGATAAGCCAGGGTCGCGAGAAAATGCCGGATCAAATTCTGTTGTTCCTTTATGAATCTTCCTGCAAATCGTCAGTGGTGTTCTTGTCGACAACCGTCATATAAACCACATTGCCTTTGTAATCGATGCAATACACCCGCATTCTTGCGGATATAATCGAAACCGCCATAAAACCAGCCACACTCTCGCTGAATTGGGTCATGCTGCTGCTTCCGGTACCGCGGAGTTTCGAACCGGCACCGGATACAAAATAGTGCGTGGGCGCTGCTCCCTTTAAGTGCTGTAAGTCGTGTTCGTGACCGTTGAAATAGGCGTGCACTCGATGCTTTTTCAAGATAGGCGCGATGCGTGCGATTAAGTCATGGTTGTTTCCGTAGAAACCGCCGGAGTAGATTTGATGATGCCCAACCACAACTTTCCACTCTGCTTGGGATTCGGCAAGCGTGTTGTCCAACCAGCGGCGTTGTGCGGCCGTGTCCTGGTCCGCCACCGCTCCGTATTTAAAGCTACCGTGGTATTCTTTCATAAACGGACTCGTATCCAGGAACACAAACAAGGCTTGCGTGGAGACATCGACCTGTTGGGTGATGGAGTAGTAGCGTTTGGGAAGATACCATCGAGAACTGAGATCGGTGTAGTTAACTTGGGCTTGCGGATTGCCACGGTAGTCGTGATTTCCGAGCACGACATACCAGGGCTTCATCAGAGATTTGTGGTGGTAAATGTTTTCAAAAGTCCGGTTCCAAAGCAAATCCGAAACACTTTGCACACCGTTCCGGTAAAAATTGTCACCCGTGCTGATCACAAAATCACTGTTCATCAGGCGTGCAGCTTCGGCCATTTGTTCGGCAACCTCATCCTGATAGTACTTGCCCTGTCGTCCCCAATCGCCCACGACCAGAAAGTTTAATCCCCTTTCAGGTCCGAGTCGCAATACGGTTGACATGTCCGGTCGATTCTGTTGACAGCCGGCTAAGAGCAGGCAGCATAAAAAGGCGAAAACGAAGGATGAGCGTAGTTTGCCCCCTCTTTTGTTGAAACAGGCAAGGTGCGGGGTGTTCGGAGATGTTTTATAAGCGACGATCAAATTAAATTATTATATTATATTAAATTGTTTAATCTTCTGTAAAATAGTCGGTGTCCAGCCTTTTAACTTCATACTTTGTTATCGGAGTGACTCCGACGTTATGGTCAATCATCAACTCGGCAAGACGATGTCCATCTATTAAAATTATTTTGTTTTCTATATTCGAAGCGTATTGAAGAGCATCTTTGCTGAATGTAGAAGTAGTGATGAAGATTCCTTTTCGAGCTCTCTGGCCTTGCAAAGCTCCTGCAAACTTTTGTATCTCGGGTCTGCCGACGTTCGCTTCCCATCTTTTCGCTTGAATGTAAATGATGTCCAGACCCAGTTTATCCTCCTTTATTATTCCATCTATTCCACCGTCTCCTGTCTTGCCAATTGCTTGACCAGCTTCCTTCCGAGAACCTCCGTAACCCATGCTTACAAGCATGTCCACCACGAGCCGTTCGAAAAACTCCGGGGAGCAATTTTTAATCGTACTTAAAATATTGGCGGATAAATCATCCCGGAGGCTTTGATGAGCTGTTTCTAAAAGCTCCTCTGGAGTTTCTAGCCTGAGTTGTTTGTTGCGATCATCTTGCTCTTTGTCTCTTCGAAGTTTGCGAAATTCTACGAATTCGTCGAATTGGTCAAGGAATTGGACATCTATTCGCTGGGGATTTTTAGAAAGAATCTCTTTGCCTCGCTCAGTAATCTGAATACTTCCACGTTGTGGGGCGTCGAGCAGGCCTGCTTTTTTCAGGTAAGTACTTGCCCATCCGACTCGGTTGTCAAATATTGGTTGTTGGCCGCTTGGGAGTAGCTCGGTTCGCTCAGCTTCCGAAAGAGAGAATTCTTCTGCTAAGGCATAAACCGCCTCCCTGAAGGTGTGAATTCTTCCATCTCCTGCGAAACGTAATAGCGGTAACATGATTGTCTGGTAGTCAGGTATTGCCATGCCTTAGAACCGTTTTATAACTAACTCACAAGTGTCACGGCAACTACAATGAAAAGTTTAAAAGTTTAATGTCCCAAATGCAGGCGAAAAGTCAACTGAACGTTCGAGCTTTTCTCTTCGCGACAAACACGTACCAATAAACCAGCACGTTCACCGCGATGACCAGCAGCCCCAACACCACCTGAATTTCCCGAGTCAAGCCACTTGGGTAAAGGACCGGCAAAATATATCTCTGTACAAAATCGCCCCTGTAAGCGCTACCGCCCCCTTGCATTCGCAACCAGTTTTCCAACGGCGTGAGGGGACACATCCAACCCGCAAACTCAACGAGGGCGGCCCAAACGACTGCTGGCACATGCAGAAAAACGGCCTTTCGCCACTTTAGTACGAGCAAACCCCCCAATATTGCGAACACCACAAACGCAAAATGGAGCACGACGACAACGTCCGCAAGAAATTGATACAAAAGAACATTCCCATTACTGGTTCACTAGACTGGTTTGATTTGACAGCCACTTTGCGAAATAGACTTTCAGGAACGGACAATTACGGTCTCTTCACCCAATTTTTCACCCAACGATTTGAGATAACCGTCCATGGTGCCGTGATAACCGAACACAAAGCGGGCCATGAATCGAAACATGGGATTGTAAATCTCACCATTTTCCGTGATGGTCAGTTTCGTTCCACCCTCAACCGCGGAAAGCTCATAGCTCCAGTTTCCGCCAAAGGGCAGGTTGTCATCGCCGATTTGAGTGACCATGCGGTGCGGTGGGTCGAACTCGGTAATTTCATAGGTCATTTGACCGAATTTGCTGGTTTCTGCCCAAACCGCGTGGCCATTGCGGTCGGGAAGCTGTTCCATGGATTTCAGGCCTTCTCTCCAGGTGGGCGCGGCTGCGAAGTCCGTGATAATCTTCCAAACCTCCTCAGGAGACGTCTTGAATTTGGCCGAACTCGTGGCCACGTGGCTTTTTGGCAACAGTGTGCCAACGAGATAGACGATGGCGAACAAGCCGACCAATATGCCAAGTACAATGAGTACCCACTTCATGATTCCCTCCTTTCTCGTTTTGGTTTAGCGAAATTAAACCATTCGAAGTGACAATCACAAGAAAATGTTCGACGATTGTTAACAAAAAAACGCCCGGATAAGAATCCGAGCGTTCCCACATTTCGAAACTATTTCATGAAAAGCTACTTCGCGGTCATGTTGCCAATGCTTTGCAGCTCCATGGTCACGGTTCCGCCGCCCATTTGAGCGGGCAGCTTGGTTTGACTGCGCACCAGGCATCGCGGCTGCTTTACGGCTACGTTTTGTACACTGCCACCGGGATCACCGTCGAGGGGTTCCATTTCGACTTTGTAGGTATCGAATGAACCCGCCTTGACGTTCACCGTTTCCTTCGCGGCCACAGTCACCGACATTGGACGGACTTTTTGAGTTAAGGGGTCAAACACTCGAATGGTGGTTTCGTAATCGGAGGCAAGTGGAAGCGCCGGTAGGACCACATCCAGCGCTGAGCCGTCCGGCATGACCGGCGCCGGCGTCTTGATATCGATGGGGATTTCCTGTGCGCCCATTTTCATCATACCCTGAATCTTGTCATCGCTGTAAATGAGATCAATTGTGGCGGGACCCTGCTTCGCATCGCGCTTAATGGGCAACAACGTTTCTTTGTCGATGAAAAAAGTTTCGGTCGCTGCACCCATTTGAGATTGCCGCGTGCTTGTAATTTTCCAAACAGGGGTGTCCTTTAATACGGCCTCGGTAACCTCTCGCTCGACATCCATCTCCATTTGTTGTTCCCCCACTTTCATGGTGGCCGCATAACTGAGTTGCATGGGATGGATCAACTCAGCAGAGCGCTGAGGAAGCGGAGCGGTTTCAGCGTACTTGAGCAGCGTCTCATCAGGCAATTCCACGCTGTTGACATCCACCGTCAGTTCAGCTAATTTGTCGCTGAGTTCCTCGGACATCTCTTCCTGGTAGCGTCCTCCGAGGTGTTTGGCAAGAAATCGCTCCATGGCAGCCGCCAGAGCCAGACGATTTTCCGGCGCACGAAATCCGTGGCCTTCATCTGGCGCAACAACGTATTCCACAGGCAATCCGCGTTCACGCAGGGCCACCACAAGTTGGTCAGACTCCGTCTTTTTCACCCTTGGATCGTTCAAGCCGTGCACCACCAACATGGGGGTCTCGATTTCTTCCGCTTTGAATAAAGGCGAGCGCGCAATCAAATCAGCCCGATCCTCTTCATCTTCTGGATCGCCCACGCGCTTGTGCCAAATTTTGATGAAGGGACCCCAATAGGGCGGAAACGACTCAATAAGCGTGATCAAGTTGGAAGGGGCGACATATGGCACAGCCGCCGCGTACAAATCTGGTGTAAACGTCACACCCGCCAGTGTAGCATAGCCGCCGTAGGAGCCGCCAAAAATCCCGATGCGGTCGGGATCGGCAATGCCTTGCTGTATGAGATATTTTACGCCGTCGGTGATATCATGCTGCATCGCGCCAAAGCCCCATTCCTTATTGCCTGCGTTCAGAAATTCCTTCCCATAACCGGCCGATCCTCTGAAGTTCGGCTGCAGGACAGCGTACCCGCGATTGGCGAGAAATTGTGCATACGAATCGTATCCCCAGCTATCGCGCGACCAGGGTCCACCGTGTGGGTGAATGACCGTTGGCAAACTCGTTGGCTCCACTCCTTTTGGCAGTGTGAGATAAGCCGGAATCTCCAAACCGTCGCGGACTTTGTAGCGAATGGCTTTCATCGTGGCAAGATGCTCGCTCGGCAGTTTTGGCCGGGAACGGTAGAGCAGCTCCACCTCTTCCGTCTTCCGGTCGTAAAGATAGACCGAACCCGGATCGACATCACGAGAGACCGAAACCAGATGATGGCGCATGTCTTCGGTGGAAGATTGGAGATTCAGTTCGCCCTCCGGGAGCTTGCTTCTGAGAATTTCAAGATCTTTTTCGACCTGTTCGGTTTTCGGATAAATGCGGACGCGATCACCGACATACACGGTTGCGATCAACTCGTCAGTCTGATTATCGAAAATGGCGCTGCCGAAATCCACCTGCCCTTCCGGATCGGATTCCACAAATTCTTCTTGCCCGGTCTCCGGATTGAACAGGACAAGCCTGGACAAATTCACATCATCGCCTTTGTTGGTGGACATGTAAACCCGTTGCCCATCTTTGTGATAGCGAATCGGAAACGCACTTTCTTCGAAGGTGGTGGTGTAAACTTGCACCAGGTCGTCGCCATCAACGCGAAGAATTTCGGCTCCGCCATCGGGCAACTGGCGATAAGCTAACCGAACGTTGCCCTCCAAGTCATAGAAAAAGAAGCCAATCTGTTCGGTGTTTTTGATCAGCAGCTCCCGTTCGCCGGTTGTGATATCAATGCGATAAACATCGTGGTAGGTGGGATCGCGGTCGTTGAGTCCGACAATGATTTCATTTGGTCGATTCTCGGGGACCGCATAAATGATGGCGCGAACGTCTTCAAGCGGCGTGAGATCTCGGGCCGACGGCACTCCGGTGTCTGCCTTCGGCTCGTCAGCGGGATTCACCGCATAAACGTGAAAATTTTCGTTGCCGCCCTTGTCTTGCACGTACAAGATGTAGCGTCCGTCGCGACTCCAGAAATAACCCGGAACCGGTCGGTCATCTGCGGTGACGGGTTTGGCCGCATCAAACGGCTCGTCGATGCCTTTTACCCAGATGTTGCGCACATCCTGGTACGGCTTGATGAAGGAGATAAACTTGCCGTCTGGTGAGAGTTGCGACGACGAAATTTCGGGATCGCCAAAGAACAACTCGCGGTTGATAAGCGGTGGGAGTTGCTCCTCGCCTGATTTCGCCATCACAGCTACGTCCAGCCCTGCGGTGAAAGTGAACGCTAAGACCAGCAAGGTCAGCGCGTACATCAGCGTCTTACGCATGTCTGCACCTCCTAATGCAAAATTCATTTAATGAAGTGAGTTGGTTTAGGGATAGATGGATCATTAGACTAATCGATTTAACGTTGAATTCGTGGTGGGGGTTTCCAATTTCTTGGTGGTGTTACGCCGAGCCCATTTGATTGAATCCATTACATGGGATTGTTTATCTAATTTGAGCACATTGACTAAATTATGTTCTGAGTTGACTTCTTTGCAAATAGTTACTACATTAGACCGAGTTTACGAAGTGGTTTTTAAAACTTCAAGGAGAAAATCTCATGACCACAGTCGATAAAATCAGTGAACAAGTGCACCAATTACCGGAACCTTTTCAAGAAGAAGTACTTGATTTCATCGAGTTTTTGATAAATAAGTCGAAGCGTGAGAATTCAAGAAAAGAAGACTTGGAATGGTTCGATCTATCGTTAAGCTCAGCAATGCGTGAAATCGAAGATGAAGATGGNNTCCCACCCGCAACTTCCCAAGATGAAAAGAGCCCGTTGCTTCAAAATAACATGTAACTTTAGGTTTTAGATTTCATCAGTTAACCTCTTTGAGAATAGCTTTGATTTTAGTAGACTAATTGACAATTTCTCAGAGAAAGTCTCTGAGATTTTAGTTTAAAATAGGCTTTGCAGCCAACCAGCGACAAAGAACGAACAATAGATACCCATTGGGAAAATATGAAAATTTCAAATATTTTTGGCTAGATTTCCACAAACTAACTTCGCCTCTGATAAACTGCGTCCCATCCTCTTACTTGCCCCACTTCCTGGTGACTATGACGATTGGCTTATTTGCATGATTTCTTCAAAGTTACATCAATACGTAGAGGGGATTGATGAAATCATAAAGTCCAATTCATCCGATTTCGAACAGTCTGGTTTGAAAGCCGAAAGTGTCATCCGAGCTACAAGAATTGCAGTCATATCGGGGGAGTTATTGCCTGGTCCAATAGGTGAGATCTCGCCACAACGATTAAAACGAATACGGAAGAATTTAGCAGGTTGGATTAAGTCTCCCGAGAAACTTAAGAAAACCTGAACAGAAAGTGGAATGGCTTGAAATGTCAATTATTTCTGTTGGCATCGGACTTTGAAAGCGAATCCATTAGGCGCTCTCATTTTGCTAAAGCCTTAACTTCATTTGAATAATCTCCCAAGTTCTATTTCAAAAGACACAGGCAAAGCAAGATCAAGAACTCATCAAAACAAAAAGCGCCCGGCGAAAACCCGAGCGCTTTCGTTAATTCAAGCTCGTTATTTGGCCGTGGTGAGTCCGAAGCTGTTTAGTTCGGAAGTGACGGTACCTCCACCAGCCATGGGTGGGAGTTTGGTGATGCCGCGAACCACACAATGCGGGGCTTTCTTATCGATGAACATGGTGCTGCCTCCGGGTTCGCCGTCGAGCGGTTGCAGTTCAACTTTGAAGGTCTCAAACGTACCTACCTTGACCTCAACGGTTTCTGAGCCGGTGACCTTCAATGACATGGGTCGCACTTTTCGTGAGACCAGGTCAAATGTCCGGAACGTGGTTTCATACCCTTCCTTCAAAGGCAAGGAAGCGATGGCAGCTTCCAATGCGGCCCCGTCTCCAAATACAGGCGCCGTAAGGTCGACCTCGATAGGCATTTCACGACTGCCCATTTGCATCTTGCCCTTGATGGCGTCCGAACTGTATGTCATTTTGATTACAGCCGCACCCTGGGTGGCGCTTCGCTGAATCGGCATCAACGTCTTCTTGTCGATGTAAAACGTATCCGCACCGGCGCCCATGGGCGACTTCGAGCTGCTCATGATTTTCCAAACCGGGTTGCCATCAAGTTCTGCCGCCTCCACTTTCCTGCTGACGTCCATGGTAATTTCCTGACCGCGTGCTTCGACGTTGGCGGTGTATTGGGCGGTCATGGGCTGCAACGCGACGGACGCAGGTTTTGGCAGCGGTGCGGTTTCCGCATAAGCAGCCAGCGTTGTGTCCGGCAGGGTGACTGTGTTCACATCCACCGTAAGTTCGGCGACGGTCTGGGCAATCTCTTCGGACATCTCCTCCTGGTAACGTCCCCCTAGCTGCTTCGCAAAAAACTTCTCCAGGGCGGCGGCAACGGCTAATCTATTTTCTCGATCCCGGAAACCGTGTCCTTCATCTTGCGCCAACAAATACTCGACATCCTGACCGCGTTCTCGCAACGCGATCACAATTTGTTCCGATTCGGCTTTCTTTACCCTCGGATCGTTGGCGCCTTGAATCACCAGGAGCGGGACTTGGATTTGGTCTGCGGAAAACAATGGCGACTGCTCCATCAAGCGCTTGCGATCCTGGGGATCTTCCGGATCGCCGACGCGTTTGTGAAACATCTTTTTGATCGGGCCCCAATACGGTGGAATGGATTTCAACAATGTTATCAAGTTTGAGGGACCGACATACGAAACCCCGGCGGCGTAAAGTTCCGGGGTGAACGCCACCCCGGCGAGGGTCGCATATCCTCCGTAGGAACCGCCGAAAATACCGATTCGATCCGGATCTGCAATGCCCTCATCGATGAGGTGCTGAACCCCGTCCGAAATATCGTGCTGCATCAGGCCGGTACCCCACTCTTCGTTGCCGGCGTTGAGAAACTCTTTCCCAAAACCTGCTGAGCCGCGGAAATTGGGCTGCAAGACCGCATAACCCCGATTTGCCAGAAATTGGGCATACGAATCGTAGCCCCAGTAATCACGCCCCCACGGACCACCGTGCGGATTAATGATGGTGGGCAGATTTCTCGGCTCGACTCCTTTTGGCAGCGTGAAATAGGCCGGAATTTCCACGCCGTCGCGCGTCTTGTAGCGAATGGGTTTCATGGACGCCAGATGTTCGCTTTTCAATTTTGGTCGAGACCGGTAGAGCAATTCCACGTCACCTGTCTCGCGGTTATAAAGGTAGACCGAACCCGGGTCCACATCACGAGACACGGAAACCAGATGCAAACGCATGTCCCTTGTCGAAGACTGCACATTGAGATTGCCTTCGGGAAGTTCCGCTCTAAGAATCTGCAAATCTTTCTCGGCTTGTTCGGTTTTCGGATAAATCCGTACGCGATCGCCTCGGTAGATGGTGGCAATGAGTTCGTCTGTCTTATTGGAGAATTCGGCGCCTCCAAAATCCACTTCTCCCTCGGGGTCCGATTCGACCAATTCCAACTCGGCGGTTTGTGGGTTGAACAGCGTCAAACGAGTTAAGTCAACGTCTTCACCCTTGTTGGTGATCATGTACACCCGCTCGCCATCTTTGTGAAAGCGAATGGGCGAGACGGTTTCTTCGAAATTCACGGAATACACCTGGGTGAGTGTGTCCTCATCGATGCGTAGAACTTCCATACCCGCATCCTCCATTTGTCGGATGGCCAGGCGAGGATTGCCTTTCAAATCGAATATGAAACTGGCTAATTTGTCCGTGTTCTCGATGAGCAGCTCCCGTTCACCTGTTGAGATGCTGAGGCGGTAAACATCGTGGTACGCGGGATCGCGGTCATTCAATCCGATGATGATTTCATCCGGCGTAGGTTTTGGCACTGCGTAGATGTAAGCTCGAACTCCCTCGATTGGCGTGAGGTCTCGTGCAGGTGGGACACCGGTTTCCGCTTCGGGTTCGGCCGTGGGGTCCACGGCATACACATGAAAATTTTCGTTGCCGCCTTTGTCCTGAACATACAAAATATAACGGCTGTCTCGACTCCAAAAATAGCCGGGGACCGGACGTTCGTCTGCCGTAATCGGACGGGCAGCGTCAAAGGGTTCGTCCAAACCTTTCACCCAAATGTTTCGCACATCTTTGTACGGCTTGATGAACGAAATGAACTCGCCGTTCGGAGACAGCTCCGAGTTCGAGATCTCCGGGTCTCCGAAGAACAGCTCCCGATCGATGAGCGGCGGCAATTCCTCAGATTGCCATGCAAAGCCCAAGCCTGCAGTCATTAACAGCAAAATGGCCAGAACCCCAAACGCCCATTTACGACTCAAACTCAAGCGCATATTTACCTCCACAATTTTGGTTAATAATAATGAAGAACTTTGGTTTAATCGTCTTAAGCCAAACGTCCCCCATTCAAACGGTACAAAAATAATCAAAATTTGGGTTCAATGTCAACTATTCTCTGCTCTCTCTTCTTGTTTCAACGAATTGGAATTTGGTTTTCTCCCGGGAGTTGTTACCCAAAAAAGATTATTCACCTAACCCGAGTAGCCGGAACCAAAAAGTCAAAATGATTGAAGTCAAAATAATGTATGCTGTAGATTCAATTCATAGAAGCTTATCTACAAGATCGTCCACTATTTTTATGCTGGACGGACAATGGTTTTTTTGGATATTTATCCCAACGAGCAGGTGCGACTATGGGAGACCTGCTGCCTTAAATTGAGTTTTGATAGCGACAGATGCCCATTGGATTTCCTGCACGGGACAACGTCTCTTATTCCTGAGCGGAAATAAATCAGAACATCCTCTCCCAATCCAATCTGGATTCAGTGGGATTGACATCCCCGGTGCATTTCCCGTTCGGCACACATGTGCCAAACGATCGGAGATTCGGGGATACCTTGTGACTTCGCGTCTTACTTGAAAATCTTAAAAACTCACAAGTTCTTTCTCCTTGACAAAGAAGGAAATAATGTTTAAACATAGGGCTTAATTTTTGGCATTGGAATCTGGCTGCATCAAGCGGAGTGCAATCATAAGGATACCATAAGAAAAAAGAAATGTCGGCAGTCATTCAGATTCAAGGTTACTTTCGAAACTTCCTCATTTAAGGGCAAAACCATTTTGGGCAAGACAATTAGAAGCTCCGTTGACTCCGAAAATCCCGGCTTTACCCTGCGAGCCGCCATCATTGGCGTTGCGCTTTCCTTGTTTCTGCTGATGAGCTCCACCTACATTTCCATCAAATTGGGAGCGCTGCCCTGGCCGATTGTGTTTTCCGTGATTGTCTCGGGCGGCCTGATCAAGCTGCTCAATCGCTCGCAAAATGCAAACATTCACGAGATCAATACGGCGCAAGCCGGGGCAAGTATCGGCGGTCTCGTGGCGGCGGGTATCGCGTTTACCGTGCCGGGGATTCTTTATCTCAACCAATCGCAGAACCTGCAGATCGCCTGGCCCAATCCGTGGCTGCTCGGTCTGTTGACCGCCATCGCGGGATTGCTTGGGGTGTTGCTATCCGTGCCGCTGAAGTACACCTTCGTCGATGAGGAGCAATTGCCGTATCCCTCCGGAACGGCGGGCGCTGAACTTCTGAAACTGGGCAAAACCGGCGGCAAACAGCTCTTCTTTATCATCGCGGTTGGTTCGGGTGCGGCGGTCTTTGCTCTCGTGCGCGACGTCTATTTTCCGACCGGATTCGCCATCTCTGCCCTTGCGGCCATCGGCATTTTCCTGACATTCTTTCCTATGCCTTTAGGAATCGGGGGCGGCTACATTCTGGGGCCGCAGGCCGGTTTTTCCTGGTTTCTCGGCGCGGTTGTCGGCTGGTTGGTGATTGTGCCGCTGCTGTTCCATAAAGGTTACGAGCCCGATTCCGCGCGAGCATTCGTACAAAATTCCGGCATGGGCGTGGTGCTGGGTGCGGGAATTGGCTTTCTGGTGGGGTACATCATCCCACGTGCGAAACGTATCTTTGCGCCCATTTTCAAAACGCGGGATCATTTCATGAGGCTGGCTCCGTGGCTGGCGCTCTTCAGCGTAACCATACTCATTCTTACGGGCGTGCCCTGGCTTGCGGGCTTACTGGCCTTGCTCGGTACCTGGATGATGGTCACCGTGGCTGCGCGTATGACCGGCGAAACCAACATCGACCCGCTGGAGCAGTTTGGCATTTTCACCGGCCTGGTCATCGCCTTCATTTACAAAACCGCTTCTCTGGAATTGAGCATGTACGCCTCATTTATGATTGTGGCGTTTGTGAGCGTGGCCTGCGCCATTGCCGGCGATGCCGGTCACGATTACAAATCGGCCAGCATTGTCGGCACCCGTTTTTTCGATATCGTAAAAGTGGATATCATCGCGGTCATCTGCGCCGGAATTGCTGCACCATTTGTCATCGAGATGATTCGTGATGGGTTTAGTGAGACGCTGTTCACGCCGGTCATGCCTGCGCCACAAGCACAAATGGTGGCCGGAAGCATCTTTGGATTTGAATATCCGCTGGCGTTCATCACCGGCTTTGTGGCCGCCTTTTTGCTCGAAATCGGCGAACGCTTTCTTCCCGACAAATTCCGCCACAAAGTCCTGGTCATGCCGCTTGGCATCGGCATGTTCCTGGGCTTCGGCCTGGCCATTCCCATCGCCGTGGGTGCGCTCATTCGGGTGGTCACGGACAAAACATACCCGCATTTGTACCATGCAGGCTTACTCATCGCCGCGGGAGTCATGGGGGGGGAAGGCATCGCCGGGTTCGGGGCCGGTGCCCTGACGGTTCTTGGGCTGAGTTTTAAGGTGGGAGCGTTTAGTTTGACGGGAATTTTTGGGGTAGTGCTTTTGGTGGCATTGAGAGGGTGCTTTTCTGAGAGGAACACAAAATTGTCATGAGTATTTCAGCTTAACGCAAACAAGACATTCTTTGCAGATTTATTAGTCTCGCCATTTGAAGACTGGCCACGCACTATTTTTTCATTGACAAGCAGACTTATTTGTTTTAATTTATTTTGTTCATTAAGTTTTATATTTTTTGAGGAGAATTATGAATAACCAAGAATTAAGAGAAATTATCAAAGAAAGTGTGAGAGAGGTTCTAAAAGAGGAGCGACTCGCGCTTTACGAAATCCTAACCCCATACGCTACACAAAAAGAGAGAGATGACATTCAGAAAAGATTCGGATCACCGGAGAAATATGATGAAGATCAATTTGTAGATATGACAGACTGGATCAAAGAATGAGAATTAAGTTCAGTCGAAATGCTGTCAAATTCTTGAACAAGGTTACGGAGAAAGATAAAGAGTGAATCAGAGAAAAAATCAAATTTCTGGTAGTATCTGTTGAGGCAAATGGGGTCATTCCTTTTCGAGAACTGCATATCAGTAAGCTCTCGGGCGATTGGTCTGGATTTTTTCGGATGCGAATTGGCAAAATGAGGGTCATCTTCAAAATTGATAAGCAAAAAGATGAACTGTTGGTTTATGAAATTGATTTTAGAGGAGGTGTTTACAAAAAGTAAGAAGCTTTGTACTATAATAGATTAGATCATTGAATGTCTGAGAAGGCAAACCTGAAAAAAGTTTCGAGCCTCAAAACCCTCACTTATGTCTGGAAGCCCGCAAAAGCTCCCCAAACACCTTCTCACCTAAGAATTTCTTTCCCTCTACGATCACCTGGCCGCGCAAAATGGTGCGATCCAGTTTGCCTTTGATTTCCATGCCTTCATACGGCGACCAGTCGGCCCGCCCATGCATGTTGTCGGCAGTGATGGTGTAACTTTGATTCGGATCCCAGATCACCAGATCCGCGTCTGAGTCGATTTCAATGGCGCCTTTTCTTGGATAGATCCCGAAAATCTTGGCGGGATTCTTTGCCAACACTCTTACGAGCTGCTCCAGGGTGATGCGATCCTCGGCGACGCCATAAGTGTACAGCAGCGGAAACAGCGTTTCCACGCCCGGCAATCCGTTTGGCGTGCGATTGAAGAAGCCTTCGCCGCTGTTCTTTTGCTCGATGGTGAAAGGACAATGGTCGGTGCCCACGACGTCGATTTCTCCGGAAGCAAGCGCGTCCCATAGCGATTCGCAATCATCCTGTGTGCGCAGGGGGGGCGTGGTAATCCAATAATGCCCATTTTCCCTTTGATAGCATTCTTCGTTCAGCACCAAGTATTGTGGGCAGGTTTCAAGATAGATGTTTATTCCGAGGTCGCGGGCTTCCACGCCGGCTTCCAGCCCGTCGTAGCTGCTGAGATGCACAATATAGAGCGAAGCATCAAACTGATTCGCAATCTCAGCGGCATGGAAAACGGCGCTCGCCTCAGCAAATGGAGTTCGGCTTAACGCATGGAAGATGGGGGCTGCTGGATTTGCGGACAGAAATTCGCGGGTGGTTGCTTCGATCTCGTCGTTGTCCTCGGCGTGCAACATCAGTAATCCGCCGCGCTCGTCAACTCGGCTGAGAATTTGCCGAAACTGTTCCCATGTCACCATCATGCCGGCTTCCCGATAGGTTGAAAAAACTTTGAAGCTCGTGAAGCCCTCATCTATCAGTTCCGGGAGCTCCCAGAGTCGTATTTCCGGTTCGTCGGTGATGTTCACATGCAAGCCATAATCCACGTGGCACTTGCCCCGGGCTTTTTGCAGGCGGGTCTCGACCGAATCTTTCAACGTCTGGTCTTTTCCCTGAACCGTGAAATCGAACACCGTGGTCACGCCGCCGAATGCCGCAGCAATGGACCCGGATTCAAAATCATC
>JABAHS010005620.1_pt1 | contig 15662 bp, 11 predicted proteins | sample 7062111 | NCBI WGS metagenome assembly JABAHS01 (sample SAMN14534600, study PRJNA622989) | marine sediment metagenome | biome: marine biome [ENVO:00000428]; feature: marine pelagic biome [ENVO:01000023]; material: deep marine sediment [ENVO:00002113]; isolation source: pool of 4 deep marine... | reverse complement strand
ATCCGTGAAGGCGGCCGCACCGTGGGTGCCGGGGTCGTCTCCAAAATTATCAAGTAACAGCTTCAAACAACCGTATTTGACGAATTATTAATTAACGTTTTTCCTTATTACACAACGAAAGTACATAACCTGTTATTTCATCCCGTCTGCGGAATGGAAGCAGGTTATTGCGCATTGGTGAAAATTAATTATCACCAGTGATATTTGAGGGATATAAGGCCAGTAGCTCAATTGGCAGAGCGGCGGTCTCCAAAACCGCAGGTTGGGGGTTCGATTCCCTCCTGGCCTGCCATGTATCCCGATACAGCAGTAATAAGGAAATACAGAGCAAGAGAAGATATGAGTTCTAATATTGAAACATCAGGTGGCACGCTGGATACAGTAAAACTGGTTTTTGCACTGTTACTGATTGTTGGTGCCACGATTGCGTTTTACTTGTTCCCCCAGGAGTCCACTTTATTGAGAGTGGCCGGCCTCTTGGCCGCCGTGGCAATTGCTACGCTGGTTGCCTTGCAGACCCGCAAAGGCCGTGAGGTCTGGGGATTTGTGCAGGGTGCGCAGATTGAGGTGCGAAAAGTTGTCTGGCCTACCCGTCAGGAAACTGTACAAACAACCCTGATAGTCGTAGTAATGGTGATTCTGGTTGCCATCATCCTGTGGTTGTTGGATATGTTCCTGGGCTGGGGCATCGGTTCCTTGCTGGGCAGGGGAACTGCTTGATGGCATTACAGTGGTATGTGGTTCATGCCTATTCCGGTTATGAAGATTACGTAATGCGGACCCTGAAGGAGCGTATTAAACGCCTGGGTCTGGAAGACAAATTCGGTGAGATATTGGTTCCGACTGAGGAAGTTGTGGAAATGCGTGATGGTAAAAAGCGCAAAAGTGATCGCAAGTTTTTCCCTGGCTATGTGCTTGTGAAAATGGAAATGAATGATGACACCTGGCACTTGGTGAAAGAATCACCCAAAGTACTGGGGTTTATAGGAGGTACCAGTGATCGGCCTGCTCCGATTTCGGATAAGGAGGCCGATGCCATTTTGCAACGAATTGAAGATGGCGTAGACCGGCCGAAACCGAAAGTATTGTTTGAACCCGGCGAAGTAGTTCGGGTCATAGATGGTCCTTTTACAGATTTCAACGGTGTGGTTGAGGAAGTGAATTTTGAAAAGAGCCGTTTAAGGGTTTCGGTGCTGATATTCGGTCGCTCCACACCTGTTGAACTCGAGTTTGGCCAGGTAGAGAAAGATTAAGTTGTAATCGGTCGTTGCCGGCCGATCACTAGTTTTTAGCAACACAGGGGAGCCGCGAGGCGCTTGTACCCAAGGAGATTAAAAATGGCAAAAAAAATTGAAACCTATATCAAGTTGCAAATTGCAGCCGGGCAGGCCAACCCGAGTCCGCCCGTGGGCCCGGCTTTGGGCCAGCATGGCGTCAACATTATGGAATTCTGTAAGGCATTCAATGCCCAGACCCAGAGTATGGAGCAGGGCCTGCCGGTGCCTGTGGTCATCACCGTTTACACGGATAAAAGCTTTACATTTATTACCAAGACCACACCGGCCGCTCATCTTCTGAAAAAAGCCGCCGGTATCAAGAGTGGCAGCGGCACACCCAACTCCGAAAAAGTAGGCAGGGTCTCTCGTGCCCAGCTTGAGGAGATTGCCAAGACCAAACAATCTGATCTCACGGCAGCCGATCTGGATGCTGCGGTTAGAACCATCGCCGGAACGGCAAGAAGCATGGGTATTGAGACAGAGGGGGTTTGATCATGGCGAAGCTGACGAAACGAAACAAGTTAATTGCCGAAAAGGTGGAGCCGGGAAAAATCTACCCAGTAATTGAGGCACTTCAGTTACTGAAAGAGGTCGCCAAGGTGAAATTTGATGAATCAGTAGAAGTGTCAGTCAACCTTGGAGTGGATGCGCGCAAGTCGGACCAGGCCGTACGTGGTGCAACGGTGCTGCCGCGTGGTACCGGCAAGCAGGTACGGGTCGCAGTCATCACCCAGGGTGAGCAGGCCAAGGCCGCAGAAAAGGCCGGTGCAGATGTTGTCGGGCATGAAGATTTGGTCGAAAAAATGCTGGGTGGTGATATTGATTATCAGGTCGTGATTGCTACTCCGGATGCCATGCCGCTGGTCAGTAAACTTGGCAAGGTGCTGGGACCTCGTGGGCTTATGCCCAACCCCAAGGTCGGCACGGTGACCAAGGACGTCAAGCAGGCTGTCGAAAATGCGAAAGCCGGCCAGGTGCGTTATCGAACTGACAAGAATGGCATTATTCATTGTGCAATCGGCAAGGTGTCATTTGAGCCGGATGCACTGAAAGAGAATCTGGAATCTTTATTGAATGATTTGATCAAGGCAAAGCCCAGTTCAGCCAAGGGTATTTACATGAAGAAGATTTCATTATCTACCACTATGGGACCTGGTTTGCAGGTCGATCAATCATCGTTATCAATCTGAGCGGAGCAGATTGCAGAAAACAGGGAGGTAGGTACTTTGGGCAGTCCGGGTTAGCCCGGACTGACGTCAAAGACCGCAGGTGAAGGTCTGTGCGACTTTCTTAATGGGTATCCGGCCTGCGCAGACGGTGTCATCCCATCAGGTCATTCCTGGGGATCGCCGTAACGGGTGGGTGCTGAAACCAAATCAATGGTTTCTGTGCCTGAATGATCCCGGTCAGGATTTTTAGATGCTATGCATCTTTTGAACCTGACCTGATTAGTTATGAGGAGTAAAAGTTGTGAGACTTTCACTGGAAGCAAAGAAAGCGATCGTCAGTGAGATTGCAGATATTGCCGATAAAGCTCCTTCAGCAATTGCCGCGGAATATATTGGAATTTCGGTGGCTGATATGACGAAGCTTCGTCACTCAGCTCGGGAATCCGGTGTGTATTTGCGCGTAGTCAGGAATACCCTGGCACGCAGAGCACTCGAGAACACCAAGTTTGAATGCATGAAAGACGGACTGGTTGGTCCGTTGTTACTGGCATTCTCACAGGAAGAACCGGGTGCAGTTGCAAAGGTGATCCGTGACTTTGCCAAGTCTAACGACAAACTGAACGTCAAACTTGTATCTCTGGATGGCAAGTTATTGCAGCCATCCGATGTCGAGACGCTGGCTAATATGCCAAGTTATGACGAAGCAATCAGTATGTTAATGGCTGTTATGAAGGCGCCTGTCTCGAAGTTTGTTCGTACCATGGCTGAGCCGAATGCAAAGCTGGTCAGGACGATCGCAGCTATACGGGACCAGAAGCGGGCTGTTGCATGATTCACTGGTTAATCGAATGATCTGAACTATTTAATTTAGGAGTAATTATCATGGCTGTAAGTAAAGAAGATATTCTGGAAACAATTTCCAATATGACTGTAATGGAAGTGGTAGAACTGGTAGAGGCGATGGAAGAAAAATTCGGTGTTTCTGCGGCTGTAGCTGCCGCTCCTGTTGCAGCTGCTGGTGCGGCTGATGCGGGTGGTGCAGCTGCTGAAGAAAAGACTGAGTTTGATGTAGTGATGTCCAGTTTTGGTGATAACAAGGTTGGTGTCATCAAGGTGGTCCGTGCTATTACTGGTCTGGGTCTGAAAGAAGCCAAGGACATGGTCGAAGGCGTTCCTTCAACAATCAAGGAAGGAGCTAACAAGGAAGAGGCCGAAGACATCAAGAAGCAACTCGAAGAAGCTGGTGCTGCTGTCGAAATCAAATAATTTTGATATTACCACATACAATCAACACATCGGGCTGGCAGTCGAATGACTGACCGGCCCGAGCGTGTTTTGACGATTGTTGAATGATGCATAAGGTCCGTTTTCTACGGATGCCCTAGATGAATAATTTAATTTTGATGTGACCGAACATATTTGTGAGGAAAGACAATGACCTACTCCTACACTGAGAAGAAAAGAATACGCAAGGATTTCGGGAAGCGACCCAGTATTCTCAACGTACCTCCCTTACTTGCAACCCAGGTACATTCTTTCCGTCAGTTCCTGCAGCTTGATATACCGCCGGAAGAAAGAGCAGATATCGGCCTGCATGCCGCTTTCAAATCCGTATTCCCGATTGAGAGTTATTCTGGGAATGCGGCGCTGGAGTATGTCAGCTATAACCTCGCCAATCCGGTATTTGATGTCAAGGAATGCCAGTTACGTGGTATTACTTACGCCGCTTCTCTCAGGGTCAAGGTTCGTCTGGTGCTTTATGACAAGGAGGCTGGTGCAAATAATAAAGTTGTAAAAGACATCAAGGAACAGGAAGTTTACATGGGTGAAATGCCACTGATGACTCGTACCGGTACATTCGTTATAAATGGCACCGAGCGCGTGATTGTTTCCCAGTTGCACCGTTCACCGGGTGTCTTTTTCGAGCATGACAAGGGCAAGACACATTCCTCGGGCAAACTATTATATTCTGCGAGAATCATACCTTATCGTGGTTCATGGCTGGATTTTGAGCTGGATCCCAAGGATTTAGTCTACTGTCGTATTGATCGCCGGCGGAAGATACCCGCAACCATCCTGTTACGCGCACTTGGATATACCACCGAGCAGATGCTGGAGATCTTTTTTGATACTCACAAGGTTTCAATTGGCAAGAAAGGTATTGTTCTGGAACTGGTTCCGGAGCGACTGCGCGGGGAAACAGCATCGTTCGATATCAAGGACAAGAAAGGTAAGATCATCGTTGAGAAAGAACGCAGGGTCACAGCCCGGCATATCCGCGAGATAGAAAAGGCCAACCTGAAAGAACTGGTTGTTCCGCCTGAATACCTCATAGGCCAGGTGTTGGCAAAAGATCTGGTCGACAAGGAGACGGGCGAGCTAATTGCCGAGGCCAACTCTGAAATTACTGAAGAGCTCGTTGAAAAGCTTACTGATAGTGGTCAGTCCCTGGATTTTGAGACACTCTATACCAACGACCTGGATCGTGGTGCCTACATTGCAGACACTCTGCGGGTTGATTCTGCGACCAACCCACTTGAAGCACAGATTGAAATCTATCGCATGATGCGTCCCGGTGAGCCCCCGACCAAGGAAGCGGCTGAAAATCTATTCAAGAACCTGTTTTTCAGCCCGGATCGTTATGACCTTTCTTCCGTTGGTCGTATGAAATTCAATCGTCGGGTCGGCCGCAAGGAGATTGAGGGTGATGGCATACTTTCAAACGAGGACATTATTGATGTCCTCAAGGTATTGATCGACATCCGTAACGGTAAAGGCTTTGTCGACGATATTGATCACCTCGGTAATCGCCGGGTGCGGAGTGTTGGCGAGATGGCTGAAAACCAGTTCCGCATCGGTCTGGTTCGTGTAGAGCGGGCCGTCAAGGAACGCCTGAGTCTGGCTGAATCGGAAGGCTTAATGCCCCAGGAAATCATCAATGCGAAGCCAGTCTCCGCTGTTATCAAGGAATTCTTTGGATCCAGCCAGTTGTCACAGTTCATGGATCAGAACAACCCCTTGTCGGAAATTACTCATAAACGCCGTATCTCCGCCCTGGGTCCGGGTGGACTGACCCGTGAACGTGCCGGATTTGAGGTCCGTGACGTGCATCCCACGCACTATGGCCGGGTCTGTCCGATTGAAACTCCGGAGGGCCCGAATATCGGCCTGATTAATTCCCTGGCGATTTATGCCCGTGCCAATGATTATGGGTTTCTGGAAACACCTTACCGCAAGGTAGTTGGCGGTCGGGTCACAGATCAGATTGAGTACCTGTCTGCCATTGAAGAAGGTGAATTCATTATCGCCCAGGCGAATGCAGCGCTGGATGAAAAAGGTCGGTTCACCAATGACCTGGTCTCAAGCCGGCACCAGAATGAATTTACCCTGTCCACACCGGATAAGGTGGATTACATGGACATTTCACCCATGCAGATTGTCTCGGTGGCTGCGTCGTTGATCCCGTTCCTCGAGCACGATGACGCAAACCGTGCCCTGATGGGATCCAACATGCAACGGCAGGCTGTGCCTACCATGCGTGCTGAGAAACCCCTGGTCGGTACCGGTATAGAACGTACAGTTGCCAAGGACTCTGGTGTCACAGTGATTGCAGAACGTGGCGGTATTGTCGATTCAGTCGATGCCGGTCGAATCGTTGTCCGTGTCAACGAGGCCGAAATCCTGTCGGGTGAGCCAGGTGTCGATATCTATAATCTGGTCAAGTACACTCGATCCAACCAGAATACCTGTATTAACCAGCGACCATTGGTCAAGCCGGGTGATGTTGTCGCCAGGGACGATGTCCTGGCTGATGGGCCTTCCACTGATATGGGCGAACTGGCACTTGGCCAAAACATGTTGGTGGCCTTCATGCCTTGGAACGGCTACAACTTTGAGGATTCCATCCTGATATCCGAACGACTGGTTGAGGATGATCGGTATACCTCTATTCATATTGAAGAACTGACCTGTATTGCCCGTGATACCAAGCTGGGTCCGGAAGAAATCTCATCAGATATTCCGAATGTCAGCGAAAGCGCCCTCAACAAGCTCGATGAGTCCGGTATCGTCTACATCGGCGCAGAGGTAAACACCGGCGATATCCTGGTTGGCAAGGTGACTCCCAAGGGTGAAACCCAGCTCACACCGGAAGAAAAACTACTGCGCGCTATCTTTGGCGAAAAGGCGTCGGACGTAAAGGATACATCACTACGTGTACCATCTGGCATGAACGGTACCGTCATTGATGTTCAGGTCTTTATCCGTGATGGTGTCGAGAAGGATGCCCGAGCACTGGAAATAGAGGAATCGGAACTTAACATGGTGCGCAAGGACCTCAATGATCAGTTGCGCATTATGGAAGAGGGGATCTACCAGCGACTTGAGACTATCCTGTTAGGCAAGCTTGCTGATGGTGGTCCGAATAATCTTGCCGCTGACAGCAAGATCACTAAGGCTTATCTTACTGAGGTCCCACGGGACAAGTGGTTCGAAATCAGGTTGCGCAATGAAGAAGCCAATCGCCAGCTAGAGGAAATCTCCCAGCAGATTGTCCGTCTTCGGGACGAGTTCGACCAACGCTATGAAGAGAAGCGTGCCAAGTTGACCTCGGGTGATGACCTCGCCCCCGGTGTGTTGAAAATGGTCAAGGTCTATCTGGCCGTCAAGCGCCGTATTCAGCCTGGTGACAAGATGGCTGGTCGCCATGGTAACAAGGGTGTGATCTCCACCATTGTCCCGGTCGAAGACATGCCTTACATGGATGATGGTACCCCGGTTGATGTGGTGCTGAATCCACTGGGCGTGCCTTCCCGAATGAACGTCGGTCAGGTGCTGGAAACGCATCTTGGTTGGGCCGCAAAGGGTGTGGGCCGCAAGATCGGCCGCATGCTACAGGAACAGAACAACGTCGGGGAGATTCGGGGCTTCCTCGAAAAAGTCTATAACAGCGGTGGCAAGAAAGAGAATCTAAAATCACTTAACGATGACGAATTGCTCGCGCTTGCCGCCAACCTGAAAGACGGTGTGCCCATGGCAACGCCGGTTTTTGATGGTGCTGCCGAGGACGAGATCAAGACCATGCTGGAACTTGCGGAACTCCCTCAAAGCGGCCAGACCAAGCTTTATGATGGCCGGACCGGCAACGCGTTTGATCGTCCCATTACCGTCGGTTACATGTACATGCTCAAGCTGAACCATCTTGTCGATGACAAGATGCATGCCCGGTCGACTGGACCATACAGTCTGGTAACTCAGCAACCCCTGGGTGGTAAGGCACAATTCGGCGGGCAGCGTTTTGGTGAAATGGAAGTCTGGGCGCTCGAGGCTTATGGCGCCGCATACACCTTACAGGAGATGCTCACAGTGAAGTCGGATGATGTGAATGGCCGTACCAAGATGTATAAGAACATTGTTGATGGTGATCACCGCATGGAGGCCGGCATGCCGGAATCCTTCAATGTGCTGGTAAAGGAAATCCGCTCATTGGGTATTGATATCGGCCTGGATCATGAGTAAAGCAAAGTAACGCCCATTAATTACAGGAAACTATTCAGCAAAACAGGACAACACCACATTTTGTGGAGGTAAGTAACCTTGAAAGACTTATTGAAATTATTGAAACAACAGGGTCAGGTTGAAGAGTTTGATGCCATCACCATAGGTCTGGCATCACCTGAGAAAATCCGCTCCTGGTCATACGGTGAGGTCAAAAAGCCGGAGACAATCAACTACCGCACCTTCAAGCCGGAAAGGGACGGACTGTTTTGCGCCAAGATCTTCGGACCTGTGAAGGACTATGAATGTCTTTGCGGCAAGTACAAGCGTCTGAAGCACCGCGGTGTAGTCTGTGAAAAATGTGGTGTCGAGGTCACCCTGTCCAAGGTACGCCGTGAGCGTATGGGCCATATCGAACTGGCCAGTCCGGTTGCGCATATCTGGTATCTGAAATCCCTGCCGTCCCGCATGGGCTTGATGCTGGATATGACGCTGCGTGAGATTGAACGGGTCCTGTATTTTGAGGCCTATGTAGTCATCGATCCGGGCATGACGGAACTTGAGCGTGGTACCTTGCTGACTGAAGAAAATTACCTCGAGGCTATTGAGCAATATGGTGATGAGTTTGATGCACGTATGGGTGCAGAGGCCATTCACGAGATGCTGTCGACTGTGGATATCGATGAGGAAGTCAAATTACTGCGCGATGAGATCCCGCAAACCAAGTCAGAAACCAAGCTGAAAAAAATTTCAAAACGCCTGAAATTACTGGAGGCCTTCCAGACTTCCGGAAACAAGCCGGAATGGATGGTGATGAAAGTGCTGCCGGTATTGCCACCTGAATTGCGTCCTCTGGTTCCACTGGATGGTGGTCGCTTTGCAACCTCGGATCTGAATGATTTGTATCGCCGGGTGATTAACCGTAACAACCGCCTGAAACGTCTGCTCGATCTGAATGCACCGGACATCATCGTCCGTAACGAGAAACGCATGCTGCAGGAGGCCGTTGATGCACTTCTGGATAATGGCCGTCGTGGGCGTGCTATTACCGGCACCAATAAGCTGCCACTGAAATCGCTGGCTGACATGATCAAGGGTAAGCAAGGTCGCTTCCGTCAGAACCTGCTTGGCAAGCGCGTGGACTACTCCGGCCGCTCCGTGATCGTGGTCGGTCCGACCTTGAAACTTCACCAGTGCGGTATTCCCAAGAAAATGGCATTGGAACTATTCAAGCCGTTTATTTTCAGCAAACTGGAGCGTCGAGGCCTAGCTACGACAATCAAGGCCGCCAAGAAACTGGTTGAGCGTGAAGGACCCGAGGTTTGGGACGTACTTGAAGAAGTGATCCGCGAACACCCGGTGATGCTGAACCGGGCACCAACGCTGCACCGTCTGGGTATCCAGGCTTTTGAGCCGGCCCTGATTGAGGGCAAGGCCATCCAGTTGCATCCTTTGGTCTGTACAGCGTTCAATGCTGACTTTGACGGTGACCAAATGGCAGTCCATGTGCCGTTGTCTGTTGAGGCTCAGCTGGAAGCGCGGACCTTGATGATGTCCTCAAACAATGTCCTGTCTCCAGCCAACGGCGATCCAATCATCGTTCCGACCCAGGATGTGGTATTGGGTTTGTACTACATGACTCGTGAGTCAGCCGATGCCCGGGGTACCGGTATGATCTTTGCCGATATCGACGAAGTACATCGCGCTTATGAGAGTGGGGCGCTGGATCTGCATGCCCGCATCAAGGTCCGCATTCGGGAAACTGAGGTTGATGAAAACGGCGACAACCGGGAAACCATGAAACGCTACGAGACCACGGCCGGGCGGGCAATGTTATCCAGTATATTGCCAGCAGGATTGCCGTTTTCCATCGTTAACAAGGACCTCAACAAGAAGTCGATCTCCGGCTTGATCAATACCGCCTATCGCCAGCTGGGTCTTAAGGCAACAGTCATCTTTGCCGACCAGTTAATGTACACCGGGTTTCATTATTCAACCCGGGCTGGAATCTCCATTGGTATTGAAGACATGGTCGTTCCCCAGGACAAAGAGGACATCATTTCCCGTGCTGAGACCCAGGTTAAGAGTTTTGAGGAACAATATTCCTCAGGCCTGATTACCAACGGTGAGCGTTATAACAAGGTGGTCGATATCTGGTCGCATACCAACGATCAGGTAGCCAAGGCCATGATGGACAAACTCGGTGTTGATTTGATTCAGGACCAGGAAGGCAATGAGGTTGAACAGCCCTCGTTCAATTCCATCTTCATGATGGCCGATTCTGGTGCTCGAGGTTCAGCTGCCCAGATCCGGCAGCTGGCCGGTATGCGTGGTCTGATGGCCAAGCCGGACGGTTCTATCATCGAAACCCCGATTACAGCCAACTTTCGTGAGGGCCTGAATGTACTGCAGTACTTTATTTCCACTCACGGTGCCCGCAAGGGTCTGGCCGATACGGCGTTGAAGACTGCAAACTCGGGTTATCTGACCCGCAGGCTCGTTGACGTAGCGCAGGACCTGGTGGTCACCGAAGAGGACTGCGGTACAACTCAAGGCTTCAGTATGGCGCCGGTCATTGAGGGTGGCGATGTGGTCGAACCGCTCGGTGAGCGGGTTCTGGGCCGAGTGCTGGCAGCCGATGCCCTGTTACCGGGTACCGACAGTGTGGTTATCCCCGCCGGTGCCTTGTTGGATGAGCACCAGATCAAGGTGCTGGATGAAAACGGTATCGACCAGGTGGAAGTCCGTTCTCCTATTATTTGTGAAACCCGCTATGGTATCTGTGCCAAATGTTATGGCCGGGACCTGGGACGTGGTCATCTAGTGAATATAGGTGAGGCTGTCGGTGTGGTCGCTGCCCAGTCCATCGGTGAACCGGGTACCCAGCTTACCATGCGGACCTTCCATATCGGTGGGGCGGCTTCCCGAGCTGCCGCTGTGTCCAACATCGAGGTCAAAAAGGGCGGTACCCTGAAATTGCACAACGTCAAATTGCTGCAGCAGGAAACCGGCAACCAGGTGGTCGTCTCCCGATCCGGCGAGTTAACAATCCAGGATCAGCTGGGGCGTGAAACCGAGCGCTACAAGATTCCTTACGGTGCCGTGATCATGGTGAATGATGGTTCCGAGGCACAGCCCGGCCAGATCGTTGCCGAGTGGGATCCCCACACCCACCCTGTGATCACCGAAGTGGCCGGTAAAGTCCAGTTCTCAGACATCGTCGAGGGGGTCACTGTTGACCGCCACGTTGACGAAATTACTGGTCTGACCAATCTGGTCATCGCCGACGTCAAGGCTCGCGGTTCTGCCGCCAAGGACATGCGGCCCATGGTCAAACTGGTCGATGGCAAGGGCAAGGAACTCAAAATCCCGGGCACAGATCTGCCGGCTCATTATGTGCTCCCACCAAAGACAGTTATTAATGTCAGTGACGGCGAAGAGGTTAATGTCGGTGATGTTATTGCCCGCTTGGCCCAGGAATCGTTCAAGACCCGTGATATCACGGGTGGTTTGCCCCGGGTGGCTGATCTGTTCGAGGCCAGGAAACCCAAGGAGCCGGCGATCCTTGCCGAGATCAGCGGTACAATTTCATTTGGCAAGGACACCAAGGGCAAACAGCGCCTGGTGATTACGGATGCCGCTGGCGAGCGCTACGAAGAACTGATTCCGAAATGGCGCCACGTTACCGTGTTTGAGGGCGAGCATGTAGAGAAGGGCGAGAGCATTGCCGAGGGCCCGCCGACGCCGCACGATATTCTACGATTGATGGGGGTCCATGCTCTGGCAAATTACATCGTTAATGAGATTCAGGAAGTTTACCGTCTGCAGGGAGTGAAGATTAATGACAAGCATATTGAGGTGATTGTCAGGCAGATGCTGCGCAAGGCCGAGATCACGGAGCCCGGCGACACGTCCTTCCTGAAAGGGGAGCAAGTGGAACGCGCGCGTGTGCTCGAAGAAAATGAGCGGGTAGCACCCGAGGGCAACACTCCGGCCGAGTGGGTACCGGTGCTGCTGGGTATTACCAAGGCCTCGTTATCGACGGAGTCATTCATCTCCGCCGCATCATTCCAGGAGACCACGCGAGTCCTGACCGAGGCCAGCGTGAATGGCAAACGCGATAACCTCAGGGGCCTGAAAGAAAATGTCATTGTGGGTCGTCTGATTCCGGCCGGCACCGGACTTGCGTATCACAAGTCTCGCAAGCTGGCACAGAAGGAAATCCCCGAATCGGAGGCCCAGGCAGAAGCCGAAAATGTACTGGAAAATATCCCTGTTGAGGAGTCTGATACCGAGACTGCGGAAGGTACTTCAGCCACCTGAAAATAATACAGAACCTGCCTTGACAGGCTTGGCTCTAAGGGCATAGAATTTCGCCTCTTTGACAGGCTGGGGTACAAATCTCCAGCCTGTCAATTTATTTGCGTCCGGGAAAAAGATTGATTTTACATGGTTTTTTCCATCTGATTCCGGGCGAATGTCACTCTGGCCACCCAAATAATAACTGGACGCCGTGTGTCTTGGAGAGTACCTGAGATATGCGGTGGTCGATGACGTGTCAGTGTGAAAAATAATCAGGAATGAAGGAACCCGTTTTAGCATGGCAACGATTAATCAACTCGTTAGAAAAGGTCGGAAACAGCAGCGTGTCAAAAGCGCTGTACCTGCGCTCGAGTCCTGCCCTCAAAAGCGAGGTGTTTGTACGCGTGTCTATACCACCACACCGAAGAAACCAAACTCTGCTCTGCGCAAAGTTGCCCGCGTTCGTCTGACCAATGGCTTTGAGGTTACCACCTACATTGGTGGCGAAGGGCATAATCTGCAGGAACATTCCGTGATTCTTATCCGGGGTGGTCGAGTCAAGGACCTGCCGGGTGTTCGTTACCATACCGTACGTGGCACCCTGGATACCTCCGGTGTCAGTGAACGACGCAAGGGACGTTCCAAGTACGGCGCCAAGCGTCCAAAGTCGTAACATATATACACATATATAAGGTATCCCTGCGAGAATAATCATGTCACGAAGAAGAGTTGCTGAAAAAAGAGACCGTTTGCCTGATCCGAAGTACGGAGATCAGGTTCTGGCAAAGTTCATTAATATGGTCATGCGCAGTGGCAAGAAATCAGTTGCCGAGAAAATTGTCTATGGGGCACTGGATGAGATGGCGGCAAAGTCCAAGGGAGACGGTCTCGAGATGTTTGCCAAGGCCATCGAAAATGTTCGTCCCCTGGTCGAAGTCAAGTCACGCCGTGTCGGTGGTGCCACCTACCAGATCCCGGTTGAAGTAAGACATGATCGCAGTACAGCACTGGCCATGCGTTGGCTGGTAGACGCTGCAAAAAATCGTGGTGAAAAAAACATGGGTCTGCGTCTGGCCGGAGAATTGCTGGATGCCTGTGAAAATAAGGGAACTGCTATCAAGAAACGCGAAGATACTCATCGCATGGCCGAAGCCAACAAGGCCTTCTCACATTACCGCTGGTAAGCAACCCATATTCCCGAGAGTCAACCGATATGCCCAGACACACACCTATCGATCGCTACCGCAACATCGGGATCATGGCCCACATTGATGCTGGTAAAACCACTACGACTGAGCGTGTATTATTCTACACGGGTGTGTCGCATAAGATTGGTGAAGTCCACGATGGCGCTGCAGTCATGGACTGGATGGAGCAGGAACAAGAACGGGGTATTACCATTACCTCTGCTGCCACGACGTGCTTCTGGCAAGGCATGGAAAAACAATACCCCGAACACCGGATAAATATTATTGATACGCCGGGACATGTTGATTTTACAATTGAGGTCGAACGATCACTGCGTGTACTTGATGGCGCCTGTGCAGTGTTTTGTGCTGTTGGTGGTGTTGAACCCCAGTCTGAAACGGTCTGGCGCCAGGCCAAAAAATATCGTGTCCCGTGCATGGCATTCGTCAACAAGATGGATCGTGCTGGTGCAGATTTTCTCCGTGTAGTAAAACAAATCAAGGAACGTCTCGGCAGTTTCCCTGTTCCCATTCAATTACCTATCGGCGCAGAAGATAAATTCAAGGGCCAGATTGACCTTCTCAAGATGAAGGCCATTTACTGGGATGAGGAAAATATGGGGATGACCTACAAGGAAGAAGAGATTCCGGCTGAATTGGCAGAACTCAGCCAGGAATGGCGCGAGCATATGCTGGAAGCAGCTGCTGAGGCCAATGAAGAGCTGATGGAAAAATACCTCGAAAACAGTGATCTCAGCGAGGAAGATATCAAAAAAGGCCTTCGTATTCGAACCCTGGCCAATGAAATTGTGCCAACCCTGTGCGGCTCTGCCTTTAAGAACAAGGGCGTACAGTCCATGCTGGATGCAGTCATTGATTACATGCCTGCACCCATCGATGTTCCGGCCATCAAGGGCATCCTGGATGATGGTAAGGAAACCGAAGCAGAACGCCATTCTTCAGATGAAGAACCCTTTGCCTCCCTGGCCTTCAAGATTGCGACCGACCCATTTGTCGGTACCCTGACTTTCTTCCGCGTCTATTCCGGCGTCTTAAAATCAGGCGATACAATCTATAACCCAGTCAAAGGCAAAAAAGAACGGGTCGGCCGTATTTTACAGATGCACGCAAATAGCCGTGAAGAGATTAAGGAGGTTCGTGCCGGTGATATCGCAGCGGCCGTTGGCCTCAAGGACGTGACTACCGGTGATACGCTTTGTGATTTGAATAATGTCATCACCCTGGAACGAATGGAATTCCCGGATCCTGTGATAGCTGTTGCCGTAGAACCAAAGACCAAGGCCGACCAGGAAAAAATGGGTATTGCCCTTGGTAAACTTGCACAGGAGGACCCATCCTTCCGTGTCCATACCGATGCAGAATCAGGACAAACTATCATTGCCGGTATGGGTGAGTTACATCTTGAAATTATCATTGACCGCATGAAGCGTGAATTCAAGGTTGAGGCCAATGTCGGCAAACCGCAGGTAGCTTACCGGGAAACGATTCGCAAACCCATTGAAAAGGCCGAGGGCAAGTTTGTCCGCCAGTCCGGCGGTCGTGGTCAATACGGTCATGTGGTTTTCAAGATTGAACCACAGGAACCGGGCAAGGGTTATGAATTCATTAACCAAATCGTTGGCGGTGTCGTACCCAAGGAATACATCCCGGCCGTCGACAAGGGAGTACAGGAACAAATGCAGAACGGCATCATTGCCGGTTACCCGGTGGTCGATGTCAAGGTAACCTTGTGTGACGGTTCCTATCACGATGTTGATTCAAGTGAAATGGCTTTTAAAATCGCTGGCTCCATGGGATTCAAGGATGGAGCGACCAAGGCCAGCCCTGTCATTCTTGAACCGGTGATGAAGGTTGAAGTAGTGACACCTGAAGAACATCTGGGCGCTGTTAATGGGGATCTGAATCGACGTCGCGGTATTCTCCAGGGGACGGATGATTCACCGGCCGGCAAGATCATTCGCGCTGAAGTGCCGTTATCCGAGATGTTTGGTTATGCAACCGACCTGCGTTCAGCCACCCAGGGTCGTGCAACCTATACCATGGAATTTTCAAAATATAGTGAAGTGCCGGCAAACATTGCTGAAGGTATCGCCAAGAACTAATCATTCATAACTTTAAACATAGAAATAGAAATGAGGTAAATCGCTGTGTCCAAGGAGAAATTTGAACGCAAGAAGCCGCATGTAAATGTGGGAACGATTGGTCACGTA
>JABAHS010129198.1_pt2 | contig 15667 bp, 14 predicted proteins | sample 7062111 | NCBI WGS metagenome assembly JABAHS01 (sample SAMN14534600, study PRJNA622989) | marine sediment metagenome | biome: marine biome [ENVO:00000428]; feature: marine pelagic biome [ENVO:01000023]; material: deep marine sediment [ENVO:00002113]; isolation source: pool of 4 deep marine... | reverse complement strand
AAAAAGAAAAGCGCGCCCGCAAATGCCAACAAACTGGCGTGGTGCTCAGTACTTAACCACCGGTTGAACGCCAGCCAACTCATGGTGAGAATCACTATCATATAAACGAGCACCAGCAGCCTAAAATTCCCTAAGTGCGGTTTCAGGATTGCAAATAGGATTCTGCCTGTGGCATAGAGAACCACAAACCCGACCAATGAATACCAAGTATAATGAAATTCACTCGTAAATGCAAAAGCGGCGCTGTAAAACAGATGGGTGATCAAGAAGATCAATAAACCGGCCAGGAAATGATCCGAGGGCAACATTAGAAAGATATCTCCAAATAGGGAAAATACCAATCCCAAAATAATCAGGTACTTGTAAAAAGATGAAATGGGGTTATCGATGAGCAAAGCGATGGCGATGATCGATAGGACTGTGAGAGGTTTGGATAAATAAACGCCGATTTGAGAGCCGCGATTTTCAGCCCTGATGTAGAAATAAGCGCAGGCCGCTGTCAAAAAAGTTAGAACTTTAATGAGCATTCACGAATTCGGAGTTTGATTGAGGGTCAGTTCGCCTTCACCTGCAAACAGAACAAACTGAAGATATTCAATCTTTGCGCTTAAGTCAATCAATTCGTGAAACAGCGATGGGAAGGGTAAAAAGAAAGCCTATTAGAAGATCACTTAATCTTTGATAGGCCTTAAAATAAAAACAAGATGGAGGTTATGATGCCCGCTGACGATACAGCGATTTGTCAACCACTGACATCATCTTGTCGGTATCGAGAGAATTTTCTAAGAAATCGTTTATTTTTTCAATATACTTGGAAGGCTGTTTAAGGATTTCATTATAATGCACGTAAAGTACATTCATATTCGGCTGTTTTTCAAGCCACTCCTCGACTTGCGTCAAATGAACGCTGAATATTTTCGCCATCTTCTCATCGCTGACCTTATCCGTCGGCTCACCTCTTCGAATAAGCATTTTCTTTTGGGAGGCCAGGACTTCATCCATTTTCCGGCGCATAAAAATGACTTTGTAAGTGTAATTTGGAGGCAGTTCCTTTAAGAGTTGGGAGATAACTTTGACGACTTTCCCCTCGGCATGTTTTAGCCAGTCCTTGCTTTTGTCAAGTTGTTTGACGGCCTCAAATTCATAGTAGCCTTTGGGATTGTCTGCATCAGCGGTTCTCAAATTATCCGTTAGAATCTCCAATCCCCCTGCTTCAAGCATCTTCATCATCATAGAGGTGCCTGAACGTGGTAACCCTGAGACTACAGTAATTGTTTCTGTGCCCATCTCCTCTCCATGAAATATGATTCTATTCTCAATTTATCGGTGACTCCCCCAAATTCTAAATTTAGTACTTTAAGAAACGGCGATCTGCGTAAAGTCCATTTAAAGCAGATCCTGCTAAAACAACTGATCGTTCACATTAAGATAGTCAATTTATTGCTTCTTGTCAACATAAGTCAAATCAGGTAAAGAAATTTTAACAACTACAGAGGCACTCCCACTGCGGCACTCAACGAAATCATGGCCAGTCCTGTACTGACGACCACCGCGCTCGCAGCCAGGGCATTGTCGCCGCCTATTTGATCGCTCAGGACGAAAGACGAAGCAGCAGTAGGACAGGCTAGGTAAATAAGGGCGATTCGGGTTTCATGACCGCCCAAACCCATTGTCTTCGCGGCATAGAATCCGACAATCGGCGCAACCGCAACTTTTAAGATAGACGCTAAAAAAGCCAGCCCCAGGCTTCCACGTATTTTAACCATCCCCAATGTACCACCGATGCTGATCAAAGCCAGGGGCAGAGACATTTGACCGACCGCCTCCATGGTACGATAAATGGATGTCGGCAATGCCCAACCCGTGAGCGAAAACAGGACGCCCGCCACGCTCGCGATCACGAGTGGGTTGGTCACCACCGGCAGAATGAACAGCTTGGCAGAATGAAGTTTCAGCTCTCGTCGACTTGCCAACAAAACGATGACAGACACAATGTTGTAAATCGGAACCATTGGCGCGATGACCAGTATGCCGAGCGTTTCCAACTGACTCGCGTTCATCCCGTACAAACTCGAGAACGTATAAATGACGACGGGAAGTCCGACAAATGCCAGGTTGCCCCGGAAAGAGGCCTGCATGAATGTCCCAATTGACGTGATTGGCATCTTCAGCATTTGCGCAAGCACAAAGCTCAAAATGAGGGTTCCCGCCATTCCGGTCACGACCACCAGAAATATCTGCTGCACCTGACTTCCCGTGTAGGTTGCGCTGGCAATTTTGTAAAATAATAAGCATGGCAGGCCGACCCAGTATGTCAGACCGTTCAAGCCTTTTAGATGATCTGAGGAAAGAAACTGCGTTTTGGTAAGGATGGCGCCGGTGGCAAGGATCAAAAAAATTGGAGCCAGGGAGTTGAAAATATGCATGGAAGTTTCTTGTTTACGGTGTTTAGGCTCCTACATATTCTCTTGATGAGATCGAGTCACGAAGCAATGGGAATCTGCGCGGACATGCGACCGGGTTGCTACAAACAAAAAAAATCACCCTCGATAAAACGAGGGTGACACACAACAGTCGATGAGAAAATCTGTCAAAATTTATTCGGTGACCACGACGTCATGCGCCTGCGGGCCTTTGCTTCCTTCTACAACTGTAAATTCAACTTTCTGACCTTCGGATAATGAGCGGTAACCCTCTCCTCGAATACCACTGTAGTGCACAAAAATATCGTCGCCTTCCAATCTGGCGATGAATCCATAACCCTTAGAAGCATTGAACCATTTGACAGTCCCATTCTCACGCTCTGCCATAAGTGTTTCACCTCCTTTCATAACCTACTTTCGAACCTGGCAGGGCGTTCTACGACTAAAATTACGTCGTAATAATTTCAGCGAGAAACCAACTGCCAATGAACGCGCTAATTTAAGATTGTTTTTTGCGATTGTCAAGTATAAAAAGCGTATTTAAAAGTTGTGTAACGATTTAGGCCTTTAGGCTGTAGCCTGTTCGGCTTAGCGTAATGATCGGATCTCATTGCCAATTCATCAGCTAACTCAAACGCTCGAAGTTTCGTATAATCGCTTTTATGATAATTGAGTTTCGGCCATGACACTGCAAATGCACTCACACGTGCTCAAGTGACAAGACATCGCGTTTGCCACTCATTCCAGACTCCTTCTGTGCGTCGCTCGCCTCCGGCGCTTCGGTGAACGCTCTCGATTTTTCGACATCCTCAACCCGGAACATACAGACCAAGGTATTCGGATCGGACACATCCCTCAGAAGTTGAAGATCTCTTAGCCCGGCTTCCCGTTGAGCCTCCTCGTATGATTTGAAGACTTGGTGCCACTCGTCAAAATCTTCTACCTATTGTCGGACGATTAAATATGGCATACAACGTTTCTCCAAGTTCAAATGATTATCTCGATTGTGAAGCGCACCATAGATTGGGCCAAAGACACAGAATACACCCAAAAAAGGAAACTTCACCGCGCACACGTCAGCTGCCGGCCGCCATCCACGCTCAGGGTCACGCCGGTCACCCATTCCGAGCGGTCGGAAGCCAAATACAAAATTGCTTCGGCGATCTCTTCCGGCTGTCCAGCCCGCCCCAGCGGATGGGCTTCTTTACTGCGTTCGAGAAAGGCTGCATAATCTTCCTCATCCATACCACCGCGGCGATGCAGATTCGTTACCACTACACCCGGATTCACCGCATTCACCCGAATGCCTTTGGGCGCCAACTCCAGGGCCGTGCAGCGCGTCAGTTGATCGACAGCGGATTTGCTCACACAGTAGGCCAGCACATTCGGGAAAGCACGCAAACCCGTCACGCTCGAAACGTTTACCACGTTGCCTCGGGTGTTCTCCAAATGCGGTAGCGCCAGTTGCATCAAGTGGAAAGTCGAGTCGACGTTGATGCGCATCATTTCTTGCCAATCCTCATAAGACGTATCCATGATGGAGCCCATGCCAATGATTCCGGCGGCGTTCACCAAAACATCCAATTGGCCGAATTCCTTCACTGTCTCGTCGATGGCTTTCTGGCATTCATCGCGTTTCGAGACATCGGCTTTGATGATCCGGCTTTGCTCGTTTGCCACCTCCATTTGCGTTTTCTTCAACGCGTCGACATCTCTGCCGAGCAAGCTCACCCGCGCCTCTTCTTTTGCGAACAGTATGGCCGTGGCTTTGCCAATGCCACTGGATGCCCCGGTCACAAGCGCCACTTTTTCCTTCAATACCATATTGAGAGCCTTCCGTTTTTTATTTTGGATGATCGTCTGGTTTGCAATCAAACGCTATTTAGCCTTGATCTCCTCAAAAAGGCTTTGTCCGTCGAGATCGACCGGCCGGTCGATTCCTAGTATGTTCGCCAAAGTCGGTGCGATGTCCACCGTTCGCACTTTTTGCGTGTGTTGGCCTTTCGCTATGCCGGGTCCGCTAACCACGAACGGGATGTGCGTATCGTAAGGATACGGTGAGCCATGAGTCGTGCCGTACGGGGAAGATCTGAGCAGATAATATTCCTTGATACGGAACATCAAGTCCCCACACCGGTCGGGATGAAAGGAATGGGCGTATAATTCCCGATACGGACGTCCATCGGTCTTACCTTCAGTGAGGTCTTCCCTGCTGAACACGTCCTCAATCGGATGCAGGTCTTTCAACCTGCTGATCAGCCTGGCATCCAACTCTTGCGGACGGATGCCCTTGTCCGCAACCGCGGAATAATTCACGATGACGCCAAAACCGGTGATGCCGGAGATCAACCGTTCCGAAACTCCTAATTCCTGTGAAAGATCCAGCAGGACTTTTCCCACCCGCACCACGAGTTCTCCTTTGGACACCCGCTTGGCATCGAACCCGCGACGAGCCAATTCTTCCGGCAGAGGCATCACACCGTGGTCACTGCTGAGCACGGTAATGTAGTTATCATTTCCTATTTTTCCATCTAGGAACGTAAAGAATTGGCCGAGATACGCATCCAGGCGCAGAAAATGATCCAAACTCTCTTGGCTGAGAGGCCCAAAGGTGTGACCGATAGCATCCGCCGCCGAGCAGCCGATGAACAGGATGTCGGGCGCGTCATCCCTGCCCAAATTTTCGTTCTCAACCAAAGCCTTGGCGAATTCCATGAGCAAGGCATCCGAGAATGGTGTGCTTTGCAGGTCACCATAATATTGCTCAGCAGCTTTTGGACTCTTCGTGGTGAATTCGTATGGAAACGCTGTATTCTTGCCGTCGTTTTCAGCGGAGAAGCTATCCTCCCGCGCCAAAAAATACGTTTGTTCAGTCTTGAGTTTGTGCCAGCCCTCCTGAAAATAGGTGTCCACGACACGGGACTCGTTGAACTTTTTCACCCAGGCAGGATACGATGTCATGTAATATTTTGAGGTGATCATGTTGCCGTCGCCATCGTTGTACCAGTAGGCGCCATCGGCTTTGAGACCCGCGGAAAAAATTGCGGCGCGGTCTTTGCGTCCGATACCAAAGACCTTGCTTTCAGGCGATTGCTCTTTCAACCAATCGCCCAGAGATGAGGCCAGCATTCTAACCGGAGAACGCCCGTTATCCGCCTCTTCTTCCGGGTAGCCCAGAAGCGGACACGTGGTATCTTCGGCGCAGTAGACTTCCTTGCTTTCTGCCCGATCATACCAATGGTTCCCGACAATGCCGTGTCGCGACGGATGCACGCCCGCGGAGATGCTCGCATGCCCGGCCCCGGTCACGGTGTAAGCGTGATCATGATAGGCAGTGGTGAACGTGGCGCCTTGGTTCAAGAGCCGTGCGAAGCCGTGTTCGTAGACGCCTTCAAAACGCGTCAGGTGGTCGGCACGCATTTGGTCGACCACAACGACGACGGCCAGTTTCGGTCGTGCCGATTTTTCCGAAGGCGTGGTTTTGCAACCATAACTCAACCACGAGACCGAAAGGAATATCATCAATGAAAGTGCAAGATTCAATCTGGTCATGTCAAGTCTTCTCCTTTACAGATTTAGTCTTTGCAAGAAAACCGCACAATCCCAAAAGCTCGTATTTAACACAAAGGATTGTCGCTACCCTACCCAAAGAGATCAAACCTCAGGGACGCTTCGGTGACGCTGATGTCTTGCGCTCTCGCCATCCTTCAGTCGCGGAAGTATTCATCCCTCGCCGTCATCACGCGCAACATGCAATTGGCCCGCCTTGTTTCGGCCATTTGAGCAAAAGAAATCTCGTTACTTTGGACAATTCCTTTATCCAATATAGAGCAACCCTCGTTCGATTACAACGATTTTCTTTCACACCGTTGCAAACCGAATTGCCTGCAAGAATCAGCAATATTCATGCGGACAACTCCGCGTGCTCAGTGTATCTCGGTGACCTCTGTGTCCTAAGTCATTAGCTGGTTGTAGCAACGTCGTTTAACCGGAAGCTTTCTATCCTGTCTAAGTCTATTTCCCAAGAATGCAAACCATAAACGGACTCGTTTCTTCCTGAAATTCGGAATAGGCATAATCTCCGTACAAGGCAGTCCTCTTGAAGCCAGCCGCACGGCTCAGTTTTTCGAATTCAGCTTTGCTCAAAAGCCGGAACTGGATCTCCAGCATCCGCTTGGANNGATGGTACGTTTCCGACATCCAGAATAGTAGCTTGCCCTCACCACCATCCATATCATATTTGCCCCTTAAATGTAATCGGCCATCGACGGATTTTAGCCGCACACGTGGATTGTGCAGCGTGCAAATGAACCGGCCGGTTTCCGACAGGTGGTCATAGATTGCACCCAACGCCTGCTGCTGATCCGATTCTGAGACCAGTTCGGAAAATGAATGAAACGGAAGAATGATGAGTTCGAATTTCTTATTCAGATCCAAATGCCGAACATCCATTTCATGCAGCGAAGCTGAGAGCCGGTGCTGGTCAAGTTTTTTTCGGAGGACGTTCAGCATCTCCGGTGAGTGGTCCACACACGTCAGACGCACGCCCGCTTCGATGAGCGGGATGGAGACCCGGCCCGTACCGGACATCAACTCGAGTACGTCGCCGTGGCTTTTCTGTGCTTCATTGACAAAGAGAGAGACGTCGAGATCGGTCGTGACAAACGTGTCGTAAATATCTGCAATGTGAGCGTATTCGATGGACTTGGGCATGACGGGATCTCTGTTTTGAAACTATTTGAAATAAGAAAATAACAATCGAGTAGGACTTGTGCAAAGGGAAAATCGAGTCGTGTCAGTTCATTTTAGGCTTTGGTTTCCAGGTTGGGCTGCATAGGCGTCTTAGCGGGATTCCCCCCAACAAAACACATTCGGAGACTGCGTTGGAACAGCATCAGAGTTGACTCAAAGCTGAATGCGTTCCATTTCCTCCGCCACCCGAAAGCCGTTTTGCTCGATGGTTTTGCGAGCTTCGCTGTCCGACCACAGCGCCGGGTTGGTGTGATTGAGATGGATGAATCGTACTTTTGCGCGTTCCTCGGGCGGCAAGTCGCGAAAGCGCTCCATGCTATGCGTAATAAACGGATGTGGGAAGCCCGACATGTCGCGGCCGGGAATTTCGCCATCGGCGTAGAACGTGCCGTCCAGATAGGCCACCTCGACTTTGGCAATTTCGTCTTCAATGCGTGTGCCCTGAGCATCCCATTCCTCCCAGCTATCGATGTCCGGAATAAAGAGCGCCGAATGGCTCGGTCCTTTAATGCGGTAGCCCACGACTTCCGAGTATTCCTGCCGATGCGGCACCAGAAAGGGCGTCACGGTCAGTCGTCCATTTAGTTGCACAGGCTTGCCAGCGCTCAACGGCTCGAGGGCAATGTTGTGGTAACGCACAAGCTGATGCCACGGTCCGTTTGTGCTCAAGTATTCGCGCAGGCGCGGCATGGCAAAGACCGGCACATCCTTTGCGCCCAGGGACTCGTGGCCGAGAAACATGAGACCCGTGTAGTGACCGATGTGTGCGTGAGTGAGAAAACCGCCGTTCAACCCGGGACTCGTTTCAACGGGCGCAACCTGGTCGAGCATGTGCAATTGCTCTCTAAAATCCGGCGTCGCTTCGAACATCCAACGTTGTGAAGATTGCGGATCGACAAGTCCGAGACAAACCACGTGGCGTCTGAACTCGGAGTGCTGCCAGCCGGGATGTTGCTTGGTGCCAGCCTGGGGTACCCCGCCATCTTGCGCAATCCCAAGCACAATGAGAAATGGGTTTTTCCCAGAGGTCATTTTAGGGCTCTGTTCACACGATTGAAAAGCAAACATGAGTAAAAGAACGGACAATCTTGTTCGTAGCAAATTGGCCATCATGTGTTTAACTGAGAACAGAGAGTCTCTCAAAACATTTATACCGACTTGTTTTGATCGCTATCATTTCAGCCCTCGATCCGCTGACTGACAATACTCTAAGGAATCAGGATGCAAGTTAGGGTAGGTAAGATATGAACAAATAGTGACACCATATGCAAAACTACATGCATACAGTACCAAAAATAGGATCTTCACAAAATAACTGCGAGAAATTTAGTGTCATTTCCGGTAATCCTTTGTGTCGGAATCTCGTGATTTAAGCACAGACAGAACATCATAAAATGCTTTACGAATCAAATCCTCGCCTGATACGTATACAACTGATAATACCGCCCTCGCTTTTCTATCAACTCGTCGTGCGTTCCGCGGTCCAAAATTTCGCCATCCTCGATGACCAGAATCTGATCGGCGCGGCGGATGGTGCTCAGACGGTGTGCAATGACAAAGGTCGTGCGCCCCGTCATGAGTTGTGCCAGACTTTCCTGAATGTAAAGTTCGCTTTCGGTATCAAGATTGGATGTGGCTTCGTCCAGAATGAGAACCTTTGGATCGGCCAGGATGGCACGAGCAATGGCAACGCGCTGTCGTTGCCCTCCCGAAAGTTTGACGCCCCGTTCGCCGATGAGCGTATCCAGGCCGCGTTCAAAGCGGTTGGCGAATTCCTTCACATGCGCGGCCTCCACGGCTTCAAGCAATTGCGCCTCGCTTGCCTTCGGACTGCTGAATAGAATGTTCTCGCGGATCGTGCCTTCATACAGAAAATCGTCTTGCAAAACCACACCAAGGAGGCTGCGATAGCTATCTAATGTAACTTTAGAGAGATCGATGCCATCCACTCGAACCGTGCCCTGTCTTGGGGTCAGAAATGACGCGGCCAACCCGGCAATGGTGGTTTTACCGGAACCGGAACTGCCGACCAGGGCCGTCATCGTGCCTGCCGGAGCTTCGAAGCTTATGTTCTTCAAAACATCGTTGCCTTCTTCATAGGCAAATATCACATCCTCAAACTTGAAGTCGCCGTTGAAGCTGTTGAGAACGATGGTCCGGGTGTGATCTTCGTTCTCTTTGGCCACGTTCATGATTTCTTCCGTGCGATCCAGGCCTGCGAACGCCTCGGTGATTTGACTACCGATGTTGCTCATTTGCACGATGGGCGCAATAAGAAACCCCAGATACAGAATGAACGCGAGGAGATCGCCGACGGTCATGTTGCCTTCCAAAATCATGGTTCCGCCAATCCACATGATGCCCACGCTCGCCAGCCCCATCAGCAGCGTTGCCGAACTCGTCACCAGACTCGTCGCGGTCAGTGATTTTTTCACATTCTCAAAAAGTCGCTGTACGCCTTGTTTGAACACGTTTATTTCATGCTGCTCGGCATGAAATCCTTTCACGACGCGAATGCCTCCGAGTGATTCGGTCAAACGACCGGTCACGTCTGCATTGATTTTTCCTCGCTCCCGAAAAATCGGCCGGATATAACCGAACGCCTTCAAAGTGATGAGTCCAAAAAACACAAGCGGCAGGAGAACATACAGCGTCAGCAGAGCATTGATGTTGATTAAAATAATCAGCGCCAGTACCGAAGTCAGGATGCCGCCGAAAAGCTGCACGAGTCCGGTGCCGACCAGGTTGCGCACCCCCTCCACGTCCGTCATGATCCGGGAAACCAGTTCGCCCGATTTTGTGTTGTCGAAATACTGCACCGGCAGATAGATGATGTGCTGCTGAACTTTTGCACGCAGTATTGAAATCAAATGCTGGGCTTCGACGCTGAGCAGTCGGGTCAGCGCAAACGAAGTGACGGACTGCACGAGGACGGCCCCGCCCACGGCCAGGAGCAGCAATTTGAGCATACCAACGTCGCCCTCAGCGATAACTTCATCGACGAGAAACTTGCTTGCGCCCGGCAGCACCAATCCGGCCAAACGATTGAGGATGATCAAAACCAGGCCGACCAGAAGCAGACGTCGCCTCGGCCACACGATGTTCCAAAATGCGTAGCGCAGTGTTGTCAGGGCTGGCTTTTTGTCCTTCTTGTTATTTGAGTTTTCTGCCATTTGAGTTTGTCACAATAGCTTCTTCACACGAAACTTTCATTTCGGCCTGGGCACAATTAAAACAATTTTAAATTTTTTTCAAGCTTTAAATGTTTAAAAAATCATTGATTTTTTGAGGAATCATGCTTAAACTTGGGTAGATTACCTCCTGGAGATTCAAACAATTTACTCACACCAACCCAAAGTTATTTAAAGGAGTTCATCATGAAAAGAGCACGTGCCCAACGGATTATCTGCCTTTTGTTCGTTCTCATCGTTACAAGCTTTCTTTACGGCCAGGTTGAACGAATTGAAAAAGGCAATTTGGTCATTGAAGGCATTCCGGAAATTCCAGCGCATATTCAGGAACGGATGCTGCAATACCAGAACATTCGGTCCGCTTCCTTGCAGGATTGGCATCCGGGCGGCGAAGGGATGCTTATCTCCACAAGATTTGGCGAAACCAGGCAAATTCATTGGGTGAAAACTCCACTCGGCGCACGTCAGCAGATCACATTTTTTGCTGAACCGGTTGGCGGCGCCAACATGCGACCGGTCGCTGATGATCCCGGCTTTCTTTTCAGCAAAGACGTGGGCGGCTCGGAATTCTACCAGCTTTTTTATTTCGATATGGAAACCGGGATTTATCAAATGCTCACGGATGGCAAATCCCGAAACGGGTTCGGCTTGTGGTCCAACCACGGCGACCGCTTCTCGTACTATTCCACGAAGCGGAACGGTCGGGATTGGGATGTCTTCGTAGCTGACCTTGCCCAGCCAGAGCAAGCTCAGGCCGCGTTGGAGAAAACAGGAACCTGGGTGGCAGTCGACTGGTCTCCCGATGATTCCAGGCTAATCGTGTTCAATTATGTGTCCATCAACGAGTCCTATCCTTATATTCTGGATTTGGAGACAAAAGAATTGACTCAAATCAATCCATCTGAAGAGAAGATTGCCTACGGTGGCGTGATGTGGGCAAAGGATGGCAAAGGAATCTACCTGACGTCCGACGAAAACAGTGAATTCCAGCGTTTGCAGTACTATAATCTTGAGACTCAACAGACGGAGGTGTTGACCGAAGATATTTCGTGGGATGTGAACAGCTTCGATTTATCCGATGACGGAAAATTCCTGGCGTTTGTGACCAACGAAGGCGGCATCAGCAAGCTGCATCTCTGGGATCTGGAGTCCGAAACCGAACAGGGGCTTCCTGACATTCCGGTTGGCCAAATCTACGGCCTTGAATTTCATCCTGACAACAGTCGTTTGGGCATGGTGCTCAACACGCCGCAAACGCCCGGCGATGTGTTTGTTTTGGATATCGCAAACCGCAAACTCACCCGCTGGACCAAAAGCGAGGTGGGCGGCTTGAATACCGATAATTTCGTGGTGCCCGAACTTATCCACTACGAGACCTTTGACGAAGTAGATGGCGAGCCGCGAATGATTCCGGCATTTTACTACAGGCCGAATAATACAAGCGGACAGCCATTGCCGGTATTGATCTCGATTCACGGCGGTCCGGAAGGCCAATATCGTCCGTTTTTCAGTTGGAGTTTTCAGTATTATCTTAACGAGTTAGGGATTGCGGTTCTGGCCCCCAACGTTCGGGGCTCTGCCGGCTACGGCAAAAGTTATGTAAAACTGGATAACGCTTACAAGCGTGAAGATTCGGTCAAAGACATCGGTAAGTTGTTGGATTGGATCGAGAAGCAGCCGGATCTGGATGCGAATCGCGTGGCGGTCATCGGGGGTTCGTACGGTGGCTACATGGTACTATCTTCCATGTTTCATTACAACGACCGACTGCGCTGCGGTGTCGACATCGTCGGCATCAGCAATTTCGTGACCTTTCTGGAAAACACCAAGGATTATCGCCGGGATCTCAGACGGGTGGAATACGGCGATGAACGGGATCCAAAAATGCACGAGTTTCTTAATGAAATCTCTCCGACCACTAATGCTCACAAAATCACCAAACCCATGCTCATCGCCCAGGGTTTGAACGATCCTCGGGTGCCGGCCAGTGAGAGCGAACAAATGGTGGAGGTCATTCGCGAAAACGGGGGCACAGTCTGGTATCTGCTGGCCAAAGATGAAGGGCATGGCTTTCGCAAGAAAAGCAATCGCGATTACTACTACAATGCGGTAGCGCTGTTTCTGGAAACGTTCCTGTTGGGAGAAAGAACGAGCATGCGGTGAAGTTTGTCCTGCAATCGTCTCGATTGCCGCCGACTGTTTAGCGCAATAAAAGAACTTGGGCATTTTGACAGCATATATACTATCTTTCTATATGCTAGTCACTTTTGGATACGAATATTTTATATCAAGCATTGAAAAGTAAAACTGGAGCCTCGCACTTTATTTTACAGCAGGTGAGAAATGGAAAAATTCAGATTGCGCTTTCTGTACCAGTTTTTCAAGAATATCAAGATGTTCTGACGAGAGATAAATCGCTCACAGATTTTGGGTTACAATTAAGTGATATAGAAAAATTCTTGAGATTTATAGCTTACACAAGTAAAATTTACGAAATATACTTTTTATTGCGTCCGAATCTAAAAGACGAAAAAGATAATATGATTGTCGAATTGGCTGTGACAAGCCAAAGTGACTATCTTATTACAAGTAATGTCAAAGATTTTGAAAATGCCGAACTAAAGTTTGAACAATCAAAAATAATTACTCCAGGTAAGTTTGTAAAGAAATGGAGAGAGAATTATGTCTAAAGCAAGTGTTTTAACCATTCGAGTGCCCGCTGATTTAAAACATAGACTTGCGTTAATTGCTGAGCAGCAAGGCGTATCAATAAACCAACTTGCGATGTATATGTTTACCAAAGAAATTGGGAATTTAGAAGCCAGTCAAAATATCTCAAAATATTGGAAGGATTATTCCAAAAAAGAAATTTTTTCTGATTTTGATGAAGTAATGGCAAAAGTAAAGGATAGGCCAGTCCCGGATTGGGATAAAATGGAATAATGAATCAACAAGGCAAACTCGAGGCCATCTGGATAAAACGGTTTAAACACGGACCCATGGACCGGACCGATCGGGCAGAATTGCTGGCTGGAAAGGGCATTGTCAACAACGCCAACCAGGGTGGCAAACGACAGGTGACCATCATCGAGAAGGAAGTATGGGACGAGTTGATGGAGAAATTGAAGGCGTCAGTGGCGCCCTCGGCCAGACGTGCCAATTTGATGGTGAGCGGTCTGCCTCTGGCCGATTCTCGTGGTCGCATTCTGCAGGTGGGCGCTTGTCGCCTGCGGATTGCGGGCGAGACCAAACCTTGCGAACGCATGGACGAAGCTTTGCCCGGATTAAAGGATGCTTTGTACGACAATTGGGGCGGCGGCGCTTTTGCAGAAGTCTTGGATGATGACGAGATATGCGTTGGCGATCCGGTACGTTGGGTACACCAGTCATAGAATAAGTACACAATTTCAAAAATATGTTGAGGTATTACCGTGTATTTGAGAGTTGTCCCCTGATAAAATCGAAATTTGAAGTCCGAAATTCGACACAAATCCGAATCGCCAAAAGCGGAATTCAAAACGATTGAGGCGGGGAGCTGACGTTTTGAAAATGGCAACCAAGAAGGACAAGTTTTGAAATTGTTTCGGATTTCGAGATTCGAATTTTTCAAACCTGTTTCTGACAGTACCAGCACTAAGCTCTGATTTGTTCGTGGTTTAAACGATTACAGTCAAACTAACTGAGTACCAAGGCCTCAAACACATTCAATCTCATCTCACTTTATAAGGAGGGAAAAATGAATCTCTTACTGTTTCTCTTAATCGGATTGGTTGCAGGCTGGCTTGCCGGACAAATTATGAAGGGTAAGGGGTTTGGGTTGGTTGGTAATCTCATTGTGGGGGTTATCGGAGCATTAATCGGCGGTTTCCTTTTCGACACGTTGGATATCGCCGTCGGAGGTGGAATCATCGGTTCCTTGATCGCGGCGCTAATCGGGGCGGTCATTCTGTTATGGATTGTGGGTCTTGTCAAAAAGACCTGACGTAAGAAAAGACGTTTTCAAATATCCGATTGTTTTGTCCTGAGTATCCATTCAATTAGTTTGGTTGTTTGGGGCCTTGAACTTTTTGATGGATTTGTTCGAAGCCGGATCATTGCCTCAATTGAGGCAACTCTATTTTCGCACCTTGCTAACGACTTGCCGAACCATTTTTTTAAAATCATCCAAAACGAGGCCTTTGCCGGCTTCGTAATAGCCAAGATTAAAGCCAATTAACAACAAAATCAGGCCACACAAGTATTCTAATTCGGTCATCGTAAAACTCACCTCAAGCAGACTTTTTTACAACACAACCTTTTCTTCAATCAAACATCCCCGGACTGCAAAAATCCATCCGAATGGCATGCTTAACTCAGAAAAGCAAAAGTTGTGACAAACAATTCACAGAGCTAATAACCTTTTTATTTCTTTACTTAAAACACATCGGCAGCGGTTGATAATTCTGGAATTTTGAGTATTCGTCAATCTCCATTCAAACTTAATTTCTTCTACAAAAGCGAAACAAATAATGATACGTCTCGTAACGTAAATCCATCATGAAACGAACAAATTTAGGCGAATTCGAAGAATTGGTGCTGCTCACCGTGGCTGCGCTTTACAACAGCGCTTACGGAGTGGCCATTCGAGAAGAGATCGAGAAACAGACCGATAGAAAACTCTCCATCAGCGCCATTCATTCTGTGTTACATCGATTGGAAAAGAAGGGCTTCGTAAATTCGTGGATGGGTGGCGCCACGGCCTCGCGAGGAGGTAGGCGGAAACGCTTTTTCCGCATCACAAGTTCCGGCAAGGAAGCACTCATTGAAATCCGGCAGATTCGGGAAAAACTGTGGGCACTCATTCCGGATGTCTCGTTTGAAGGTAACATTTGATGCAGTCCAAGAACAAAACATGTGAACTTCGTGAACCGCCGCGCCTTGCGGACGCGTTCCTCGAGTGGTACTGCGCCTCCGAATTCATTGAAGAAGTTCAGGGCGATCTCCACGAACTTTACCGAAACCGCGTGCGGGAAATCGGCAAGGCCAGGGCAAATGTGTGGTATTGTGTCGATGTGCTTCGATTTTTCCGACCGCACTTGTTAAAACGAAAACTCTTGTCCCCCAATTCAGGAGGGCCAATCATGTTTGGCAATTATCTGAAAATCGCATTCAGAAATTTCTTAAGACACAAAGGGTACTCCTTTATCAACATTTCAGGATTGGTCATTGGGCTGACCGCTTGCATCCTCATTCTGCTCTACATTCAAGATGAGCTTAGTTATGACAAATTTCATCAGCACGCCGATCGCATTTATCGAGTCA
>JABAHS010007374.1_pt2 | contig 15667 bp, 18 predicted proteins | sample 7062111 | NCBI WGS metagenome assembly JABAHS01 (sample SAMN14534600, study PRJNA622989) | marine sediment metagenome | biome: marine biome [ENVO:00000428]; feature: marine pelagic biome [ENVO:01000023]; material: deep marine sediment [ENVO:00002113]; isolation source: pool of 4 deep marine... | reverse complement strand
CGAAATGCATGGGCACGCCGAAAAAAGCGTCCTCGCTGCGGTCGAACTCGAGACCGTCGGCACGGATCTTGCCGAGGATCGAGAATGCGCCCCCGTCCACGTCCAGGGTCGCCTGCAGTGAGAGGGTGCCGCCCGTGAGCCGCGAAGCCTCCCTGTGATCCTGGTAGTAGGGCTGGATCTGCACGAGAGAGAGCCCCTCAGCGCTGAACTCGAGATGAGCCGATCTCGACACCGGGTCGACCCAACCCCTGTTCGAGACGCGCGCCGGCGTCGCGCCCTCGATGGAGAAGCTAAGCTGCAGCGGCACACGCTGCGCACGCGGCGGAAAACGCAGCTCGCGCGCAACGACGGCGATGTCGCTCACCTCGAAGGAGACGGGCGCACCGCTCGACGGGACTTCGACGATCGACCCCGTGCCGTCGTTGGCGCTGAATCGCTCGACGACTACCGAGCGCCTGCCTTCATCGGCGTCGCCGCCGCGTTCGCCGTCCTTGGACGCCGCGTCTGCGGTCTTCTCTTTTTCCTCCGCCGCCGCGGCGTCGGCATCGCTATCGTCATCGCCCTCCTGCGCGCGCGGCCGTGAGCCATCCCGATCGATGTGGAAACCGTCGATGTCCACCGAGGCCACCGTCACGGTCTGCGCGAAGATCGAGCTCCAGCGAGGTTGCACGGCGATGCGGGTCGCCGTATAGGTCGTGGTGCCGGACTTGGAGCGATAGCTCACCGCGCCGAGATGCAGGCCGCGCAAGCCGATCTCGAGAGATTCGAACGCGAGTCCCGGAGCGCGCGCGGCGAGAACGTCGCGCACCGTCGCGTCCAGCGTGCGCGCGCCCCACAGCGCCGCGAGCGCCAGCCCCGCCAGCACCAGCGTCACGATCGCCCCGATTCGCGCTATACGCATTTTCACCGTCGCTGCATGCACGGACCGCTCATTCGGCATCCTCACGGGCCGCGGGCGCGACGTCGTCATCCATCAGGATGCGGTGCGCCGGGCCCTCCAGGTCGTCGAACTGCCCCGAGCGGACGGCCCACAGGAAAGCCCAGACGATCAGTGCGGCGAGGACCACCGCGAGGGGCACCAACAGGTAGAGTATCTCCAACTCAGTCACCTCGCCGCGGACGCCCCGCACGCAACCGCCGCGCGTTGGCGACCACCACCAGCGAGCTCAACGACATTCCCACCACCGCCAGCGAAGGTGCCACCCAACCGGCCGCTGCGAGGGGTACCGCGAGAAGATTATACCCGACCGCCCAGCTAAGGTTCTGGCGGATGATGCGCAGGCTCCGCCGCGCTGTCGTCACCGCGTCGGCGAGCGTGTCGAGCGGCGGGCGCATCATGAGCACGTCGGCATTGAGCGCCGCGACGGGCGCCGCCTGCCAGATCGCGACGGACACGGCGGCTCCGGCCAGCCCGGGAGCGTCGTTGACTCCGTCGCCGATCATGGCCACGACATGGCCCTCGGCCTGCCGCGCACGCACGTGGTCGAGCTTATCCCGGGGCGAGAGTCGTGCGTGCACCTCCTCGATGCCGACGCGACGGGCCACCCTTTCGGCCGCGGCACGGTTGTCGCCGGTGAGCAGCACGCTGCCGTGACCGCGGCCGTGCAGCCAGCTCACCAGCTCTGGCGCCCCGGCCCGCGGCCGGTCGGCCAGCTCGAAAACGCACAACAACTCCGCCGGCGCGGCGAGCCACACGCGGGTGCGCCCGACGCCGTCGTCGCCGGGTCCGGCGCGGCCGCCGACACCCGCATGCTGCACCACGTAGTCGAGGCTGCCGAGGTGTAAGCGTCTGCCGTCGACGTCACCGCTCAGGCCGCCTCCCGGCACGGCCTCGACGTTGGTCGCGTGCGCCGTGGCTCCAGCGGCGGCGGCGAGAAGCGCCCGGGCAACGGGATGCTCCGAACGCTGCTCCAGGGCGGCCGCCAGGCGCACGCACTCCCGGGCGTCGGCCTTGCTCAAAGGCCGCGTATCGACGAGCTCGAGTCGAGCATCGGTCAACGTTCCGGTCTTGTCGAAAACGAATAGGTCGGCCCGTGCCAGGGTCTCGAGCGCGCGCCCGCGCGTGAGCAGAACGCCCTGCTCACGCAGGCGCGCGACGGCCGCCGTGAGCGCGGTCGGCGTCGCCAGGGACAACGCGCAGGGACAGGAAACCACCAACACGGCAACGCTTGCCTGCAGCCACCGCTGCGGGTCGAGGTGCAGCCACGTCAAGGCGACGAGCGCCGCGAGACCCAGCACGGCGGCGACGAACCAGGCGGCGATGCGCTCGGCGCTCGTCGCCACGGCCGGCTTGTCCAGCTGGGCGCGGTCGATCAGCCGCTGCACGTCCGCCAGCACCGTGTCCGCTCCGGTGCGGGTCACGCGGACGGTGAGCGGGCTCTCCACGTTGATGCTGCCGCCGACGACCTCGTCGCCGAGCGCGCACGCCACGGGCAGGCTCTCGCCGGTGAGGATCGAGCGATCGACGCTGGAGCGACCCTCGGTCACCACGCCGTCGGCCGGCACCGTGTCCCCGGGGCGTACGACAACGAGGTCGCCCACGCCGAGCTCCACCGCGGCGAGCGTGGTCGTCGTACCGTCGGCACTGATGCGCGTCGCCACCACAGGCTCGATGGGCGCCAACACATCGGCCGCGTCGGCCGCGCGCCGCCGCGCGCCGAGCTCCAGATAACGCACGCCGGTTAGCAGAAACACGAACATGACGACGGAGTCGTAATACACGGCTCCGCTTCCGCTCAGGGTCGCCCAGACGCTCCCGGCAAACGCCAGCAGCAGACCCGCGGACACGGGCACGTCCATGCCCACCCGCCGGCGCACGAGATCGCCCCAGGCGCCGGTGAAGAACGGCCGCGCGCTGTACAACAGCACCGGCGCGGTCAGCAGCAGGCTCACGCGCTCGAAGAACCGCCGCAGGTCCGCGTCCATGCCGTAGGCGTCGCCGGCGTAGAGCGCGACCGCCAGAATCATGACCTGCATGCCGAGCACTCCGGCTACGCCGAGCCGGCGCAGCAGCCCGCGCCGCTCCCGCTCGAGCACCTGCTGCTGGCGCCGCGAGTCGAACGGGTGCACGGCATAACCGAGCTCGCGAATGGCGGCGAGGAGCTTGCTGAGCCGCGTACGCTGCTCGTCCCAGCGCACCCGCAGCCGATGCGTGGCGTAGTTCGCCTCGACGGTCTCCACGCCCGGCAGCGTCGCCAGCCGGCGTTCGTTGAGCCACATGCAGGCGGCGCAGTTGATGCCCTCGAGCAACAGCCACGCCTCGCGCAGGTGTTGACCCTGCGAGCGCACGAATGCCTGCTGCACGGCGGGATGATCGAAGATCTCCAGCTCTCGGATTTCGGGCGGGACCAGGTCGCGCGCCGTATTCGCCGGCGCCGTGCGATGTTCGTAGTACGCGTCGAGTCCCGCGGCGACGATCGCACTCGCCACGGCCTCGCAGCCGGCGCAACACAGCGCCCGGGACCGCCCGCGTATCTGCATACGGTGAACGGCGGGCAAGGCGATGGGCAGGCCGCAGTGGAAGCAGGAAGCCTCGGCGCGAGGCCGGGCGACGGGGCCGCCGGCCCGAGTTGCCGGCGCCGAGACGCCGGCGGCCGCAGCGCCGCTCGTTGCTCTCGTCATGTCCGTGCCAGCGCCCCCGAGTCCTCCTGCACCATTACTTGATCTGCGTCAACTCTTCTGCACACTCGAGCGCCCATGTTACGCTGCTCGGCCGGCGTCGTCATCGTACGCCACGAGCTTCGCCGCGGCGCAGCGCCGCGGAAACCGGCGACCGGAGCTGTGCCCATGCCGTTTGTGGGCAGCAACGCGTCGCCGTCCAAGTCAGACTTGATCAGAATCGGCGTACGGAAAATCCAATGCTCTTGAGACACGTTCCCGGATTGCTGACGCAGCCGCGAACGGAGTGGGAAGCCATTGCCGCGGAATCCACATCCGTTGTCGACTGTCTGCGATCTTATATCCTGATACTTGCCGCGATACCGCCCATCGCCGGGCTGCTCGGCACAACGCTCGTCGGTTGGCAGTTCAGCCAGAGCGAGGTCACCCGGCTGACCTTTCGCAGCGCGCTGAACATTTCCATCGCCTACTACCTCGCCATCGTCGTGGCGGTGCTCACCATCGGCAAGCTCGTGCACTGGATGTCGCAGACCTACGGTGCCGATCAGCCGCTGTCGCGCTGCATCGCCCTCGCCGCCTACACCGCCACACCGCTGTTACTGGTCGGCATCGTGCAGGTATATCCGGTGCTTTGGCTCAATTACGTCATCGGTCTGCCGGTGCTCGCGTACACCGTGTATTTGCTCTACTCCGGCGTGCCCATCATGATGAAGATTCCCACTGAGCGTGCATTTCTGTTCGCGAGCGCCGTCCTGGCCGTCGGACTCGTAGCGCTCGTCGGACTGCTGGCCGCCACGGTGATGCTCTGGGGGATCGGCATCGGGCCGACCTTCACCAGTTGACGCCGCCCTCGCCTTGACCAGGAACCGCCCATGAACGAAGCGCAAACCTACAACTACACCGTGGTGCGCCAGTTCGCCGTCATGACGGTGGTCTGGGGCGTCGTCGGCATGCTGGTGGGCGTGATCATCGCCGCCCAGCTCGTCTGGCCGCAGCTCAATTTCGACGTCCCCTGGCTCACTTACGGTCGCCTGCGGCCCCTGCACACCAACGCGGTCATCTTCGCATTCGGCGGCAGCGCGCTGTTCGCCACTTCCTACTACGTCGTGCAGCGCACCTGCCACGTGCGGCTGTTCGCTGGGGGTCTTGCCTCATTCACGTTCTGGGGCTGGCAGCTGGTCATCGTTCTGGCAGCGATCACGCTGCCGCTCGGGATAACGACCACCAAGGAGTACGCCGAGCTGGAGTGGCCGATCGACATCCTGATCGCCGTGGTCTGGGTCGCTTACGCCATCGTCTTCTTCGGCACCATCATCAAGCGGCGAATCCCCCACATCTACGTCGCCAACTGGTTCTACGGCGCCTTCATCCTGACCATCGCGATTCTGCACATCTTCAACAGCGCGGCTCTGCCCGTCAGCTTCTTGAAGTCGTACTCGGCCTATGCCGGCGTGCAGGATGCGATGGTGCAGTGGTGGTATGGGCACAACGCGGTGGGCTTTTTCCTTACCGCGGGCTTTCTCGGCATCATGTACTACTTCATTCCCAAACAGGCGAATCGGCCCGTCTACTCCTATCGCCTGTCCGTGGTCCACTTCTGGTCGCTCATCTTCACCTACATCTGGGCGGGGCCGCATCATTTGCACTACACCGCCCTGCCCGACTGGGCGCAATCTCTGGGCATGGTCTTCTCGCTGCTGCTGCTCGCGCCTTCCTGGGGAGGCATGATCAACGGCATCATGACGCTCTCGGGTGCCTGGGAGAAGCTGCGCACCGATCCGATCCTCAAGTTCCTGATCGTGTCGGTGTCGTTCTACGGCATGTCGACCTTCGAGGGACCGATGATGTCGATCAAGACCGTCAACGCCCTGTCGCATTACACCGACTGGACCATCGGCCACGTGCATTCCGGGGCGCTCGGCTGGGTCGGCATGGTGTCGATGGGGGCCATGTACTATCTGATTCCGCGACTGTTCGGGCGCGAGATTCACAGCGTCAAGCTGATCGAAACCCACTTCTGGATCGCGACCGTGGGCATCGTGCTCTATATCACCGCGATGTGGATCTCCGGAGTGATGCAGGGGCTCATGTGGCGCGCCGTCAATCCCGACGGCACCCTCACCTACAGCTTCGTCGAGGGCGTACAGGCCATGCGACCGTACTACCTGATCCGCCTGCTCGGCGGAGCATTGTTCCTGCTCGGCATGCTGGTCATGGCCTATAACCTGGGCCGCACCATCATCGGCGCGAAGCCGGCCGAGGCCGCCATTCCCGCACCGGCGCACTGAGGAGGCCGCCATGTCGCTGCAGCAGAAAGCAGAGCAGAATCTGGCCTGGCTGATCGTCCTCGTCTTGCTGGTCGTGAGCGTCGGCGGCCTGGTGGAGATCGTCCCGCTCTTCTACCAGAAATCGACGACGGAGCCGGTCGACGGCCTCGAGCCGTATCCGGCCCTGAGCTTGAGCGGGCGCGACATCTATCTTCGCGAGCAGTGCCTGTCGTGCCATTCGCAGATGATACGGCCGTTTCGCGCCGAGACGGAGCGTTACGGTCATTACTCGGTGGCGGGCGAGTTCGTCTACGACCGCCCGTTTCAGTGGGGCTCGAAGCGCACGGGGCCGGACCTCGCCAGGGTCGGTGGCCGCTATAGCGACGAGTGGCATCGCGTTCACCTGATCAACCCCCGCGACGTCGTGCCGGAATCCATCATGCCGGCCTATCCCTGGCTCGAGGGCACGCCGCTGGACGCAACGGACATCCAGCGCAAGATGAGCGTGCTGCGCGCGCTCGGCCACCCCTACACCGACGAAGACATCGAGCAGGCCCCGAAAGCCCTGGAAGGCAAGACCGAGATGGATGCGATCATCGCCTATCTTCAGGGGCTCGGCGTGCACGTGAGCACGAGGAGGTAAGTCGCAAGTGCGAACCTTTCACATCGCCTGGACCCTCGCTCTGTTCGCGTGCTTCGTCGGCATAGTGTTGTGGGCGTGGAGCGGCCGGCGCAAGCATGCCTTCGACGAGGCGGCGCGGTTGCCGCTCGAAGAAGAAGCCCCTGAGGACGAGTGCACCAATCCGAGCGCGGAGAGTCATCATGGCTGATTTCGTCAGTCAGTACTGGAACTGGTTCATCATCGTGCCGACGCTGCTCGGTATAGTCGGTGTGGTGTGGCTCAGCGTCGCGAACACCGAGGCCAAGGCGCAGACCGAGGAAACCATGGGCCACGTCTGGGACGAGGACCTGCAGGAGTACAACAATCCACTGCCGCGATGGTGGCTCTTTCTGCTGTACATCACCGTCGTCTTCGGACTGGTCTACCTGCTGCTCTACCCGGGGCTGGGCAGCTTCAAGGGCCTTCTCGGCTGGAGCCAGCAGAGCCAGTACGAGAGCGAGGTAGACGCCGCCGCACGGCAGTTCGGGCCGCTCTACGATAAATACGCCGCGTCCAGCATCGAGTCGCTGGCCGAGAATGCCGAGGCCATGAAGACCGCCGGGCGGCTCTATNNGGCTCTATTCGACTTACTGCTCTCAATGCCACGGATCGGACGCGCGCGGCGCGGTGGGCTTCCCCAACCTGCGCGACAACGAGTGGCTGTACGGCGGTGACCCGCAAGCGATCAAGACGAGCATCCTGAACGGGCGCAACGGCATAATGCCGGCCTGGGAGCAACCCCTCGGTGAGCAGGGCGTGTTCCTGGTCACCGAGTACGTGCGCAGTCTCGCCGGCAAACGCGCCGACCCCGCGGCCGTCGCCGAAGGCGAGAAGCGGTATCGGCAGTTTTGCGTCGCCTGCCACGGCCCCGATGGTCGCGGCAATCCGCAGTTCGGCGCGCCCGACCTCACCAACGACAAGTGGCTGTACGGCGGCTCCCAACGGGCCATCATTGAGTCCATTGCCAAAGGCCGCCAGGGACAGATGCCCGCGCACAAGACGTTTCTGGGCGAAGCGCGGGTTCACCTGCTGTCGGCCTACGTGTATGGCCTGTCGCAGAGCGACGAATAGAGCCGCGCTCGCCACCCACCCGGCCGCGCCCCTGCCGACGGCGGGTGGCGCTGCGCTTCGCGCGAGCCCGGCACCGACGTGGCGGACGCACCCGGCGCGCGCCGCCATCGCGTGACGCGGTCATGGCGATACCCACAGCCCAGCGCGTCATCGCCATACTGTGGCCTTCGTTTCTGGTTGCGACGGCGGCCACCGTCATCTTTTTCTCCCTGTTCGATCCCGCTGAGCTGCTGGCGGGCACGACCTATGCGGGCACCGACCGGCTCACGGCCTACAGCATCGGCTTTCTAGCCTTGTGGCTGCTGGCGGCGGGCTCGTCGCTGCTGACATGCTATTTCCAGCGCCCCCTGAAACGGGACACGACCCCCAGAACATGAACCAGCGGGAAACGCCGCGGGAAGGGCTCGAACAGGAACTCTTCGCCAAACGCCAGAAAATCTATCCACGGGAAGTACACGGCCTGTTCGCCGGATTGCGCGTCGCTGCGACGCTCGCGCTGCTCGGCATCTACTACGGCACGCCCTGGCTCACCTGGGACGATCGCCCGGCCGTCCTCTTCGATCTGCCCGCACGCAAGTTCTACGTCTTCGGGCTGAGCTTCTGGCCCCAGGATTTCTTCTACCTCGCCGCGGCTCTCATCATCGCCGCGCTGTCGCTGTTCTTCTTCACCGCCCTGGCGGGGCGCCTGTGGTGCGGCTATGCCTGTCCGCAGACGGTCTGGACCGAGGTGTTCCTGTGGATCGAGCGCAAGGTGGAGGGCGGCCGCCCGCGACAGATCAAGCTCGACCGGGAGCCGTGGTCGGCGCGCAAACTCGCCGTCAAGGGCACGAAGCACTTCCTGTGGATCGCGTTCTCGCTCTGGACCGGCTTCACCTTTGTCGGCTACTTCACTCCTGTTACGGAGCTGGCGGGCAAGGTGGCGACCCTGTCGAGCGGCGGCTGGGAAACCTTCTGGCTACTCTTCTACAGCCTGGCCACCTACGGCAACGCCGGCTGGCTGCGTGAGCAGGTGTGCATCTACATGTGCCCCTACGCCCGCTTCCAGAGTGCGATGTTCGACCAGGACACCCTGATCATCTCCTACGATGCGCAGCGCGGTGAGCCCCGGGGCTCCCGTCGCCGGGGTGCCGACCCGGCGGCGCTGGGCATCGGTGACTGCGTCGCCTGCAGCATGTGCGTTCAGGTCTGCCCGACCGGAATCGATATCCGCGACGGGCTGCAGTACCAGTGCATCGGCTGTGCAGCCTGCATCGACGCCTGCGACGACATCATGGACCGCATGGGTTACCGCCGGGGGCTCGTGCGCTACACGACCGAGCGCGCCCTCGCCGGCGGAGCACCCCGCGTCCTGCGACCGCGCGTCGTCGTCTACGCAGTGTTGCTGCTCGCGGGCCTGGCCGGCATCATTTACGGTGTCTCCCAACGCGTGCCCGTCGGCCTCGACGTGATCCGGGATCGCAATGCCCTGTTCCGCGAGACGGACGACGGTCTGGTCGAGAACGTGTACAAGCTCAAGATCCTGAACAAGGACGAACGCGAGCACCGCTATAGCTTGAGCGCGTCCGGCGTAGAGGGCCTGCTGCTGCTGGTGGACGAACCCGACATCCGTATCGCCGCCGGGCAGGTCTACGGCATCGCCGCTCGCCTGCAGGCGGACCCGTCGCGGCTCGCGCACCGCAGCAACGAAGTCACCTTCCGCGTGCAGGCGCTCGGTCACCCGCACATTGCCGCCTCCGAGCGGGCACGCTTCCTCGGGCCGACGGGTACGCCGCGGTGAGCAGCGAGCGGTCTTGCGGCGAGCGCTGGTACCGTGTGCCCTTCGTGTGGCTGCTCATCGCCATCCCGGCGACGGCGGTCGTCTTCGGCCTCTCCATGCTGAGCGTCTCCGTGATCTCCTTCGACGGACTGGTGGCCGACGACTACTACCAGCGCGGCAAGGCCATCAATCGCCTTCTCGCCCGCGACCGCGTCGCGCGCGTCGAGAACATCCACGCCCGGGCACACTTCGAAGACGGCGGCCGCCGCCTGGTGGTTGCGCTGCAGAGCGACGCGCCGGCAGCGCTGGGCGAGCAGCTCCAGCTAGAGCTGATCCATCCCACCCGCGCCGGCCACGACCAGGCGGCGCGCCTGGGCCGTCGCGCCGACGGTCTGTACGAAGGCGCGCTGGCGGCGCCGGCGCCGGGGCGCTGGATCGTGCAGCTGGGCACATCGCGCTGGCGGCTGCTGGCCCCCGTGCGCCTGCCCGAGGACAGCGCCTTTGTCCTGCTGCCCCAGTCCCATGGGCGCTGAGCTCTCCCTCATCACCGCCTTTCTGATCGGACTGCTCGGATCGCTGCACTGTGCCGGCATGTGCGGCGGCATCGCCGGCGTGCTCGGCGGCGACGCCGCGACGACCCGCAGGGGCCGCGGCGGCTCGCTCGCGATCCTTCTCGCCTACAACACCGGCCGCATCGCCAGCTACGCCGTCGCCGGGTCCGTAGCGGGCCTGCTCGGCGGACGGGCACTGGGACTGCTGCGCGACGATCAGGCCCTGAGCGCGGGACTGATGATCTCGGGCGGCTTCATGATTGCCCTGGGACTGTACCTGGCGGGGTGGTGGTTCGGGCTCGCCGCGCTGGAGCGCCAGGGCCAGCGCCTGTGGCGCCGCCTCGAGCCTCTCGGGCGCCGCCTGCTTCCCGTGCGCGGCGTGCATCATGCCTTCGCCGTGGGCCTGGTGTGGGGTTGGCTGCCCTGCGGCCTGGTCTACTCGACGCTGGCGTGGTCGCTCACCGCCGCGAGCGCCGTCGGCGGAGCCGGGCTGATGGTCTGTTTCGGCCTCGGCACGCTGCCGATGCTGCTGGCCATGGGCCTGGCGGCCAGGCAGCTGCTGCGCCTCGCCCGGTCGGGCTGGATGCGGCGAGCGGTGGGCACCGCTTTGATCGCCTACGGCGTGCTCACGTTCACCGGCGTGCTGCCGCCGGGCACCGAGCATGCGAGCCACGCCCAGGGCGACGGCGTCGGCGGCCCGCCATCGCCGTATCGCCGTGTGTGAAGGCGGCGCGAACGAAACGTCGGCCGTGGGAGATCCGCCCCGCCGAGGTGCCGGCGCAGGCGACGCCGGAAACGGCGCGCCATGAGCGCAGGCGACAAAAAATGGCCGCCTCGAGGCGGCCACGCAAGTAGGCTCAAGTCACATCGGAGGCAGAGACAACACCCTTCTCCTTGCTTATATTCTGCCTTTGTCCCGCCGCCGCAACTTGACTCGCGTCAAGAAAACGCCCGCGTGCGGGCACCTGCGCCGGCTCTCGCTCGCTGCTCGCCGCAAACGCCAACCATGACATGGATCACGAAACGCAGCGGCGATCTTCGGTAGTTTGGGCGCCGACATCGTGAACACGAGTCGAGTGATTTCACCGTCCATGCCCATCGTCCCCATTGCGCGCGCAACGCCGCACGCCCAGACCCCCGAATTCGACGCCGAACTCGTCCGCCGTTACGACATTTCCGGGCCGCGGTACACGTCCTACCCGACGGCAGTCCAGTTCCACGAAGCCTTCGGGGCCGACGATTATCGGACCATGGCTCGAGCCGGCAACGAGGACCTCATTCCGCGCAGACTCTCGCTCTACTTCCACATACCCTTCTGCAGCACCCTGTGTTTCTACTGCGCCTGCAACAAGATCGTCACTCGCAATCGCAGCAAGGCGGTGGAGTACCTGGCCCGCCTGTACGAAGAGGTCCGCATGCAGGGGGAGCTCTACGACAGCGACCGTCCGGTGGTGCAGTTGCACCTCGGAGGCGGCACGCCGACTTTTCTCAGCGCGGATCAGATCCAGGCCCTGATCACACACGTCGCGAACCATTTCTCCTTGAGCGACGCCGACGATCGTGACTATTCGATCGAGGTCGACCCGAGAACCGTGGACGCCTCGACGCTCAAACGCCTGAGATCGATGGGGTTCAACCGCATCAGCATGGGCGTACAGGACTTCGACGCCGCAGTCCAACGTGCGGTGCACCGCGAGCAGCCCAAGGAGGAGACCATTGCCCTCATCGAAGCCGCACGCGCGGGCGGCTTCAAGTCTGTCAACATCGACCTCATCTACGGCCTGCCGTTCCAGTCGGTGGAGAGCTTCGACCGCACCCTGACGACGGTCCTCGAGGAAGCCGACCCGGACCGGCTGTGCGTCTTCAATTACGCGCACCTGCCGCACATGTTCGCCCCGCAGCGTCGCATCAACGCCGAAGACCTGCCGCCCGCCGAGGAAAAGCTCAAGATACTCGAGCTGTCCGTAAAACGCCTGACGCAGGCGGGGTATCGCTACATCGGCATGGACCACTTCGCCAAGCCCGACGACGAGCTCGCCCTTGCGCGCGGTAACGGCAGCCTATATCGCAACTTCCAGGGGTACTCCAGCCACGCCGAGTGTGATCTCGTCGGCATGGGCGTCACCGCCATCAGCCAGGTGGGCGACTGTTACGCGCAGAACGTGCGCACGCTGGACGATTACTACGACAAACTGGATCGCGGCCTGTTGCCGGTGTCGCGGGGAGTGACGCTCGATGCTGACGATCGCCTGCGAGGCACGCTGATAGAGCGGCTCATGTGCTACGGCGAGATCGATCTGGCGTGGATGAACGATCGCTTCGGGATCGACTTCCGTCGCTACTTCGCCTCGGAGATGGACACCCTGCAGGACATGCAGGGCGACGGGCTCGTGCACATCGGCCCCAGCCATGTTCGTGTGACGCCTGCAGGATGGCTTTTGATTCGCAACGTCTGCATGGTGTTTGACGCTTACCTGCGCCGGGAGCGCGGCGACGTCAAGCAATTCTCGCGGGTGCTGTGACCGAAACCGAGCGGCTCAACCGAGCAGATCGGCTCCCGCGAAACCCCCCACCATGGCGCGCAAGCGGTCGAGGGCGTGGATGCGCACGTAGCGCCGGTCGACGCTCAGCAATCCCTCGTCGTTGAAGCGGCTGAATAGCCGGCTGATGGTTTCCGGCGCCAGGCCGAGATAGTTGGCGATGTCGTGGCGCGACATGCTGAGGTTGAACTCCGTGTCCGAGTAGCCGCGCCGCCGGTAGCGCTGCGAGAGGCTCACCAGGAACGAGGCCAGGCGCTCCTCGGCGGTTCTCTTGGCCAATAGCAGCAACATGGCCTGCTCGTCGTTGATTTCCTTGCCGAGCAGGCTGCACATCTCTCGCTGCAACGCCGGGTGCCGGCGACAGATTTCCTCGATTTTCACGAAGGGCAGCTCACACACGGTGCTGCGCTCGAGAGCAATGGCCGTGCAGGTATGCTTTTCGGTGTTGAGCCCGTCGAGACCGAGAAGCTCTCCCGGCATGTGAAAGCCGACGACCTGCTCCTCACCGTCCGCGGTCGTAATCATCGACTTGAGAGTGCCGGACTTGACCGCGAACAGGGATGCAAAACGGTCTCCGGGGCGGTACAAAGACGCACCTCGCGACAGCGGCCGCCGCGGGGTCACGGCCTTCTCGAGCTCTTCGACCTCATCCGGGGCCAGCCCGCGCGGCAGGCACAACTCCGCCAGGCTGCAATGCTGGCACGACAGCTGGATCGTCGCGAGGTCTACCACCGGCTCGCCGGCACCGCCCATCGACATTTTCCCCGGGATTGAGACGGCACTATAACATAGCCATCGCGGCGTCCGGCCGCACCATCGATGCCGCGGCCGCAGCGGTGAGCAACCGAACGGCGCGGCCTAATGCCGCGGCCCGGCGTGGAGGACTTTGTACAAAAGGATAAACTCGTCGGCGACCTGGCCGCCGAACACGGGGTCGGCATGCCCGGGAACTGCCGATGCGAGATCGTTCCAGTCCGCACGAGTCAGGCGTTCGCGCGCCACCGGCAGAATCTCCTCTTCCTCGAAACGCATATGCCGCTCGAGCGTGGTTACGTACTCGCCCCCCAGGCGCACGACGTCAGCGCGGGCACGCGGAGCCTCGGCCACTTCCTGCAGCTCGTCGAAGAACCTCTGCGCCTTCGCCGCCAGCACTCGGTGCTCCGAGCCGAGCGTGTCGAGCTGCGCACGCAGGCGCGTGACCCGGGTTGCGAGCCTGGCAAACAGCACGTCCTCGCGCGGGTGGTGCACGAGCTCCGCGTATTGCCTCATGTATCCCATTACCTGCCGCATCAGTAAAAGATCTGCCGTAAAGTGACGCTTCAGGACGCCGAGCTCTTTTTCCAGCAGCCTCAGCACGCGAACGGCATTGCTGTGGTCGGCGTGCAACAGCTGAACCAGGTCCCGCATAGGTTGGCCCCCGCTCTGAGCTAAAGCAGTTTTTCCCACAAACGCTTCGGCACGACCCTGACCGGGGTCATGTCGGCGCGAAAGCCTCGCTGCGCGAAGCCGCACCGGCTTCTTGATTCAGGTCAACACAGGACTTAGAGTGCTAGCCGATGATTCCTGTTTCTGCAGATTAAGGAGACCACGCGGTGGCGTTCAAGGATATTCTCGTTCATGTCGATCACAGCGCCGCCTGCGCCGCCAGGGTGGAGGCAGCGCTGGCGTTGGCCCAAAGCCACGACGCCCATCTGACGGGCCTGTATGTGGTCGAGATCTTCACCGTGCCCGCCTACGCTGAGGTGCCCATCGGCCGCGAGGTCATCGAGGAGGCCCAGCGTGCCATGTGGGCGCGGGCGGACGAAGCCAAGGCGAGCTTCGAGGCCGCCGCGGCCCGCACCGGCGCCAACGCCGAGTGGCGCAGCCTGGAGGGCGAGCTCGTCGGCACCCTGAGCGAGCAGGGCCGCTACTTCGACGTCGTCGTCGTGGGACAGTCCAATCCCGATGACGCCGAGGACGTCAGCGCCGGCCTGGCCGACCGTCTTGTACTGGAGATGGGGCGACCGCTGCTGGTGATCCCCTACATCGGCATGCACGAAAAGATCGGCGAGCGGGTGCTGGTGGCCTGGAACGCCCGGCGCGAGGCCGTGCGGGCCATCAACGACGCTTTGCCGCTGCTGCAGAAATCCGCCAAGGTCGACGTCATGGTCATCAATCCGAGCGGCGTGGAGGGCGATCTGCCGGCGGCGGATATCTCCCTGCACCTCGCCCGTCACGACGTCAAGGCGGAGGCTCAGTCGATAACGGCGGAAGACATTGACGCCGGCAACCTGCTGTTGTCGCGGGCGGCGGACGCCGATACGGATCTTATCGTGATGGGGGCCTACGGCCATTCCCGCTTCAGGGAAACGATCCTCGGCGGCGTAACGCGGCACATGCTGCGCCACATGACCGTGCCGGTTTTCATGTCTCACTAACCGGAGTTCACGAGCGATGGCACGTACAATCTTGATTCCGCTCGACAGTTCAGCGTACTCCCTCAAGGCGCTGGATTTTGCACTCTCAGTGGCCGACGCGGGCAACGACACGCTCGTGCTTGCTCACGTCATCGCTGACGAAACCCTGCCGCGCGGGCTAGAGGACTACATGCGCGCCGAGCATATCCAGGAGCAGCCCACGGCGGCCTACGAACAGTTCGTGCGCGAGCACATCCTGGGCGAGGCCGAGGCACACGCCCGCGGCCGGCAAGTGGCCTCGGTGCGCTGCGTCGTCGAGCACGGTAATCCGGCCGCGGTCATCGCGGAGCTGGCGGAGCGGGAGAATGCCGACATGATCGTGATGGGAACCCGCGGCCTGAGCGACATACAGGGAATCGTGCTCGGCAGCGTTGCGCACAAAGTTAATCATCTCTCCACGAGAACCGTCGTCACCGTCAAGTGACGGCGCTGCGAAAACCCAGCATCGCCGGTATGACGCTGTAAGCGAATGCCGCGATGAGGCCGATGCCCGCTATGTTGAGCCAGAGGCCCGCGCGGCACATCTGCGGGATGCTGACGTAGCCGGAGCCGAACACGATCGCGTTCGGCGGCGTCGCGACCGGCATCATGAACGCACAGCTCGCCGCCATGGCGACCGGAACGATCAGCGTATAGGGATGCAGACCGACGCCGATCGCCAGCGCGGCCAGAATAGGAACCAGCGTGGCGGTAGTCGCGGTGTTGGACGTAAGCTCCGTCATGAACACCACGATGGCGATCACGACG
>JABAHS010107211.1_pt2 | contig 15677 bp, 19 predicted proteins | sample 7062111 | NCBI WGS metagenome assembly JABAHS01 (sample SAMN14534600, study PRJNA622989) | marine sediment metagenome | biome: marine biome [ENVO:00000428]; feature: marine pelagic biome [ENVO:01000023]; material: deep marine sediment [ENVO:00002113]; isolation source: pool of 4 deep marine... | reverse complement strand
GGCAATATACTATTTACATCAATATTTTCAGTTTCTCCTGACAAAGCATCTGTAAATGTTATGCTCTGATCATAATGGTAGTTAAGTCTATCTATCCAGTTAAAAAGATAATAATTTTGCGCAATACCCCCAAGCCATAAAAATCGTGTAGTTGGATAGCTTAATTTTTCAAGTATTGGTATATCCCTTAAGGTTGAGAATATAAGAATCACCAAAAACACAGCCGCTATTATCTGGCTAGTCCAAAGTTTTTTGGGTCCTGCAGCTACTTCATCAATTATTTTTTTATTCAACAAATATTGCATTAGCTCGTTTCTGAAAAACAGAACTAACGACGCCACTAGCGCAATGTTTGCATATGGAATTTTCAAAGTTAGAGCAATTCCCAGGTTTAGCATTAATACAAACACCATGGATAGCCATTTGGTATAAGATCCTCTTCTGGAAACCAGCAAAAACGGAAGGCTTACTTCTATAAATATGGAAAAATAAGAGCAGAACTTCAATATAGGCACGTGATCCGGTGTCCAAAAATCCGGTGCGATGGATATGGGTAGAAGCAGTATTGCATAAAGGGCGGTACCATTTAGCCATAAGGGGCTTGTTAATTTAGTTATACCGGCAAAGAAGTATATCCAGCATATATTTATTAGCAGGCATCTCATTGCAAGCCCCGGCACCCTTTGATTTTTCCATTTATCAATTACCTCAGACCCGTGACGCAAATAATCAATAAGGTTTAAAGATTTACCGGTAGGAAGAAGAATCAGCCAAAAAAACACCAAATGCATAATTGCGTCATCAACATACATCACATAGAAATTCCAGCGCTGAATACAAGCAGCAATTATAAATAACAGAGCCGCTACCAACCTCGTTCTGACACCTAGGATAAGCAGCAAAGTGCCCAGCATTGCTATAATCAGTATGGCATAAAAAAAATTGTCGGTTACTCCGGGTTGTATTAGATTTATTTTCAACCACCAGAATTGCTCAAGCATGAATTGGTGATTAATAAGACCTTGTGGACTGCTGAAATCCTTAACCTCAAGATATAAAGAAATGAAATATACAAGTCCTAAAAGACCTGAGAGAATTCTAAAAATATCAATTGGAATAGCCCAGGTATCTTCATATAGGAAACGATGAAGTCTCGGGTAACTGTATAAGATATTTGCAAACAAGTTAGTCATTTAATAATGAGTTTATAAGCTTATTACTTCCACTATTCACTTTTACACATGAATTATACTCAAAAGCGCTATATTTATTAAATTTAAATCTGATATGGAAGTCCTGAGAGCAACAATTGTATAGTTTTGCAAAATAATAGAGCCAGATTTTAATTGTAATTCAGACCTTAAATCTCCGAACATCACAGAAGAAAGGTTCGAATCCTCTCGGGCGCGAACTAAAATAACTTTATTTACCAAAACTAAAACCTATATCCGTAGTATTTGAACTCATAAATCCAGAATTCCCTGATACATATACAGTTTTACAAGTACTATTGTTTAATAGATATAGAATTATGGTGAAATAGTATTATAATAGAAATATTATTAGAGGAGCTGTCATAAAAAGTGTCCAGAGAGGAGAGAATAGAACATCCAAGAATTTTGATAGATAAAAAGGCAACTTTTTCTACTGACCATCCAATTAATAACGGGTTTACATATAACCTGTCCCCAAACGGACTCTCACTGTTGTCTGACGTACAGCTTCCCGTAAACTCCGGTATTACAATCAATATTCACCTTACAGAGTATGATTCAAAAAACATGTTAGTTGATGAAGTTGCAAAGGTTGAAGGCAAAGTAGTATGGGTAACTGAAAACCCTAATCAACAGGCGAAGATGGGAATTAAGTTTAACAAGCCAAACGCTAAACTCCTTAAATATTATATGAAAAATTCGGCTGACTTATAAATTTCTTATCTATTTACGGTGATCCTTTTTATTGTTTTACTCTTATTTGATTCTGTTTCCTTATGGGTGATATTAAAATCAAAAGAATATATGATAAACCGGCGCCAGAGGATGGGAAAAGAATACTTGTAGACAGGCTGTGGCCAAGGGGGATATCAAAGGACAGGGCTAAAATAGACCACTGGGCAAAAGATATAGCTCCTTCACATGAACTTAGAAAATGGTTTAACCATGACGCGGATAAATGGGCTGAATTTAAGAAAAGATACTATTCTCAGCTCGAAACAAAACCTGAATTATTACCGCCGGTTACTGAACTTATCAATAACAATAATGTCACATTAATATTCAGTTCAAAAGAATCAAAGTTCAATAATGCCGCGGCTTTAAAGGAATATTTTGAAAATAAAAATAAGTAGAAAAGATAGACTGTAAATTTTATTTTTTNNAATTAGTATGGTGGATGTAGCTCAGCTTGGTTAGAGCACCTGGTTGTGGCCCAGGAGGCCGCCGGTTCAAATCCGGTCATCCACCCACTACCGTGCATTCATTAATATCTGCTAGCAGGTTGAAGGGTTCTAGGTAAGTATAGTTTAGGTTTTCGCCATTCCAGGTTGTGTTCGTAAGTATAGTTTTGATTAACAGCCTTATTTCTTCATATTCTGAACGTTTGATCAATTCCATTATTAGATTATCTGCTTCGCTATCTCAAATTGATTCCAATTGACTGCGAATATTTACCACAGAATACTTCAACGCCTCATGGCTAATGTTATCTGATATATCGTCCCGATATTTATCAGTAGTTTGTCGTGCTAGTGAAGATATATTACCAACGGGAGAGGATGACCGGATGATTGAATCAGCAAGAGGTTCATGGGAACATCGCCTGTTGCCATCATGGGAACGGTGTGATCTGCAATCAGAATCAAATATTGAATACACATACAATCTGGAGGACAAACAATTCTTCAGATCTGACATTCCCGCAATGGACATATATAAAGCAGTTCACAACAAAGAACCACTAACAAAAGCATCTTCAACTAGAGATACTTATACACTTCAATTGGAAGATACTTCCTGAGATTAAGACTGGCCAAATTATCGGGCTCTGGGAAAAATTATAAAAATGGTGATATAAAGGTATTAAAATTCTACGATGAAAAAAGCATAAAATAAGCACCGCAATAGATTATGAAAGAGATGAATATCTTACAAGGCCAATTGATTTTGGTTCCCTTAAAGGAAATATATTAGAGGTGTTGGGGAAAAAGTTAAACAATATTATTAACACTGATTCTTAGTGTCCGTCGTTATTTCTTCTTTAATGCTAAATCTTAAAAACGATCTAACGGTATTTATTCTTACAGTTGGTAGTCCCACAGTTTTGAGCAATGCTTAAAACTCATAAGAGAGAAGGATTGCATGCTCAAACCGGACATTATTGAAAGAGTAGCGCCAATGAGTACATCACTTCAGTGTATGCCGGACAGATGTACTACAAAATATTTTATGCAGGTTGATGAAGATATGATGCTAAATAAGGATACAGTAAGTACACAGTATAAAAATATACATCATCACCGAAGAAGGTTGCCATCTTTACTTCTCATCTTTATGATACCCATGCAGAGAGACTAATTTACGGGCTGAAGATCTAAAGACACCAGATAGTTTCTAATCATCCGTATAATAATGTAGAAGCATGTGAGTTCGATCAGATACGCCGTTTTAAAATGGACAGGTTTATTGATAAACGAATACCCATAGACGACCTTCTCATTCATTCAGAAGATACCCTTGATCTGCACGACGGCTACTGGACCCCGGCAATTACATACGAAAAGATATTTCACACTCATCACTAAACTCAGAAGACATACCGAGCAGAGACCAACAACTGCCGCATTCTGGGTAACAGATTATGCTCAAGTTTTTTTAAAATGGTTTCTAGAAAAAGAATCACAGCTGGACCTATACGAATTTATGGGAATCATAACCGGCATGCTACTACCAATAGATGGCACTGGCACAGAAAAGGGTTACAGAAAATATAATGAGATTCCAGGTTTTGAGCGGGGGCTGGGTTTTATAGAGCAATTGGGCTGTAGTTCCAATAAAAAGAAAGGATAAATGTTGAATTAAAGAGTACATATAGTAACACTACACTATCTTAGAACAATAAGGATATTAATTTTACATACTTGCTTACTCTTTCCCCTCCCCGCAGTTCCAGCAGTCTGTGAACTGCCCTTCTATCATCTCGCCGCAGTTTGCGCATTTCCATTTCGGGGCTTTATCTTTACCTTCGGAAAAAATGTCTTTAAGGATTTCTTTTGCCTGGTCATATTTATTATCGTCCACCACCCAAAGCTCAGTTGCGCAAACTGTAGGGGGAAGCTCTCCTACCGACCCCACGAGCATAAAGTTTTTTATTACACACTCTATCTCGTGGCCCTCTAATATATTCTTGATATTGCCTACCATGAGGCTGTTCTGATCCGTGTACAATCTTTTCATGTTTATCTACTATTAGACAGAAAATAAGTAAAACATATTCGGCAATATTTCAAGCAAAACTTCACTGAGATTTTATTAAAGTTTTTTATAGAGTCTAATTCAGAATGCGGCTTATGCTACCCGAAGTTATACAAATGAATAATCTGCGGTGTCTTTAATGTTCCTGTACCAGTGAGTGACTTTCAATATTCCCGCAAGAGCGGATTTTATCTGACGTCTTTCAAGCACAAGATGAATACCTCCGTGCTGCTCATAAAACTCTGAAGACATTATCTCGGGGTCTACCCCTCTGCCTCCGCTTGTAAGCTTCACCACCCTGTCTCCTGCAAAAGCGATGTTTGCCTTTTTCTCAGAGATTATAAAATCACCCTGCACGGCATAGCTTGCAAGCGCCCCTCCTGTTGTAGGATGGCCAAGGATAGTAATGTATGGAAGCCCGGCCTCTTTAAGCTTTATAGATGAGGCGATTGTTTTTGCCATCTGATAAAGCGCCACGGTTCCTTCCTGCATCCTGGCGCCGCCTGTTGCTGAAATCGAAATAAGCGGGAGTTTATGAATGAGCGCATATTCGGTAATAAGCCTCATCTTCTCGCCAAATACCGACCCCATCGATCCGCCCATAAACCTGAAGTCACTCACAGCAACCGCTACCGGGGTCTCGAATATCATCCCATAACCTATCACAAGAGAGTCCTTGGAATCGGTTTTCCTGCCCATTTTCTGCCTGCTGGAAGAATAGTCATAGAAATTGAATTTGCTATCAATATTGTCCACTGATATATCCGGCCTTATCTCATTAAATGAGCCGTCATCAAGAATCATATCGATATACTCGTCCGAAGTGAGCGGCATCTGCTTGGAGCAGGTAGGGCAGGACTGATAGTTATCCCTAAACTCATCTTCAGTAGTCTGGTTCTTGCACCCCGCTCTTACTACCTTACCCTCCTGATCTTTCTCATCGTTGCACACATACGGCTCACCGCCATAGAGTGCGATCTGCATCTGTGAAACATCAGGATTTTTTGTTTTACTAAACGGTGTCGCAACAAGATTCTTAAGTTTTCTTGCAATCGTATTATATTTTTGATGGTGCTGTTCAATTTGTCCGCANNATTTCCCTTAAGTAGTTTACATCTGACTTTTTAAGCTCTTTCGTTGCTTTAGTGAGAGCCTTATCTATGTTTTCAAGCGCTTTAGTGAAGTAGTCCGGTTTATCGAGCGCGGGTTCTTTAATGATATCATCTATGATTCCATATTTCTGCATATAGTCCGCAGTAGGCTGCAGCACTTTCAGAGCCTCTTCTTCGTTATCCGCTGTTCTAAAAAGTATTGCAGAACAGCCCTTTGAAGTGATCACGGAATATTCCGCCCTCGACAGCATGAAGCGTTTATGTGCAAGCTGTATGGCGATGGCTCCTCCGCTTCCTCCGCTTCCCAAAACCACGGATATGGACTTCGTCTTGAGGCTAATCATCTTAGCCTGGCAGTAAGAAATGAGCCATGACTGCAGTTTTTCTGCCGAATATTCATAGGGATCGCCGCCTATAGTGTCTACATATGTGTGGAGCATCATTTTATTCCTTTCGGCATACTCCATCATGTTGAGAGACAGTCCGTAACCATCCGCTTTTACAAGGCCAAAATTAAGCTTGATTCTCTCCGAATCATCCGAAGGGGTCTGCTGTGCCACTACGGCAACCCTTTCCCCCGTTGATTTGAATATGGCAGTGCCCACTATGACGGCAGGATCGTCCTTAAACTCTATTCTCCTGCCCGATGGCGCGTGAATATAGGCATAGAAATCCTCAAGTTCGTTCCATGGAATAAAATCTGTGTAAAGATTTTTTACGACATGCTTGGACTTAATCCTGTCATACGATATAGAATCATCGTGCAGTTTAAGACTTTTTGATTTATTAGTGCTCATTAAATTACCCCGAATTAAATAAGTTCAATAAATGAACTATAGATTATATATACAAATAAATATAATTAAAGATGCGTTAAATTAAATTGCCTTTTTAAATTTTTCAAATTGCCTTAGATTAAAATCATAATCCAATGAAGAAATATTCTCCTCTATCTGACTCACAGTCTTTACCCCGGGGATTGCTACAGATACTTCAGGAAACTGAAGTGTAAATTTAATAGAACCCCTGACCATATCCGAATTTGAGTTAAAATATTTCCTAAATAAATCTACATTATTTATCTGCTTTTCTAAATATTCCCTCTTAAATCCGTTTCTATGATCATTTTTTGCAAATACTGAATCCTTATTGTACTTTCCGCTCAAAAGCCCGTTTGCAAGAGGCTCCCTTACTATGACCCCAATACCCTTGACCCTGCATAATTCAAGCAGGTCTGTTTTTGATTCATTTTCAAGTAAATTAAATCTGATCTCCACTACATCGGGGCATAGAGTATCAAGGTGAGACACTACCTGTTTAAGATAAAAATCATTTACCGATATTCCGAAAAACTTTATAAATCCCTCTCTTTTTAACTCTCTTAATGTCTCTATTACTCCACTTTGCTCTATTTTCTCGGGATTTGAGTCATGAATCAGATAAACATCTATTACATGTCTTTTTAATCTCTGTAGGCTGTTTTGCAGGGCAAACCTCACATATTCTTTGTCCAGATTACTTTTAATGCCTGACTCAGAGTAAAAATCCCATCCAAACTTTGTGCAGATTATCGTTTGTTTATCGCGCCTTGCCTCTAAAACCGCGCCAATGAGCTTTTCACTGTGTCCGTTTCCATAAGAATCCGCAGTGTCAATAAAATTTACACCTAAATCCAGAGCCCTGCTTAATGCTTTTTTTGACTCATTGTCATCAGTATCTCCATACCCTGCTCCGCCAATAGCCCATGCCCCAAATCCTATTTCCGATACTTTTAATCCTGTATTTCCGAGCCTGCGAAATTTCATAGTAGTTTGAACAATAATACATAAACATAAAAAAACCATGATTAGGCAGCCTTCTACCTAACCATGGTCTGGAATTTTTACTTATTTAGTTGTGTTTATACCGTAAATGAAGTTCCGCAGCCGCACTGCCCTACTGCGTTTGGATTTTCAATGTGAAACCCGGTTCCGTTGAGTCCGTCTTTGAAATCCAGAGTCCCGCCCTTGATATAAGGATAACTAAACTCATCGATTGCTACCTTGACGTCACCTACTTTAAAGATTTGATCGTTATCTTCGGTTTCGTCATCAAACCCCATTTCATATGAAAATCCTGAGCAGCCGCCTGGTACTACGCGCACCCTTAGGAACGCATCATCAATTTCATCGTCTTCAGAAATGAGCCTTCTGATTTCATTAGCCGCCTTTGTCGTAACTTCAAACATAATTACTACCTCCTGCTAAACCTCATCATATATTTGAGTCTATATTTCTTCCCTTCTAGCAATATTAAATAAAATAACAATTCCAACTAAAAATACAAGACCATTGACTATCACTGAGTTTCTATGAGAACTTTTAAATACTTTTTCTGACTGTATATATATCTCAGACCCGGGTTCAGAGTTTTTCATTACGGATTTGGCATCCAGAGCTGAATTCCTGATATATGTCCCGGAAAGAAGAGTCATTAAAAACATTGAAGAGATTAATCCTATTCTGATAACCCTAAATTTATTCTCTTTTTCTTTATCAAAGAATATTAGCAAAAGCATTGAAGCAACTGCTATTACGGCAAGAATATACTGGAGAATATAATATTTATTAAAAATAACCGATATGAGAACCCCTGCTTCTGGTTTAGGTAGAGTGCCGAATATGGATGGCGCTGTAACAGATGAAAAAAAGAAAATACTCCCAAGCCAAAAACCCATTGAGATCAGAAACAAAAATTTTATAAATGTAACCATGTTAAGAGGAAATCTACATGATTTTCAGGCAATTACAGTTTTTAGATGAAATAATGCGCTATTATTGCTATCTTATTACGAAATGATATAATTTCTAAATTTTTTCCTGGGAGGGACATTATATGAAATCGAATAAATATCTGGTTTTAATCCTTACAATTCTTTCTCTCACATTTTTTACCGTATGTTCATCAAACTCTAACTCCGAAATGTCAGACAAGGAGCTTATAGAGAGGCTCCAAAACTATTTTAAAAAAAGCTATGCAGCCGATCTGCCTCCTGACGCCGTGCTTGTAGTAACTGGATTTGAGGAAGCTCCAATTGCCGATATGAGAAAAGCAAACATAGCCATAACCTTTTCAGGAAGAACCGTGGACGTTCCTTTTATGATCGATAAAAGCGGAAAATATGCGGTTTTGGGCAATCCCATAGACACCGCCACATTTGAGCAGACTCCTATTAAGGGAATAAGTAAAGGTTCTATAACAATAGCAAGAAATGCTTATCCCGTACTGCTTACGGAAAATTCAAAATATATAATAGCCGGTGAAGTGATCGATACCACAGTTGATAAGACTAAAGAAACAATGGACAAGATATCGCTTGATGACGTACCAATAAAGGGTAACAAAAAAGCAAAGGTTACAATAGTTGAATACTCAGACTTCCAGTGCCCATTTTGTAATAGAGCAAACCCAATCTTAGCCAAAGTGCTCGAAGACTATAAAGATAAGGTAAGAATAGTTTATAAACAGTATCCCCTTCCAAATCACAATTGGGCAAGGCCGGCATCTATTGCTTCAATCTGCAGCTACAAAACTGCAGGACATGAAGCTTTCTGGAAGTATCATGACAAGATTTTTGAAAACCAAAAAGCTATAACTCTTGAAAATTCAGCACAGAAGTTCGGTGAATTTGCAAAAGAGCTTAAAATTGATGAAAAGAAATTCGGCGAATGCTTAGCTGATCCTAAAGTAGCAGAGAGAGTAAATCAGGAAATGGCAGAAGGCCAGTCTGTTGGTATTAATTCTACCCCGTCATTTGTAGTAAATGGGATTTTGATAAGGGGGGCAAACGAACAAGGGCTTAAATCTGCAATTGAAACAAGCCTTAATTAAATAAATAATCTCCAATTTAAAAAAGGCCCTTAAAATTTAAGGGCCTTTTTTTCTTCTATAGATTATCTTTCCTAACTCAATTTAGTTTAAGGTCTGAAAACAATCTTTATAGCATTTTCCACCCTATTGTTCATAAGCTCGTATCCCTTCGGTACTTCATCGAGAGAGATTCTGTGGCTTATAACCAGTGTGGGATCAAATTTATTGGCTTTCACTAAAGGCAACAGTTTAGGGATGTACGATCTTGTAGGAGCAACTCCTCCCTTAAGAGTTAAATTTCTTAAATAAAAGTCAGTAATATTTAGTGGAAATGGTTCCCAGAACAGACCCACGAATGATACCCTTCCGCCCGGCCTTACAGAATTTAATGCCTCCTGCAGACTTTCAGAATTTCCAACACATTCAATTATTACATCTACTCCCAGTCCATCGGTAATGTCTTTAATTTTATCATCCAAATTCTCATTATTTGAGTTAATAGTCTGAGTTGCGCCGTATTTTTTTGCAATATCAAGCCTGTAATCATGATGACCAATGGTTATTACTTCAGCCGGATCAAAAAGAGTCGCGGCATATGTAGCAAAAAGACCGACTGCGCCGTCTCCTAAAACAGCAACTTTATCACCCGGCTCTATGCCTCCGCAAACTGCCCCATGGTATCCAGTTGATATATTGTCGCCGAGAAAAATGGTCTTTTCATCGTTGCTGTCATCAGATAAGCTGTCCGGAACCTTGACCAGTGTGCCGTCAGCATGTGCAACCTTGATGTACTCTGCCTGACATCCCGGGTGTCCGCCAAGGAGGTTTCCAAATCCAAAACATCCACCGTTGAGACATGATGTGGTAAGCCCCTTATCACAATAAGTGCAGCTGCCGCAGCTTACCCAGAAGGGCCCTATTACTTTATCCCCTTTTTTAAGTGTTTTAACGTTGCTTCCGACTTCTTCAATTGTTCCCACAAACTCATGACCTACACCATCCCCTTCCTCTAACTGGAAGTGTCCCCTGTATACATGTAAATCAGATCCGCATATGCCTCCCATTGTTACCTTTACAATCACATCTGTCGGATTTTCTATCTTTGGATCAGGTACTTCTTCAACCCTCACGTCTTCAATCCCGTATGCTCTTGCTGCTTTCATTTTAGTTCTCCGTGTATTTATTTTAGAGCTATAATAACTGTTTAATTCATAGGATGAAAAAAGTTTGTGTAATGATTCAATAGTTTAAATATATTAAAAATGCAGTCAATTTCCATGTGATAAGGTTACCTCAGAGCCTTCGGCCAAAAATGCGGAATGGGATTTAGAGCTAAGAGCCTCGGCAAATTCAGGTCCGTACAGTTTTTCAGTATCCACGCTTATCTCGCTTTTATGAGAGTTCCAATAATACCACCTTGGATGCTCCACTCTGTATTCGGTTGTAACTGCTCCATTTGAACTATAACCCCAGTGATGCTCAGCAATAAATTCTTCTTCTGAATCTGCCAGCAGTTCCTTTTTCTCACCATACAGTGACAGGTTGATATAGTTCCAATTATCATTAAATCTCCATAAATATTTAACCTGTGCAGGGGAGCTATTATTAAATACCAATTCATTTTTAGTTTCTAAAGCAATGTAATTCTCGTTATATAAATTATTTGCTACAAAGGCAATCATTGTTTTCGGCACTATCTCTTTTATAAACACACCCCCTCGCCTAAAGCCGTCCTCGGATTTTCTTCTTACATAAAACCTGAGGTTTATTTCTTCAAAGTCTGTATGGAATGGAATTGCAATACCCTTAATCTTTGTGTTTTCAAACCTAAAACCCACTAGGCTTACAAACAGTTACCATTAAATGTATCTAACTCCGTACCTCTCGGCAGGTGCGGAAGCAATATTTTTGGGTCGATCAAATAATTAACAATCGCCAGATATTTCCACTCAGCCGTTAAAAATATCTTAGTATGGTTATTATTCTTAACCATAATTAATCATGCGCGCTTACCGTTCTTTCCTTTGCCCACTCTCTTAAGTAATTAATCCTGTCACCCATAGTAACAGTGAGTGGCTTTGTTACCCTTATTTCATCTAGCAGGAGTGAGGTTGAAACCTCCAGATCATTTGAAAAAGACGTATAGAGCGCAGACACTATTACCTGCTCAATCTCTGAGCCGCTAAATCCCGTAGTTGCCTCGACTATGGAATTCATATCAAACTTATCTGAGTCCTTACCCCTTTTTTCGAGATGAATCTTGAATATCGCTTCACGCGACTCCGGGTCCGGCACATCCACAAAAAATATCTCATCAAACCTGCCCTTTCTTAAAAATTCTGCCGGAAGTTTCTGAACATCATTTGCAGTAGCGACTATAAACACATCGCCATTTCTGTCCTGAAGCCATGAGAGGAATGTTCCGAATATCCTTGTAGATACCCCCGCGTCATGATCCCCTGACACGGAAGAAAAAGCCTTTTCTATTTCGTCTATCCAAAGAATCACGGGCGAGAGCTTTTCCGCAGTCTCCATAGCGCGCTTAAAGTTCTTCTCACTCTCTCCAATATATTTATTATATAAGTTAGAGGGGTCGAGCTTTAGAAGCGGCAGCCCCCATTCCATGGCTACTGCCTTTGCGCACAGGCTCTTGCCGCATCCGGGCACTCCCAGAAGTAAAACACCTTTTGGAAAGGTAAGCCCAAACTCCCTTGCCTTATCCGGCTGTAATATGATCTCTTTTCGTTTTGCAAGCCATGACTTAAGACCCCTAAGATCAGCAATGCTGTCCATCGTCTCTTCGTTTGGATAATATTCAAGCAGTCCTTCTCTCTCTACTACTTTTATTTTCTCTTCTATAACCCTTCTTATATCCTTGGGTGCTAGTATGCCGTCCTCTACAATCGCTTTTGTCAGCACCTTTTCTGCCTCCATTAATGTAAGCCCCTTAAGGTTATTTAGAAGTTTATTCAGCTCCTCCGCGTCAAGTTTAAACTGCACATCCATCTTAGACTGAAGGTCTCTTATCACATGGTGCAGCAAGTCCTGATACTCTTTCTCATCGGGTTCGGGAATCTTTACGACCGCACAGTATGGCTTTAACTGATGAGGTATTTCAATATCAAGCCCTGTTATGATTATGGCCCCTGTTTTATCAGAAAATGTTTTTGCCGTATCCTTAAGCCTGGTAACCGCAACCATGTCTTCAAAATACTGCGTTATTCCCTGAAAATGATAGATAGCGGGAAAGCCAGAGCTTTCCACATGACCAAGCGCCAGGGCAAGCTCTACAGTCTGATATATTGACCCCTTTGCTTCTTCATCGTCAACTCTCCTAAGCCCCTTTGATGCAGACCATATGAAAAATCCCAGATTCATTCTGTCTGCAACATGCTTTATCAAAGCATCGGCTCGTTCTTCTTCTGCAGTTTCTATAAAAATTATAGAATGGTTAGATTTAATTAATAATTCTATTTCCCGGAGCATGTTCGTACTTTGCATTTTTGCCGCCTTTAAATAATCTGACTAAATCTTATTTATACAGTACAATTATTTCAAGTCTGGATGAAAAGAATGTAATATTTATATAAGCATTAAATTAAATAAATCAATTAATAATTATGAAAGCAATGATTTTAGAAGAGGCAGGCAGTCCGCTCACATCGAAAGACATACCTGCCCCTGTCCCCAGCAGTGACCAGTTTTTAGTAAAAGTTAAAGCCTGCGCAGTTTGCAGGACTGATTTACACATTATTGACGGTGAATTAAAAGAGCCCAAACTGCCGCTTGTTTTAGGGCATGAAATTGTCGGAGAGATTACAGAACTTGGTGGTAGTGTAAACAATTTCAAAGTGGGAGATATGGTAGGAGTACCCTGGCTTGGAAAAACATGCGGCAATTGCAGGTTCTGCAAATCGGGCAAGGAAAATTTGTGTGATCATGCCAGGTTTACCGGCTATCAGATTGACGGGGGCTATGCAGAGTATGCAGCGGCTAATCATAGTTACTGCTTCACTATTCCAGAAGACTACTCTCCAATTAATGCAGCACCTCTCCTTTGTGCAGGGCTTATCGGATACAGATCATATAAGATGGTGAAGGATTCCAAGAAGATTGGTCTGTATGGATTCGGCGCAGCTGCTCATATAATTGCTCAGGTTGCAGTTTTTGAAGGAAAGGAGCTTTATGCTTTTACAAAACCCGGGGATAAAGAGGCACAGGAATTTGCTATCAAGCTCGGATGCAAATGGGCTGGTGACTCAGACAAAATCCCACCTGAACAGTTAGACTCCGCAATAATTTTTGCTCCGGTTGGCAGACTCGTACCCACTGCACTGAAGTCAGTAGTAAAAGGCGGTACAGTAGTATGCGCCGGAATTCATATGAGTGACATTCCTTCTTTTCCATATGATATCCTCTGGGGCGAGCGTGAAATTAAGTCGGTTGCGAATCTTACAAGAAAAGACGGTGAGCAATTTTTTAAAATAGCTCCAAAAGTTCCTGTCAAAACAGAAGTAGAGACTTTTCCGCTAGAGCAGGCAAATGAAGCGCTTAACAGCCTGAGAGATGGTAAAATAAATGGAGCTGCAGTACTTGTAATGGATCTATGAAGCAAAACAGAATATTTTTATTATCGGATGATTTAATTTTCCCGAACCCTAGACTGGCTGACTCCAGTGGTTTTCTTGCAGTCGGAGCAGACCTGAGCATAGAAAGACTGCTGCTCGCATACGAAAATGGGATATTCCCGTGGTATTCAGAAGATCAGCCTATATTATGGTTTTCCCCCGATCCGCGCCTCGTTTTATTTCCCGATAAATTTACAGTTTCCAGAAGTCTTAAAAAAACTATCAACAAAAAACTATTTGAGGTAAAATTCGATTCCAACTTTGAAGAGGTAATTGTTGAGTGCTCAAAGATAGAAAGGAAGAATCAAGACGGCACATGGATAACAAACGATATGATAGATGCTTATATCAACCTTCATAATAAAGGTTATGCCCATTCAGTTGAAACATATTCAGATGGAAAACTTGCAGGCGGGCTATATGGAGTATCGCTGGGCGGTGCGTTTTTTGGAGAATCGATGTTTCATAAAATGAAAGATGCATCAAAGGTAGCGCTTTATTATTTGATAGAAAAGCTTAAGGATTGGCAATTCGATTTCATCGATTCACAGGTTGTAACGGAGCATATGAAGAGCCTGGGGGCTGAGGAGATTTCCAGAAATAGATATCTTAAGCTTCTTAAAAAAACATTATGTAAAGAAACAAAATCAGGTTGCTGGACAAATTAAACCAGCCATATATATCTTGCAATAAAAAGCACAGATATTAAGTATATAATCCAATTCACTTTTTTGGCTTTTCCTGAAAATATCTGTAGAAGAGTGTAAGAAATAAAACCAAATGCTATGCCCTCGGTTATGCTGAACGAAAGCGGCATTATTATAATGGTTAAAAATGCAGGGATAGATTCTGCGAAATTATCCCATTTGATTGAAGTAACATTTTTCATCATCATGCTTCCAACTATGATAAGCGCAGGAGCTATAACTGGATAGAGAAACTTGCCTTCACCCTCATCAATTCCGGCGCCAATCATCTGAATAAGAGGGGTGAAGAATATCGCCGATATCATTAAAATAGCAGTTACCACATTAGTAAGGCCCGTCCTGCCGCCTGCGCTTATGCCTGAAGAGCTTTCTATGTAGCTTGTAACTGTTGATGTGCCAAGAAGGGCGCCAGAGCTTGTAGCGATGGCATCGGAAAGCAGAGCCTGCTTTGCCTTTGGGAGCTTCCCCTCTTTCATAAAACCTCCAAGCTGCCCTACCCCAACCAGAGTGCCAATCGTATCAAACATATCCAGAAATAAAAACACAATTATTACGGTTACAAATTCCAGATTTGAAAACAGATTTGGTATCTGTATCTTTAATAAAGTAGGCTCAATAGAGGGTGGGCTTGAAATGATCCCTTTAAATTCAACAACCCCAAGAACTAATCCCAACACCGCACACCCGATTATTCCTGCAAGTATTGCCCCGCGAAATTTTATGGCCAGTAAGAATGCGATTAGTATCAGACCAAATATCGAAACCAGCGTGTACAAGGAATGCAGATTTCCTATTGTAACATAGGTCACGGGATGCGAAGTCACGATTCCAGACCACTGCAGCCCTATAAGAGCAATAAGAAGTCCGATTCCGACCGGAATGCCGTTTTTAAGGGGCTCCGGGAGCATGTCC
>JABAHS010112217.1_pt1 | contig 15683 bp, 12 predicted proteins | sample 7062111 | NCBI WGS metagenome assembly JABAHS01 (sample SAMN14534600, study PRJNA622989) | marine sediment metagenome | biome: marine biome [ENVO:00000428]; feature: marine pelagic biome [ENVO:01000023]; material: deep marine sediment [ENVO:00002113]; isolation source: pool of 4 deep marine... | reverse complement strand
CTTGATCCGTCTGGCAAGAGAAAACGCCAAAGCTTGTTTTGCAAAAAACTATCATGTCAAGAATAACTTTGAGATGATATTTGAAAACCTTGCAGAAAAACTAAATCTCCAAAACCTGCCAAGAACAATTGAATGTTACGACATATCAAATATTCAGGGCACAAACCCCGTGGCATCATCGGTAAGGTTTGAAGATGGTAAAGCCATAAAGAAAAGATTTAAGAGATACAGGATAAAAACCGTAAAGGGCCCCGATGATTTTGCTATGATGAATGAGGTAATAGCCAGAAGACTGCAAAGAAAAGACGAAAAGGGGTGGGATTTACCAGACCTAATACTAATAGACGGCGGAATTGGACAGCTAAATTCAGCCCTAAATGCAGCCAAAAACAACGGATCGTTAGAAGAGGTTGATATTGCGGCAATAGCAAAGTCAAGAACCAGAGATGAAGCTGATAAAATTTTTATCCCAAACAAATCAAGGGCGGTAACTTTTGGAAAAGATTCCAAAGAAATTCTGTACCTTATGAGAATAAGAGATGAGGCGCACAGATTTGCAGTTGATTACCACAAAAATTTACGCAAAAAAGGATTTATTAAATCTGCATTCGAATCCATACCAATGGTAGGAGCTAAAAGAAAAAAAATACTTCAGAGANNGGATGAGCTTGCTTCAATAGACGGGTTTAATGCCAAGGTTGCCAGGTCTATTATCGATTATGTGGCATCGGCTAAGACATAAACATTTCCAATATGGCTTTTCCTGCATGAAGCTTGTTTTCAGCCTGCTGGAAGATTACGGAGTTTTTGCTATGAATCACTTCATCTGTTATCTCCTGACCCCTGTGTGCCGGAAGGCAGTGCATAATAAGCGTGCTGTTTTTTGCCTTTGACAACAGACCAGTATTTACCTGATAATCCTTAAACATCTCAAGCTTTTTATATTTTTGTTCTTCCTGACCCATGCTTACCCAGACATCCGTATAAATAACATCGGCATTATTTACAGCCTCCGATGGGTTGCGTACGAGGTTAATTTTAGGATCATAAGTCTCGGCAATCTGCATAAAGTCCTTATCAGGCTCATACCCCTTGGGAGTCGATATAACAAGTTCAAACCCTAATATGCAGGCCGCGCCAATTAGCGAGTTTGTAATATTATTACCATCACCCACATACACAAATTTCATGTTTTGAACATCTACTCCATTTTCTTTAAGCGTAAACAAATCAGATACTATCTGACACGGATGCTCCAGGTCAGTAAGCGCATTGATCACGGGAATATCCGAAGCCTCTGCATAGCCCTCTATCATGGACTGATCGAATGTTCTGATGATTATTCCGTTAAGGTAAGAAGACAATACCTTCGCGGTGTCTTCAATAGATTCACCCCTGTTTAGCTGAAGGTCCGAAGAGCTCATAAATATCACATTCCCTCCAAGCTCGCTAACAGCTACCTCAAAAGAAATTCTGGTTCTGGTGGACTGCTTTTCAAAAATAAGCCCTACAGATTTATTTTCCAGGGTCTGAGGAAAATCCCTGGAAATTCTTTTTGTCTTTAACTCTTTTGTGCGTTCAAAAACAGATTCAAACTCTTCTTTTCTCAAATCGAATATACTCAAAAAATGTCTAGACATCCTGTACCTCTTTTATCGCTGCTCTAATTGTCTTTAGAGCAAAATCGATCTCTTTTTTTCCTGCCGTAAGCGGAGGGAGAATCCTTATATTTTTTTGTTCTGTGATGATAGTAAGAAGCCCTTTTTCATACAATCTTTTAACTATCTCACTTGCCAGAATGTTATTTGCAAGCTCTATGCCAATAATAAAGCCTTGACCCCTTACGTCTTTTATAATCTTAGAGTTCTGCGATTGTATCTCTTTTAGGCTTGAAACAAAATAAGATCCGAAAGACTGCACATTATCAAGTAATCCGTCTTCAATAATAGTATTTATCACAGCGCAGCCAACTCTCATAGCAAGCGGATTTCCACCCATAGTTGAGCCGTGTGACCCCGGGGTTAGATATTTTGCATGCTTGTTTTTTGCAAGGAGCGCCCCGCAGGCAAGCCCCCCTCCAAGCGCCTTTGCAAGCGTCATAAGATCGGGTTTTATACCAAGCTGCTCATACGCAAAAAGGCTTCCGGTTCTTCCAATGCCGACCTGTATCTCGTCTAAAATGAACAATATATTATTTTGAGTGCAGAGTTTACGGACTTTTTTCAAATACCCTTTAGGCGGAATGATTACTCCGTTTTCACCCTGAATGGGCTCTAAAATTACAGCGCAAACTTTTTTGTCTTTAGCCGCTTTTTCTAACTGCTCAAAATTGCCATAGTCTACAAATTTCACTCCCGGCACCATAGGCTCAAAACCGTCTCTGTATTTTTTGTGTCCAGTAATACTGAGTGAGCCGTAAGATCTTCCGTGAAATCCGCCTTTGGCAGAAACAATCTTATATCTGCCCCCATTATCTTTACCCCATTTCCTTGCTAGCTTTATTGCCGCCTCATTGGCCTCGGCTCCGCTGTTGCAAAAAAACACGCGGTCTGCAAAAGAGTTTTTAACTAAAAGCTCTGCAAGCCTTGCCTGCTCCTCTGTATAAAAAAGGTTTGAGCTGTGAATAATCTTATTCAACTGCGAAGATATTGCCTTTTTTATTTTCGGATGGTTATGACCAAGATTATTTACGGCTATCCCCGTAGTAAAGTCCAGGTATTTATTGCCCTCAAAATCCCACACCCAGCATCCTTTGGCTTTTTGCAGGGCAATAGGGTATCTGCCGTAATTTTTAAACCCGTAAGTATCCAGTGCCTTTACTACATCAGCAGATTTCATATTACTATTTCTGTACCGATTCCCTTATCAGTAAATACTTCGAGAAGAAGCGAATGTTCCTTTGTGCCGTCTATCATATGAACCTTCTTCACCCCTTCATCAAGCGCATTTACAGCGCAAATCACCTTTGGAATCATCCCCTTTGAAATTACCTGGTTACGAATAAGTTTTTTTGCTTCTTTCTCGTGAAGTGTGGAAATAAGCTCTTTTTTCCTGCTCATTATTCCGGCAACATTTGTAAGAATTATAAATTTTTCAGCATCCAGCGCTCCTGCTACTTTGCCTGCGACATGGTCTGCGTTTATATTGTAAGAGTTGCCCTGCTCATCAAAACCTATCGGGGCTATTACGGGAATATATCCTGATTTATCAAGTGTATCTATAAGCCCCGGGTTTATTGCTTCCACCTCACCCACATGACCCACATCCGCATTTGCCGGAATCTTTATACCGTTTTCTTTTGCAAATTTTTTGATATTTAGTTTTTTGGCCATTATCAGTTTGCCTTCATTGCCGGATACCCCTACAGCGGTTCCTCCAAGATGGTTTATTGCAGATATTATGTCCTGACCTACCTTTCCTACAAGCACCATCTGGGCAACCTCCATCACCTCGTCCGTAGTAACCCTTAAGCCTGCAATAAATTCCATATCAAGCCCGAGCTTACTTAGATAATCACCGATCTGAGGGCCGCCGCCGTGCACTATCACCGGGTTCATGCCCACATACTTCATTAGCACTACGTCCCTTGCAAAACTGTTAAGTTCATGAGAGTTTATGCTTCCACCGTACTTAATTACGATAGTCTTTCCGTAAAACTCCCTTATGTAAGGAAGTGCCTCGGATAGTGTTTTAGCCTTGTTTATTAATTCGTCCATTTTATTAAAAGAGATTAAATAAAGCCTAGAGTATATAGCGGCTTAAATCCCTGTCCTTAACTATGTCTGATATTTTATTTTTAATATAGTCTGAATCTACCTTAAATTCACTCTCCTGAATATCCGGAGCATCAAAAGATATTTCTTCAAGAATCTTCTCCAAAATTGTATGAAGCCTTCTGGCACCTATGTTCTCAGTGGTCTCGTTTACCTCTTCAGCTAACTCGGCAAGCCTTATTATTGCGTCATCACTGAATTCAAGTGAGATGTTTTCTGTCTTTAAAAGCTCCTTGTACTGTTTGATTAGCGCATTTTTGGGCTCTGTTAAGATTCTTACAAAATCATCCTTTGACAGCGCATCCAGCTCTACCCTTATAGGAAACCTTCCCTGAAGCTCCGGTATGAGGTCAGAGGGTTTTGAGACATGAAAAGCGCCTGCGCCAACAAAAAGAATGTGGTCTGTCTTTACAAGCCCGTGCTTTGTATTTACCGTACAGCCCTCTATTATAGGGAGCAGGTCTCTCTGCACGCCTTCTCTCGATACATCAGGGCCGGCAGAAGCTTCCCTGCCGCAAATCTTATCTATTTCGTCCACAAACACAATCCCCGACTGCTCTACCCTTTCCACCGCCTGCTTTACTACCTTGTCCATATCTACAAGCTTCTGAGCCTCTTCTTGTACTAAAACCTCCAAGGCATCTGGAACCTTTACTTTCTTTCTCTTTGACTTCTTCGGCATAAGATTTCCAAGCATATCCGAAATGTTTACATCCATCTCTTCAATGCCTGACTGTGAAAATATCTGGAGCGGAAAGTTTTTGGCCGTGACCTCGATCTCTATTGAACGCTCATCCAGCTTTCCTTCTCTCAGCATCTTCCTCATCTTTTGTCTCGTATCGCTTTGTAACTCAGCATCAGGTTCAGTATCTCCGGTTTTTGGAAGCAGAATGTCTAAAATCCTTTCTTCAGCAAGTTCCTGAGCCTTTTTTATTACATTCTTTTTCTCTTCCTCCGTTATCATCTTTACCGATATGTCAGTGAGGTCCCTTATCATGGATTCCACGTCCCTTCCCACATATCCGACTTCGGTAAACTTTGAAGCCTCCACTTTTAAAAACGGCGCCTGAGAGAGCCTTGCAAGCCTCCTTGCAATCTCTGTCTTACCTACCCCTGTGGGCCCGATCATAAGGATATTCTTTGGAGCAATCTCGTCTCTCATCTCCGGGTCGACTCTTTGCCTCCTCCACCGGTTTCTAAGCGCTATGGATACGGCTTTCTTGGCTTCTTTCTGGCCTACTATAAACTTATCCAGCTCCGTTACGGTTTCTCTTGGCGTAAGAGTGTTTAAATTGTTTTCAGTATTGTCCACTAACCTATAACTCCTCTATAACTATATTATCATTTGTATAAATACATATTTCTGAAGCTATTAAAAGTGACTGCTTGACTATTTCCTTAAGCTCGAGATCAGAATGCCTCATAAGAGCCTTTGCCGCGGCCTGCGCAAACGGCCCGCCCGACCCAATTGCAATCACATCGTCATCAGGCTCTATAATATCTCCGCTGCCTGAAATAAGGAACATTGATTCCTTATCGGCAACTATCAGGAGCGCTTCCAGCCTTCTTAGAATTCTGTCTGTTCTCCAGTCCTTTCCAAGCTCTACTGCCGATCGTCTCAGATTGCCTCTGAATTCCTGCAGCTTGGCCTCGAATTTATCAAAAAGAGTAATCGCATCAGCAGTTGATCCGGCAAAACCCACAACAACGGAGTCATTGTAAATTCTCCTAAGCTTCTTTGCGGTGTGCTTTAGAGCAGTTGCTCCAAGGGTAACCTGCCCGTCTCCTGCAATTGCTATTTTTTCACCTTTCTTAACGCAAACAATTGTAGTGCTTCTTAAATCTTTCATATATAAAATCCTCTTAAATTAAAACTTCTATGATCTGGGATGAGTCTTATCATACACGTCCATTATGCGTTCTATGGAAGTGTGCGTGTATTTCTGCGTTACAGAAAGGCTGCTATGGCCAAGCATATCCTGTATTGCCCTCAGATCAGCGCCGCTTCCAAGAAGGTGCGTGGCAAATGAGTGCCTCAGCGCATGGGGGCTTATATTCTTGCTGAGTGATGCGGCCTCGGCAAACTTTTTAACGATCCTTCCAATACTCCTCTCCGATATTTTAGTACCCCTGTTATTTATAAAAATATAGTCGGTGCCCGGTTTTAAAATCTCTCTTTTCTGTAAATATTCCAGTAGCGATTCAATAGCCTTTTTCCCTACCGGAACAATTCTTTCCTTGTTGCCTTTACCAAGCAGTTTGAGTTCATTTTTTTCAAGGTTAAGGTTATCAAACTTAAGGTTCACAAGCTCACCCACCCGTATACCGCTTGAATACATAAGCTCCAGTATTGCTTTATCCCTAAGACCTTTCACTCCTTTATATATTCCCTGATCAATAAGCCTGAACATCTCATCAACGGACAAAAAGACCGGGAGCTTTTTCTCTTTCTTTGGCGCAGGGATGAGCTTGGCAGGGTTTGCCTTTATAATTTTATCTCTTTGCAGGTATTCGAAGAATGCCCTTAGAGATGCAAGCTTCCTTTCTATGGTAGATTTAGAGTTTTTAGTGTTAAGCAGCCCCATAAAAATGCGAACATGTGAATCATCAATGTCATTTAAATCGCAAGCGAGATTTTTGGACTGTAAAAATTCTGCAAACTCCGCCAGATCTTTACCATACGCCCTAAGCGTATTGGCAGAGTAGTTCCGCTCCGTGCTCAAGTAGTTTATAAACTGACTAATATATTCGTTCATTTTGCAAAGGCTATACAATAAGCATTATGTTTTTTTGTTCAAGGGCTTAAAGTTTTTTAGAGCAAATATAAAAGAATTCGTTTCCTATTTCCCACCCTGTGGTGATGATCTGAAGCTGCCCGGATGAGACCATTTCTTTTAGCTCGCCCAGTATATCTGCTTTTAACTGAGCCTTGTCTTTATCAGGAAAATCCTCTTTTAGCTTAGCAGCAAGCGTATCAATGTTAGAATTGCCCTCACCAAGTCCTGTGCACATTGACTTTAACAAACTAGTTTGAATGTCTGACATAAATTCTCCTAATTAATATATTTTTTTATAAGTATAGTAAATCCATTAAAAAACAGAATACTATAACAAATATATTGAATTATTTCTATCCGGCCACACTTAAGCAATGAAGATTCTAATCTATACTCATGAATATCCTCCTTTTCTAGGCGGTCTTGCAACCACTTCTTCCAAGCTTGCAAATGGCATCTCGGGCTCAGCACATGAAGTTACAGTTCTTGCCCCAAGTTACTCATCAGATGATAAAAACTATGACAATGATAAGAATTTTGAGACAATCAGAATGTCAGGGATTACAAGAAATCACGGAATACCAACTCCTCTAAAAGAAACCGCCGGTATGTTCGCACTGAAAAGCGAAATTTCCAGACAGAAACCGGATTTGATGATTACCGTGACAAGGGAAGCGCATGCAGGTGCAGGAATGTTAGAAAACTTGCCCTGCAAATCTATTACCAGAGTAGCAGGCTATGAAGCTGTTGGGTATCTCTCCAGCCAAAAACTGTTTAATAAATTAGTAGCTTATCCAATGAGAAATTACTATAAAAAGGTATCTAAAATCGTATGCCCGAGTAAGGCTACCAAAGAGCTGTTTTTAGAAGCTAATATCCTGGAATCAAAGCTTACCGTTATATATAACGGGGTGAACCAGAATCTCATTTCTCAAAAGCCGGACAAAGAAGTAATTAACTCCATTAAAGATAAATTTGGAATACAAGATAATAATAAGATTTTACTCACGGTATCACGAATTGTTAATGGAAAAGGTCAGGATGCTGTAATTAGAATCCTGCCTGATATTCTAAAAAAACATCCCAATACTAAATATCTTATTGCCGGGCACGGAAGCCACGAGAGTTATCTGAGAGAGCTTGCAGGCAATTTAGGTATACAAAAAAATGTAATTTTTGCAGGCGCCGTAGCAAATGCAGAAGTTATTAATTATTATGACCTCTGCGACATGTTCATTCTTCCAAACAAGCTTATAAAGAAAAAAGAAAATGTCGAAGGGCTTCCAAATGTTATATTTGAAGCGTGCGCAAGGGCAAAGCCTGTTATTACAGGAATTCCAGGCGGAGGGAAAGAAATAGTGGATGACGGAGTTAGCGGATTTGTAGTTGATGGAGATGATCCGAAGCATATTAAAAACAGAATTCTGGAACTTTTGGGTGACAGCAAAAAGACAAAAGGGTTTGGCAAAAAGGCAAGGGCAAAGGTTGAAAGCGGTTATACAGAGAAGATTATGATTGATAATTATCTGAAATTAATAGATAGTCTCTAAAGTTAATGTAGCCATCTCTCTTTCCACATTTGGAACATAAGCATATACCAGATTCTCTCACCAGTTACTGAATGCCCGTCTAAAAATTTATTAACCCAGAATGAGGTCGCTTTCGGATCGAATATGCCGTCATGCTTTATTTTGTCTCCTCCCAAATATTCTTTAACCAGCGGCTTTAGCTCTCCCCTAAGCCAGTAAAACACAGGAGAAGTAAAACCCCTTTTCGGCCTGTCCCAAAGATCGCGCGGGATATACTTTTCCAAAACTTTTTTAAGTATGTATTTTGTCTGTCCGTTTTTATATTTAAGGCTTGATGGAATACACGCCGTAAATTCCAGAAGCCTGTGGTCAAGAAGCGGCTCCCTGCTCTCAAGGCTCACGCTCATAGAAGCCCTGTCAACCTTGGCCAAAATATCATCACACATATATGTCTTAAAATCCGCAGCTAGCATCTGACTCATATAGTCATCGTCGCTGAGCCTGGAAAAACTCTGCTCAAACACTTCGTCTGTAAATGGTACCGGATCAGTAAAAAGAGCATTCAGCTCGCCGTCTCTCCACTTGTTATGGGTGATTTTATGTATGGCTTTTAAATCTCTGTTTATACCTTGCCGCATCAGTGCCTGAAAATTTGAATATTTATCCCAAACTCCTCTAATTTCGGGAAGAACGGACTTGAGATTATTGCAAACAAATTCAGCGGTGTTTGGGCTGATACTTGATATTGCTTTGTTTATAACATTTTTTATAACAGATGGGTACTGATTTAGATCATTATAATAGTAAAGCGCTTTCTTGTATCTGTTATAACCAAAAAACATCTCATCCCCCGCGTCTGCAGAGAGGGCAACCGTTACATCCTGCCTTGCAAGCTTGGATACAAGGTGAGTGGGAATAGCGGAGTTATCTCCAAACGGCTCGTCAAACATATCGGGCAGCATATCCACTATATCAAGCGCCTCTTTTTCTGAGACATAGTACTCTGTGTGATCAGTTCCAAGATACTCGGCAATCTTTTTTGCATGATGGGCTTCATTGTATCTATCTTCATAAAACCCTATCGAGAAAGTCTTAAGACGGGAATTCATATTTGTTTGAAGAAGCGCAGTTACTATGCTCGAATCTACCCCGCCGCTTAAAAACACCCCCACCGGTACATCCGATACCATCCTGTATTTAAAAGAGTCTATCAGTATTACTTCGAGCTGATCTGTTATTTCCTGCTCTGAGCCGGTTAATTTGTCCTGCTCATAATAGTCTAAAATATCCCAGTACTTTACTTCTTCGATTTTTTTATTTTGAAAGCAGACATAATGACCCGGCCTAACCTGTGATGTGTCTTTAAAGATAGTTTTTGGATTGGGAATGAAACCGTATTTTAGATAAATAGGCAGAACACTAAAATCAATCTCTTTTGGAAACCCGGGATGCTCGCGCAAAGCCTTAAGCTCTGAGCCAAACAGTAATAGACCATCTTTATAATAGTAATAGAGAGGCTTTACTCCGGCTCTGTCTCGTATTAAAAAGAGTTTCTTTTCCCTTGCATCCCAAAGCGCAATTGCAAACATACCTATGAACTTGTGAATACAATCAATGCCCCACTGCTCATAAGCTTTTATAAGAACCTCCGTGTCCGAATTGCTCTTAAAGCTGTGGCCGTGCTGTATAAGCTCCTGCCTTATTTCTTTATAATTATAAATCTCTCCGTTATATGTAACCCAAACTGTGCCTTTATCATTAGACATGGGCTGCCGGCCGAGTGAAGAAATATCGAGTATTGAAAGCCTTCTGTGGGCAAGGCCGAGATTATTATTCTCGTCGATATATTCCCCCTTATCATCGGGCCCCCTGTGAGACAGAACGTCCCGCATGGAGAGTAATATATTTCTATCTACTTTATTATTACAGTCGCAATATCCTGCTATTCCGCACATATGTCTTATTTCCTACAAAGGAGTTAATGGTAAAGAAAAGAGATATAACTTTCAATTATTAGAGGAGTTATTTCCTAACCTCAAATAACCCGAGAAAACTTAAGCTTTAATACTAAGCCTGTTTTGCTAATAAATAAATTATATCTTTTACTCTAGACAATTGCTTATTATTATATATTAACTTTATATTTATTAAAAAAACTATGTCATCACGCCCGCCAATAATAATAATAGGAATGAGCAGGTCCGGCACGGGCATACTTGCAAAGATGCTCGAAGACTTAGGTCTTTTCATAGGAAAATCCAAAGACAGAAACCATGAGGCCTGGTTTTTCATTGATCTGAATATGTGGCTTCTGGAACAGTCAAGCGGAGGGCTTGAAAACCCGCAGGCAATTAAATACCTGCTCAAAGATAAAGAAGCAAGAACCCTGTTTGCAAAATTTGCAAGCTACACCATGAAAACCCCCAAGGCCATTTCATATCTGGGGTTGAAAAAATATTTATCCTGCAGAACACCCGCTAATCTTGATATACCCTGGGGATGGAAAGACCCGCGCAACACCATTACCCTGCCCTTCTGGCTGGATATTTTTCCAGACGCTAAAGTTATCCATATATACAGACACGGCGTAGATGTGGCAAATAGTCTGCGTGTGAGTCAGGACAAGGGACTACAGCGCCTGAGAATCAAAGATTCCCTGTACAAAAATCTCTACTGGTATTATCTTGTGAACAAATTCATACCTAACAGGAAAAAGTTTATTTACCTTCGCTGCGCTTCTCTTTATGACGGAATATCAATGTGGGAAGAATATGTAAACATGTCCCGGGGTCATGTCGAAAGCCTAAAGGGCAGAGCAATAGAAATAAAATATGAAGACATGATGCTGCAGCCATCAGCAGAACTTGAAACACTGGCGCAGTTTTGTGATCTAAATACAACAGATCGTGATATACTGCAGGCTAGCAGACTTGCAGACAAGTCCCGCGCCTATGCATATATAAATAATACTGAGCTTAAAGAATTTGCTGAAAACAAAACAATAAAGAAAAGATTAAAAGCTCTTGGATATTAAAATTAATTCTTACTTAAATTTCTAGCAACGCTGCCAGCTATAATCTTATAACCATTCTTGTTACTGTGTGTTCCAAAGTTTGTTGGGTACAGCTGTTCGTACCGGGTTCTGTTTCTTAACGCATCCAAAGCATTTACGTAGCTAATCTTATTATTTGTTAAATGTTTTAATACAAGTCCTCTCACTTCGTTTTCATTTTTCAACAGCTCATCTATCAGTTCTGAGTCAGGGAGTGAAGGATTATTTTCGATAAAATCAGCATATACGCTTTCCTTTGTAGGCAAAAGCAGAACAAGAAAATCGGTACTTCTTTCCCTGCATAATTCACTCATTCTATCTATAAGGTCAAGGCTTATTCTTAGCCCTTCTCTCACTCGCGGTATTTTCAAATTGAGCGCTTTAAGTCTAACAGCCGGCATGAACCCGGTTTGAATGTTATACTGCTTATCTTCATACATAATTATTTTTTCACCCTCATAAAGTCTGCGCAGCTGACGTAGTTCATCACCAATAACAGAGCTGCTTATAATTCTGTAGATTACGCTGTTTCCAGGAAGAAAGTGTCTCAGTTTATATTTATAACTATTCCTGTCCTTTTTCTTTTTCTTAGCTATTTCCCACGATTTAAATCCCGCCTTTCTAAGATGACTCCAGTTCTCATTATTATAGACAATATTATAAACATCGAGAATATCATTCCCTAAATATAGTGCGGCAACAATCGTAGATGGTTTTAGTTCAAACGCCTTAGTTTTTAATAGTTGATAGTACTGCACAGGCCCGTACCCGGGCAGAGACATATTGTATGTTTCTTTACCCGATATGTTTTCAAGAGCCGCAGGCCATGAATCAGATGCCTTGGCACTAATGCCATAGGTATGAGAATCACCTATTGCTACAATATCTGACTTGTCTGGTACAGATTTATTTCTGTAGCCCCATCTGTCATGTCCACCTGAGTCTGGGATAAGTTTAAATCCCAGAACTTTATCATCTACCTTGCGGGGTTTCAGATAATCAACAGGATCGAGAATGAACCTTGCAGCTCCTTCGGCTAGAAGAAGAGCAAAAATAACTGACCCCGAAGTTAACAAGAACTTTTTTATAAACATTCTTTATTATCACCCTTACGCATAAGCTATAATAAACCTGATTTATTGATTATTAGTATAACTAGAGTAAATTAAACTAATCAAGCAAATTGCAAGGCGCCTAAGTCTAATTTTATACTTCTTCAACTCTTATCTGATGCATCCGTTCCTATAATATGAGCCACATTAAGGATAGAACCAAGAAACTATTTTTAAACGCTTCCTGGCTGTTTGGAGCCAAGACCGCCGCAGGGATTTTCTCTGCTCTACAGACTGTTATCATAGCAAGATTCCTGGGAGTGAACGACTATGGGCTTTTGGTTTTAATAATCGCCTATGCAGGAATTTTGTTTGTAATCTGCGACTTTCAGTTCTGGGAGACCGCCACAAAATATATTGGCAGCTTCTGGTCAGACGGAGATAAAGAGCGCACCGCGTCTATGGTTAAGCTCTCTTATATAATAGACGTCTCCAGCGGCATAGTAGCCTTTCTAATTGCTATTTTTACTGCCGAACTTATGAACAGATACCTGATCGACTCCCCGCAGGCAGGTTTGCTCATCCGCCTGTATGCAGTAAGCCTTCTGATTGACACTACCAATTTTACTTCGGACGCAATCCTGAGGGTATTTGAAAAATTCAAGCAGATATCCTTTATCGTATCACTTGTAAATCTCTTTAGACTCGTACTTGTATCGGCTGCGCTTTATATGGGTATGGGACTGCAGGAGGTACTGTACGCATATATCGCAGCCAGCGTACTCGGTATAGTAATAAGGCTAATAACAGTAAACATAACCCTGAACGAAAAGGGTCTGCACGGGTGGTGGAACTCGAGCATATCTCTTATAAAAGAGCAGTGGAAGGGAATAAGCTGGTTCCTTGCAAACTCAAGCCTCACCAAGACTTTCACACTTGCAAGCGACAATTACCTGGGAGTAATGATCCTGGGTTATCTTGCAGGAAATGAGGCAACGGCTTTTTATAAAATAGCAAGGAACTGCACAACCATAATAAAGCGTTTTATGGACCCGATGTATGAAGCGATTTATCCAGAGCTTGTAAATATTTCAACCATGAAAAACCTGAGCGAATTTGGCCAGTTTATCAAAAGCTCAACTAAAATGCTTTTAAAAATAAGCACCCCTGTTGCGATAGCGCTACTCATATTTGCAGATGTGGTCATAACGCTTGTATTTGGAGAGAAATACCTGCCTGCTGAAAATGCGCTCAGGCTAGTTACCCTTAGCGTTCTCATATCCCAGCTCTCTTTTTGGTATGGCCCAGCGCTTTTGGCGCTTGGAAAACCGGGACTCAGGACAATCATGAGAGGTTGCACAACGGCATTTTACATAATTTTACTTTTTATCCTTATTCCCGATTACTCTTATGAAGGCGCTGCCGCCGCGTTTCTTATTTTTTCGGCAGTAACAACAGCTGTAGCTTTTATCAATATTAGATACCAGCTAAAGACCTTGGCCAAAAAAGACGAGTAACCCTGGTGCAGTTATTCCCAAGCTTAATTGCCTCTGCTTTGAACTCCTCTGTGTACTTCCGATTCGACATAGATTCCTCCTCTGTTGCTTCCAATTTTACCTTTAAATCTGTCCAGCAAAACGGGGGAAGTCCACGCTTTTCCACAATGTTAATGCTTGGTTAAATACTTAAGCATAGTATTGACATAGGTAACATTTTGTTTTTGAATAAATGTACCTAGCAGATAAGGGCGAACTATTTGAAAGAATAGGACACAAAGCCAGGTGCCTAAGGGGAGGGGAGTTAGTAAACCTATAGTTGACCGGTTGCCGAAAATTTAGTTAAATCTAAAAATGATTTATCTATTATCAAGGAGGGTTAGGCTTATGAAATCGAACTTGAATTTATTTGTGGCAAGTATTTTTGTTTTTGCTTTATTTATTTTTTCCATTCCGCAAAGCGCATCAGCTGGTGCTTTAGGGCTTGGTTGCTGTATTAATAATGGTGGTAATTGTAACCCTGGCTGTGGAACAGGGGGGCGATTCTTGCTTTAGAGATGGAAGTGGGGGTACACAGCCCTGTCCCGAAATACTTACCCTTGAAGATACATGCAGTGGTGTAGATTCTACCAATGTAGGTTGTTTTGTTGAAGGCGCTATTTGTTTTCAGGTAGAAAACAATACCGGAGAATGTATACCGGCAGTAGCTCCGACACCGACAGCAACCCCAGAACCCGATTGTACTACGGATGAATAATGTGTAAGTACAGATATATGTTTTGACGGTTCTTGTACGGAATTCGGTGTTTGCGCATTTACATTTGATGAAACTAACGATTCGTATTGTGAAGCTCCAGAAGTTGTTACTGTAATTCCCACGATAGGACAGTAGAGAATGCTGCTTGCAGCTATAGTTCTAGGAATCTTTGCAATTATCAGACTAAGGTCACTTAAAGATTCAGAGCTTACTTAGTTAACATCTAATAATAGATTTTGATATAACCAAGGGAGACTTGGATAAAACCCGGTCTCCCTTTTTTATTGTTTCTTTTCATTAAGAATTGATTAACATTTTTTTACTGAAAGTACATACTACAAAAACCTATCATCATGACGGCACAGAATAGCTAAAACGCCTTATTATATATTATATTATTGTTGAAAACTACAAAGCCAAACCAGATTTATTTAAACACAACCCTACCAATAAGTTAGTGGAACTTAACAGTTAGCTAACATGAGCTATCCTATAAGATAATCCTATAAATAAGCCAAGTATTAAAGTTTGAAATTCTTCAAATATAGTTTTGTGAAATATTAATAAGGGAGACAGTGGACTGTCGACAGTGTGTCTTCTTATCATACGGGAACAGTGCCAACTTCAATGATTGTAACATGCTGTTATTATGAGATATTTTATTGTGAGAATCTCATAGTTTGTTCAAAAATAGAAGGGGAAAATAATTTAACTATTAGAAAATTCTTAGATAGGATAACTAGCCAATAGAGTTGATTGCTTGCAACTGTCTTTAATCATTAGAGATTAATGGCGGGGCCGACGGGAGTTGAACCCGCGACTTAAAATTCTAATTAACTGGATATCCCCCGATATCAATATTGTTATTGCTGATATTAATTATCACCCACCTGGCTGCAGGCAGACCCATTCCAATGCCCCTGTATAGTGGCTATCCTTCCCAGACTGTTAACATTAACCTGTCCGCATCTATCCACATCTGTCCCGGAGGCCGCAATAAAAACCACATTACTGCTGGGATTTGCGCGCCCTTTTGGATTAAATTCAAAAAAGGAAGGCAAGGCCGATATTACAACAGTGTTATCAACCTTTATGCTTAATACACCGTTATCAATTGTAGTCCAGACAGTGGAATCTATGTTGCTATCGCCCCTGTGTGTGATTAATTGAAGCTCATTACCGTTGTTTACAAACACAGTTCTAAATTCCACTCCGTTTCTTGCAGCCTGCAGTTTTGTAAGTTGCAG
>JABAHS010147332.1_pt1 | contig 15696 bp, 20 predicted proteins | sample 7062111 | NCBI WGS metagenome assembly JABAHS01 (sample SAMN14534600, study PRJNA622989) | marine sediment metagenome | biome: marine biome [ENVO:00000428]; feature: marine pelagic biome [ENVO:01000023]; material: deep marine sediment [ENVO:00002113]; isolation source: pool of 4 deep marine... | reverse complement strand
TGACCCTCGAAAAAATCGATCTTCTTCTGGAAAGACGCGCCGCCGCTGTGGTCACCGGTCAGCAAACCGGACTGTTTGGCGGCCCGCTCTACACCATTTATAAAGCGCTGACGGCGATTAAATTGGCCGAGCGACTGAATCGCACCTGTGAAGGATGCTACGTGCCGGTTTTTTGGTTGGCGTCGGATGACCACGATTTCCGAGAAGTCAATCACATCACCATCATCAACAAAGCCAATCAGCCCCTGAAATTGAGCTACAACGCACATCCCGTGGATGGCAAAACGCCGGTAGCAAACATCCGGTTGAAAGATGAAATCGAGGGTTTGTTGCAGCAATTAGACGAAGAAACGCATCCCTCCGAATTCAAAGCGGACGTGATGGATCAGTTGGCCGCGTCTTACCGATCCGGCCATTCGTTTCCCGAAGCGTTCGGGATGTGGCTGACGGCGCTTTTCAAATCATTTGGGCTGATTTTGATCGATGCCAGCGATCATAGAATTAAAGCCCTCGGCAAAGGCATTTTTCGGAAAGAAATTTCAGAAGAATCTCCTTCGACTCGCAAAGTGCTGGAAGCTTCGGAACGGCTTACGGAACGGGATTACCATGCGCAGGTGCAGTTGCACCCGGACATGTTCAACCTGTTTTACGTGCGGAGCGAACGCAATGCCATCGAAATGGCAGATGGGAGATTCGTGGTCAAAGGAACAGACAAAGCCTTTAACGCAGATGAATTGCTCGAGCAGGTTGAGGAAACGCCGCAAGCCTTCAGTCCGAATGTCTTGTTGCGCCCGCTCTATCAGGACGCGCTGCTGCCAACGGTCGCGTATGTCGCCGGGGCCGCGGAAATCGCCTATTATGCCCAGATGAAAGGCATCTTTGAAAGTTTCGACATGTCCATGCCCATCATCTATCCCAGAAAAAGTCTCACGCTGTTGGAAAACAAGATCGAAAAGATTTTGGACAAGTACGAGCTGAAGGTCGCGGATTTTTGGGGCGACGTGGAAATGCTCATCAACCGAATCGCCAAAGAGCAACTGCCGGAATCGTTGGAGAAGAGAATCGAAAATGCCACCCTGTGTGTGGACAAAAATTTGCAGGCCATTGAGGACGTGGTCACGGAATTTGAACCCACGCTGCAGTCCACCGTCGAAAAGATGAAAGGCAAAATCACCGGGCAAATCGAGGGGTTGGAAAAGAAGATTCTGCAAGCATACAAAAAACGCAACGAGGTCATCAGACAGCAGATTCACAAAGCCGAATACAGCCTCTATCCGAACAGGCATCTCCAGGAACGGGAGTTGAACATCGTACCGTATCTCTACAAACACGGGTTTGGATTCATCGATCAGTTGTATGAGGCCATGGATATTTCGAGTTTCGACCATCAAATTGTTCGGATATGAGGAAATAGGAGGCAGGGCTAATTCTTGATTGGCCGCGTATGCATTGATGCTCGATAGCAAATGGTTACCCTAAATGGCGACTTGATTTTCAATGGTTCATTTGCTTTCTTTTGATTGAAGAATGATCTGTCATGGTTCTAAATGAAAGGGAAAAAATGGACATTACATCTCAACTAAATCAAATGAGTACTGAGGAAAAGCTTCGTACAATGGAATTAATATGGGATGATCTGTGTCGCACTTCAGACTTTTCTTCTCCGGACTGGCATAAAGATATTCTTGAAGAAAGAGAAAAGCGGATTAAAGAAGGTAAAGAGGATATTCTCGATTGGGAAGAATCTAAACAGCAATTGAAAGATTCTCTTTCATGAGAATTAGAATACTTAAATCAGCTCAAGAAGATTTGAGAGAAGGATACTGGTTTTACGAAAGTCAAGAAGCTGGTGTGGGCGATTACTTTCTGGATTCATTAAACTCAGATATAGATAGAATCTCTTAAGATTTATGCCGGGATACATAGCAAGCACTTCGGAAAGTATTATCGCCTTCTTGCAAAACGGTTTCCTTTTGCCATATATTATCGCATACACAAGGAGGAAGTCATAGTTTACGCTGTTTTGGATTGCAGAAAAAATCCAGCGTGGATACGAAAGAGACTAAAGGAGAAATAAGATTCGTCTGCACGCGAAGTTGGAGTCATTAGTCCAGGGTGACTCATAGAGGTGTTGAGGGCACCCAAGAAGCTATCGACTGAGGGCAGAGCGTAACGACATGAAGGTGCGAAAAGCTTCCTGTTGACTAAAGCCTCTCTGGCAAAATTTCCCTTTCTGCTTCAAAAGTGTTCAAACAAACGGGCTTACAGTTGGAGTGAAATATGGGCGTAACCATCCATTATACTGCAACACTGAAGTCACCCGACCTCCTATCTGAACTCTGTGATGAAATTGCAGAGCTTTCAAAGGAGGCGGGCTGGAAATCTACACATATCGGTCCTGAGAGAGTGAAGCTGCCCAATTCCACTGAGATGGGAGTGGAAGGGACCCTGCTTAATATTCATGAGAAAATGGAACCTGTAAATTTGATATTTGATGATACCGGCCAAATGGTCAACTTTGCTTTCCTGCCAGGGTTTAACATCTGGGGAGCGGAGCAAGAGCTTCAAGATCTGCAAATCACTGAAATAGGCAACGATGGGCAAGTAAAGAAAGTGACCCCCTATCAGGATATTGATTTTCAAACCATGTCTCGATGGGCAAGCACCAAAACGCAATTTGCTGGTCCGGGGGCTCACATTTGTCTCTGCAAATTACTAAACTATCTTGATAACAAGTATTTTGCATCAATCGAAGTTAGGGATGAAGGAGAGTATTGGGAGTCCGGAGAACTTGAAAAGCTCGTCGAGAATATGAATTTTATCAACGCTGTTCTCGACGATTTGGATTTATATTTGAGAATGCGACCGAGCGAAGCTCTCAATAATGACGATGAGTTACTTGACGAACTGCGGAGTTTTTGGATTAGATTTAAATAAAGAGATGATATGAGAGTAACAATATTACTATTTCTTTTACCAATAATTTCTTCGCACAAAATAAAGTCGTTTATCATTATTTTTATTCTACTGCTTCACAACCCAAGTTAGTCAAATGGATGGTTAACCCCGATACAATAAAAGATATTTATATCAAAGAAACAATAGATTCAGAAGGAAGAGTCATCGAGCTAAAATTTATGAATGGAAATCAAATTGTAGAATTTACATGTTTTGAACCCTCCATAATAAAATACGAATATGAACAAAACAAAATTATTGAATATCAATATTACGCTGACTTCAGTAAAATAAATGGAGTTAAATGCGGTGTTCCTTACAAAACCATATATAATATCCAAAATGATAAAATAACTTCATGCCTACAGTTTTATGATTACGAGCCATATTTAACTACTTATGCTAAGGATATGTCAAAGGAAGAACTAGAAAAGATTAAACAAGAATACCAAAAGAATAAGAACGGCGTAGTGGGAAACTGTGATATTATTCCAGGCTATGTATATTCAAGTGCAAGATACAAGGGGATGAATATTGTCTCGGAAAATTATAATTCAGACAATTATCATTTTCCCTATTTTGAAGATGCGAGTAAAAGCAGGTTTTCATTTAACAATTCAATAAAATAAAATCTAACATTCCAAATCCACCTGACGCTTTCAGCGCAGGTGATTTGGTGCGTTGTATACCGCTAATCATTTATAAAGGGAGGCTTGTGATTAAGTAAAAACGATTTTGACGCTTGAATATTGTCGAATACCGGCGGCTAAATCAGCGTAATAAATGAGCAGCCGCTAATCAACCACCATCCAATTAGGAGGAAGTATTATGCAGGCAAGAAGCTATACCGCAATAAGCATTCTGCTAGCTATACTAGCATTTGTATTTCTAACCAATGTAGCTCGAGCGCAAGATGCCGCAAAAGTAGATTCGGCACACTACAAAGTCGAGTTTGAGAACGACCAGGTGCGGGTGCTGCGAATAACTTATGGCCCGGGTGAAAAATCCGTAATGCACGAGCATCCTGAAGGTGTGGCGGTGTTCTTGACCGATCATCTCAGCAAATTCACTTACCCGGACGGAAAAACGGAGGAGCTCTCTGCAAAGCCCGGGCAGGCCATCTGGGTTCCCGCAGGGAAACATCTGCCGCAAAATATCGGTGATGAGACTCTTGAGTTGATCCTGGTAGAGTTAAAATCCAAAGATCAAATGCAGAAAAAAGAATGAACCCGAAAATTCTTCATCAAGTTGTTTGATAAGGTAGTCAATGAATTCAGTAATATCTTCGCCTGGCCTAATTGTGAAATAAAATCCTTCGGTCAGGCGCATTAATAACAATTGTATTCAAGCGTCAAAGTCATTTTTACTTAAAAAAGGTGCAGCCAGTTGAAATTAATTGATAGGGCGGTGGTAAATGATCACTATAAGCCAAACACGCCCTGGCGGTATAACAAGCGTATCAACCCGACGCGTTAGCGTCGGGTTGAATGCGACTTTTGGGAGGTACTGCGTTAGCGCGGGTTATGCGCACGCGTTATGCCTGTCGAAAGACTTAATATCGGAAGGAGAGGTTATGACCAAAATCAGTAGAAATGCTCCATGTCCATGTGGGTCAGGACGAAAGTATAAGAAATGCTGCGGTGCTGAAGAGCAATCTCACGTCGACGGTCTAACTGCCGGGATTCGAATGAAAGGCGGCGTCCGTTTTGATGAGCACGCTGACGGCTTCGTTCCAATTGTCCACACCTGGGATAACGTGCATTGCGAAGGTGAACCCACAGAATGGTGTTCTCCCGAAGTATTTCCAACAGAAGAAGAAGCCATGAACCATTACAAGACATATATTCGTCCTGAATTGCAGCGGCTGATGTCTAAAATGGAAAACGAGGTATCAGACGGAACCTTTATTCATCGCAGGTTAGAGTAATTCGTCATAAGTTTTGTGACTATGGGAGGCAAATATGGAAGAACATAATCCTCGTTTGAAAAAGGCCATCCTACAGGTCGTATCAAATCAACTTCGAATGAACGAGCCGCCAGAAACCAAAGAGACATTGAATAGACTGATCTCGGAGGGTTATTCAGAACAAGATGCGAAGGAGTTGATTGGCGCAGTTGTATCGGCTCACATCTATGACATGCTTAAAGAGCAACATGAATTTGACAACTCCAAATACATTAAGGATTTGAAGAAGCTACCAGAGCTGCCCTGGGATTCAGAAAGCAAGAAATGACAATTCGGGTGTTGCGATTTTTCAACGTTCGGTATTTCGCCGCACAAGCGACAACGTAGAAACGATTTGGAGAGATAACCATGCAACTTGATGCTCTGGCCTTCGGGGCGCATCCCGATGATGTTGAATTGACGTGCGCCGGAACGATTATCAAACTTGGTGCCATGGGATACAAAACCGGCGTGATTGCCCTGACGCGAGCCGAGTTGGGCACGCGCGGATCGGCCGAGATTCGAGAGAAAGAGTTTGAAGAGGCCGGGAAGGCGATGGGGCTATCGGTCCACAAAATGTTGGACCTTCCCGATGGCGATGTGGCCGTGAATTGGCAAAACAAACTCAAGGTGATTCGAGAAATCAGGACGTACAAACCGAAAATTGTCTTTGCGCCGTATTGGATCGTGCGGCACCCGGATCACGGGCATGCTTCTCATCTGGTTTGGGAGGCGGCTTTCTTTGCCGGACTCAAAAAGATCGACACGGGTCAGGAAGCCTTTCGTCCTAACAAAGTCATTTATTACGCCTGCCGTTACGAATTCGAACCTTCTTTTATTGTGGACGTATCTGAGTATCATGAGCAAAAGCTCAAGGCAATTCAAGCGTATAAGTCGCAATTTCATAATCCGGAAAAGGACAAGTACGGCGAAGAGGAAACCAACATTAGCCGGCCTGAGTTCTTAGAGAGCATCATCACCCGGGCCAAACAGTACGGCTCCTACATCGGAGTTGAATACGGGGAGCCGTTTTTGGTGCGCGAACCCATGCGGCTGAACGATCCGGTGGCCTTTTTTGGACCGGAGTATTTGGTGGGGATTCAGTGAGCAAAGGTATCCTCATTCTGATTAGATTATTTATGTCAGCGCATAAGGATCATACTTAACTCTATTTATTTCCCTGTTTTTTTGTTGAATTGTATGCCAATTATGCATATAATTAGAGAATGAAATTTGAATGGGATGAAGCTAAGCGACTTAGTAATTTAGAAAATCATGGACTCGATTTTGAAGATGCGCACTTTGTATTTAATGAGAAAGCCTATGTTGTTGAAGATACCCGCAAAGATTACGGAGAAACGAGGTATATTCTAATTGGGCCTCTATTTCGGCGACTAGTCGTAATCGTGTTTACAGTGCGCCAGGATGTCATTAGAATTATTTCAATGAGAAAGGCTAATCAACGTGAGCAAAAACAGTATGTCCGAAAGCGATCTAAAACGAATCGATAATATGCCCGATGAGGACATTGACTACTCAGATATTCCTCCTCTGACCGATGAACAGTTTGCAGCCATGAAACCATTGCGAGTGGTATTCCCCAAGTTAGCTCAGCGGAAGACACGGATTACTATTCGTCTTGACTCGGATATTGTGCAATGGTTCAAACAACAGGTACAGGAAACCGGAGGAAATTATCAGTCTCTAATTAATCAGGCATTAAGAGATTATATTGCCTACCAAAATGAGCCGTTCGAAGATATCCTTCGTCGTGTTATTCGTGAAGAACTAAGGGCGGTAGACGATGGAGACTGAATTATCTCTTTTCATCCACATAAGCTAACTAAACGGGAATCGCATTTATGAAAATAGCCATTGTATGTTATCCAACTCACGGCGGCAGCGGCGTCATCGCATCCGAGTTGGCGCTCGGTTTGGCCGAACGCGGGCACGAAATTCACATTCTGAGTTATGCCACGCCGTTTCGATTGCGAACCTTTAGCCAGAACGTATTCATTCACGAAGTCGAGGTAGCATCCTATCCGTTGTTTAAGTATCCACCTTACGCGCTAGGATTGGCAACCAAGTTGGTGGACATTGCCGAAGAGCACAAACTCGACCTCATCCACGCCCATTATGCCGTGCCGCACGCTGCCAGTGCGTTTCTGGCCAAGAAAATTCTGCGCTCGGAAAAGCTCAAAATCATTACCACGTTGCACGGGACCGACATTACGCTGGTCGGAGCGGACAAGTCGTTCCATCGGGTGATCAAATTCAGCATCGAAGAATCCGATGGCGTCACGGCGGTGTCGCGATTTTTGCAAAAACGCACCATCGAGGAATTTGACATCAAGAAAGAAATCCGCGTCATTTACAATTTCATGGATACCTCTCGATGTTCTGAGAACCTTCAAGAATGCGCGCGAGAAAAATACGCTCCGAACGGCGAAAAAATTTTGATGCATGCATCCAATTTTCGGCCTGTGAAACGACCGAGTGATGTGGTACGAATTTTCGCGAAAGTGCAACAACAAATTCCGGCAAAATTACTGCTGGTCGGAGAAGGCCCGGAGCGTCTGTTTGTACAGCAGTTGGTCAAAGAACTGAAACTGTCCGAGCATGTCTGGTTCCTCGGTGAACAGGACTACATCGAACATTTATTGAGTTGTGCGGATTTGTTTCTTCTGCCCACGGAGCAAGAGAGTTTCGGCTTGGTGGCCCTGGAAGCCCATTCCTGTGGAGTGCCGGTGGTCGGCGCCATGACCGGTGGATTGCCGGAAGTCGTCGCCGATGGCGAGACCGGGTTTCTCCTGCCGGTGGGTGAAATTTCCAACATGGCGGAAAAATCGCTCGATCTGTTAACGAATGATGAGAAGTACACAGCCTTCGGTAAAAACGCAAGAGCGCGAGCCGTCAAGTGTTTCGACCGCGACTTGATTATTCCAGAATACGAAGCGTTTTACCAGGAAGTCTTGAATGATTAAACCCGTCGCTACGATACTAACGTTCATCTGGCTATTCCCTGGCTGTGGACAGACTGAGGAAAACAATGAACGGCACAGTAAATCCCCTCAAGAAAGTAAAAGCACTCAAACCCGCGAGCCAGTGAATGCAATCGAGACCCAAGAAACAGAAAGAGAACGGAACGACGGAATTTCTGTTGGGCTTGTGCTAGATGACCATGCAGTGGTTCATTCTGATTCATCCAAGCAGGCGGCTGTCATAGACACTCTTACATTTTTGGAAGATGTGTATGTTTACGGTGAATACACAGAAGAACAAACCAGGAATTTCAGCTTCGATAACGGCGGATGGGCCAAAATAGAATCGGGGTGGATGCGGACTTCGGACCTGGCCGTGGCACACGATTTCTACTATATCATAACTCCAGGAGACACGTTGTATGAAAGACCGGATTTCAACACTAACGTTGTGGTGGTCGGTGAATCAAATTATCCGTACAAGATCAGGACTCGTCGAAACATAGAGGGGCAAACCTGGGTAGGGCTGGTGCGATTTAGAACCAAAGGATGGTTGCCAGTGGATAGGTTTGAGCCGCAACTTGAAGATGTCTATCGCAGTCTAATTCAACATTATTTCGGTTTCGGGCCAGACTTTTATCGCCGACCCGAGAAAAATTATCAACAGGCATTGAAGGTTGCTCGAAAAATGGAGCAAATCGTAACACCATCAAAAACTGTTTACATCACCTGGCATGATGGCGTCTCCGAATCGAATGCCGGGGCGCTGTCGTCTTATCTTACAAGTACGGCCTACCGAAAATTAGAACGCTTTCAGGAGGCGATCGGCTCTCTACGGAAGATCATCGATCTTTACGGAGATCGAAAACTTTGGGATGATAAAGCCGGTCCACAAGCTGCGCCAGAGATCGCTGGTATCTATGCTCAAAATCTCCAGGATATTGAACACGCCCTGACATGGTATCATCGTATCATTCAAAAATATCCCGGTGAAGCCATCAGCGGCTTCGAATGGAACGACTGGGTTGACCTGCGCGCCGCCGAACAAATAGTGGACATTTTGCAGGACCAGCCCCAACAGCTGTACGAGGAAAGCGTTCAGATTATAAGTGAAAGTCCGGATTCTACCGTGAAACTCGTCGGGCATCGTGGAAGAATAAAAAGCCTGGGAGAGCGAGGACGATACGATCAAATGATAGACTCTGTATTCGCCGTTTTGAAAGAGAATCCAACCAATAAACGTGTATTCTTCAAATCAACCGTCGATTTTTCGGTCGGGATCGCTTCAGCCGCGTTTTTGATTTTGGAAAAAAAACTCCAATTCGAACGAATCAAGAGCGTTTCACGACGGCTCCAAAGGGAATTCGGTGACTATCCGGTGGGTGCCTTTGCTGCCCTGCGCCCGGCGATCGTCGCTGATAGAACCGACGAAAGTATTGCAGAGGTAAAACGTTTATATCAGGAAGCACAAGCCTTGTCAGAAGAATTCCTCTTTTGGGATAATGTTTCCCGAGAACGGTATTATCCTAAAATGGCAGCGAAGCGTTTGCTTGAGCTCGTTCAGGCGGAAGAAAATAAGCAAAAAAGCAAAATAACGGAACAAGGTGCCGAGTTAAAACTTGGTTGGGAAGACAAATATCCCGTGCTGACATCGCTCGCGCCGGGCACCGAGGTCGAAGTATTGTATCCTGCGACGTTCCCTGTAAGTAGCCCGGCTAATCCAAGAGTGATAAAAGTTAAGCTCGAAAATGGCACCATCGGCTGGGTTGATGCCGAACGGCTTGAGCTTTACAAAGATACCAACAAACCGCAACATCACCAAAAGGGACGTCGGGCTGCACCACGGAGACGAATGCAAAAATCCAAACCATAGAAATCGTGCTTTCCCTTTCCATTCGATCCCGCCTGATTCTGCTATTCACCCTGCAAATCGTTCTTATCGTTGTAGCCGGTGGGATCTATCTTAACTGGCAACTCCGTCAGACTCTCGAAGACGAATTATCGGACAAATTAGAGAGCCTTGCCAAAATTGTGGCTCTTCAGATCGATAGCGATCTGGTCCTGAGTCTGGCCCCGGGCGATGAAGACACCCGAACCTATCGCAATCTGACTTCCGATCTCGAGCGATTCAGAAACGCCATGAGCGCGCGTCGAATGTTTGTTTTTACTCGCAACCAAACTGCCGTGTTGGATACCGAGCCGGGCATCCCCATTGGCCGCAACTACGTCTTTCTGCCGATCACACAAGATGAAATCAACGCGATTTTTGCCGGACAAACAGTGAATTCCACGCTGTTCACAGGCAGCGATGGCCGTTTGTACAAAACCGGGTTTGCCCCCATTTATTCGAACGGTGACGTCACCGCTGCGTTGGCGGTCGAAGGAAGCGCACAAACCCTGGAGGCCATTCAGGCGGTGCGACGCGATCTGCTGATTTTGGGAATGGCGGTGCTGATCGGGTCGGTGATTTTGGGATTTCTGTTTTCGGAAAGAATTACCACGCCCATCAATCGGCTGAAATTAGCCGCACAAAAGATCACCAAAGGCGATTACGAGACATCGATCCAAACTCAGTCGTCGGACGAGATTGGCTTTTTGGGCCAGACGATGGAGGAAATGCGGCGGGCGATCGTTCAGCGGGATTTGCGCCAAAAAGCCATGCTCGCCGGTGTGGCCCATGAAATCCGAAATCCGCTGGGCGGAATTGAACTGTTTGCCGGACTTTTGGCCAGCGAGTTGACGGACGAAAAAGCCAAAAGTGAGGCTCAAAAAATCCAAAAAGAAGTGCACAATCTGAAGAGGATTGTGACCGGGTTTTTGGATTATGCGCGGCCCGCCAAACCGAAAAAGGAATTCTGCTGCATTCGCGAGGTGTTTGCTGAGGTACAAAGCTTGCTTGCGGAGGAACTAAACGGCTATGAAGTTGCCTTTCGCGAAGAGCAATCAAACAGCTCCATCTGGATGGATCGTCAGCACTTGAAGCAGATTCTTTTGAATTTGATGAAGAATGCCATCGAGGCCATCGCCCGAACGCGGACGAATTGAGGTCGAAGTAAAAAACGACAACCGTTCTGTGCGGCTGTTGTTTTGTGACTCCGGGCCGGGTATTCCGGAGGAGATCCGCAGCCAGATTTTCGAGCCGTTTGTAACGAATCGCAAGGAGGGGACGGGTCTGGGACTGGCCATCGTGAAGAGTTTGATGGAGGAGAATGGCGGGGAGATCAGGGTAGTTACCGGGAAGGGTGCTAAATTTGAGCTAACTTTTCAGTTAAAAGATAGGCCGCACTGATTTTAAGAAAGTCATCGGCTCAAAAAGCAGGAATCTTTCATGGAATCAGGATTGGCCATTATTTTTGCTTCGGCATTATTTTTTGGCATACTCACGTTTCTCTTTGTCTGGTACAACGACAAAAAAAGCAGTCAGCGGTAAGAATAACCTCATCTTAGGAGACCCTCCCCATTCTGTCATGCTGTAGAGCATCCTTTTAGTGAGTAAATCCAAAGTGCTTTTTGGTCTTTGGGCAGTAGAATCTGGGAACGTTTCTGAAAAAATCGATAATATCCCTTTTTAGAACTCACACTACTTCTCAATGTCTCCTTAGCCAAGTTTGCTCAAACCTCATTTCCCGTGTTGTAATACCTCAGTGACGGTGAGGAATCTACTGACAATTGTTGATAGAAGAAAAACTCAGTCGGCTTCAGCCGATTTCTACTATGAGCCTGAAAATTTATTTTTAGGCCGGGCTGCTGCAAGCAAGATGCTTGCGCTACCTCATCGTAACTAAGGTTTTACCCGTGTTTATTCTTTTACTTGCCTTTTATGGAGCGATTTTTCTATTTTGTGGGGAGAGTGAGATTCGCTTGGCTGAAGACGAAGGCGCAGTTTTGGAGAATAGCGCTGCCCACGAACTGAACGCGTATTACGTTGACTTTTTGTAGCAGAAATCCTAATTTTTAGAAATCGGAAAGAAACTTTCCATGAAAAAAGCAGATTTAATAAAATACTGGATCGATAGCTCTGATAGAGATTTTACAACCATGGCGCATTTATTCGAAAAAGGGGACTATCATTGGGCCTTATTTATTGGGCACTTGGTTATCGAAAAATTGCTAAAAGCGTATTATGTCAAAAATATTGATAACACCACCATTTATTCACAATAATTCACAATTTGTCACGTCTCGCTGAGAAGGCAAATCTAGAATTAAGTGAAAGACAAAAAGATAATTTGGTAACAATTACTGCTTTTAATGTTCGTGCAAGATATGATGATTATAAATTAGCCTTTTACAAAACCTGCACCAGAGAATATACAGAAAAGTGGATCAACGAAATAACTGAGTTAAGAACATGGATCAAAAAACTGCTATTGAAATAGTAAGAAAATATATTGACTACCTAAAAAAGAATAAATTCGATATACAACAAGCTTACTTGTTTGGCTCATACGTGGTTGGAAAACACGATGAAGATAGCGATATTGATTTGGCCATCGTTATGAACAATTCGTCAAACAGCTTCCTGACGCAGGTAGAATTGATGAAAATAAGTCGAAAATTTGACACAAGAATCGAACCTCATTCGTTTGAAAAATCGGATTTCAATCGGTCCAATCCGTTTGCGAATGAAATTCTTAGAAAGGGAATCCAGATTGCTTAAACATCAGGAGCTGTACCACACCCCATTCCCCATCTGCACAAATTTGCTTCGAAACTCGGTTGAAATCGAATTGAAACGAGGTTTGCGGATTGACTGAAAACACGCCAAATAACTACAAAATCCTCATCGTCGAAGACAACGACACCATGCGCGAAGGCATTGCGCGCGTCGTCGAAAAGATGGGATATCATGCAGTGGAAACCGCAGACGCGGAGCAAGCACTTCCCCAGCTCGACAAGAATCGTTTTGTTTTGGTGGTCACGGACTACAAACTTCCCGGCATGGATGGCATCGGCCTGCTGCAAAAGGTCAAAGAAAGTTCGCCTGAGACAGAAGTGCTGATCATCACCGCTTATGGCACCATCGAGCTCGCTGTGGAGGCCATGCAGAAAGGCGCGGCCGATTTCATCACCAAACCGTTCTCTCCGGAAGAACTCAACATCAAAATTGAGAAAATTCTCGAACGAATCCAGGAAAGGGCCGAGTTCAACCGCATTTCGGAGGAGAATCTCTATCTACGTGAGGAGATGGACGTTCGCTTCAATTACGGCGAAATTGTCGGCGATTCGCCAAACATGCAGGAGGTGTATCGCACCATCGAAAAAGTGGCCAAAGGCGATTCATCGGTGATCATTTACGGTGAGAGCGGCACGGGCAAAGAATTGGTGGCCCGGGCCATTCACAAAGCGAGTCCCCGAAAAGACAAGCCGTTTGTGCGTGTGAACTGCGGCGCGCTTGCTGAGGGCGTCCTGGAATCGGAGCTGTTCGGACATGAAAAAGGCGCGTTTACGGGTGCATTGCGACGCAAGAAAGGGCGCTTTGAGTTGGCGCAGCACGGCAGCATCTTTCTGGATGAAATCGGCGACATTCCCCTGGCCACGCAGATGAAACTTCTGCGAGTTCTGCAAGAAAAAGAATTTGAGCGTGTGGGCGGGGAAGAGACGCTGTCCATCGACGTCCGGATCATTGCTGCCACTAACAAAAACCTCAAAGCGGAAATTGCAGACGGTCGCTTCCGGGAGGATCTGTACTACCGGCTGCACATCATCCCCATTTATCTGCCGCCCTTGCGAGAGCGTGAAGCGGACATCCCGTTGCTGACCGAACATTTTATCAACAAGATTCGATCCGAGCTGAATATGCCCAATTTGGCCATCGACCCGACCGCCATTCACAGGCTGAAGGAATACGATTGGCCCGGCAACATTCGAGAATTTGAGAACATTCTGGAACGCGCGGCTGTCCTGTGTGATGCCAGCCGCATTCGCGCCACAGATATTCCGTTCCACGTGGACACCGGCACTCCTGCCAACGATATACCGTCGACCTCTTTGGATCTTAACGAATCTCTGGAAAAGGTCGAAAAGCAACTGATCGAAAAAGCGATGGACAGGGCCGGCGGCGTGAAAACTGAAGCCGCCAAACTTTTGAACATCAAGGCCAGCGCCCTTTACTACAAATTGGAAAAATATGGCCTGATTTGATCTGGCACGAATCTTGTATTTAGTCTGAACGAAAACTTGGTTTTTTATGTCATTGCGAGCGCTTCTCAGCGAAGCAATCTCCTTATTAGACACGGCAGGAGATTGCTTCGGCAAAAAACGCCTCTCAATGACGACTGTATTAAGAATCTTCCTTCAGACTAAAGTGAACGCAATGCAATGTTTTGTGGACAAAACTGAGGAGCCAAATTGAAATTTATGTTACCGCTTCGTGTTAGAAATCAAGCACATATGACCTTTTTGGTGCTGGTCATAATTTTCATTCTGCCTGCATTCCAAAGCGGGCTTTGGTCGCAGGAACCTGAAACACCCGAGCTGAAGAAAAGGTTTGACGCCGTCAATTCTAGCATCACTGAACTTTCCGATCAACGAAATGAGCTTTCCGCGCAAGTTCAAAACTATCGTGAAGAAATTCGGGAGTTGAAGGACAAAGAGACTCTCAACTATTTTCAGCGCCAGAAACTGGAAGGGCTCTTGAGAACGTCACAGGATGTGTCGAGGGAAATCGCTGACATCGACGCCGAGATGCGCACGTTGAATGAATCCCTTGAAAAGTTGGGCCGGAGTTTGATCGATCGCTACGATGCTGAGATAAAAAGCAGATTGGCGGAGCTGGAACGAGAGGCGATTTCAGAGCAGACTCGCAGGCAAGTGCTGGCAGAAATTCAAATGCTCCGCGACAAAAGCGCTCAAATCAAACAGAGAATCGGAATTCCTTCGCTGCAGTCGATTCGTCTTTCCAAACTCAGCATTGAACCGGATGACTCTCCAAAACAGATCGAACAGAAAGCCGACTTGTTGAAAGATCAGGAGGACAAACTCCGGCGCCTGGCGAATCGGATGCGCAATCAGGCGAACGAGCTGCAGAAAGAACTCCGGGTCCGAACACGCATCAATGAATTTGTTGCGGATATTTCAACATTCGACCAGCAGGAAGAAGCGTTGGGGGTTGGGTCGCTTGAACGTCAAAGTTCGGACCTGCTGTCGGAGAGCGACGGTCCCGTAGATGAGAGCCGTGCAGGAACAGCTCCCTTCGAAGATCAGCTCTCGGTCGTTCAGAAAGATTTCGATTTTTCCAGCCTCTCTTCCGAGGAGCTCGAAGAAACCACCGAATTTCTAAAAAACCAGGAACAGCAGATGCGCGTCAAGGCAGACAGCCTGGGACAACAGGCAAACCGATTTTATAAAGTGGCTCAAGACAAGACAAAACAATAGTTAATGTGGTAGTGAACAGAACCCTGCCGAGAGTCTGGACAATCATTTTCGTCTGTTTCCTGGTCACTCAAAATGCGATTGCACAAGACAAACCGAAATGGCGAATAAAGAACCGATTGCAAGGCAGCTACGAATTCGATGACAACATCTTTGAATCCACTTCCGAGTCCCGCGATAATGTCGAAGCCTCCTCACTGAGATTTCTTTTTCATTCAAAAGCCTTTCGAAACAGTCCCCAATTGCGGTTGTCCTTCAGTTACCGCAGCGGTTTGCAGACGTACTTCCAGAACGAAATCGAAAACAAATTGATCAACGATTTTGATTTCGGAACGGCGTTCAGGTTGAACAAATTTGCATTCGGCGTGCGCGGCTCGGGACGATTGAAAATTTACCTCAACCACGATCTGGATTATGTCACAGGGGGTGCCGAGGTGT
>JABAHS010028391.1_pt2 | contig 15703 bp, 15 predicted proteins | sample 7062111 | NCBI WGS metagenome assembly JABAHS01 (sample SAMN14534600, study PRJNA622989) | marine sediment metagenome | biome: marine biome [ENVO:00000428]; feature: marine pelagic biome [ENVO:01000023]; material: deep marine sediment [ENVO:00002113]; isolation source: pool of 4 deep marine... | reverse complement strand
CCGGACGGCTTTATTAATTATGGCAACAGAAAAGCGGACAATCACGGGATTGTCCGCTTACATCACAATAATCTGATTTTCAGTTCAGCTTATCAGCTCTTTTACTTTCTTCAGAAATTCATCTTTATCAATCGGCTTTTCAAAATATGCTTCCGGGGGATGAACCTGTCTTCTTGATTCGATGAACTGCTTGAAATCCGAGGAGACGCCGGTTACAATTATCACCGGGATTTTCGAAGTCTCTTCCGTTTGCTGTAAATTTCTAAACATTCTGACACCCGATTCTTCGGGCATGGTGATATCCAGTGTTATCAGGGCGGGCTTTTTCTCCCTGGCCAGTTTGAATCCCTGGGCCCCGTCGAGGGCAGAGATGGTTTCATATCCGCTGTCCTCAAGAAGAGAGGTGAGATAAGATACCACATCCTCCTCGTCGTCCACTACCAGAATCAGTCTGCCGTCTGACATATAAGATTAACCTCCCGCTTAATTATTTACTGCATCTCATCAAAGTTAATGAAAGGCTGTTTGACATCAACCATGGCGTTGACAATCAGCTCTACCAAACCGCCATAAATTATTCCGGATTTCTCCTGCACGCCATAATACCTGAAAAGATCCCTGAGCTGCCCTTTGCAGTTGGAACAAGGGGCACATAGATATTTCTTAGTTTCCGGTTCGGGGTGATCCTCAAAAGCTTCGATTATCTGCTTGAGTTTCATGCGTCCCGAAACAGCCAGACGCCAATCCTGGAAGTTGTGTCCGGACATAATTGCAAATCCCGAACCGCCACCGCAGCAGTAGTTATTGACACCATGAGGCTCCATCTCACGGAACTGGGGACAAAGATAGCGCAGGATTCTCCTCTGCGGCTCAACGATACCCATCAGCCTGACCATATTGCAGGGATCGTGAAGGGTAACCGGAAAATCATTCTTGGAGGGATCGAACTTGATCTTGCCGGAAAATACTATCTCTTCCAGAAGGGTCATGGCGCTGACGCGGGGAATATTGAAATCACCGGTCAGGACCCTGTCAGCGATCACAGTCAGGGCCTTATGGGCATGGCCGCACTCGCCCACCACTATCCTGTTTACTCCCAGTTTCTTGGCGGCTTCGGCATGCTTTATAGCTACTTTGCCGAGCTGGAAATCGTCATACCAGAGCCCGTAATTGATGCCGTCATAGGCGGCGATATCTGATGAGAGAGTCCAGCTTATGCCTGCTTTTTCCAGAATGATTGCAAAGGCACCGGGATTCTCAGGCCATGCCAGGATTTCGCCCGCATTGTGGATCAACAGGACATCCGCACCCTCTTTATCCCAGGGTGTATGTACTTCTATACCGGTCAAATCCTGCATGTCTTCATCTATGAATTCGATATTATCCTTAACCACTTCGGCATTCATTCCGGTAGATGAACCGACCTCCAGCTGAAGAACCGAACCTTTTTCATGAAGCTCTTTGGGGGCGATGCCCATCTCCTGGCTGAAGACCTTGCGCAGTTCATGTGTAATCAATCCGTTGTCGATTCCGATCGGGCAGGTTTGCGCGCAGCGACGGCATAATGTGCATCTGTAAGAAAGCTCCATCAAGCGCGCAACGGTTGTCCAGTTCAAATCAATGTCGCCGTGGGAAAGGCGGCCGAAGAATTTTCCGCCCGGCTTGAGGTATTTATGCACAATCCTGCGCCAGACCTCCGAACGATAAGTCGGCCGGTAGATGTCCTGCTTGCCGCTGGCTTCATATATGGGACAGGCCTGGGTGCAGGTCTGGCATTTGGCGCAATGCTCGAGAGAAAGAAGCAGGGGCTGCAGGAATGTCCAGTTGTTTTCTTTCTGAAGAAGTTTCTCAAGACCGCGTAGAAATCTCTCTACCAGCTCTTTTTCCTCCTCATGCGTCTTTGGCTTGGGGATACCAATTGCGATTGTATCGTCAAGGCTGGTCTCCAGATTTTCGATGGCATCCTCAGAAAGAGCCTTCCATCCCGGCTGTTCCTCGATCTTGTCATAGGGAGGAGGCAAAGGCATCAACTCGTCAATGTCGAGATGCGTGAGTTTTTTTGACGGTTTGCTTATGTCTTCTATTTTAACTCTACTTTTCATCTTTCTTGACCTCCTCGGTAGCGATGTCGGCCCAATTTTTCTTACCGTCGGCATGAATATGGGGAGCTGACCATGTCACAGGGTAAGAAAGCTGTTCCTGTATTTTCTTTTCGAGCTTGCTGCCGCGAATGTTGGGAGTGTCTTCCCAGCGAACCTTGTGATAAGTGAAGTACTTCATGAAAAAGTGTGTCATATGGGTGAAAGGCAGATAGAGAATAAAGAGTCCGCTGATAACTGCATGCACCGCAAAAGCAGCACCCAAATTCGGCATCGATTGGAAGGTAATCATGCTGTAATAGAATTTTATCAATTTATCCACCGCATTGCCAGAGAAAAGTAAGACCAGCCCTGAAATGAATATAGCCGCTATAAAGATCAGGTTGAAATATGAGCCGAAACTTGAGCTGGTGGACATTTCTCTGTCAGTTGATCGCTTTATAATTAGCCCCAGGGTCCCTATAGTCCCGATCACACAGCCAGCAATTAACATGGCATAGCTGAGGCTGTAAATGATCTTTCCTATCAAGGAAAGGGCGTCGTACCCGTAAAATATATTTGGTCCAATGATGATCCCGCCCAGTGTTAAAATAAAGATCAGCGCAGTAAGCAAGTAGAGGCCGATATGAAAGGTGAAGGACCAGAACCAGAGTCCGCGGTTATATTCCCAGACTCCTTTCAGTAGGAGTATCTCTGGCAGCATCACGCGCATTTCCCCCAGCATAGATTTGTGTATTTTCTTGGTATACCAGTCGGCTTCTTCCAAAAATGACCCGCCATATTTGAAGCGTCTGATATCATGGGCAACCGGATACAATTCCCAGCGGAGATGTATTGGTGTGGATGCCATTCGTATAAATCTTGTGATATTTGTCACAAGAAAAACCAAGACTGANNGTGATATTTGTCACAAGAAAAACCAAAACTGATGCATAAATCAGAATCTGAATTACTGACATTGTAACCCTCGCTTAAGCTGTGACTCAAATCCTTATTAGAGTGCTAAAGTATATATATTACTGCCATCTACAAATATACGAATAATCCAAAGGGATTCGCTAAACTTTAAGGGGTGAATATAAAAAAATAAGCCTAATAGTCAAATCAATATTTGTAGGAATCAGGTGTATTTAGATATTTTTTTCACAATATTGAGGTTGCGAACTATGAGTAAGCTACCTGGGCTGCGAATCCCTGTATTTTTCTAAGAGAGCCATGGATTCCGAATCCAGGTTATCGACAAAAAGCTCGCCCTTGAATTCCGCCAGGTTCTCAGCCTGTTTCTCAGTAAGCGATTTCAATCCAACCAGATATAACTGCTCCCCGCCAAAATTGGAAAATGCTTCGGCCTGAGCAGTATTTATTTGCTCGATGCCATTCAGAAATAGTTCCGTGCCTCCGAAGGAAGCAAGAGCCTGTGCCTGTGCATCAGTCAGCTTTCCAAGCCCATTCAAAGACAGACCCTGCCCGCTGAACTGAGACAGCATAATGATTTGCTGATCGCTGGCGTTTTCCAGCCTATCCAGGGTTAGATACATGGCCTGAGATTGTGACAAGGCTTGTGCCTCATCATCGTTGACACTTTTTAGACCATTAAGATAAATTGACTTGCCGTCATAGCCGGCCAGTGATGCGGCCTGTTCCTCCCCAAGAGTGGTCAGGCCGTTGAGAAATATTTCGTACCCCCCAAAATCCGCAAGTTCGGCAGCAACAGCGGGTGAAATGTTTTTCAAACCATTAAGGTACAACCGATATGCCCTGGATTTTGCAAGCTCATCAGCAACATCAGCAGAAATAGTATCCAGGGCCGATAGATCCAGACCCTTGCCTTTGAATTCGGCCAAAAGTGAGGCCTGCTCCACTGAAAGTTGCTGAAGGTTTACCAAATCCAGATAATTCCCGTGGAAGTCGGCCAATTCCTCAGCCTGCTCATCGGTCAAAAAGTATATGTTGTCCAGTCGGGCGCTGTCATAGGCGGCGCTGAAATCATCCGGTGATAATGGCTCGGTCACATTCTCGATAGGTTCATCCTCCGTTCCACAGCCGACTATAAATGGTGCCATTATCAAAAATATTGAAAAGACAACGATTATTGATTTCGTTAAAAAGGAATTAGACATTTCGCCTCCCTGCTTTTTATTTATTTTTCCAGCAGTTCTCAGTAACTGCGGTATTCATGAACATCAACATGGAAATGGGTGGTATGGTTTCCAGACCCGACTCCGCGTGAGGTGTCATCCGGGCTCAAAATAAGAGTCCAGTGCCGCCTCAGCTCAGTATCAAGATTACGCAGGAATCTCTCCTTGGGCGTACGGGGCACATCCTCCAGAATCCCCCAGTCCGGGCAATTGTTGCCTGCCTGTGCCTGCGCCATGGGAATGCCCCGGAATCCTGCTACCTCATGGCGGCTGCCATCGCTGACATAAAACCAGCAGAAGTCAATCGCTTTGCCCCAGACATGCGGAACATTGGGGCGGGGCCTGTTTATATCACCGCGTCCCGGAAAAATACCCGCATGATCCACCTGCTTAACATTCAAATCCCGCAGATAACGGAAAAAGCGCGCGAGTGCCAGCGCCGCCTTGACATCGATCACCCGCCCTCTTCTGCCACCGCGTTGAGGGCCGGCCGACAAATCAAATGGCTCCCGTTCACCTGATGGCGCTTCGGGAGGTTCCCAGTCGCGTTCAGGTCTGCAGCTTGCATTGTATTTTAGATGAATTCCCAGAATCCAGATCGGCCTGGGAAGAATGATTGCATCAGGTATTGGACTCCTTGTGACCCAGTCAAAATCAACGCCCATATCTGCCAGTTCCTGCAAGCAGTCCTGTGCGCTCATTTCATTCGCGCGATGAGGGTAGTTTTGCGGAGGGGGATAGGTGGTTGGGAAAACAGTATCCTGACGCACCACGGCAGTCGCCCCATCCTCGGTTCTGGCCTCCTCCGGAATCGCTGTATCCGCCTCGGCGGTGAGATTAGCACTCCCGCACTCGGGGCAGACCGCCGGGGTCTCATCTATACATTCGCCCCAGCTGCATTCATCGCATGACACTATCATGATTCCTCACCTCCCGAGGGCGGCCTTTCTTCGTCACCAAATGTATCCAGGACCTGCTCGCCCGAATCCTCATCTTCAAAGTCAGCATAAAGCTCGTTTTCAAGTTCGATTCTTACCTCGCCCTCAGGGACATCTTCCTCAACCAGCATTCCCTGATCATCAGTCCTGCCCTCCCGCTCTCCGCCCAAATATCTAATGGTATATCCAAAGTTTGAGAGAGGTTTCCCGAAGACATCTCTCAAAAAGACCTTTATATTTGCAGTATTTATCAATCCCTCTTCTGTTATATTGCTGAAATTATGAACCGGCTCCTGATTCTCATTTAACCCGTACAGCGGACATGTATCCCGATCACAGACTTCCTCTGCAAATGGCCCTTCTTCCGTGCAGCAGGTGAACTCAATTTCAGCCTCCTCGCTCAAAAATAGAATCTCCACACGCCTGTTGGACTGACTCCGGTACTCATCCGCCCCCGGATGATCCTGTGGAATTGATTCACCGCAGGCGCACATCTGACGAGTTGGATACCAGGTCAATTGTCCTCGGTAATGCGCGAGAGTTTCACGTCCTTCTCCCAGGCTGTCTTTTAGCAGTTTCTCATAGAATGAAAAGACTGCGCCCCAGGTTTGATTTCCCCAGACGCCATCGACCGTGATCTCATTATTGAAAATTCTATTATAGCCTCTCTGAAATCCCATGGTGGCATTACGGGTACGTTGTCCCTCGATACCATCTACAGGGCCCGGGTCAGAACTTATTCCTTCATAACCGTGAAAATATTTCAATATTGATTGACGATCCTCGACCAAGTTTTTTGCACTCACTGCCTCCCGCCATTCCTCGACATCGCCGCTTGTCAGAGCATGAACCGCTTTTGCACGGTATGCTGACAGCTCGAAATTGAATCTGGCTGAAGCGGTGGTATCGGTATGACCTGCAATTAGAAGCTGATGTTCGCTATTCTGCTCTGCATAAAGATAAGCCAGACGTATGGCCTGCAAAGCCGGAATCTGCCCGCCGACTGCTGCAGGTGTCTCTAGCGGTGATGGTACCGCGCTGTCGGTCCTGAACTGTACATCGGCTATTTCGATCACCCGCACCTCATCGGGCTCTATCTCCTCTTCTCCCTCTTCATCTTCACCCGGAGATATACCCTCCAGTACAATCGTATTGGTCAGGTTCGGCGCTACTGCAAATTCCGATGGCTGTTCCTCATCTTCAGTTTCTTCTTCGTCTGGCTCGCCTTCCGCCTCTTCTTCCTCGGATTCCTCAACTTCGCTTTCTTCCGCGGCTTCTCCATCCTCAGCCTGCTCTTCATCGCTTTCTTCCTCCTCTTCGGCTGAGCAGTGTTCGTGGGCATCCTGAATTTTCTGCCAGGCCTCCTCGGCCTTCTCCTTGGCCTCCATACCTTTATCCTTGGCTTCCTGGACCAGACCCCAGACTTCGCTCAGTTTCTCTAATATGGTACCATCCTCGATGTAACCTCCGGCGGTTTTAATCGCCTCCTGGCCCTTATCAAATGCTTCCAGGGCGAGATCGAATGACTCCTCAGCTTCGTCGACGGCGTCACCAGCATCATTCCCGGCCGCCTGCCAGTCGGCGCACAGATCACGGGCATCCTCATAGGCCTGACGAAGATTGTCAATAATACCGCCGTCTAATTCCTCGAGTCTGGCTTTATTTTCCTCCCAGAGCTGCTTGACCTCAGGCGGCAGTGAATCCAATGCCTTGTCTTTGGCGTCCTGGACTTTTTTCCTGATTTCCTTTATTTTGTCCCAGGTAGCATCTATTTTCTCTTTGACTTCCTCAACCGGCGACTTCTCTTCTTCGGCAGCAGACTCTTCCGTATCCTCTTGCTGGAATTCTTCTTCGGAAGGTTCTTCTTCCTCCGTTATTTCCTCAGGTTCTTTCTCGGGCGGTTCTTCTTCCGCAGGAGTTTCTGGTTCCTTAACCAAATCCTCGGTTTCCTGGGCCTGCTCATCACCTTCTTCTTTTTCCCGGGGCGGAAAGGGCTTCTTCGGTTCTTCTTCTTCCGTATCTCCTTTAAGGATATCCTCAGCCTCATCCGGTTTCTGCTCCTGGGTCTCCTCCTGAGGAATGAGGTCCTTCTCTGCTTCGGGCTTCTGCTTGTCGCCGGGGATTTTGCCGGATGAGGGTCCTTTTTTATCGGAAGGAATCTTGCCCGGTCGTTTTGTTTTGCCGGGTTTAGGTGTGCCGCCGGTCTTATTAACCTTGGGAGACTTCTTTTTGCCTGATTTACCTTTTTTCCTTGGCATCGCTCGAATGGTCTTTATTTATAGTAATGGAGATTACCGTTTGACAAATTTTAATATCATGGATTGATATAATCAACAATATTTTGAAGAGACTCAAAAATAATAGATTTGACGGAGGCCCGCTTTTGGGCTATATTCCCGATTCTTATTAAAATTCGGATCGAACTATCGTCATGCATGTATAAAATCAATTAGTTAAAATGCTTCAAAGATAAGGATTGGATAATGAAAAAGCTTCATTTATGGCTGGCAATATTTCTGGGATTGCTGTTTGGCTTCAGTCTCCTGATTGCTCAGGAGGCTAAAAAATCAGGACGCCTGGATCTGAGAGAACGCGTGTTTGATTTTGGAATCGTTCCCCGTGAGGCCAAAGTGGTTCATGATTTTGTGTTAAAGAATGTCGGCAATGATACTTTGAGAATTCTGGATATAAAGGCCGGATGTGCCTGTACAACAGCCCCAGTCGACAAAAGAGTTCTGGGAGTTAGCGATTCTACTATAATGCCCGTAACGTTTTCCACCGGCCGAGCCTCAGGCAGTACTGAAAAGGGAGTGAAGATAACAACCGATATGGAACCACGCGGGCTTTTCCCGCTTTCTATCAAGGCCTATGTCGAATCCCCCACTATGAAAACTCCGGATCTCACCTCAGAGCCGAGAACAATCGAATATACGCCTCCCGATACTGAGGCTGAGGGGACTGCCGAGGTTGAGCTGGTCAACAATAGTGATAAAGAATTGAGCGTCAAGATTGTGGATTATACGGATGATCTGGGCCAGGCGAAGCTGAAGGATGACAAGATTAAACCCGGGAAGAAAAGCAAACTCGAGTTTGAATTTGTTCCTATGAGTAATATGAAGACTGTCAATGGTTCGGTGACCCTTGAGGTGTATGCCGGTGATGAGCTATTGATGCGCTATTCGATACCGATTGTCCGCCAGCGTCCGCTCGATTATTCATCAAAGTAAATGCAGCTTTTGGGAGGTAATAAGTGAGCAAATTCCCGCAGACAGATATGCTTGAAAGAGAAGATCTGCTGGAGCTTCTTTCATGCTTTGCCAAAAGGTGGCTGGCGCATGACGGGCTCTGGTTTCAGGCCGTTGAAAAGGAATTCGACATCGAGAAAGCAATGAAGCTCGATGCCGTGGCCTGGGGACGGTTCTCGCCGATTGAAGCTAAACGAATAAAGAAATTCCTGAATCATTCAGAAAATCCTGGTCTCGAGGGTCTGGCGGAGGCATTGAAATTCAGGCTTTATGCCTTCATAAACGAGCAGTCGATTAAACGGATGTCCGATGATACCCTTGAGCTTAAGATGATTAATTGCCGCGTGCAGTCGGCCCGTCAGCGCAAAAATATGCCGCTTTTTCCCTGTAAAGATGTGGGCATTGTGGAATATACGACTTTTGCTGAGACTATCGATTCACGAATTAAAACTGAATGTGTGAGATGCGTTCCTGATGAATACGATGGAGAGAAATTCTGCCACTGGAGGTTTACGCTGGCTGAATAGGTTTGGAATCTTTCTTAAAGATAATATTATCCAGAGCAAGTACCTTTTTGCCCTGACATGCAATGATCGCCCCGATCAGAATTGCTATATCCCTGAGATAAAAGGTGATTGGATCAACCTGCTCGGTGCCATTTTCGCTTCCTGAGCATCCGCAATCGAAGATTTCAATTCCCAGAATGGAGCTTGTGGCAAACGCGCCCATAAAGATAATCATCAGGGCTACCGCAATCGAGGATGCCGCTCTCGTGAAAAGACCTATCAACAGAGCCACTCCGATAGTAATCTCGATCCCGGGTAAGATAATCGAAAACAGGTTAAGCAGGTCATTGGGGACAAGATTATAACCGCCGACCGCCTTGACAAAATCTCTGGGCACCTGGAGCTTGGGGTAGGCATAAGCAATAAAAACGATCGCAATCGCTATCCTGGCGAGAAGTGTCAGCCATTTATTTGTGAGAAGGTCTTTCATTATTGCATTTGCTCCGCTTCCTCAGTTCCTGATTCAATCGGAAGGTTGTATTCAATCCATTGATCCCATCCACCAAAATAGACGTAGATATTTCTGTAGCCGACATCTGATTGAAGGTATCTGGCCAATCCCAGCGACAGATCGCATTCAGTGCCTGAGCAATATGTTATCACGGGAGTTTCGGGATCAGCAACAGCGCTGAGATTATCGAGCTGGCTGTAGAATACATCATCGCTGGCCTCGAAATCGACATTGACTGCCCCGGATATATGCCCGGATTCAAAGTCTTCCGGGGTCCTGGCATCAACAAAAACAGCCTCACCCCGATTGAAAATGTCATAAGCCATCTTGGTACTTATAAATGTCAGAAGTGAATCAGAGCTCTGCTGATCATAAGATTTGGGCATTTCGACTTTTTCGCCGGATTCATCTATAATAACATATTCCTGAACCCAGGGGATTTTATTGGGTGATACCAGGTTGTTAATTACTCCAACAAGTATCCCGATTACAAGCAATATTATGATCTGTACTGGCGGTTTCTTCAGCATAAGGCGGATAAGATAATCAAATTCACCGGTTTGTAAATATATTTATATATTTACAATTAAAAATCCGGGATAGTTCCCGGATTCAATATTTATCGTACCTTGCGCGAAAAATCTGATGTCAGAGCTCGGCCGCCTGCGGAGTCAATTCCGCCAGCCTTTCCTGGAGTTTCTTGATCCTGGGAGCATCCTGATCAGCATTGGCGTAAACACCGGTCAGGATATTCCGAAGAGTCTCGGCAGCTTTGTCTGTCTGTCCGTCCCATTCATAAAGTCTTGCCAGTGTTATCAAAGTGTATGACTGATTTGGATTTAAGTCCAGGTTCTCCTGCACCAGGTCGAAAGCTCTTTCCTTCTGGCCCAGCTTCAAATAGGCCTGAGCAAGTATATTTCTTGTGTCAATTTTCTGATCCGGACGCCAGAGCTGTTTGTTTTCGAGCAGATCCTCGAGCACCAGTACCTCCTCATAGTTTTCACGGCCGATATTGATATAAGCCTGAAGCAATTCAATCCAGCCGCCATAGTTTACTGATGACTCAAGATCTTTTTTCTCACCCGACTTCCCGGTAAACTCCCTGGCCCTGATTAGATATTTCTCTGCCTCATCATAGTCTTTATCCAGCAATGAAGCAAAGCCATGAGTTACATCCCCCCAAAAGCGAGCTGCCTGCAAAGACTCTCTTTTTTCTGCAAATTGATAGAGCGAATCAGCCATAATCCTGGCCATCTCAGGATCCCATCTCCTCCAGTACGACCGTCCGACATTCACCATCAGGTTCAAACTGTCCTGAGGCTCTCGGACCAGGTCTCCAATCCTTCTGAAGATTTGATCGGCTTTGGAGTACATGCCCTTGGCCATATAGGCTTCGGCCATATGATAGAGCACAAAGTCAAACTGAGGTTCAATCTGATAAGCGGTCTTGAATTCATCCAGGGCTTCATCATAACGTCCCACCGCCATCAAAATCTCGCCCCTGGAATCATGCGGGTTGGCCTGGTCGGGCAGAAGCTGCAGATATTTATCGAAATAGCGCAATGCCTTATTGAAGTTACCATTGCTGTATTCCAGATATCCAAGATGGTTATAGGCCGGAGTGAAACCGGGATCAATTTCGAGCAATTTCTCATACTCGTCGATTGCCTTCTCGATTTCGCCTCTTTCCCAGTGACTTATGGCTAAAAAGTTGCGGCCCTCGACGCGCTCCGGAAATCTCTGCACATATTTTTTGATCAAAGCGTGTATTTCTTCTGGATCACCTTCAAAAGAGGTTCTTACTATGTCAATATAAGCCTTTTCATAATCCTTGAGCCGGTCGTACTGGGCCATCGTCCGCTCTACAAGTTCATCGCGCTTTTCAGCATGGCCGTACATATTATGGCGCTGAGCCAGCGTGATCAGGGCCATGGCAAAATTGGAATCAAGCCGCAAAGCCTGGTGAAGCTTGTCGCTGGATTCCATGAAATAAAGTTTATAGGCAAGGTCCTCGGCTTCAAGGTAAAGCTGGTGCGCTTCATCTGAGGATGTGGTATATTCCTTATCGTCTCTCAGAGCGTATATGCCTGATACAATAACGAGAAGAGCAAAAACAACTAAAATAATTTTGTTCAGCATCACAATACTCCAGAATTAATCAACATCGCAGTTAACCCAAATTAGCCTGCATAAATATAATAGTCAAATAAATTCGCAAGTTCCAGGCATAAATCGCCCCTGTTAAGATATCGAACTATTGTTCGTGCGAGATTATAAAAAGTTTCATTTAAAAAGAAGATAATTTTACTAAGATATTGCCGCAAAACCCTTTATCTTATAGGTAAGTACGGGAATTCTAATATATCATATTTTCGTTGACATCATCCGAATTCCTACTATATTGTCAAACTAATTTTCTATATTGATTTAGTTAGGAGGAATGCATCTGAATGCGAAGAACTGAAACGGTAAGAATAGTGGCTATTGCGGTCATTCTGATAGCGTCGTTTTTCTTTCTAATCCCCAGCATTCGGCTTTTGACAATGAGTGAGGAAGATAAGGCAGCGATGCGCAGAAGCGACCCGGAAGGCTACGTTGATCTGGTCCGCCAGTCGATCAAGCTCGGGCTTGATCTTCAAGGAGGCTTACGACTTGTGCTCGAGCCGGATGTTGCGGATTTGACTACGCAAGGGGCCTCCAATGCCGCTGACCAGGCTTTGACAATTATTTCCAACCGTATCTACGGTATGGGAACGATTGAGCCTGAGATTCGTAAGCGCAAGAACAACCAAATTGTGGTCGAAATTCCAGGTATAGATTCAATTTCTGTAGCGGATGCCAAAAAGCAGATTTCCCAGATTGCAAAACTCGAATTCCGGTTTCTGGAAACACCTACTGTTACAGACCAGACTATCGAAAAGATAGATGCCGTTATGGCTGCTGAATTCGGAACTGATCCGGATACTGCCCAGGAACTTCCCGATACCGCCGTGGCGGAAACAGATACCGGTGTTGTCGAAGACACTGCAGCAGAACAAGAGACGGAAGAAATGGCGGATACCGGAGCTGTTGAAGAGGGTGAAGAAGATACCGTCATGGCTGAAGAGGAAGAAGCCAAGGTACCCATTGGCGATNNTAATGCCGGCTGAAAGATCGGCCTTCTATATCCGGGGAGCCAGCAAGGAAAAAATACGGATGATTCTGCGTTATCCCGAAGTACAGGAAGTGATACCGTCGGGCTCGGAATTTTTATTCTCGACCGGACCTGTAGATTATAATGGAGTTTTATATGATAAGCTCTACCTGGTCAAAAAACGCGTGGAATTTACAGGAGAGTCATTGGAAGGCATTACTCCCAATACGGATCAATTCAGACGTCCGGAAGTCCTGTTTAACGTCAAATCCAATTATCGTGCAAGATGGGGAAGCGTAACGGGAAACAATCTCCAGAAACCGCTGGCGATCATTCTTGACGGCCGGGTTGAGTCGGCTCCCACGATTGAAAACCAGATTACCACAAGCGGTAAGATTACCATGCGTTCGGGTGCGGCTTACAAGGATGCGGTGCAGCTTGCCAATGTTCTCAAATCCGGCGCTCTTCCGACCAGGCTGATCATCCGCGAGGATGTTATCGTGGGACCATCGCTGGGACGGGATTCAATCAGAAATGGTTTGACCGCCTCTCTTCTGGGACTGGCCCTGGTGACTGTCTTTATGATATTTTATTACCGCGCCTCCGGTTTTGTGGCTGTCATTGCCCTGTTATTCAACCTGTTTGTTTTGATGGGTGTGCTGGCCATGCTAAACAGGATGCCCAATGTTTCGGTGGCATTGACGGTGCCCGGGGTGGCGGGTATAGTACTCCTGGTGGGTATCTCAGTTGATGCCGCAGTGCTCATATTTGAAAGGATAAGAGAGGAACTGCGCACTGGCAAAACCGTACGCGCCTCTATTGACGCGGGATACGGACGCGCCGCTGTGGCTATAGTAGATTCCAATATTACCACCTTGATCGTTGCCATAATTCTGAATTCCCTCGGTTCCGGGCCGGTTAAAGGTTTCGCCGTGACTCTGATGATCGGTATTTTGATCTCGCTCTTCTCGGCTCTGGTTGTAACTCGTACGATATTTGAATTCAGAAAAACCTACAGGAAGCTGAGTATTTAGGAGGAGTATGCGCGATGTTCAGATTAATAGGTAAGACAAATATAGATTTTATCAGTAAAAGAAAATATTCTTTTACCGTTTCCGGCATACTCCTTCTGATCGGAATTGCCGCTTTTATTATGATTGTGTTGGGCCGGGCCAATTTCAGTATCGACTTCTCGGGTGGTGCTGAGATTACAGGTGTATTTGAGGAGCCGGTGACAACCGAGGAACTTCGGTCAGCTCTTGCGACCGAGGGTTTGGCCAAGGCCAGAATTCAAACTGTGCATGTGGGCGATACCCTGGCATTTTTAATCAAGCTCAAGTCCGGTATGATCGATGTTTCCCAGGAAGTCGAAGAGGCGCAAACTGAGACCGGGGACAGCCTGATGGTTGCTGAGCTTAATACCTCGGAGATCATTGCCGACAAAATTATGTCAATATTGATTGCGGAATTTCCCGATAATCCTTTCCACAGGATATCTTCCAGCATAACGGATCCGTCAATCGGGCGGGCTTTGAAAAGTTCCGCTGGCTGGATGGTACTCGCGACCATCCTGGGAATTTTGATTTACATCTGGATAAGGTTCGATTTTCGCTTTGGGGTGGCAGCAACCTTTACCACGTTCCATGATGTACTGTTGGTGCTGGGGATACTGTTTCTGATGGGACGGGAGGTTTCGATTCTCATGGTTACAGCGCTACTGACTCTGGCAGGATATTCCCTGACGGATACAGTAGTGGTTTTCGACAGGATCAGGGAGAATCTTAAAACGTTTCGTAGAAAGGGAGATTTTGTTTCCACTGTCAACCTCTCAATTAATGAGGTTTTAAGTCGCACTCTGGTAACTTCTTTAACCACGCTTTCGGTGGTAATAATCCTTTTTATCTTTGGAGGCGAAATACTTCGCGATTTCTCGTTGACTCTGATACTGGGTATTATGGTCGGTACATACTCATCCGTATTTATGGCTTCGCCCCTGATCGTTGTATGGGAGAACCGCTCGCCCAAACGTTTCAAATAGATTGAGTGTATTTTCAAAGCCCTCTGCAAAGAGGGCTTTTTTTTATAGGTTATTTTCAAGAACACCGTTATATTATTGTAAATCAATAAAAATTTAATTACAAGGAGGGTGTTATGTTTACCAAAGGCACCATAGGCCTCAAAGTGGTAATTAATGCTCCTGATATTGTCGTCTTCAAGCATCTAACGGATCGCGGCCTTTTGTGTCAGTGGTTTTGCGATGAAGTCGAGATCGAGCCCAGGATCGGTGGCAGATTTATATTCGGAGGCCCGCATTCCTTTATGTCCACTTTCATCGAAAAAGAAGGCAATGCTTTAATAGAAGAATACAATCCGCCTGCTCTTTTCAAATTTTCTTTCAGTCTCAACGGCAGTCCCACGATTATGGAATTCCGTTTAAGTCCCGAGGAAGACAAGACTGCCTTGCTGCTGACTCATCGCGATATCCCCCGTGACTCACTGATGATGGATGCTCTGATTGTCTCTCTCTCAAATCTCGTTCATGTGGTTGAGACCGGGCAGGTTGATTACCGCTTGAATTACCTGACCGATATTACGGATGAGAAGATCGAGCGTGAAATTAGCATTAAACGCGCCCCTGAAGACGTTTTCAGGGCCCTGATTGATAAAAATTCTCTCTCCCTCTGGTTTGCGGATACAATCAAGGAAGTAGATCCCCAAATCGGAGGAATCTATGATGTGGGCTGGCGCAGCGAGGACGGCAGGCAGATAGGCCCCGTGAAAATCACCCATCTGGAAAATAATCGACGGCTTGGCTACAGCTGGTTTTACGATCCCGATGGTGGCAGTCAGGCAATGTGGGAGTTGACACCCGAAGAAAAAGGCACTCGAGTGAAATTAACTCATGAGGGTTTCAAGCCCGGTCGTTATAACAAAGACTATTATCAGGGCTGGCATGCATATATGTTGACGCTGAAAGAGTTTGTCGAAAATGGTCGCCGGCCGTTTGAGGTAGTTGAGGGAAGCTGGGAATACTAGAAATATCAGTACGGTGTGATGTATCAAAGCCCTTCATGCGGAGGGCTTTTTCGTTTTAATAAACAGGGAATAATCCCTGTGTAAATTTATGAATGGA
>JABAHS010004661.1_pt1 | contig 15712 bp, 15 predicted proteins | sample 7062111 | NCBI WGS metagenome assembly JABAHS01 (sample SAMN14534600, study PRJNA622989) | marine sediment metagenome | biome: marine biome [ENVO:00000428]; feature: marine pelagic biome [ENVO:01000023]; material: deep marine sediment [ENVO:00002113]; isolation source: pool of 4 deep marine... | reverse complement strand
CAACGGACTGCTCGAGGCCGTCGATCATGCGTTCCATCAGCGGAAAGATCTGGCGGTTGATGACATCGACCTGGTCCATGGACAGGGAGATGTCCTCGAGCACCGCTTTCTGACCTTCGGTCTGCGCCACCATGAGGCGGTTGTAGACCTTGAGGCCGTCGATTTCTTTATTTATCGCCCGGTACTGGTCTTCCAGCGAACGAGTACCCTCAACGATATTGTTGATTCGTTCCTGTGACTGCTGAGCCAGGTTTAACCGCCGCAGCTCAGCCTGCAAGACCTGATCGACGGATTGGGCGAAAACGCTGCCGGACAGGGTGACGACTGCAGTTGCAAGCACTGCAATGCTCACGCTCCGGCTGCTATTTATGCACCGTTTCATGGACGCTCCTTAAAGGTCGTTTTTGTCTAATATTTTCGGAGAGGGATGCAATGTATCCGCTGAATACCTGCAATGATGAAGGCAGGTATCGCATGACACGATCCTGCCGGCGCTCGCGGCCCTCTCCACCTTTGCCGCGGCGTTGAAATCTCGGACCCTTATAATCTCTGCTCGATGTTGGCCACCCGGTACGCTGTGAACCGGTTTCCCCGCCTGTCATTTTCTTTGTGACTTCAGGTCCTGAAGCTACGGGCGCCAAGAATAACATAAGCGTCGTGGATCGCCAGCCCATCCAGAATATTAAGTCGAAGCGCCGTCTACTGCTGCCTTTGCGCCAAGCAGCCGAGTACGATTCCGCATCTTGCGCGGTCTTCATTCAATCACGGAAAGCGACCAATCCGTAACGGAATCGAGTCAGGGCTTTAGTAACACAAGTAACTGAATTTTCGAAAGTTGACATCCGCAAGGGGTTGCAACATGATCGCTTGCATGATTACTTTGCGCGCACGCCGGATCGCCTGGGACGGACTGCTCGGTTCGCAGCTTACGCTCGTGCTTCTTACAAGGAGCCACAGCGGGTAGCGCGTATCCTGACAACGGAAATCGTAAGCCCCGCATCCGCCACGGATTGTGGGGTTTTTTTTGACTGGCAAGATCTCTGAGGAAACGAAACGATGAAGATGTATTCAGAAGCGGACGTCGACGCCACGTGCCTGGCCGACCGCCAGGTAACGATACTGGGCTATGGCAGCCAGGGGCGTGCTCACGCGCTGAATCTGAAAGACAGCGGGTTCAACGTCGTCATGGGGCTGCGGCGTGACGGTGCCAGCTGGGCGCAGGCCGAGTCGGACGGCCTCACGGTCATGGAACCTGCCGATGCGGTTCGCGACGCCGCCATCGTCGCATTTCTCACCCCCGACATGGTACAGAAGAGCCTTTACGCTGCCGTTGTGGACAACATCCCGGAAGGCTCGGCGCTCCTGTTCGCGCACGGATTCGCCGTGCACTTCGGCCAGGTCGAGCCACGTTCAGACCTCGATGTCGTACTGATCGCCCCCAAGGGTCCCGGCGGCCTGGTCCGGCGGCAGTACGAGGAAGGTCACGGCGTGCCCTGCCTCGTCGCGGTCCACAAGGACGCCACGGGTAATGCCCTCAGGCTGGCCCTGGCTTATGCGTCAGGTATCGGCGGCGCCCGAGCCGGTGTCATCGAGACGACGTTCGCGGAAGAAACGGAGACCGACCTGTTCGGCGAACAAGCCGTGCTATGCGGCGGCGCGACAGAACTCATTGTCGCGGGCTTCGAGACGCTCGTCGAAGCCGGTTATCAGCCGGAGGTGGCGTACTACGAAGTCATGCACGAGCTGAAGCTCATCGTCGATCTGCTGCACGAAGGCGGTCTGCGCAAGATGCACAAGTTCATCAGCGACACGGCGGCCTACGGCGACATGGTCAGTGGGCCGCGCGTGGTGGATTCAAACTCGCGCAAGCAGATGAAAGCCGTTCTGCAGGATATCCAGGACGGGACTTTCGCGCGCAACTGGATCGCCGAGAACGAAGCCGGTATGCCGGAGTTCAAACGCATGATGAAGGCCGACCTCGAACACCCCATAGAGACAGTCGGCGCGCAGCTGCGCAGCCGCATGGATTGGCTCGAAGAGTAATCAAGTCCCGGATACTGGCAGAGGAGATACTTATGTCTGCTGAGCGAGTTCGAATTTTCGACACGACACTGCGAGACGGGGAACAGGCGCCCGGCTGCAGCATGACCCTGCGTGAGAAGCTACGGGTTGCGAAAGCGCTGTCCGAATTGAACGTCGACATCATCGAGGCAGGCTTCCCTGCGGCGTCGCCCGGTGATTTCGAGTCCGTGAAGGCTATCGCGGATGAGAATTTCGGCCCGGTTATCTGCGGGCTCGCCCGCTGTCACCCGAACGATATCGAGAAGGTGCACGCAGCCGTCAGAGGCTCGGAGCGGCATCGCATCCACGTCTTCGTGGCCACGAGCGCCATCCACCGCGAGCACAAGCTCAAGATGGCCAAGGAGGAGATCATCAGGAGTGCCGTGGGTGCGATCACGATGGCCCGCGAACTCTGCGACGACGTCGAGTTCTCGCCGGAAGATGCGTCGCGCACCGAGCTTTCCTACCTGGCGGAGGTCGTGTCCGCCGCAATCGAGGCCGGGGCGACGACCGTGAACATCCCCGACACGGTCGGCTACACCGTGCCCGCCGAATTCGACCGGCTGTTCCGCTATCTCAAGCAGCACGTGCCCGGGATCGACGACATCACGCTGTCCGTTCACTGCCACAACGACCTCGGCATGGCGGTCGCCAACAGCCTTGCCGCAGTGTCCGCCGGGGCGCGGCAGATCGAATGCACGATAAACGGGATCGGCGAGCGTGCAGGCAATTGCAGCCTGGAAGAAGTCGTCATGGCCCTCAAAACCCGAGGGGAGTTCTTCGACCTCGACACGGCAATCGACACTGCCCGCCTCTACCCGACCTCGAGGCTGGTATCGAGCATCACGGGCATGCACGTGCCGCGCAACAAGGCGATTGTCGGCGAGAACGCGTTTGCGCACGAGGCCGGCATTCACCAGCACGGCATGCTGCAGCACGCGTCGACCTACGAAATCATGCGCCCGGAGGACGTCGGCATCAGCCGTTCGAACCTTGTTCTTGGTAAGCACAGCGGCCGCCACGCATTCCGCGATCGGGTCCGGGAACTCGGCTTCGACCTGGACGAATTCGAAACCAACCGCGCGTTCCAGGAATTCAAAAAGCTGGCCGACCGCAAGAAAGACGTCTACGACAGCGACATCGAGGCGATCGTCATGAATGCCGACAGCATGTCGCCGGGACCCTGGGTGCTGTCGTCGCTGCAGGTCAACACCCGCACCGGCGAGGACGCCGCGGCGGCCGTCACGCTGCGCGGCGAGGACGGCGGCGAAGCTCGCGGTGAGGCGCAGGGCGACGGCCCGATTGCCGCTGCCTTTCACGCGCTCGAAAAGGCCACCGGTGTCGAACTCGTGCTGCGCAATTTTGAGGTGCACAGCACCTCGGTTGGAGAGGACGCTCAGGGCGAGGTAACGGTCACGGTCGAACATGACGGCGCGAGCTATCGTGGCCACGGTACCAGCGTGGATATCGTGGAAGCCGGCGCGAGGGCCTACCTCGAGGTTATCAACCGGGTGTTGCGCCGGCGGTCCAGCGAGACGGCATCGCGACTGGGCCCGGGTGCCTCCCGGGCGACGATCTGACGGCGTTGCGAATGCCCGTGCCCGGCGCCAGAACACTCTTCGACAAGGTCTGGGCTGATCACGTTGTCGTGCCGGAAACGACGGACGCACCGGCGGTGCTGTATGTCGACCTGCACCTTATTCACGAGGTCACCACGCCACAGGCTTTTGCCCTGCTCCGGGAACGCGGCCTCGTCGTGCGACGGCCGGACCTGACCCTAGCCACCATGGATCACTCGACGCCGACAACACCGGTGTCGAGCTTCCGGGATCTTGCTGTCGTCGGCGAGGGAGCCGCCAACCAGATCCGGCAGATGGAGACCAACTGCCGCGATTTCGGTATCGAGCTGTACGGCTTCGACAGCGAACAACGCGGCATCGTTCACGTCATCGGGCCGGAACTCGGTGCGACCCAGCCGGGCAAGACCATCGTCTGCGGCGACAGTCACACCAGCACGCACGGCGCGTTCGGCGCCCTCGCGTTCGGCATCGGCACGACGGAGGTCGGGCACGTGCTGGCAACGCAGTGCCTGCTGCAGCGCAAGCCGAGGTCGCTGGCTGTCGAAGTCGATGGGCGGCTGCCACCGGGCGTCACCGCGAAGGACGTGATCCTCGCGATCATCGGCGAGATCGGGGTCGACGGCGGCACCGGTCACGTCATCGAATACCGCGGCGATGCGATCCGGGCGCTCGACATGGAGGGACGCATGACGATCTGCAACATGTCGATTGAAGCCGGCGCCCGGGCGGGCCTCATCGGACCGGACGAAACGACCTTCGAGTACCTGGCTGGCCGGCCGCGTGTGCCCAGGGACGAGGCCTGGGGTGAAGCGCTGCGGCGTTGGCGCGGCCTGTGCAGCGACGAAGATGCACAGTTCGACCGTACCGTCACGATCGACGCGACGGCGCTGCAGCCCATGGTTACGTTCGGCACCAATCCCGGCATGGTCGTCGGGGTCAACGATCCCGTGCCCGCGGCGAACGATGCGAGCTTCCGCAAGGCGCTCGACTACATGAAAATCATGCCGGGCAAGCCGATGTCGGAGAACCCCGTCGATGTCGTATTCGTCGGCAGCTGCACCAACGGGCGGCTGTCCGACCTCGAGGAGGCGGCGGGGATTCTCGAGGGACGTAAGGTGGCGGACGGCGTACGCATGCTCGTGGTGCCCGGATCACAGCAGGTGAAACGGCGTGCGGAGGAACTTGGCCTGCACCGTATTTTCACCGCGGCGGGCGCGGAATGGCGCGAATCCGGTTGCTCGATGTGCCTCGGTATGAATGGCGACACGGTCGCCGCGGGGCAACTCAGCGTGAGTACCAGCAACCGCAATTTCGAGGGCCGCCAGGGCATCGGCGCGCGCACCGTGCTCGCGAGCCCGGCGACGGCGGCAGCTTCCGCGGTGATGGGCCGTGTCGCCGATCCGCGCAATCTCACCTGACGAGCCGACCATGGATGCACTCAACTTCCTGCGATCACGAACCGTCGTCCTGCCGATACGCGACATCGATACCGACCAGATCATTCCGGCACGATTTCTGACCACGACGACCCGGGAAGGCCTAGGCGCTGCGCTGTTCCACGACCTTCGCTTTGAGCAGGGCGGCGGCGAGCGTCGTGATTTTCCACTCAACGATCCCGCGAGCCGGGACTGCGAAATCCTCGTCACCGGCAACAACTTCGGCTGTGGGTCGTCGCGGGAGCACGCGCCCTGGGCCCTGCTGGACTACGGTATTCGGGCCGTCATCTCGACCGAGTTTGCGGATATATTCCGAAATAATTCTTTAAAAAACGGATTGTTACCCATTACTGTCGACGTCGATACGCTTGCGTGGCTGATCGCCAATCCCGGCGCAGAGCTGCACATCGACGTGGCGGCGTCGCAGTTAACACTTCCCGACGGCCGCGTCGTCGAGTACCCGATCGATGCGTTTGCGCGCTATTGCCTGACGCAGGGCATCGACCAGCTCGGGTATCTGCGGCAACAGGCAGATGCGATCGCGAGATTCGAGGAGAGACGTCCATGGAAGCCATGATCACGGTGCTCGCGGGAGACGGGATCGGCCCCGAGGTAGCCGCAGCCGGGCGCGCGGTGCTGGAGCGGGTCGCGCAGCGTCACGGTCATCACTTCGAATTCAGCGACCAGCTGATCGGCGGCGCGGCAATCGATGCCGTCGGCGTGCCCCTGCCCGCCGAAACGGTCGCGAGCTGCGAGGACAGCGCCGCCGTTCTGCTTGGCGCGGTCGGTGGCCCGAAATGGTCCGATCCCAATGCGCCGGTGCGGCCGGAACAGGGCTTGCTCCGGTTGCGGTCGGTACTCGGCGTATTTGCAAACCTGCGGCCGGTGAAGATCTATCCGGAACTCGCCGGTGCATCGCCGCTCAGGGCCGAGATTCTTGAGGGTGTGGATATCGTCGTGGTGCGGGAACTCACCGGCGGCATCTACTTTGGTGACAAGACGCGCGATGAGGATTCGGCGAGCGACCTGTGTCGTTATCACGTCCACGAAGTCGAGCGCATCGTGCGCGTCGCAGCCGCACTCGCTCGCGACCGCCGCGGAAAGCTCTGCTCGATCGACAAAGCCAATGTCCTGGAGACCTCCAGGTTGTGGCGCGATGTGACGGATCGCGTCATGGCAGCCGAATTCCCGGGTATCGAGCTGGAAACCCTGCTGGTCGATGCCGCGGCCATGCACCTGCTCAGCCGCCCGTCGGATTTCGACGTGATGGTCACGGAGAACATGTTCGGCGACATCCTGACCGACGAAGCGTCGATGCTGGCGGGGTCACTCGGGATGCTGCCGTCAGCCTCGCTCGGCGCGAGCGCTCGCGGCCTGTACGAGCCGATTCATGGATCGGCCCCCGATATCGCCGGTCGGGGTATCGCCAACCCCTGCGGTACCATCGCGAGCGTCGCGATGCTGCTGCGCCACAGCCTGGGCCTCGAGGAAGAAGCGCACGCCGTCGAGCAGGCGATCGCGAACGTTATACGTGCCGGCGGCCGTACCGCCGATATCGTGACCACAGGCGACGCACAGCTATCGACGGCCGAGATGACCGCAGCCATCGTCGCGAAGCTCGACTAGCCGTAACGGCATCGCAGCGGGAACCGGATCGGGCTCAATCGGAGCCGGGACGGAACAATCTCCTGACCTGATCTTCGGGAAGTTCAGCGACGCGGAACCCTGATGCGCCGATGACCGTTTCGGCGGCCGTCATCGAGTTGACGATCGCCTCTTCGGTCGCCTGCACGGTAGCCGTGAACACGGTGGTCAGCGCGTTATTGGGATACACGGACACCTCCGACACCTCCGTTTCGTCGATTCCTCCGCGGTTCGCCGTCGAGAACGCGACAAAGATATCCCCGGATCCTGCGGTACTGATTGCGCCAAGCCGCCCCAGGGCGAGGGAGGGTCGCTTTGCTACGCGCGCGAGCTGATGCGGCAGCAATGGCGCGTCGGTGGCAACGATCACGATGATCGAGCCGTCGCGGGTTGCCCCGGGTCTGCTTATATTGCCCGGTGCGTCGCAGTAGGGATAAGAGGGATCATGGCGTGGAATGGCGCTGTCCGTGAAGCAATGCTCCCCGACAGGCAGCAGGTGCCCGACCTGCCGGCCGCCGAGCCTCAGGTCGTCTCCGTCCCAGTTGTAATTGCACTGCACGAGCACACCGAGCGTGTACTGCCGACCGCCCGATTCGAAGCGCCGGGAAGCGGTCCCGATACCGCCCTTGAAGCCATTGCAGACCATGCCGGTACCGCCACCAACGGCGCCTTCCTCGACGGGACCTGGGCCAGCCTTGGCCATGGCCTCGAGCGCATGAGCGCGGGTGACGTGGAAGCCGTTGATGTCGTTGAGGGCACCGTCGTAGGTCTCCGCGACCACGGGAGCATGCCAGTCGGCCGGCCAGCCTTTGCGAACCATCCATGCGACGGCCGCATCACGGACCACGCCGACGCTGTGAGTATTGGTTATGGCTATAGGACCTTCTATCAGGCCACGTTCCTCGAGCCAGGTGGTACCTGTCATTTCGCCGGACGCATTCAGAGTGAACCAGCCGGCAAAGACGCCCGTGGTCGAATCTCCGCCGCGAGGATGGACAACCGTGACCCCGGTGCGGACCGGTCCTGCGCCGACGACGAGTGGTCCTTCGCCCTGCGCCAGCGTGACGTGGCCGACCTCGACGCCGGCCACGTCGGTGATTGCATTCAGGGTGCCCGGCTGTCCCGCAAAGGGAATGCCGAGATCACGTGCCCTGCTGCCGTCGGCGCGTGCGGCATGCGCAGCGGCAAGGCAGACCAGAAGAACCGGCAACAACGTGTTGCCGCGCAATATCGTGCGCATGATTCAGGGTATCCTTAAAAAGCCGCAATTTAGCCGAAAACAGCGACCGGTTCAGGCGTTCGTGCGGCTCGCGCCGCCGCCAGGGCCCGCAGCACGTCATCCACGAGGTCTTCGCTCGCCTCGAGCCCGACCGACAGCCGGATGAGGCTCTGACTGATGCCGGCCTCCTGAAGGGCTGCGGCACTCACCGGCGCATGGGTCATCGACGGTGGATGACATACCAGGCTCTCTACACCACCGAGCGACTCGGCGAGCGAGAAATAACGAAGGTTGTCGACAAAAGCGCGCACCGCCTCTTCGCCGCCATCGAGTTCGAAACTAATCATGCCCCCGAAGCCACTCTGCTGCCTCCTGGCAATGTCGTGTCCGGGGTGCGATTCGAGCCCCGGGTAATACACTCGACAGACCCCGTCCTGTTCGCCGAGCACGCGGGCGAGCTGGCCCGCCGTCTCTTCGTGCTGGCGCATGCGCACCTGCAGCGTGCGGAGACCGCGCAGGGTGAGGAAACTGTCGAACGGCGCACCGGTGGCGCCGATGCAATTTGCCCACCACGTGAGTTCCTCGGCAAGCTCCGCTGTCGCGGCGACGAGGGCCCCTCCGACGACATCGCTGTGCCCGTTGATGTACTTGGTCGTCGAATGCACCACGATATCCGCGCCGAGCGCGATGGGTTGCTGCAGCGCCGGCGACAGGAACGTGTTATCCACGGCGTAGATCGCGCCGCACGCCCGTGCAAGCTTCGCAACCTTCTCGATATCTACGATCCTCAACAGTGGGTTGGAGGGCGTTTCCGTGAGGATCAGCCGTGGCCTGCGTGAACAGGCTTCAGCCAGCGCACGCTCGTCGGTCTGGTCGACGAACAGGACGTCGAAGTGGCCCTTGCGCCCGAGCGCCTCGTAGAGACGGTAGGTGCCGCCGTAGCAGTCGTGCGGCACGACCAGCAGGTCGCCCGGCTCCAGCAGTTGCACCATCACGTTCAGCGCCGCCATTCCCGAAGCTGTTACCACGGCGCCGGCGCCGCCTTCGAGCGTGGTCAGTGCCTCGCCGAGCGCATCGCGGGTCGGGTTGCCGGAGCGCGTGTAGTCGTATTGCCGCTTCTGTCCGAAACCGGCGAATGCGTAGTTCGAGGACAGGTGCAGCGGCGGTACGACGGCGCCATGCTGCGCGTCCGACTCAATGGCCGTGCGCACCGCACGCGTTGCCCTGGAAGCTTCTGAGGTCATGTTCGGTCTCCGCTGAATGTTCCAATGCCAAAACGTCTCATCGGAACCCTGCGGAACCGCAAGGGAGGGTGTCGTGCCCTTCAGCTTTGTCCCTTGGACAGCGTGTTGCACCGACCCTCATCTCTCGGAGGTATCACCTCCGCAGGAGTTGGCACCTTTTCAGGATGGTTAGTCCCGAAGGTTGCCCCGGCTTCAAAGGGCCTTTCCCTCAGCCGGTCTCGATGAGTACCGCGGAGTTTAGGCTCGGTGGTGTCAGGCCGTCAAGCGATACGACGCGACTTTGGTCGAAAATAATTCGTTTCAACAGTAACTTGCGCACTGCGATCGCGCCTGGCGCAGGCAGGGCTTGCCATTCTCGGGTTGATGTATTAACGTATTAACGTGTTAATACGTTAATACAATCATGAAACCCAACCGGCAGCAAAGCGATACCCAGCAGGCAAGTAACGAGGCGGCGTTGTTCCGAGCCATTGTCAGCCTGCGGGACACCACCGAGTGCGGCAATTTCCTGCGCGACCTGTGCACGCCCGCGGAACTACAGGCGCTCGTGGACCGCTGGCAGGTCGTCGAGCTCTTGCAGGAGGGACTGCCCTACCGCCGTATTCACGACCTCACAGGCGTCAGTGTCACGACCATCGGCCGCGTCGCCCGCTTCCTGACGGACGGTTTCGGTGGTTACCAGGCCGCACTCGATCGAGCCGGCGTCGCCACGGACAACAACTCGCACTGAGGAAGGACCCCATGGACAACAGCAAGCAGCGCATCAAGATTGCGGTGCAAAAAACCGGCCGCCTGACCGATCACTCGCTCGACCTGCTCGAGCGCTGCGGCCTCAAGTTCACGCAGAGCAAGGACCAGCTGTTCTGCTACGGCGAGAACATGCCGATCGACCTGCTGCTGGTCCGCGACGACGACATACCGGGCCTCGTCGCGGACGATATCTGCGACCTCGGCATCGTCGGCCTGAACGTGGTCGAGGAGAAGCGTCTCGGCCGCGTGTTCGAAGGCCGCGCTGCCCTGTTCGACCGCGTGTACGACCTTGATTTCGGCCACTGTCGCCTGTCGATTGCCGCGCCGGACGAAACCCCCTATACGGGTCTTGAGTCGCTAGAAAACTGTGTTATAGCAACAAGTTATGTTTCACTATTGAGAGATTTTCTAGATCGTAACGGGATCACTGCGAGGATCGAGTATTTCTCGGGCGCCGTCGAGATCGCGCCCAAGCTCGGCAAGGCCGATTTCATCTGCGACCTGGTTTCCACGGGCAGCACGCTGGTCGCGAACGGTCTCAGCGAACGGGAAGTGCTGCTCGAGAGCGAGGCCGTCATCATCCAGACGCGCCCCTCCCCGACGACAAGCAGCAACTCGTCGACCGGATCCTGCAGCGCCTCGACGGCGTGCTGCAGGTCCACGAGAGCAAATACATCATGCTGCACGCGCCGCGCAAGGCCCTGGACGAGATACGCAGGCTGCTGCCGGGCAGCGAGGCGCCGACCGTCATTCCGCTGGAGGGCACCAATGACAAGGTCGCCGTGCATGCCGTCTGCCGGGAAAACGTGTTCTGGGAGACGCTCGAGAACCTGAAGGCCGCGGGCGCAAGTTCCCTCCTGGTATTGCCCGTCGAGAAGATGCTGGTCTGAGCGATGCCGTTGCAACGCGCCAGGTGGAATTCCCTTGACGCTGCCGGCCGGCAGTCGCTGCTGCGGCGACCTGCCGTGGCAGGCGACGCCGCAATTCGGGAGGCGGTGCTCCGGATCGTCGGCGACGTCCGGGAGCGGGGCGACGTTGCGCTCCGCGAACTGACCGCGCAGCTCGACCGAGCACGGCTCGGGGATCTGCGGGTGTCGCGCGAGGAAATGGATGCGGCAGTCGGTATGCTGCCTTCCCCGGCGGTGGAAGCCATCGACCTCGCCATCGGCAACGTGCGCAGTTTCCACGAGGCACAGCGGGCGCCCGATGTACGGGTTGAGACCATGCCGGGCGTGCGTTGTGAGCGCGTGAGCCGCCCGATCGACGCAGTCGGACTTTACGTGCCCGCCGGAACGGCGCCGCTGCCCTCTGCCGCCATCATGCTCGCGGTGCCGGCGGTTATCGCGGGCTGCGCTACGCGCATCGTGTGCACCCCCCCCCGACCGGACGGCCGCGCGGATCCCGCCGTGGTGGTCGCATCGGCACGTGCGGGGGTCACCGACATATTCAAGATAGGCGGCGCGCAGGCGGTTGCCGCCATGGCTTACGGCACGGAGAGCGTGCCCAAGGTCAGCAAGATATTCGGCCCCGGAAACGCCTGGGTGACCTGTGCCAAGTCGGTGGTGTCTTCGGACCCGGACGGCGCGGCGATCGATATGCCGGCCGGGCCGTCCGAAGTGCTGGTTATCGCCGACGATTCGGCGTCGCCCGAGTTCGTTGCCTCGGACCTGCTGTCGCAGGCGGAGCATGGCGTCGACTCGCAGGTCGTGCTGGTGACGACGAGTGACTGCATGGCCGATGCCGTCGAGGCAGCAGTCCAGGAACAGCTGGAGTCGCTCTCCCGGGCCGCGATCGCTCGCGGCTCGCTGCAGCATGCGCGATTGGTCATTGTTGATGATCTTCGATCCGCCGTCGAGGTGAGCAACGGCTATGCGCCTGAACACCTGATTCTGCAATGCCGTGATGCGCGGGCACTGGTGCCTGCTATCATCAATGCGGGCTCGGTGTTCGTGGGGGAATGGACTCCGGAGTCGGTCGGGGATTACTGCAGCGGCACCAACCACGTTCTGCCAACCTACGGCTATGCGCGCAGCTACAGCGGCCTGGGTCTCGACCAGTTCATGCGCAGTATGACGGTTCAGGAATTGACGCGTGAAGGGCTGCAAGGACTGTCGGAGGCCGTCGTTACGTTGGCGGCTCTCGAAGGGCTCGACGCCCATGCAACAGCGGTCACGCGGCGCTTGCGAGGCTCGTCGTGACGATCGCGGCACTGGCGCGGCGGGAGTTGCGGGCGCTGCAGCCCTACCAAGCAGCGCAGCAGGTGGACGACACGATTCGCCTGAACGCCAATGAGGCGCCCTGGAGCAGTAGCGCGGACCGCTTTCGCCGGCCCCTGAACCGGTACCCCGAGATTCGCCCTGCGGGGCTTGCGCGGTCGCTCGGCGATTATTTCTGCTGCGACCCGGCGCGCCTGCTGGTGACGCGAGGCACCAGCGAAGCCATCGACCTGCTGATCCGTGCATTTTGCCGGGAAGGCAAGGACAACATCGTAACGACGATGCCGACTTTCTCCATGTACGCTCACTACGCGACCATCCAGGGCGCGGCCCACCGTGCCGTCGGGGCGCTGCCCTCTCACGATTTCGCAATCGACACCGATGCGATCCTGGGCGCCTGCGACGACCGCACGCGCCTGGTGTTCGTCTGCTCGCCGAACAACCCGACGGGGACCCTCGTGCCCCGCCCGGCCCTGATCGACCTCCTCGAACGACGCGGCGACAAGTCCGCAATCGTCGTTGACGAGGCGTATATCGAGTTCTCCGGGGAGCCGTCGGCCGTCGAGCTGCTCGACCGGTATCCGAACCTGGTCGTGCTGCGCACGCTGTCGAAAGCGCTGGCGTTCGCCGGCGCACGCTGTGGCGCTGTGATGGGGCCGGCCGATGTGATCAGGATCCTCAATGCGATCCAGGCGCCTTACGCGATGTCTACCCCGGTCGTCGAATGTGTCGAGGATGCCCTGCAGTCGTCGGCTATCGACGAAGCGCGAGCCCGCATTGCCGAGATCGTCGCCGAGCGCGAACGGCTGATGACGGCGATCTCTGCGTTCGGTTGCGTCGGGAAGGTCTGGCCGAGTGCAGCGAACTTCTTCCTGGTCAGGGTTACAGACAGCGAGGCCGTACTGCGCGAAGCGCGCGATTGCGGCATCCTGCTGCGGGATTTCGGCAAGAGCTTGCCGAATTGCATTCGCATCACGGTGGGCGAGCAGTCCGAGAACGATCGTCTGCTCGCGTTGTTTGCCGGGATCGACGGGATTGCGCCATGACGATGAAAGTGTTGTTTATCGATCGGGACGGGACGCTCATCGAGGAGCCCCACGACAACCAGGTGGACTCGATCGACAAAGTCAGGTTGGTGCGCGGTGTGATTCCCGCCCTGCTCGAGCTTGCGAACAACGGCTACCGCTTCGTCATGGTCAGCAACCAGGACGGGCTGGGCACCGAGTCCTTCCCGCTCGAGCACTTCGAGGCCTGCCACCAGCACGTGATCGCACTGTTCGAGTCACAGGGCATCACCTTCGACGAGACCTTTATTTGCCCGCACTTCGACGGCGACGGCTGCGACTGCCGCAAGCCACGCACGGGTTTGCTAACCCGGTTCCTCGCACGCAACCATCTGGACAGCATGAAATCCGCGGTCATCGGCGATCGAAAGACGGACCTCGAATTTGCGGAGCGGCTCGGATTGCGTGGCTTCCTTGTCGACCCGGATGCGTGCTACGAGACGAGCTGGGCCGGGATCGTCTCCGCGCTTTGTGCGGGCGACCGCAGTGCCGAGGTGGAGAGGAGGACCCGCGAAACGACCATCCGGGCACGCGTCGATCTCGATACCGTGGGGCGGATCGAAGTGCAGACAGGCATCGGCTTTTTCGATCATATGCTCGAACAGATCGCGAAGCATGGCGCTTTCAGCCTCTCGCTTCGCTGTGATGGCGACCTGCACGTCGATGAACATCATACGGTTGAGGACGTTGCGATCGTACTCGGCAGTGCGCTACGAGAAGCCCTTGGCGACAAGCGTGGCATCGGTCGCTACGGTTTTATCCTGCCGATGGATGAGAGCGCCGCAAGGGTCGCGCTCGATCTGTCCGGGCGCGCCAGCTTCGTCTTCGACGCATCCTTCCCGCGCGATTCGGTAGGCGAGATGTCGACCGAGATGGTGAGCCACTTCTTCCGCTCGCTTGCCGAGTCGCTCGGCGCGGCTCTGCACGTCTCGGTCACGGGCGAAAATACCCACCACATGGTCGAAGCCTGCTTCAAAGGTGTTGGCCGCAGCCTGCGACAGGCGATACGGCAGGACGGCGCGGAGCTTCCGACGACAAAAGGGACCTTGAGCTGACATGGCCGGACCCGTTGCCATCATCGACAGCGGCGGTGCCAATATCGCCTCGTTGCTGTTCGCGCTGGAGCGGCTCGGATTCGCCGCCCGTCTGACGACCGATGCCGACCTAATCAGGCGCGCCGACAGGGTCATCCTGCCTGGCGTTGGCGCTGCAGCGGACGCCATGCAACGCCTCCGGGACAGCGGCCTCGTGGACGTGATCCGCGCCCTGCAACAGCCGGTACTCGGTATCTGCCTCGGCATGCAATTGCTAGCCGAGGCCTCCGAGGAGGAAGACGTCGACTGCCTCGGCATCATTCCCGGCGTAGCACGGCGACTGCCTGTGGCAGAGGGCTTTCCGGTGCCTAATATGGGCTGGTGCCCAGTCACGCAATTCGCGGTCACGCCGCTGTTTGACGGCATCGCCGATGGCAGCTACTTCTACTTCGTTCACAGCTACGCCCTGCCCTTAACGGAATATACATTGGCGACGGCGCACCATGCGGATGCATTCTCCGCAGTCATCGGGCGCAACAATTTCATCGCCGCGCAGTTCCACCCGGAACGTTCCTCGACTGATGGTGCCCAATTACTGCGGAACTTCCTGGAGACACCCCAGTGAAAATCATCCCGGCTATCGATCTGTACGGCGGCAAATGCGTGCGCCTGTACAAGGGTAAGTTCAACAAGGTCACTCACTACAGCGATCAGCCGCTGGATGTCGCCCGGTCGTATGCCGATATGAATGTGGACGACCTGCACATTGTCGACCTCGATGGCGCACGCACCGGCTCGCAGCAGAACGCCTTTGTCGTTCGTCATGTGTGTGCGAACACGGCATTGTCGGTGCAGCTCGGCGGCGGCATTCGTCAGGAGAAACAGGTCAGGCAGTGGCTCGACGCCGGCGTTGCACGGTGCGTTATAGGAAGCGTTGCCGTGACCGAGCCGGCACGTGTCGAAGCCTGGTTCGAGGAGTTCGGAGCGGATCGCATCGTGCTGGCACTGGACGTTACGATCGACGCAGCGGGTCCGGTGCTCGCGACGCACGGTTGGACAAAGTCCAGCAGCCTGAGCCTCTGGGACCTGATGGATCGTTATGCTTCGATCGGGGCAAGACACCTCCTGTGCACCGATATCGGGCGTGATGGCGCTATGTCAGGGCCAAACTTCGATTTGTACGCCGAAATATTGCGCCACTACCCGCACGTCTCTCTGCAGGCATCCGGCGGCGTTCGCGATATCGCCGACATTGAGAGGCTCCGGGACCTCGGGGTACCGGCGGCCATCACCGGCAAGGCTCTACTGGACGGCAAGATCAGTTCTGCGGAGGTAAACGCATTCCTGCAAAACGCATAATTCCGTGCCTGGACGTGCGCGACGGTGTCGTCGTCAAGGGCGTACAGTTCCGTAATCACCGCATCGTCGGCGAGATCGTGGAACTCGCACAGCGTTACCGTGACG
>JABAHS010114958.1_pt1 | contig 15713 bp, 11 predicted proteins | sample 7062111 | NCBI WGS metagenome assembly JABAHS01 (sample SAMN14534600, study PRJNA622989) | marine sediment metagenome | biome: marine biome [ENVO:00000428]; feature: marine pelagic biome [ENVO:01000023]; material: deep marine sediment [ENVO:00002113]; isolation source: pool of 4 deep marine... | reverse complement strand
CTCCGTGCTTTTTTTCCACTCAAAAGAAAACACAAGCATCTGGGATAATTTTGTCGTCATTGCCATGGGCAAGCTTGGCGGAAAAGAATTGAACCTGAGCTCCGATATAGATCTGATATATATATTTGATGCTTCTGATGGGGGTGGGGACGACATATTTAAGTTTGCCGAGAACATCACAAGAACCCTTAGCAACAGGAGTGAAGAGGGATTTTTGTACAGGGTCGATCTCGGGCTTCGCCCGGGAGGGGGTAAAAGCCCCATAGCCGTGTCTTTGGAAGGTTCATTGGAACATTACAATTACTGGGGTGATACGTGGGAGAGGGCAGCGCTTATAAAGGCAAGACCAATTGCGGGAAATACTGAACTTGGAAACAGGTTTCTTAGCGAAGTAGAGAATTTTATTTACAAAAGACATCTGGATTTTGCATCGATTGAAGATATAAAAGAGATGAAATTTAAGCTGGATAGTCTTCACAAGAAGGGTGACGTAAAACTTGGTAAGGGTGGAATAAGGGAGATTGAATTTTTTGTAAATGCGTTTCAGCTTATACACGGGGGCAATTTTAAGCAGCTAAGATCGAACAGCTTACTCAGTACCCTTAATACCCTAACCGAACTAAAACTTATAACAGAAGACATAAAAGACACCCTTGTCTCATCTTATATATTCCTGCGGAAAACCGAGCACTTCATTCAGCTTGTTGAAGAAAAACAGACTCATGCGCTTCCTGCAAAATCAGAGGATTTGGAACTGCTTGCAAAAAGGGTGGGCCTTAAAAATGAAAAGCAGTTTGCTGAGAAATATTCCCGGGTTACAAACGAAGTATCTGAAATATATAACAAGCTCTTTTTAGAGTCATCACAAAAAATAGAGCAGAGCGGAAAGGAGTTTTGGGAGCTTGCCGATTTTTTAACAGAAGGGCACATAACCGAGGAGCAGGCCACCGGCAAATTAAATGAGCTTGGGTTTAAAGATCCAAAGACCGCCCTTATTATTATAGAGATACTGTTAAATCCCAAAAAGAGCGGTCTTACTCAAAGAGGTAGGTCACTCTCTAAAAAGATTATCCCGGTGCTGCTTAAATATGTTATTTCATCAGTAAACCCCGACGCGTCGCTTAGGAATGTAGAAAGGTTTATCTCCAGTATTGGCTCCAGAAGCTCTATATACAGCGTGCTTCTGGAAAACCCTGATATTTGCGCCCTTCTTTCAAAACTCTTTTCAACAAGCGCATATCTGTCCGTGTTTTTAATAAAACATCCTGAGTATCTTGATATCCTCACTCTCCGGAGCGTGTGGAAGGAATATAAAACCTGTGACGACATGATCTCTGAGCTTAGTAAAACCATAAAGAGCGAGCCTGATTTTGAGCATAAGCTTGATTCCCTTAGAAGGTTTAAACATGTTGAAACCCTTAAACTGAGCATGAGATATTTAAACGGTGAGCTTGAGCCGGGATATATAGGGAATTACATATCCATGATTGCCGATGCGGTTTTAAATGTGGGGCTTGAGGTTGCGTTAAAAGAAATGAAGCCCGCAAGGAGCAGGAAAAAAGAGATCGTGGTTATAGGCATGGGTAAGCTTGGCGGGAGGGAGATGGGATATAATTCCGATCTGGATATTATTTTTGTGTATAACGGTGATGACCATGAGTATTATTCCAAGCTTGGACAAAAGCTAATATCGGTACTATCGGTTCCAACAGGGGAGGGCTTTGCATTTAAAATAGATATGGGTCTCAGGCCCTCTGGAAATGCGGGCGCCCTTGTATCTTCGCTGGATTCATTTATAAACCACCATAAAAAGGGGGCAATGCTCTGGGAGAAGCAGGCTCTTTTAAAAGCAAGAGTCGTTGCCGGGGATAAGAAGCTTGCAAAAAAAGTGATGAGCGCTATAGAGAGTTTTGTATATAAAGAGCCTCTGGATGAGCAGTCAATAAAAGAGATATCCCGCCTTAGAAAGAGAATGGAGCTTGAGCTTGCAAAAGAAACCAAGACTAAATTTAATATCAAAACAGGCCTTGGCGGGCTTGTTGATATTGATTTTATAGTCCAGTCGCTGCAGCTAAAGCATGGCTCAAAGCTCAAGAAAATAAGGCATACAAACACCATACAGTCGCTGCAGGCTCTTTTTAATGAAGGCGTAATTCAAGAGAGTGAGTTCGAGGTTTTGGATTCAGGCTACAAATTTTTAAGACGGGCCGAAAATGCCGTACGGCTCATTCAGGACAAAGCCACAAGTGATATTCATGAAGATGATTTTAATAAGGCAGGAGAGATTATATTTGGTAAAAGCGGTAAGTCACTGCTAAAGGAATATAAATCTGTTACCAAAAATGTAAGGAAAATTTACAATAGTTATTTTTCTTAATATATTTTCAGCATATATTTTTTTAAACTTATGTATTCCTTTATATATATTTGATACGAATATCTAACTACGGGCGGTATCATAATTAGGGAGAGGGTATCTTTTGAGCAAATTTAAAAAATGCATTCTTATAATGGCAGACGGCGCAAGGCCTGATGTATTCGGAGAGCTGCTGAATAAAGGTGATCTTCCCAATATTTCAAGATACGTTGTAGAAAAGGGAACATACGTAAATGGAGTAACGGTATTCCCGTCTACAACAGGGCCGGCATATACTCCTTACCTGCTCGGCAAATATCCAGGCAGGTGTAATTTCCCGGGAATCCGGTGGTTTGATAAAAAAGAATTTTCCAGAACCCTTTTCTCTTTTAAAAGATTTAGAAGCTACATTGGTTATGAAACCTACTTAATGAACCATGATATTTCCAAAGATCACAAAACTATTTTTGAGATTATCCCAGACAGCCTGAGCATTCTAAACGAAATATCCAGGGGAATTACAGCCGGTAGAGATAAAACCAAATACTCTAAGATTTATTATAAGCTAAAGAGCCATTTTACTGAGAAGACAAATGAGGTGGACGAAGTATCAAGAAGAATAATCCTGGATCACAGCACTAATCTGCCCGATTTTTCTTTTGTGGTTTTTCTTGGAATTGATAACTATTCTCACCTTACTCACCCGTTCCACAACCATGTAATGGACTCATACAGGATTATAGATAAGACTGTGGGAGAAATTGCAGCCGCTCTTTTGCAGAGTAGTACTCTCGAACAAACTCTTATTCTTATAGTGAGTGACCATGGGCTTACGCAAACACACAGCCATTTTGACCTGCTTGAATTTATGAACGACAGTGGTTTTAAAACTTTGTATTATCCCTATGTATTTAATAATCTTTTAAATGCAACGGCAGCCAACATGGTATCGGGTAATTCCATGTCTAATCTTTACTTTAAAGGCAAATCATCATGGAACGGGTTTAATGACGGAGATTTAAATGGTTTTGTAAGCAAATTAAAACAAAGACCGGAGATCGATATTCTTCTTTTAGGACAGCCAGAGAACAGAGTAAAGATTATTAGTAAACGCGGAAGCGCGCAGACCTGGATGGATTCTAATAATGATATTAATTACGAAGTAATAGACAGTGATCCATTTGGCTATGAAGCTCTGCCGGGGGTTATGAGCAGTGAAGATGCGCTGCAAAAAAGTTTCGAGACGGATTATCCCGATGCGCTTGTGCAAGTAAACCAGTTGTTTGAGTCACCAAGGGCGGGGGATATAGTCGTATCTGCAAATCTTGGTTATGACCTGAGGGCAAAGCACGAAAAACCCGAGCATAGCTCGTCGCATGGCTCACTCCACAGGGATCATATGATGGTTCCCATTGCTATTAATACCGATATAAAGAGTGAATATATTAGAACCGTAGACCTGTTTCCCACTGTGCTTGAGCTTTTAGGATATGAAATCCCCGAATCTTTAGATGGAAAAAGCCTGGTTAAATAAATATTTATAAGAATTGTACCGGCGCGTGGTGTTTGAGAAGCGTGCTGTGTTTAACATAGACAGGCAGTTTAGAAAAATTAGCCCAGAAGCTTTTTTATCTCTGTTTCTACTTTGTCTTCTTTCTGTTTCTTGGACAGGGATATTTCTTTTATTAGCAGACCAAGCGCAGAGTCCATTATCCGGCGCTCACCAAATGACAGCTCTTTACCGTTTTGCAGCAGTTTAATCTCTCTTAGCACCGACGCTACTTCATATATATCACCGCTTTTGAGTTTATCCGCATACTCTCTGTAGCGCTTGTTCCAGCTCTGGTTACCGTTATTTGTGCTAAGATTGATTTTATCTTTATTTCCTAAAATATTATAAATGCGCGAAACCTTATTCTTGGGCACTATTGGTCTAAGCCCGACTGTATTAGCGTTATCTGTTGGTACCATTACTGTTACTTCATTGTCCAGTACCTTTAGGATGTAGAATTTTTTTTCTGTACCTCTGAATTCCTTGCTCTCAATACCTACTACTTCAACAACCCCATGAGCAGGGTACACGCCGTTCTCTCCAATTTTAAGCATTATTTATTACCTTGTAGATTTAAAACCCCTTGACTAGAGCTAATAAGATAGCATAAATTAGTGCGCTGGTCAAACGGATTGTTAATATGTTGTTTGCAAATTATCAATAATATTGGAGACTTAAGTGTTTTTAGAAGACAGACCAATTTATCATTAATGAAAACATAAATGCTAAAAGCGGATAAATCAGACTGCGATGTTCTCATAATAGGATGCGGAATTACAGGGCTTGCAATAGCAAATGAGCTTGTAAGAGCAAACTTTGAAAACATCATCATAATTGATAAGGAAAACCACGCAGGCGCTCACGCAAGCGGCAGAAACAGCGGGGTGCTGCATTCGGGCGTGTACTACTCGCCGGGTTCTCTCAAAGCCAGATTCTGTGTTGAGGGGAACAAGCTTATGAGGGAGTACTGTGAGGAAAATGGGCTTACCATTAAAAATACTGGAAAAGTCATAGTAGCCACGGATGAAAAGAGACTGGAAAATCTATATGAACTGAAAAGAAGGGCGAAGCATGCCGGGGCTACTGCAAATATTATAGATGAAAAAGAATTAAGAGAGATAGAGCCAAATGCTTATACGCTGCAAAAAGCCCTATACTGTCCGGACACATCGGTCGTAAAGCCGGGCGAAATTCTCTCTCACCTGATAGATAAACTAACTGCGACCGGAAAGGTTAAAATAAAATTCGGGACTTCGTTTATAGGCCTTAGCGCTGAAAACAAGGTAAAAACGTCAGACGGAGAGATAGAATATAAAAAAATCATAAACGCAGCAGGAGCGTATGCGGAAAAGATCGCTCAATGCTTCGGGCTTGGCAGGGAATATAACCTCATTCCTTTTAAAGGGACTTATAAAAAACTTAAAAAAGAATCATCTGAGCTTGTGAAAGGCAATATATACCCGGTACCCGATTTAAATAACCCTTTTTTGGGAGTGCATTTTACTAAAAGCGTAGATGGGACGGTCTTTGCCGGGCCTACGGCTATTCCGGCGCTTAGCAGAGAAAACTATAATCTATTTGAAAACCTGGACGGAGAAACTCTGGAAATTTTATTTAGAGACGGACTTCTTACGCTATTAAGTGGTTCATTCAGAAGCGCTGCCGTAAATGAGATAAAGAAATACTTCGACCATTATTTCTATCATGAAGCAAAGACCCTTGTGCCAAATCTTAAGCCAGGCGATCTTGTAAGCAGCGGTAAAGTCGGGATAAGGCCCCAGCTTGTACACTGGCCTGAAAAAAAGCTTGTGATGGATTTTATAGTACTTAAGGAGGGTGATTCAGTTCATGTATTAAATGCAATTTCCCCAGGGTTTACTACGTCTATGGCTTTTTCAAGGCATGTGGTGGACATGCTGGAAGGTAAAAATGATTAGATAGCAAGTTTTAGTCTGCTGTCTACAAAACCGTTTAGCAAGACTCTTCTTATATTTGGGCTTCTTAGAATTTTTACTACCGTGCCGCTATGCCAGTCAAAGTTTCCGCTCCTTGATATGTAATCAAGTAGGCCGTCTTTGCTCACGGCACTAAACAGTTCATCAATGGATTCATCGCTTAGTCTTGAAAAGAAGTTGTGGAAATACTGGCCGTGTTTTATTTCATTTCCTATTACATTTTTCCATCCGGTTTCATATTCACTGAGGCTATTCTCTGTAAAGTCGGCAGTCTTAAAACATTTATCTACAATTTCTGAAGCTATCTCTGCGCTCAAAATACCGTAAAATATTCCACCGCCGGTCGTTGTTTTTACAAGCCCCGCAGCTTCACCTAATGCGATAACCCTGTCTGAGTAGCTTTTGGATATTGAGCCAAAAGAAATGCCTCTCTGTTTATAATTTATACAGCCGGTGCTTATGTGATGGTCGTAGTTTAGTTCAGTAAGAAGATTATTGATGCTCTCTCTTGGGCTGCTCTTTGTCATTACTCCCACTCTTGTCTTGCCGTCATCAAGCGGAATTGACCATCCGAAGAAACCATCGGAATACTGACTGCCCCAGAAGAGTTTTAGTTTGTCGCTTAGAACTTCACCTACTTCAACCTGTATTGCCTTCAGTATTTTGCTGGGTCTGCCAAAACCTACTTTGGGATGCAGGTTAAATCTAACCCCGGTAGCAAGTACAATAAGTTTTGATCTGAAATCCTTAACTTCATTATCTAAAATTACAGAAGCAAGGGCTCCGTCTTCATTAATCTTGATTGATTTAACATTTGCAGCGGTAAGTATCTTAGCTCCTTTTTGCTGAGCCTTTTCAAAGAGATTGTAGTCAAACTTGTGCCGGTCGACTACCGATACCGATCGCTCAGAGTGCGAGTACTGTATAGAACTTCCATAAGGTGACACGAGCTCCGCATCCTTAAGTTTTGCTACTATGGAGCTTGTAGGAAGGTCATATCTATCAAAAACTTCGTTACTTATAACACCTGAACAGACTACATCTTCTCCTATTAAATTGTTTCTATCGAACAGAGCTACATTGTATCCCTTGTCCGACAGGAAAGATGCTGCCGATAGTCCGCTTGGCCCTCCTCCTACTATTATTACATCAAATTCTGTATCCAATTGTCGTTAGATGTCGAAAACTGATATGATTTAAAAATGAAAAAATATATTAATGACTATAAAAGTCAATACTGGATTACTAAAAATAAAGACTTATCCTCAAGCTAATTGCAAATTAAAATTAGTATATCTATAAGAATATATTTTTATAATTTATTTATTGGAATCGTGATTTATCGATATATAATAAGTTCTCATTTTAAATCCTAAAGGAAATAAAGTTAATGCCCGAACTAAAAATTATTAGAAATTATACAGAGAGAGAAAATTCACACACCCTGCAGTCATACCTATCATCCGGCGGTTATAAAGCATTGGCGCAGGCACTGAAAATGCAGCCTGAAGAAGTGATAGATATAATAAAAAAGTCAGGCCTGCGTGGTAGAGGCGGAGCGGGATTTCCTACAGGAATTAAATGGGGATTTATACCAAAGGATACCAATAAGCCGGTTTACCTGTGCTGTAACGCCGACGAGAGTGAACCCGGAAGTTTTAAGGACAGAGAGATAATGGAGCAGGACCCTCACCAGATGCTTGAGGGCATAGCTATAGCCTGCTATGCAATAGGCTCTCATAAGGCCTACATCTATATCCGCGGCGAGATGCCTTATGCAGCAAAAATAATCACTGAAGCCATAGAAGAGGCTAATAAAAAAGCTTATTTGGGTGAAAATATTAATAACTCTGGCTATGACATTGATATTGTACTATTCCGGGGTGCAGGCGCTTATATATGCGGAGAGGAAACAGCGCTTTTAGAATCAATTGAGGGCAAAAACGGAGAGCCCAGGCCAAAACCTCCTTTCCCTGCGCAGATAGGGCTATTCGGCTGTCCTACGATCATAAACAACGTAGAAACTCTTGCATTTGTGCCTCATATAATAAATAACGGCCCAGAATGGTTTTTGGAAATAGGCAAACCAAAGAATACAGGTACTAAAATTTATGGACTAAGCGGCCATGTGAACAAGCCAGGGCTTTATGAGCTTCCGCTTGGTATACCAATCGGCCAGTTAATAGATGAATACGGCGGCGGGATTCCGGGAGGAAGGAAGGTAAAGGCCATGTCTCCCGGCGGGTCTTCATCTGCAATCCTCGATGCTTCCGAAATTGACATGCCAATGGATTTTGACTCTCTTGCTGCTGCTGGTTCCATGCTTGGAACGGCGGGCGTTACTGTAATGGATGATCATACGTGTATGGTAAGGGTTGCCCAGAACCTTGCACATTTTTACAGGGATGAATCCTGCGGGCAGTGTGTGCAGTGCAGAGAGGGCACGTGGTGGTTAGAGATGATGCTGTCCAAAATTGAAGCCGGAAAGGGTTCTATGGAGTATATAGACACGCTTCTAGATGCATGTCATCAGATGAGGGGAACTACTATCTGCGCCCTTGCCGACGGGTGCGCCATGCCCGTAGAATCAATCATAAAAAAATTCCGCGACGAATTTGAAGAACACATAACATCCGGTAAATGCCCGTTTGACAACAAGTATATGGGCGATTGGGGATAGGTTTTTCTAACTCGCTACACTCACCCTCTCAAGCAGTTCATAAGTCCTGTTCACCATAGACCTCGGGTCTTCTATAAATCCGGCGGCTATAAGGGCATTGTCATATAATTGCTCGACTACCAGTTTAGCAAGGTCTTTGTCTGAATCTTTTAGTGTGCTCAAATTTTTGATAAGTCCGTGATTTGGGTTAATTTCAAGATTGATCTCATTGTCTCCCTGTCCGATTTCTTTATTTATCGATTTCATGATCTTGCGCATACTGGGAGTCATGACTTTGTCTGCGTTTAAGGCTATGACCGGGCTGTCTACAAGCCGCCTGCTTATGTTTACCTCTTTTACCTTATCTCCTAGTTCATTATTAATCCATTTGCAAAGATCATCTGCGGCTTTGCTTTCAAGCTCGTCTTTATCGCTTTCTTTTTTTACATCATCCAGCTTAACCTCTGTGCTGTCAGCTGATACCAGGTCTTTTTCTTCAAACTTGCCGATATTGTTCATCACAAACTCATCCACAGGTTCCAGCAGATAAAGCACCTCCAGCTTGTTAGCCTTAAACGCCTCCATCTGCGGGCTGTTTTCAATCACTTCCCTGCTGGGACCATAGAGATAATAAATCTCCTTTTGATCCTGACCCATTCTCGAAACATAATCTGTAAGAGAAGTGAGCTTTCCAGCTTCGGTATGAGAGGATTCATATCTTATCAGTTTTGCAAGCTGCTCTCTGTTGGTAAAATCCGTGGCGATACCTTCTTTCAGATAAACCCCGAACATCTTGTAAAACTCTTCATACTTTTCTGTTTCTTTTTTGGACTTTTCTTCCAGGAATTTTAATAACCTATTTGTGACAGCTTTATTAAGCTTTTCTATTAAAGAAGTATCCTGCATGGATTCACGGGAGATATTAAGCGGAAGGTCGTCACTGTCTACTACTCCCTTTAAAAACCTGAGCCACTCAGGTATAAGACCGTCGGGCTTGGAGTCAATGAGCACCTTCTTGCAGTAAAGGCTCACTCCTGGATCTACTCTTCCAAGACCAAACCTCTCGGTGTTTTCCTGCGGGACGAATAAAAGCGCATTTATTGCAAGGGGGGCGTCGGCTGAAAAATGAAGCGTATATCTCGGCTCATCAAACGCATTTCCCTGAAATTTGTAAAACTCCGTATACTCCTCGTCCTTTATCTCATTCTTATTTCTCATCCAGATTGCCTGGACAGTGTTTACCTGCTCGCCGTTTAGCTTTATGGGGAACTGAACAAAGCTTGAGTATCTTGTAAGAATGCCTTTTATTTTCTCAGGCTCCGCAAACTCTTTATCCTCGTCTTTCAGGTGAACGACTATCTTGCAGCCCCTTCTCTGGCCGGGTTCTTCGGATACTTCATAAGTGCCTGAGCCGTCGCTTACCCACCGGAGGTGTTTGCCGTCGTTTTTCCAGTGGTGAGTGAAGACTTCTACTTTCTTTGCAACCATAAATGCGCTGTAAAAACCCACCCCGAACTGGCCGATGAGGTTGGAGTTTATCTCTTCTCCTTTCTTTGCTGCTTCCAGAAATGCCTTTGAGCCAGAATGCGCAATCGTTCCCAGGTTTTCTACAAGCTCATCTTCGGTCATACCAACGCCAAAATCTTTAATGGTTATTTTATTGGCTTTATCATCGGTAGTTATTTCAATTTCCAGATCGAGGTTTTCATCGAATATATCTTTTTCAGTGAGTTTTATGTGTCTTAATTTTTCGAGCGCATCCGAGGCGTTTGATACAAGCTCTCTTACGAATACTTCTTTGTCTGTGTATAAAGAATGAACAACAATGTCTAAAAGCTGCTTTACCTCAGCCTGAAATTCATGTTTTTTCATACCACTTTCTGCCATAATAATCTCCTGATGGGGTTAGTTTCATCTAAATTCCCAGAAAATATATGTATTGATTAATAAATTTCAAGGCTATTTTTTTGATAAAATAGTGAAATATCAGAAAATTATTGGTTCGAATTAAAAACGTGAGCGGAAGGGGAAGATTTTAGAAATGCATGCCAGTTTTTTTCTAACAGATTTAACCCGCCGGAGTAGCTCTTATTTACAATAAAGATCAAAGGGGTTTCATCGTCGATGCTAAAATTGTTCATTATTTTCTTGATAGTTTCTGTGCCGTCCTTGCTGGACATTAAAAAATGAACGAGTGACCAGGCAATGGATCTGCTAGTTCTGTCTTCTACAAGGTTTCTGTTTTTCCACACGCTGTTTGAGAGGCCAAAAAATTCCAGAAGTGTAATAAGCTGCTTTTCTTTAAGCAGTGCTGCGATTTCACTGTGTCTTTCATGTTGAGGCTTAAACAAAACATGACTTTCTGATATTTCGATAGTTTCAAAATACTCGGCTATTCCTTCATTCACCCATGAAGGAATTCTATATCCGCCTTGCTGAATCATAGCATGACATGCCTCGTGTATCGAAATTCCCACCACTTTGTTGCGGTATTTGCTTCCATTGATAATTGCCTCACCCATTCTACTGGAAAAAATACCCGATTCTGAATAAACCTTGCCAATGAGCCTGTCCTGATAGGCCAGAAAATCACCGTGTCTGCCGAAAATCTTTATATTTACTTTAGTATTTGGAACAATTTCGTATACATTTTTAAAATAATCGTATAAGAATTTTACTCCCCTGTGAATTGCCGCTATTTCCTTGGGGTGCAGTTATATTCTTACCTGTACGATATTAATATCCAGCTCGCCTGAACTGAGGCTTTGAGATGTTGGGTCGGTCTCAGGGGTAAGTTCGTCCTGTTGTTCAGTTATCTCATCATTTATCGTATAGCTCTCTTTTAGTTTATAACTTTGTTCTTCTGTATTTTCCGGACACGGGGCATTGCTGTATAGAGTTTTCCCATCACTATCCACGCATTTGTATACCTGTGCCTGCGCAGAGGTGCCTGATAGAAAATAAAAAAAAATAACAGAAAAAGGAGTTTGGAGAGGTTGTCTTTTGTAAGCACAAAAAACCTACTTTTTATATTTGGATAGATATTCCTTAAAGCCCAGTTTTTCAATACGCTTGTATTTTGTCTCAACGCCCTTGGCAAGGGATTTTTTAAAGCCTGTAATCTTTTCCTGGAGTTTTTTGTCTCCAAGCGCGACTATCTCGGCTGCCAGGATGCCTGCGTTCCTTCCTCCGTCAAGCGCAACAGTGGCAACGGGTACTCCTGCCGGCATTTGGATAATGGATAGAACAGAGTCCCAGCCTTCAATTGAGTTTGATGACTTAACGGGCACTCCAATCACAGGAAGGGGGCTAAGTGATGCGACCATCCCCGGCAGGTGAGCCGCTCCCCCGGCTCCGGCGATTATTACTTTTATTCCTCTGTTGTGGGCAGTTTTTGCAAACCTGAACATCCTGTCAGGCGTACGGTGGGCTGAAACTATTGTGAGTTCGGACTGCACTCCGATCTCTTCTAGAAAAAGGGCTGCTTCCTGCATTACGGTCAAGTCGGAATCAGAACCCATTATTATGCTTACAAGAGGTTTTTTCATGAGACTGCCCTTAGTGTATGTTTTACAAATTCTGCTTTTTTAAGCGCTTTTTCCATGTCTTTATCTATTATCGTAACATGTCCCATCTTCCTATACGGTTTTGTCTGTTTCTTTCCGTAGATATGTATCTTTACTCCGTCAAGCTCCAGGCATTTCTCCAAATCCTTATAAACTACATCCCCGGTATGTCCGTCTTCACCCAGTATATTTACCATGACGGAGTCTGATAAAAGATCCGTGCTTCCAAGGGGCAGATCAAGGATAGCCCTTATGTGCTGTTCGTACTGTGAAGTAAGGGCTGTTTCAATCGTATGATGGCCGCTATTGTGAGGCCTCGGAGCAACTTCATTAACAAGTATATTATTGTCTTTATCCAAAAACATCTCAACCGCCAGCACGCCTACCAGTTTAAATGCCTTGATGGTTTTTTCTGCTAAATGAATTGCGTCTTTTTTTAAGCCTGCCTCCAGCCTCGCAGGAGAAATCAGGTATTCAACAAGATTCGCATTTTGGTGAAACTGCATCTCAAACGGCTGGTATGCTTTAATGTCTCCGTATTTATTTCTACAGACTATTACAGAAAGCTCTTTTCGTATATCTATCAAATCTTCTACAATGGATTCTCCGTTAAGAAGTCCGTCATAATCCTCAGGCGTTTTTACTACATGCACTCCCCTTCCGTCATAACCAAACCGGGAGGCTTTCTGCACAAACGGGGGTTTTAGTTTCTCATATTCGAGGTCATTTAGGATTGATTGTTTATTAAAATAAATTTTATAGTTTGAGGATTGTAAATCATGATGCTTGAAAAAGTTTTTCTGCCGGCCCTTGTCCTGAATTGTTTTTAGAGCTTCGGGGTCTGGACAAATGGTCTTTCCTTCTTCTTTTAGCTTTGCCAGCGCATCGGTATTTACGTGCTCTATTTCAATTGTGATCAGGTCTACAAGCTGTCCAAAATTATAGACGCTGTCATAATCTCCAAAATCCCCTTTAATAAATTTGGTGGCTAGGTTTGCTGCCGGGCAGTCCTCTGTAGGGTCCAGCACATAAATGTCTATATCCCAGGCGCTTGCAGCCTGAATAAGCATCTTCCCAAGCTGTCCCCCGCCAAGAATTCCAATCTTGAAATCCGAACTAATATAACTTTCCATATACCATAAATTTATAAACTAAAAATTCAGTTTAAACAAACCCTGTTTCTTCCGTCCTTCTTTGCTTTATAGAGCGCATTGTCTGCGGCTTTGATTACATCGTGTACTTCGCTTAACTTTTCCGATCTTTGGGCAAGCCCGATACTCACCGTTATTTTTTCGGTTTTATCCTTTCTAAAGAATACGGGAATCATTGGTTTTTTCTTGGGCCGTTTTTTGCCTCTTACGCTGAACTGCTGTTTCTCTATGTCTTTTCTCAGGTCTTCCAAATGTTCATATGAATGTTCGGTGTCTCTATTGGCAAACAGTATAGCAAACTCTTCGCCTCCGTATCTGAAAGGTTTTCCGCCTCCGCCTACTTTTGATAGTCTGCCGGCAACCATTTTTAGCACCTGATCACCCACGTCGTGGCCGTACTTGTCATTGAATTTTTTAAAGAAGTCTATGTCCACAAGCCCTATAGAGTAATTGCTCCCAAGCCCCGTTATAGCTTCATCAAACGACCTTCTCGAGGGAAGCTCCGTGAGNNGCTGAGGCAAAAAATCTGATTCCAGGTATTAAGCTGCTCGCTGAACATAAACATAGTAGCAAAGAAGGACCAGAAAAAACCGCTGTCAGAAAAATCTTTTTTATAAATAAAATCAAAAAGAAAATAGATTAATACGCTTATATATAAGGCAACCGAAAACTTTGAAAGCAAAAGGTCACTGAAGAAAGGCTTATTGATTGTGCTTACGTCAAACACGTTTTCCGCAAACACTTTTTCATAGTTGCTAATATAGATGTAGAGAAGAATCTGTACTAGCAGAAGAATTGAATACTTCCAGAACGACAGGTGCAAGATTCCTCTTTCGTGCATGTTGTAAATTATAAAGTAGTTAAGAGGCAGGCATAGTGAGAGCAAAAACAGGTTTAAATTTACTGTTACAAAATTTTTATAAAGTACAAATCCTGCAAGGGAGAACAGTATCATGGAGTATATGAGCCTGCTTCTTTTAAAAGAAAGCCCGATCAGAAAGGATGATGCCAGTACTATGATAGAATATACTTCTATATAGTTTGCAGGCACGCGTGCAAGCGCACTAAACTTGAATAATCCCAAAAGGGATAAAAATATTATTCCTCCCGGTACAAAAAAAGAAGTCATTTATCAGGGCAATAAAAAACAAGAGATACTTATTTGGCGATTATAGGATTATTTTCCCTGTTATAACAGTCTTTGCAAATCTTATCGTTATTTAGGATAAACGATTTTAGGCTTGTGGTTTCTAAACAGCTGTTACATGTAAACTTAGAGCACTTGATACAAACTTTTCCATTACAGACTTCGAATTCTCTCCCAGGTATGACATTTAATCGGTAAAATTGCTGCTGTGGTGCTAAGCATCTTTTATGAATCGGATCAGGGATTACCAAACCTCGAGCTCTATTACTGTATCCCTGAATTCTTCGGGGATCTTTTTGGGATCGTTGGTGTAGTGTTCTGTTCCCTGCTCATCTGTCCATTTATACACATATTCGGGCTCGGCGTTATCATCTTCATAATCAGTTTCGTTATAATCCCTTGGGGGTTGCTCTTCCAGGGTTGAGTAGCGCTCGGTGGAATATTCCCGGGACGGTTGCTGCTCTAACTGTTCAAAGCGTGAGCTTTGCTGCCTGGATTCAAAGTCATCCCTGTACCTGTAATTATCTTCGTATCTGTTATCGGAATATCTCCTGTCGTAGTAGTCTCTATCGTGCCGGTAATAAGTGGTGGGATATGAGTAGTATGGCTTGTAATGGTATCCATAGTATGTGTAGGGTTTATAATAGGGCTTGTTATAGCCGTAATATGCAAATCTGAAATTCTTACCGCCATAATAAATCCCGTAGCTGCTGCCGCCGTGAGTGTGCTGGTTTCTGTGCTTATAATTGTGTTTTGGCTTATAGTGATAATTGTATTTGTGCTGTTTGTAGTGATGCTTTTTGGCATAGTGCCCATTATTATGGCCTGACTTATGGGAGCCTTCGGATTTATAGCTGTGGTTTTTATAATTTTTGCCGGATTTATAATGGTGCCCCGAGTGACTGGAAGATTTATAATAATGCCCGGAATGTTTTCTGCTGGATTTGGTTGAATAAACAGACTTGTGTTTGCTGGACTTAGCAAATGCAGAATTATAATCTGATACAAAAAGGTATGCCGCTAGGATTAACAGTGTAGTTATAACCCTCATAGATAAAGTCTAAAGCGTATTTAGCAGATTGCAACAAGGAATATATTAATATCCTTCTCTGTCCCAGGGCTTTATAATATCGGAATTCTGCATCCCGTAGCTGCCAAAGCCTACGTAGCTGGTATCTATCATGTTTTCGGGAATGTGTTCAAGGAAGTAAGGTGAGCCGTCTCTTGAATATTCTGCCCTGTAGCCGCCATGAAAGTTGTACCTTCCGCCCTGAGATAAGTTTCTTGTGATGATAAGCTCGTCCTGAGCCCTTGTCATTGCTACATA
>JABAHS010132732.1_pt2 | contig 15716 bp, 14 predicted proteins | sample 7062111 | NCBI WGS metagenome assembly JABAHS01 (sample SAMN14534600, study PRJNA622989) | marine sediment metagenome | biome: marine biome [ENVO:00000428]; feature: marine pelagic biome [ENVO:01000023]; material: deep marine sediment [ENVO:00002113]; isolation source: pool of 4 deep marine... | reverse complement strand
CTGTCATATCGGGTACCTTTACGCAGGATAACGATGTTCCTCCCATCCAGTTCTTTAAAGTTGGTCAGTATATCGTCCTGCCTGCCGTGTTTTGAACCTTTTCCGAAAACAATGACTCGCTCTCCGCTGTAATACTCAAGTAAAGCGGATCGGGAGTAGCTTTTTGTTGCTAGGACAAACCGCTCCTTATACTCTGCGAGCGGCTCAAGTACTTCCCTGGGATGCATATACGTAACGAGAGATGTCAAGTCGTTTTCTGATATTAATCCTGTCAATTTTGCCACGGGAAAAAAAGAGGCCCCAATGATGAGCAAAACTTGTAACAGTGAGAAAATGAGTGAGAATTTAATACTTTTCGCTATTTGCACATTGTTAAGAAGAAAAGCCGCCATGACGTAAACGAATGGGAAGAAAGACAGATACCAGTGTGGCCTCACGGCCCGCTTGAGAGAGACCGCAAAGAGTACACACGCCGGGATTACAGATACCATGGCAAAAAGGCGAAAGTTATCTTCCCGAAACATTCGCAGGATACCCCCTTTGTTCCTGAGCAAAAAGTATAGAACTGGAGGAGTTATAAGGTAGCCGAGGAAAATAACGAAACACAACAGGTTGACCAGGGGGCTTGAATTAGTCGTGGATCTGTTAAACAGGTTGTGCATGATATTGGGCCAGCCGTTCTGATAGTTCCAAATAGTATTCTGTACAACGAACGGAGAAGCCGCTAAGGCCAGCAGGAGAAATCCCTTTACTTTTTTAGAATTTTTGTGGGACATGAGAAGATAGAGCAGATAGGAAAAACCCAACAAAATAGCAAAATACTTGGAAAGGAAGGCAAGGCCCAAACAGAGGCCGGAAAGCAGGTAAAATAAGTAGCTGTTTTCTCTTTCGGCTTTAAACAGAAAAAAGCCCGAAAAGAAAGAAAACAGGAAAAGAGGAGCATCTGTAAGGATAGCAAAAAAAGCCATATTTATGGGAGAGATTATGTAAAGAAGGAATACAAGANNACGGCCTCAGCAGTAAATATACTCCCACACCAACGGCCGTGCTAAACGCTATAGGTAGTAGCCGCATTAGCATAATTGACCTTCCAGGATACAGAAGCATGTTCATAAGCCAGCCTATTAATGGGGGGTGGTCGTAGTATCCCAGGGCGATGTTTTTGCCCCAAATCACATGATAGGCCTCATCCCCTGTGAATGGAAAACACCAGGCAAGGAGGCACTTGGCGGCAAAAGAAACAAGGATAATCGGGATGATCCTGTGCCAAACGAATTCCCATTCCGAGAAGTTGTCTGAAAGGATGGTTTGTTCGTTCATACTGTACTTACTTTGCGCAAAATCCCGGCAATTTGCCTGTTTTTCCATTTCAAATTTGCTCATAGCATGCTTGAATTATTAGCCTAAAGAAACAGGCGGTTAACAGACATACTATTACAAATCGATGCTCCCCTTAGGGTTTGCTCATATAAGCGGCTAAGGTTAATTCATAATAGATTATCAATTATGTTATAAATACACAAGCATTCTGTTTTCAGGCGTTTTGTAATCCCCAATAGTCGCAAAAACACAAGTTGGATTGTTGACCACTAATTCCATATCGCACCTTAATGTAACTACAATTATAAATCGAATTTTTCGACAAATATTGGCATTATCCCGTCATTGCAGTTATTTCTTTTAGCGTCAAGTCACTGATAGACCTCAGATTTTCGTGGAATAATACCTCTGGCGATGGCGTATAACATACCTTTATTCGTTACACGATATTGCTATATTGTGCCTTGTCTAAGAAGAATATGTTGGAAAGTATCCGGGAATATGATATTCTGGTCGAATTAGAAAACAGGATACTTATTTGCCGGGTCTTGAAGGGAATAACTTAGAATGTGTCATTACAAGGATGGAAAGAGTTTGAGTTATGAAGAAGACAAAAAGGATTATTTCGCGTAACCTGGGATTAGAAGTAGGTTCAATTTGCGGAAGATATTTTCTAAAACTGAAGCACCTTCATTATGGTTATTGGAATGGCAACCTCGAAGTAGATATTGCGAATTTGCACATAGCTCAGGATGAGTACGTCAAGTTTATCGTCTCACATATTCCCGATGGCGTTAAGAGTATTTTAGATGTTGGTTGTGGCACGGGTGAAGTAGCTGAAACATTACTTAATTTGGGACATCAGGTTGATTGTGTTTCTCCATGTCCCTTTCTAAAAGAGCAGGCCGGCAAGCTTTTAGGAGACAGAGCGCATATCTTCGAGTGTTTCTATGAAGAAATGGAAACCAGCAATCGATATGATATGGTTATGTTCTGTGAGAGTTTCCAGTATATTGACATTGAAAAAGCCCTTTCAAAGACCAGTGAGTTTTTAAAAAGCGGCGGCAATTTGTTTATATGTGACATCTTTGACAGAGAAATCAAAGAAAAGGGGGGAATGAGTGGCGGGCACAAGATAAGCAAATTTAATGACATCATTTCGAAGTTTCCTTTTAAGCTTATTGAGAACATGGATATTACTGAACAAACCGCCCCAAGTATGGATTTATTCAGCGATGCACTGGAGAACGTGGTCCGTCCTGTTGTGGATGTTGGCGCTCGCTTTTTTCAGAGCAGGTATCCAATCGCTACAAAATTCATAAGATGGAAATACAGAAAAAAAATAGCAAAGGCTCACAAGAAGTATTTAGAAGGGGGCAGGGCGGGAGAAGACTTCAAAAAATACAAGTCTTATCAGCTTTTTGTTTATAAAAAAGATGGTCAGGAAAAAGTGCAGGCGGATTAGCAATACTAACTGAAATCAAGGTTTTATTTATTCTTTGATATTTTTTCCAACTTCGCTGTTTCAGTTTTGGAGAACTCTTTCCAAATTGTTTCAATCTCCTCCTTAGGTTTCATATCGCTGTGAATATATAGTCCATAGCGGAGGTTCAGAGGTTTACCTGGCTGAATCGTCAGTGGGCCATCATGTGTTAGAGAAGCTCCCATCCAGCCGTCGTTTCGGACGTGAAAATAAGTGGGAAAATTCGGATTGTTCGGATGGTCAAAAAGAGTGATTCCTTCCTGTTTTCCACTTGCTATGGGGCCGGAGTAGTCGACCCATCTGGCACGTTTCCAGAAGACCTCTTTTTCGTTTACCGCTCCTTCTGAGTTTCGAATCGTCCCGCCGCCGTCGTTGACACCGATTGTTTTGGCCATTCGTACGCCAATCATTCCAAAAGGAGTTTTACCAAGTTTAATCGGTTTATCGCCGGCCTTGAATTCTATGTCAATGATCATAAGCCATTCGGAATCATCGAGCGGAATGGTTGTTAACCGGCGTTTTTCGTGAAGCAGGACTTTGCCTTTATTTGATACCCACTGGTTTTCCGCGATTATAGATGAAGTCTGATCGCCATCGTCGAATTTTACAATCCTTTTGTGGCGAATCTTTCCTTTGCCGCTATCACTCCAGAAATCTGTTCCACCGACGTCATGGTGCGAAATCCAGACAGAATTGTGGTGGCTGTGGGATTCGGGGTCGTGTGGATGGCCCATACGCGTGAGAGAGCGGCCGGAAGGGCCGATTACCGGAAATATGAATGGCCGATGAAGAGCAGGGCCGAAATGATATCGGGCAATCTCTAAACCATCCCGCTGAAATGAAGCCTGATGATAGGGCAGCGGTATGACCTGCATACGGGGGACTGGTTGTGGAGTGGAAGATGCAGTTTGTGAGTAAATGCTTATAAATATCAAAAGTGTAAATGTCAGATATGCGAAATCTCGTTTATATGAAATGTTGGACGAAATCATTGCCAGACCTTTCCTTGTCAGTCTTCAGAGCTGAAAACCGCTATTTCAGCTAAGCCTATGTTTTGTGTTTCCGGCTTGACGGCAGTAACAACAAAACTAAGCCAGGTAACCTTTTTGGTTGGGAAAGTGATTTCTTTGGCTGCAGAGGCATTGTCTGGCAGTTGGCCTACGTTTATCGTACTGTCGTCACTGAAGACAAGTTTACCGGCGGTGACCTGGTCGGCGTGTGTGTTAGGCCTGTCAAAAAGCCAGATGCGGTGAACAACTTGTGGTGTATCCCAGTTTAACCGCAAAGTTGCCGACTCTTTCTCACCATTGCTGGCCCACTCTGCTGATATATCTTCCGGGTAACCTCCCACGATTCCATCAATCGCCGCTTCGGCGGTGTAGCCCTTGTAGGTTGATGAAGCGGTTACAGTTGCTTTTCGAGCGATGTTGCTATTGCTCTCAAGTAGGTCTGTCTTTTTCTTTTGGTTCTGTTTCTTTTTATACAGCCGGTACGTTGTGGGATTAAGTAATTTTACCTGTTGTAGTACAAGGCCGTAGCGGCTGCCGGCTGGTTTAGCCTTGAATCGTATGTTATTCCAGCCCTGACTGAAGTTGCCTGAATAGCACAGCCAAAGCGTTAATCCGTCTTTGCTGATGAATTTAGACGGGAAATTGAGGAAATAAGCCTGTTCGCCGAATTCTTTCATATATGTTATGAGTTTCCAGGGGCCGGTAATATTTCCGGATTCGAGGATGTAAGAATTCATCTTTGCGACCGTCGGCCAGCCGTCGGTTACGCACATTAAGTATTTCTTGAGTGGTGCGTTGTAGGTGATCGTGACGCAGCCCATATTGTTGTTCCATTCCAGCAGCGGCCTGATGTCTTCAAAGTCATAAGACCAGACAGGCTTACCTTTCTTGTCATATCCGGCAAAGTACTCATATTTTGATTCATCGTTAATGTTTTTGATGCTCGGTTTAACGCGTGTAAGATAAATCTGGTCGCCGGATATCCAGCTCAGGTTGGCATATCGCGGCTTAGGGTCGTTTTCTTCGGCCCCGTAACCAACCAGGTAAGCTTTGCCATCAGGTGAATGTTCCATGTTTTTTCCGAAGTCGATGAATTTGGGTGAGCCGATTTTTAGCGGGCCCATAAATTTGGCGGGTTCAGGAAAAAGTGGTTTAGCAGGTGTGTGCGGACTATCTTTCCAGGTTTTACCATAGTCGGTTGAGATCCGGAAGCCCGGAATCGGGCCCAATACCGGCCAATTCCATGTCATCCCATCGTGCGTGACGCGTCCAGCTGGTCCTAAACAGTAGGTGCCGTAATACCAGACACCATTGTGGACAAGGCTTCCACATGGATAGCGGCCCTGGTATGGATGCGGGTCGCCCTTAGTTATGCCGAGGGCCTTGATTTTGAGATTAAGCGGATCATTGCCAATCATTATAGCCTGGCCTGTGGTCGCATTACGGCCGCCTGAACCGGACCTCATTCCATCGGTTTGTCCGTCTGTCCATGGAGAATACAAATTGTTGTCTGAGGCCCAGGAAGGATACCACGTATCCGCTACTTTGTAGTCACTGTGCACGCCTGTAAATAATATTCCGACTAATTCTTTGGATTGCTCAAAGGGGATATCCTCGGGAGGCTCCGATGGCCAAAGCAATGGTCCGGACTTTGGCTGATATTTCACGATTCTTTCTTCGGCAAAGATAGTGTTGGATAAAACCGTTGTCAGTGTCAGTAAGCCGGCCAGCAGCAATGTACCGGCTTTTGTTGATGTGATTGATGATTCTTTCATTATTTTACTCCTCCGCAAAAAGGTCGTTAAGTAAATAATGCTTCTACGAATGTCTCCGGATTGAACTCGGCGATATCTTCCGGCTTTTCACCTAATCCGATGAATTTTACCGGTATGTCGAGCTGGTCTTTAATAGCTATTACGATTCCACCGCGTGCCGTACCGTCGAGTTTTGCCAAAAATATTCCTGTGACGTTAATAGCTTCGGTAAACATTTTTGCCTGCGAGATAGCATTCTGGCCGGTAGTGGCATCGAGGACGAGCAATACCTCATTCGGCGTGTCGGGGATTTTTCGGGCCACTACGTCTCGAATTTTGGTCAATTGCTGCATCAGGTCTTTTTTTGTGTGCAATCGGCCGGCTGTGTCGAGAATAAGGATATCTGTTCCTCTTGCAACGGCCGCTTCACAGGCATCGAAAGCGACAGCAGCGGGATCGCTGCCGGTCTTATGCTTTACGATTTGGACGCCGATGCGTTCGGCCCAGATGGCTAATTGCTCCACGGCGGCCGCACGGAAAGTATCACAGGCGGCCAGCAAAACTGTTTTATTATTCTGAGTGAATATATAGGCGAGTTTGGCTATGCTGGTGGTTTTTCCGGTGCCGTTGACCCCGGCAACGAGGATGACAGTAGGGGGGGTCGGGGCGGTATGCAACTGTCTATCGCGGTCAGGCCAATAGCTTTTCATGTGCTCCTTGAGAAACGGTATTATTTCGTCGGTTGTTGCAATTTGCCTGCTGCGATATGCCTCTCTCAGGCCGGATATGAGTTTGTCCGTGGTTTCTACACCGATATCGTCGCTTATCAGTGTTTCTTCCAACTCATCGAGCAGGATTTCGTCGATGTTTCTGCCCAGAGTGAGTACCGAAGAGAGTGAACTGGTAATTTTGTCGCGAGTTTTACCCAGTCGGTCTTTGAAATATCCTGCTGTCTTAGTGAAAATTCCCATGGTTTTTTCCTTAATTATTGCGTAAGCGATATAGCGTATCGAAAATAGTGGAAGACGTAAAGCGAAAACTATTGATCAGATAATTACCCAGATTCACATTACGAGTTTATCTGTTTTCGTTTTTATTTAAATGACAGTTTAAGGGCTTTAAGAAATTTACATTTTTTATTTTTTTCTATAAGTTTTTTTTGACAAAGCCAGCGTTTCAAATTAGATTTTGATTAGCGGATTTGTACAGGAAGGAGTATTTTCCTGGTCTTGACTTTGTGAATGTTTTTTAACAGGGAACTTGTTGATGGTCGTTTGTTGTTTTGATGGATTCTGGATTAGGTAGGCCTTTCGTGAAGGAGGGTTTTGTTGGCGGTTCGGGAAGTTGAAGACATTTTCGCTGATATTGTTGATTGTGTGAAAGCAATTGACCCGGCCAACGTTCGGAGGTGGTTTGATAAGTTAACGGTTTCACACCTCAGCGGCGGTTCACTCGAGGTTGGCTGTCCTGATGAGGCAACCGTTCAGTTCTTACGTGATAACTGCAAAAATAGCTTCACGCAGGCTGCTCAACAAATAACAGGCCATCTTGTAACCGTTGATTTCAACATTGTCAGCCGGGATGAATCAGGACGCTCTTATCATCGACCTGTCCTCGGCCTTAAACTTCATCCTGATTATACGTTTGATAATTTTGTAGTTGGGCCGAGCAACCGTCTTGGTCACGCCAGTTGTGTTGCAGTAAGCCATTCTTTGGGCGACACTTACAATCCGCTTTTTCTTTATGGCAGTTCCGGCCTTGGTAAAACTCACCTTTTGCATGCAGTTTGTTGCGAGGTCAGACAGGAATTTGATCAGGTGGTAATACAGTTTTTAAGCTGTGAAGATTTCATCAACAGATTTATCAGAGCCATTGAGACAGGGAATTTGGCCGGCTTTCAAAGCCAGTTTCGTACAGTCGATGCGCTGGTAATCGACGATGTTCAATTCCTTCGTGAACGTGAGCAGAGTCAGGAAGAGTTCTTTCATACCTTTAATGCCCTTTATAACAACGGAAAACAAATTATCCTTAGCTCCGACTGCCCTCCGGGCAAGATTCCTTCACTTGAGGAGCGCCTTATAAGCCGGTTTAGCTGGGGTTTGGTAACCAGAATTGACCCTCCAAGCTATGAAACGAGAGTGGCAATTGTGCAAAAGAAAGCGCATATTCGAGGTATTACAATATCCGATGAAATTGCTGAATATATTGCCCGTAAAGCACATGCAAATATCAGGGAACTTGAAGGTGCCTTGACAACTCTATACGCAATGTCGAATACTACCGGAAAGCCTATTACCCTTGAACTGGCACAGGAAGCTTTGGAAGGGCAAATTGTATCGGCGGCCAGATATATTAGTATTACTGATATTATCGAGGTTGTAACCGGTCATTTTGATGTCCGCCTTGCTGATTTGCAGAGCAAGAAACGCAGCCAAAGCATCACTATGCCCCGACAGATATGTATGTATTTGGCGAGAAATCTAACGAAACACAGCCTCGAAGAAATTGGAGGGCATTTGGGCGGCAGGGACCATACGACCGTAATGCACGCCTGCAGCAAGATAGGTGAGGCTGAGAAAAACGACTCACAAATGCAGGCATTGCTGGTCGAACTGAAAAAAAGAATCACAAAAATCCCAAGAGACTAAATCCGTCTGATATGGTCTGTCGAAACTTCAGATGAATCGAATATCAGCTTTCCTGGAATACTGTAATTAAAAAAAGGTGGGAGGATTACAAAAAAATTCTGAAAATTGAGTTAAGTGTGACAAATAGAAAGATTTGAATAACTTGCAGCTTTTGAATCTTTTATCAAATCTATTTTCTTTTTCTTAGTCTCTTCGTTTTCTCAATAGAACTAATGCGCCTAAGCCAAGCATAAGTATCGTGGCCGGTTCAGGTACAAAGGTACCGTAGGCGCTCAGGTCAAACGGGTCACCAGTCTTTACGAACTTTATAGCGCCGTATCCAAATATGTGGTCTTCGAGAATATCACCGGTAGACAGATCATAAAAATCAGTATCTACGTATGGACCGGCACCGGGATCAATAAGTATACCGAATGTAAGGGTTTCGAGAGAATCGATCCATACAGATGTTATGTCGGTGGATATAATGCTTATATCGTAATAGCCAAAACCGTCGGCCTTAAGGTTGTCCATATCAAGAGTAAGATCCCAATCACTTACAAGACCGGCCGATACCGCGACAAGCTCAAGGCTCGATATGGGCGCACTGGTATTGAAGTAGATCTCGGTAATCTTAAAAGCAAAGTCTCCGGAATTCTCCGGGGTATGGTTTGATACTTCAACTGTTAGTGCCCATTGCCCACCATCGTGAACAGACATATTAATGCTTGCATCAAGCCAACTTGCCGGAATGTTGGGCTCTGAGCTGTGAGTACTGAGCGGAATAACCACACCCTGTACTGAGTTTGAAAGATTAGCGATTAGTACAAATACGACAGCCGACATGAAAACACGAGTTTTCATAGACTCCTCCTTTGTTTCATACACTCTACTCTCCATAAATATGAACGGCTTATCTTACGCAAGATAAGTAGTTGAACCGTTATTTATATAGTTATACGTAAATCTATTCTATGGGGATTTTTGTAAAAAAGTCAATAAAAAAATTGAAAAATCTTAAAAAAATTCCATTTTTTTTCATTTTTTTTCAAAAATCTTGATTTTTTGAGAAAAATATCGCCGTTTCTGAAATTTATGGTTTTAGTATCAAACCAGGTTTTTTTAATGATAAAGGCGGTTTTGTGGCCTTCATTTTTGGGGATTGTAACAGGGCTGAAAACGTCAACTGAAATGAAAATAGGTCGATTATTTTAGCGATTTGGCTATTTCAATTTGCTTCAATCCACAGAAAGTAATGCCGGTTTTAATGTAAGAGGATTGGATAGCACTCTTGCGTAGTGCTTATTGTAAGCAAGTAAAGAACCATCATTTGAAATTGGTGAAACTTGTGTTGTTGTGGTATTCGAGCTTTACCTGTCCGCATTTGGATGATATTTTTTCCATCTGTTTTTCAATGATGGTATTTATTAAAACAGGAACAATAAAAAAGGCTGTGAGTTATCTCACAGCCCTGGAATCTTTATATATTATAGCGGTAAAAATTATCTTTTACGTATTCTTAATAAAGCCAATGCACCAAGACCGAGCATCATTATTGTGGCCGGCTCAGGAACCTGGCTGTAGAGCATGAAGACTTCGTGCAGACCGGCAGAACCATTGGAACCACCCTGGACGGTTACACCTGCGCGGACCCATACTTCTTTCAATTGTGTAGGATTGCCGTCGGGTCCACAAAGGAGACTGCTATCCAAAAGAAAAGCACCATAATCATCAGCTTCCGAAGATGCACCCAAAGAAGCAACACATCTGCCCATGAAATCAGCATCAAACATGTTTTCAGTAGCCTGGACAAGGCCCGTACCGGCGGCACTGGCTGTTGCAAGCCACAATGTAGCATCGGTAATATAATATGGATCATAACCGGGAAGGATAGAGACCTTGAAATTTATGCCGGCGTTAATAAGGTCGTCGGAGCCTGCATTCCAGGCAAGACGAAATCTCAAACCATAATCGCCAGTTGCATCGTTCTGGCCACCCTGTACCAATACCGTAACAGCGCTCGGTGTAGGCGGACCTCCAGATGCAATACCAGTGACTTCGAAGCCTGAGAATAATTTATCACCTACTTCGAGACCTGCGGTAGGTATAGAACTGACTGATACAAAATCTCCCGTTAAGGGAACCCATGCTGCTTGTGCAGAACTTGCAACTAAAATGCTGATTGAAATGATTGAGAAAAATAGTGCTGACTTCATCGTGTTCCTCCGGTTTCTTTTCATGATGTCACCCATTCCTTAATATTTATAAAAACAATGTCTCATTGTCAAATACGAGGGCTACAGAGTGTATACACACTTCTGCACCCTCTCCGATAATACTAATTTTACAGTGGGTACAGTGTAGAAGTCAACAAAAAAAGTGGATTTTTTTCATTTTTTTACATTTTTTTCAGAAAAAGGGGAATATATCACAAAAAACTGCTTTTTAAGAGAGAAAAGCATAATTAGCTTGGATTGTGGTTACCAAAGGGAAAAAATTAAAAATTTCTTATTTTTTTGTTAAAAAACCGGATTTTTTTCATTTTTTCGAACTTTCCGGGATTGGCAGGCCAAGCTCGGTAAGGACCTTTTTCATGTCCTCCCAAACCCTAAGGCGGTTTTCTTTTGAATAATTACGCAAAAGGTAGGCGGTATGGTATGTTGCCATAAGTTTAATAGGGGGTCTGCCGAGACCGGCAAAATATTCGTGGAATTGTCCTCGCATCTGTCCAATTGACTTGTTGGTGTTTAACAGAGTCCTTGCGGCATGAGCACCAAGAGCTACTATAATCTCAGGATTTATTATCTCAATCTGTCTTTGAAGGTATGGCAGACAGCTTATTATCTCATCGGCGGGAGGGTCGCGATTCTCCGGCGGGCGACACTTCAAGATATTGCCAATAAAGACATCGTTGCGTTTTAGTCCACAGGCTGTGATTATTTTATCCAGCAGTTTCCCGGCTCTTCCCACAAAAGGTCGGCCCTGTGCATCTTCGTCGGCACCCGGTGCTTCTCCAATAAACATTATACGGGCGTTAGGATTACCCTCACCCGGAACGGCATTGGTTCTCGATGATTCCAGGCTGCATTTACGACATTGGCGAACTTCTTCGCCAACCTTTTCAAGGTCAACGGACGAATTAACGATTAATTCTTTGGATTCTGCCTGCTCATGCATGACTTTGTTTCCCTTTATTAAAAAGCCACCTGTAAAAAACTCATCCAACTGAAGATGCTGGTGAGTAACTTTGTTAATATCCACGTCTTTACCCATAAAAAAATTGTAATGGCATTGTTAATGTTACGCAATAAAAAAGGGCGCTTGAATTGGTAAGCGCCCTTTGAAGTTTATAGAATGAATATTGTTTACACTAAGCCATGGTCAAGCATTGTATCAGCGACCTTTACGAAACCCGCAATGTTTGCACCCATAGCCAGATTGCCCGGCTGACCATACTCTTCCGCTGCTTCGTAACATTGCTTGTGGATTGCGATCATAATATTGTGCAGCCTCTCATCGACTTCTTCACGCGTCCAGGAGAGACGAAGCGAGTTCTGCGACATCTCAAGACCGGAAGTAGCAACGCCTCCGGCGTTTGCGGCCTTGGCGGGGCCATAGAGAATTTTGTTGGTGATGTACTGATGAATTGCCTCCGGTGTACTCGGCATGTTGGCTCCCTCGCCAACGAGAGTGCAGCCGTTTTCGAGAAGTGTTTTTGCATCGTCTCCGTCAATCTCGTTCTGAGTTGCGCTCGGGAAGGCACAGTCGCACTTGATTCCCCAGGGGCGTTTGCCTTCGAGATATTCGACGCCGAATTTATCGGCATATTCCTTGATCCGTCCGCGTTTTATGTTCTTTAAGTCAAGAACATAGGCGAGCTTTTCAGGATTAATCCCGTCAGGATCATGAATTGTACCGTTGGAATCGGAGAGACTGACAGCCTTTGCGCCAAGCTGATTGAGTTTTTCTACGGTGTACTGAGCGACGTTACCGGAGCCAGAGACGGTACAGATCTTACCCTCGAAGCTCTCGCCACGGGTCTTTAGCATTTCTTCAGCGAAGTAAACACAGCCGTATCCGGTCGCTTCAGGACGAATCAGTGATCCGCCCCAGTTCAAAGCTTTTCCTGTGAGAACGCCGGTGAACTCATTGCGGAGACGCTTGTATTGGCCGAACATAAAGCCGATTTCACGACCGCCGACGCCGATATCACCTGCCGGAACGTCGGTATCGGGACCGATATGACGGAAAAGCTCGGTCATAAAGCTCTGGCAAAAACGCATGACTTCATTATCGCTTTTACCCTTGGGATCAAAGTCTGAGCCACCTTTGCCTCCGCCCATTGGAAGGGTAGTAAGGGCGTTTTTGAAGATCTGCTCGAATCCGAGGAATTTCAGGATACTTGCATTGACGGTCGGATGGAATCTAAGGCCACCCTTGTATGGGCCGAGTGCGCTATTGAATTCAAAACGAAAACCACGGTTGACATGAAAATTGCCCTTGTCGTCCTGCCATGGGACACGGAACATAATCTGCCTTTCCGGCTCGACAACCCTTTCAAGAATCTTTGAATCGACATATTCAGGATGCTTTTCAAGTACCGGGCCCAGACAATCCAGGACTTCTTTTACCGCCTGTTGGAATTCTGCTTCACCGGGATTACGAGACAAAACTTGATCATAAACGCCTTGTATAACAGTATTTGCTTCCACTTGAACGACCTCCATTAAGTTTTTTAATTTATGTTTTTAGTGACAATTATAGTAAGTTACGCTAATATAATGAGTGTATTATTATCTTGGAAAAGCCAGAAAGTTAATTAATATACTACTCTTTTATAATGTATTACAAGGCATTAAAGGTAATATAAGCTATCAGGATAGCTAATAATGCAATTAGAGACGCTCAAGATATTCTGCGATTTAGCTGAATTGCAGAGTTTTTCGAAGACCGCTGACAAGCATTTTTTAAGTCAATCTGCGGTTTCACAGCAACTTGCACAGTTGGAATTGACATACAAGTGCCAGCTAATTAACCGTAAAAAGAGGCCCATCGAACTCACAAAAGAGGGCCGGTTATTTTACACAGCTGCTATGGATATACTTGAAAGATATGAACAGCTCAGGAGTGAGTTGAATGCTTTGAAATCGTCAGCCGAAGGCAGAATAAATGTTGCTGCAATTTATAGTATTGGTATGCATACTCTGCCGGACTATATTAAGAAGATTATGGCCAAGTATCCAAATGTTAATGTGCATATTGAATACTTAAGCGCAAGCAGAATTTATGAAATGGTTTTAGCTGGTGATATTGACGTGGGCCTTGTGGCTGTTCCCAAAAGAGATAAAAGACTTGATGTGTATGACTTTGAGGATGAGCCGCTGGTTTTGGCATGCAGTCCTAAACATCCCTTATCTCAGGAAACGAAGGTTGATATTCATAAATTGAAGTTTGAGCGATTCATCGGTTTTGGGAAAGACGTCCCAACGCGGTCATGGATAGACAATATTTTCGAGCGATATAATATTGTCGTGCGACCGGTGATGGAATTTGATAACATAGAAACCGTCAAACGAGCAGTTGAATTAAACTCAGGAATAAGCATATTACCTCAGACGGCTATGCTTCAAGAAATTAAAGCAGGGACAATAAAAGCTATTGGCTTTTCGAATGAGGATTTTGTCAGGCCGACAGGTATAATCGTTCGCAAAGGTAAAATTTTAGGCCAGACAGGACGAGACTTTATCGAATTGCTCTGCAAAAAAGCGTGAAGCGCGCTGCGAAATAGCGGTTGTGTTTCACGAGATACGAAATATGTCAATTAAAGCTGTAATATTTGACCTTGACGGCACAATAACCCAACCTTACTTTGATTTTGATATTATTCGTGAAGAAATGGGACTTGATAGAAATTCCGGGCCGGTCCTCGAGTCGATGGAGAAAATGTCGCCACAACAGCGCCGAGAAGCTGAAAAAATTCTACATTTTCACGAAGAGCGGGCTGTGACGGAGTCAAGGCTTAATCCCGCTGCAAAACAGACACTTTCAGCGCTTCGTAAAGCCGGTATTCACATCGGAATTTTAACGCGTAACAAGCGGAGTAATGCCTTGGCTATCGCTCGAAAGCATGGCTTGAAATTTGATGCCATCGTTGATAGAGAGGACGGGCCTGTCAAGCCGGACGCTTTCGGCGTTTTAAAGATATGTCAGCAATTCGGCGTAAAGCCTCTGGAAGCTCTGGTTGTGGGCGATTATCTTTTCGATATACTCTCTGCGAAAGCCGCCGGTGCTGTTGCGGTGCTGCTGGCCAATCACGACAGGGCTCGTGAATTTGTCAAACATGCGGATTTTACTATTGAAAACATAGCCCAGATACTTCAAATTATCGAAGAAAAGAATAATCTGTAATAAAAAGAGTGAAAGATGAAAATGGATACAAAGATAATAACAAAAGTCGTGTTTATCATATTAACGGCAGTTTCTGCTTGTTGGGCCGGTTGCTCTACAACAAAACCTTGCGATATTCACGGCAAAAAGCAAGTTGATGAGGTTGAAGTGGTCTTAAAGCAATTAAATATGAAGACCAAACAGCTTAAATCCTACCAGGCACAAGTGGAATATAAATTCATACAGCCGGCATTTGAATCGACATCACTAAGGAAAGGTGAATTATTTTACAAGGTGTCAGGTAAGAAATCGAAGCTGCGGGTAAATTTCAGTACCTTGAAACAGGATGATGAAAAAGAGCAGAAATACCGAGAGGAGTTTATCTTCGATGGCATCTGGCTGGCGCACATAAATTATCAAATCAAACAGGTCAGAATGCATCAATTAGCCGAGCCAAACAAACCGGTTGGAGCATTTGAACTTGCCGCCAGAAACTTGCCAATTGTAGGATTCGCCGGAATTGAAGATTTGAGAAAACAGTTTGAAATTATATTGGTTGATCAAAAGGAAGATAACAGGAATGATTTTATTCAATTACATTTGATTGTTAAGCCGGATTCGAAGTATAAAGATAAATATACGGCCATTGATTTTTGGATCGACAAAAAAATATACCTGCCGGCAAGAGTTGTTGCCATCTCTACTGAGGAGGATATTTATCATATAAAACTGATTAATCCAAAGGTCAATAAAAAGCTCAGCAACGATATTTTTGATGTCGAAATCCCCAAAGGCTTCGGCAAAGAAATCATTCCTCTTAAGGAAAAGGATAAATCGAAGATGTAGTAAATAGCAGCTAAAAGCCACACGAGAAAAGGTTTGAATTATGGGATTTGATTGGTGTTAATATTTTAGCTAAAGAATGTCAGAAACAATGAATTTGTAGACATATTGTTTAAGTTTTAGAAGTTAGAAAGGTTTCAAAATGGCGAAAGGGATAGTTGTTTATTATTCGAGAACAGGCAATACGAAAGAGATGGCGGAGATTATAGCTCAGGCGATGAATGACGAGGATTTGCAGACGGACTGCAAACCGGTCGACAAGGTTAAAGCCGATGATTTGCTGAGCTACGAT
>JABAHS010081332.1_pt2 | contig 15742 bp, 9 predicted proteins | sample 7062111 | NCBI WGS metagenome assembly JABAHS01 (sample SAMN14534600, study PRJNA622989) | marine sediment metagenome | biome: marine biome [ENVO:00000428]; feature: marine pelagic biome [ENVO:01000023]; material: deep marine sediment [ENVO:00002113]; isolation source: pool of 4 deep marine... | reverse complement strand
GTGGCCAGCCGCGTCACACCGCTGCTGGTGAACGCGCCGCTGTAGCCGTGGGCGTCCACCCGCGCCGTGGTCTCGTCGCTTTCGGCGAGGGCCGTGGCCTGCAGCCGGGAGCCCTCCCGCGGCTCGAAGGCGAAGCCCGCCATCCCCTGGACCGAAGCCGGCGCCTCGGGATAGTCCTCGCGCCGGCCGTGCGTGGCGAGGAGCGCTTCGGTCTGCGTTACCATGGCCGTCCCCCAGACGCCGGTCCGGCCGCCCAGCGGATGCCATACCGTTCCCCCCAACGACGCCAGGTTCAGCCCGGCACGCCATCGGGCCTCCCTCGGACGCCCCTCCGTCTCCAGGTCCACCACGCCGGACAGGGCGTTGCCGTAACGGGCCGAGAAGCCGCCGGCGCTGAAGTACGCCCGGCGCAGCACCGACGGATCCAGCACGCCGAACACGCTGCCGTTCAGCGTCTCGAACTTCCCGGGATAGAAGAGGCGCGCCCCGTCCACGTAGACGGGCGACTCCTCCGGGTCGCCGCCCCGTACGTACAGGTCGCTCCCTTCCGTGGCGCGGGTCACGCCGGGCATCGTTTGGAACGTCTGCAGCACATCCGCCGTACCGCCCGGCATGGTGTAGACATCCATCTGCGTGAGCTGCGTCGCCGTGTGCGGGTCGGCCACCGAGTAGCTGCCCACCTCCACCACCAGGGGCTCGACCGTGAACAGCCGGTCCTCGAAGCGGATCGCGGTGTCCGACGGTATGGGACGCGGAACTCGGGCCTCGGCGTCGATCGGGTCCTCGCTCAACTTGAGCCCCTCCTCCCGGGCCCGCTCCGCGTAGCGCTCCCTGCTCTCCGGGAACAGGCGCGCACCGCGGCTCCACACCTCCCGGGCCTTCTCCGGTCGGCCGACCCGCGCGTACAGCTCGCCCAACCGGAAGTGGGCCTCGTCGATGAGGGACAGGTCAGTGCGGTCGCCGTGCTCCGCCAGCAGCCGCTCGAATTCGCGGATCGCATCGTCGGTGCGCCGCAGGAAGGCCGGCGTGTGATAGTGGTTCATCGCCAGCGTGAACCGGGGAACCGCCGCCTTCGGGTCCATCTGCAGCGCCTTCTCCAGCAGCTCGTTCGATTCTTCCAGCAGTGACCCCTGTCGCATGAAGGGGGCGAACGCTATCCGGCAGCGGGACAGGACCTGCGCCCTGCCCGTCATCCCGCGCACCGGATCGCCGGATTCCTCCATGGCTTTGAAGAGCGACTCGGCCCGGTCCGCGGCCTCGCGCGCCGCCTCCTCGCGGCCTTCCTGCGCCGCACTCGCGCACGCCTCCAGCGCCGCCTGCGCCCGCTCCGCCGGGTCCGCCGTCTGTTGCGCGGCCAGCCCGTCCAGGGCCGCCAGCAGCGAGAACGCCGCCGTGACCGCCAGCGCCAGTATGCGCCAGGTCCGGCCGTCTCCTCCGCGGACGGCTCCGGTCGCCGTTCCGTCTGCCTGGTGCCGCATGATCTCCTCCGTATCACGGGTTTCACTGTCCGACTTCACCCGCTCGATGGAGGCAAGCGCCAGGCCGGGAGGCCTGAATCTACAAAACGTTGATTTTTATAGACTTATGAGATCGGCGAGGCCGCTGAGGGTGCCGCCCGGCGGCTGCAATGCAACCGCGCGGCGGCACCCCTACGGCCGGGGGAGGTCAGTCGCGCTTCACCTCGTGCCCGACGTGTCCGCCGCCGCGGTGGGTGCCGCCGCCTCGGTGAGCTGGCTCAACGTCTCCTGGAGCCTGGCCAGTTGGCTGGCCGCCGCTTCGAAATCCTTCCTGCCCAGCGCCTCGAGGTAATCGTCGAAGGCCTGGCTGGCCCGCTGGGCCAGCTCCTGGACCGAGGCGCCGGCCCGGGTCGCCGGCCCGATCGGCTGCGGCGCCGCCTCGCCGAACAGCCCGGTCAGCGCTTCCTCGAACGTGGGCGCGTAGCTCAGGTTGTCGCTGTGCATCACGGCGACCAGGCGGAGCTCGGGGTAGGCGGCGGTCTCCGCCTGCAGGTAGATGGGCTCGACGTAGACCAGGGTCTCCTCCACCGGGATGGCGAGGACGTTGCCGCGGATGACGCGGGAGCCCCGCTGGTCCCATAGCGACAGCTGGCCCGACAGGTAGCTGTCCTGATCGATCTTCGTCTCCATCTGCTGCGTGCCCAGCACTCGCTTCTCCTTGGGGAACTTGTAGGCCAGCAAGCGGCCGTAGTTGTCGCCGTCGCACATCCCGGCGATCCAGCCGATCAGCACCTGCCGGTTCTTGGGCGTGAACGGCAGCATCAGGATGAACTCGAGATCGTCGGTGGCCGTCGGCTCCCACATGATGTAGTACGGCTCCACCGGCTGCACTTCGCCGTAGTACTTCTCGGTGGCCCGCATCCAGAGGTCCTCCTGGTTGTAGAAGACGTCCGGCTCGGTCATGTGGTACTTGGCGTAGATGAGCCCCTGGGTGACCAGCATGTCGACCGGGTAGCGAATGTGGCTCACCAGCTCCCGCGGCATCTCGGAGCGGTCTTTGAAGAGATCGGGGAAGGTCCTCTGCCAGACCTGGATCAGGGGATCGTCGGGATCGAAGACGTAGAGATCGACCGAGCCATCGAACGCGTCCACCACCACCTTCACCGAGTTGCGGATGTAGTTGATGCCCCGCAGGCGGAACGGTCTCAGGAAGAGCTCACGGGTCGGATCGTATTGGGCGCTGATTCCCGAGGCGAACGGCTCGCTGTAAGGGTAGTCTTCGGACGTCGTGTAGGCGTCCACGATCCAGTACAGCTGGCCGTTCGCCAGCACCACGTAGGGGTCGTCGTCGAAGGTCAGGAACGGCGCGACGGTCCGCACGCGATCCTGGATCTGTCGATGATAGAGGATCTGGCTCTCGCGCGTGGGATAGCTGGAGAACAGGAGCCGGGTGCCGTCGAAGATCCAGCCGAACAGGAACCGGCGCCACAGGTTGTGAATCCTCACGCCCCCATCACCCGAGTAGTGGGCGTATACGTTCTGCTCGCCGGAGGGGTAGTCGAACTCCTCCTCTTCGGTGTCGACGATGACGTGGGAGTCGGTGAGCTCGCCGTAGTAGATCTCCGGCCGCGCGACTTCGAGGGCGGCGTACGCGGCCTGCGGCGGAATGTCCTTCACCAGCAGGTTCGGCAGCCCCTCCGGTGTGAACTCGCTGACGGTGGTCAGGGTCACGCCGTAGCCGTGCGTGTACTTGAAGCGCTGGTTCACGAACGTCTGGCTCTGGGGCGGCAGGTTGGTCGGCTCCATCTCCCGGGCCGACACCATGACCTGGCGGTACTCGTCGCCGAATCGGTATCGGTCTACGTCCACGTCGTGGAACTCGTAATACAGCCGGATCTCCTGGAACTGCTCGTACACCGACGTAAGCGCCCGCCAATCCCACAGCCGCACGTTGTCGAACGTCCCCCGGTTCTGGGCGACCATCGATTGGGCGAACGTTTCGGAGACCGGGAACTCGCGCTCTTCGGCCTCGTGCAGCTTGAAGGCCCGACGCGTGAACTCGATGTTGTGGCTGATGTACGGCCGCTCGACCGTGATCTCGTTGGGCTCTACATACAGCCACTGGAGCAGGCCCGGCAGGACCAGCAGCAGCAGGAACCAGGCGACCAGCGGAACGGCGGCGGCGGCCGCCAGCGGCGACAGACGGACCAGCGGCGGCGACAGGCCCAGCCGCCCCGCCAAGCGCGTGATGAACCGTCGCGCTGATGGGACGGCGAGAAGGACCACGACCCCCAGCAGCAGCACGATCATCACCCAATACGCCGGCAGCCGAGCATGGACATCGGTCCAACCGGGTCCGGCCACGACGCCCAGCGTCGAGTAGAGCAGCTGGAAGCGATCCAGGTACGCACCGTAAGCGAGCACCGCCAGGAACGCCGCCGCGCTCCAGTAGAACCCGGCGGGATAGCCGCCCGTGCGCTCCTCGTCCCCTTCCCGCTGGAGCCGCAGCTCGATCCTCTCATCGCCGATCCGCAGGAACAGAGCGATCCCCCAGACGACGAGCGCGATGATCGCGATCAGAATCAAGAAGGTGAATACCGCCTCGTAGAGGGGCAGGGTGAACAGGTAGAAGCCGGTCTCGCGTCCCAGGATGGGTTCCTCGATCCCGGTGGTCACGCGGTTCAGGTAGAGCAGGACCGTGTCCCAATGGGCCACGCCCCAATGGCCGCCCGCGTAGGCGGCGACCAGCTTGGAGCCGATGCGCAGTGCGCGCCGGCTCCTGTCCAGGCCGCGGGTCAGCAGATGAACCAGCAAGGCGGCGAGCGCGGCGCCGCCGAGTCCCAGCGTCACCTGCCACTGGATCACGGTCCAGAATCGCCGACCGTAGCCGACCGCGTCGAACCAGAGCATCTCGCCCCAGAACCCCAGGAACGAGAAGAACCCGATGGTGGCGGCTACAACGAGCCCGCCGAGCACGATCGATCCGGTCCGCTTTTGTTTGATCCCACGCCAGAACAGGCCGGCTGCGCCCAGGAGCAGAACGATGATCAGAACCGTATACATCCGGGTTTTCCTCCTTGTTGGTGTGTTGAAAGTCGCAGGAGCCCAACCTTACCGCTACCGGGCGATCTCTGACCGGGCCATGGGAGGTAAGTGCAGGTATTCCGGGGTTCGTGGTGCAGTCTGGAGGCGATCCCTGAACCCTTCCCCGAACTGGGGATCGGGCGGCCGAGTCTGGTGCGCGAATGAGAAGAACGGCTGGGTCTGCGCGTTTACCAGAGGAGGGGCGGTTCTTCCCGCGCTTGCGTGGACGCTGGCCGTGCAAGTCGGCTGAACGATTTCCATCTCCTGAAATTCCGTCGGAAGGGGAGGAACGATGATGCAAGCAAGACGAATTTGCTTGGCACTGACGGTGTCAATTCTTGCGGTGTCTGTCTCCGCCTGTGAGAGGCCTCAGGAGGGGGTTCGTGACCAGGTGGCCGAAGCTCTCAGGGGCGACGTTACCCGCTTCGAAATCGTCGAGCTAGACATGGAGGCGTTGGTCCAGGGGCTGGAAACTGGGACCATCGTCCTGCCGCTGGCCGACCCGGAGAATCAGATCGTCGAGCTCGAATTGCCGGCGCAGCAGGTGCAACTCCGGGCGGATGGCTTGGTCGAGGGCGCGTTGCGGACCGGCGCGGAAGAGGTCGATCGGGTCGCTCTGCCACCCGAGCAGAACTATCGCATCGGGCAGTGTGTCAGGACGCGGGAACAGTTCAGCGGCTGTGGCTCGTTGACGATTCTGGACGAGGGGCGGACGATGGTAGGCGGCATCCTGGTCCACGAGCGACTCGGCCTGACCTTTTTCGAACCGGTCGACATGATCATTGGTGGCCGGCAGAACCCGGGACTCCACATCATCTACAATGTGACCGGCACCGAGGTGACCGAGTTCGGGGAGGGTGAGGAGCCGGAGGTGGTCGGCCTTGGTCCCGCCGACATGTCCCGGCCGATTCCCGCCCGGCTGGCCAGCCTCTCGGCTGAGACCGCTTTCAAAGAGACGAGCATCGTCCTGGACGGTGACGTCGAGTTCTACGAGATCGACAAGAGCACGGTGTGGTCGCGCCAGGAGGAAGTGTTCAATACCGTATCGGTGGTGTACGGGTTCCTCGAGCCTTTGAGCGCCGAGTCACCGAACAACTCGAACTGGGGGCTCGACCTGGAGATAAAGGGGCAGGAGGTGTGGGTTAGTGGAGGGCCGACCACGACCGATGGAGATGACCTGATCGCGGAGATCACCGATCCCAATTACTTTCTGCTGAACCCGGTAGCGGACACGGAGGTGCATTACCTGTTTGTTGGCTATAATGTGGCGGGTCTATATGGCAAAGCGGCGGGGATCGGGAACAGCTCGGGCTTCGGTAGCGGCGCTGGCAAGAACCACGCCTTCGGCGAAGGTCGCAGCGGGCAGTCGTTGAAGACGCGCTGGATAGTGATGGCGCATGAGGTCGGGCATCTGCTGGGTGGAACTCACGGAGATGGCGTCACCGATGGCTGCACCACCTTCATTATTTGGGACATCTGCGGTATTTCCATCATGCCAGGTGGTGGAGCCGGAGGGCCGACCACACGCGCGCCGTTCTTTTCGGACGCGAACGACGGCAACATAGCCGGCGTCCTCAACAGCGTCTTGCCCTGACGCCCGTGCCGGGCTGGCGGCGGCTGGCCGAACGAGCCAGAGCGCTCGTGATTGGAATCGTAGGAGCGCAGAGAGAGAGAAAGAGCCGATGCGTAAGAAGGTGATTGCGGTGCAATTCATTTCGATCTCCTGCGTTCTCTTGATGGCGTGTAGCGGGCCGCGCGCGGCAGATCAGCGCGAGCAAGATGACGCGACGGCGGCGGAAACGGGTGCGAATCAAGATGAAACCCGACCTCGAATTCGTCTCGCGAACCTCAGCAGCGTCGACTTCGACAGTGTCGTGGTAACCTTCCCGGAGCAGGTCGAGCGCTACGGCCGCGTACCGCAGGGAGGCGTCAGCGAGTATCGTGGCGTTTCGCAGGCTTACCGGTATGCCCATGTGGAGGCGTTCGCAGGCGACGAAACGTACTTGCTGGAACCGATCGACTATGTCGGAGAAACTCTGCTGGCCCCGGGTCGCTACACGTATCAGCTTCGCATCAGGGATGGACACCTGTCGCTGACACTTCAGGTCGATTAGCCGAGGAGACTGAGGAGCCACGCTCGACTACTCCAACATGACTGTAAGGTGTCGCCCGGGGTGAACTACGAAAACTATCCGCCGGCCCTTGCCGAAGAGATCGTCCGCCTGCGCCGTCGAATCGATGCCGCCGGTGTTCCGGCCAAGGTGGCCGATCGCAACCTGCTGATCGCCAGCTGGAATATTCGGAGCTTCGGGCCCGTGCACCCGTCCTTCGACGAGAACCCCGGGTCACCGAAGCGGAACCTCCGCGGCCTGGCGCACATCGCTGAGATCATCCGGCTGTTCGACGTGGTGGCCATCCAGGAGGTGCGGCGCGACCTGCGGGGGATCCGCACGTTGCTCGATTGGCTCGGCCCGGATTGGGGCCTGGTGGTTTCCGACGTCACACGTGGGGACGAGGGAAACTCGGAGCGCCTGTCGTTCGTGTACGACCGGCGTCGGGTCCAGCCGTCGGGCCTGGCGGCGGAGCTCGTCCTGCCGCCCATGGCCGGGGGCGATCCCAGCCGGCAATTCGCCCGGACGCCGTATGCCGTCTCCTTCAGGGCGGCCGAGGAGGAGTTCGTGCTGGTGACGCTGCACGTCCTGTATGGTGACGTCCCCGAGGACCGCGAGGGCGAGCTGCGGGCGATCGCCGAGTGGCTGGCGGAGTGGGGGAGCGACGAGGACCGTTATCACCGGGATCTCATGGTCCTCGGCGATTTCAACATCGATCGACGCGGGGATCCGCGATTCGAGGTGTTCACCTCCACCGGCCTGAACGTGCCGGCCGCGATCCGGGATGCGCGAACCACCATCTATGACAGAGCCGCCAAGCACTACGACCAGATCGGCTGGTTCATGGGACAGATCGAGATCCAGCATACGGGCCGGGCGGGAACGATCGAGTTCGGCAATGCCGTCTTCCGCGAGCTCTCGCTCTTTCAAAAGTCCTGGCGAGTGTCCGACCACCTGCCGCTCTGGGCCGAATTCTCGATCGATCGGACCGGCGAGGCGCTGGGCCGGACCCTCGAGGTCGATCTGGACGCACCGGACCCGTTCGCCGATGTGCCCGACTAGTAGATGGTTTCAGATCGACCGCTCGGGATCCGCGCTCCGCTTTGCTGATGGAGGATCGTAGGGGCGCTCTCAGGCTCACAGAATGTATTCATCACAACCGGGCTCGTAGCTCGCGGCACTGGCGGATCGCTGTGAAGGCCGAATCCACCGAGCTATATTCGCCCACCAGCGGCGAGCAGCCTGACCCGACGGCTGTCCGCCGGCGAAAATAGACCCGCGATGTAATCGTTTTCCTCTTGGGAGGAGATAGCCGATGCTGCTTACGAACTCGCATTTGACCTGGCTCGCCGGCAGCTGTCTTCTCGTCTTGGCCGGCGCCGAATCCGGTTTGGCGACGTCGCCGCCACAGACGATTCAGGTTCCGCGTGCCTGTCAGGCGGTGGATGCTGCAGGGCTCAAGGCGGCGGCGGATCGAGCGCAACGCGAACTGGAGCTGAGCGAGGATCTCGTGTTCCTGCCAGATGGCGACGAGGTTCGGGTGCATCTGCCGCCGGATACCGAGCGTATGGTCTACTGCATTGGATTCGTCGAGGACGGCGCCGTGACCGGGGTGCTCGCGGCCGGGCCTGGCGTGGGTCAGGAGGCGGGAACCACGGCCATCACCTTCAGGGTCCCGGACATCAGCTTTGGCTTTCCGCGCGAGCGCCAGCTCGTGTTGCTCGGGTTCGTGCCGACCACGGCCGAAGATCGTTCGGTCCTCGACATGACGCAGGCGCCGGACAGCGTGGCCGCCGACATCACCCTCGCGTCGGAGGACCGACCGGCCGGTGAAGTCGAGGCGTGGTCTCCGTCCCTTGTCCTTTCCCGAACCGTGACCGTGAGTAACCGGCCCTTCGCGCTGGCAGGTGCAATTGCCGGTGTCGGGATATTCTATCTGCTCGCCGGACTCACGCTCAGGCGCGATGCACACCGGGCGGCCTTCAATCCGGTCTACTTGACGTCGGGGCAGTTCGGTAGGGCGAGCCTCTCGCAGTTCCAGATCTTCGCTTTCACCTTGCTGGTCGTCGGTCTACTNNCTCGGGATCAGCGCCGGCGGCGCCGGTGGCTCCAAGCTGGCTGCGGTGGCGAAGAAACGGCTCAGCATAGAGAACTGGACCTGGCTGCGCGAGCGCGGCTGGCTGACCGCCTTCGAGAAAGGCACCGATCAGAAGGCCGATCCGAAGAAGGCGCGCTGGGGAGACCTGCTGAAAAGCGGCGAGAACGACTTTGACATCTACAAGTTCCAGCTGGTCACCGTCAGTGCGGTCGTCGCCCTCGCCCTGCTCACGAGCGATCAGACTCAGCTCGCCACCTTCACGATCCCGCCGAACTTGCTCGCCCTGCTGGGGCTCAGCAATGTCGTCTATATCGGGGCCAAGGCGGTCACGCCGAACTCGATGGAGAAACTGAACGCCAAAGTGGATGCCGCGAGAGAGGCGGAGAACGCGATGCTCACCGGCACTCCGATCAGCGGCCCAGCCGGAAAAAAAGTGACGGACCCGCGAAGTCATTACCTGGCCGTCGCTCGGGAAGCGGCGGAGATCCTGAGGCAGGTCTATGGTTCCGAGGGCACGAAGTTTGGAAAGGATCCGATCACCGAGGAGCAGCTCCTTACCCGGTGGACGGGTTAGGGGAGCTCTGATCCTGCCGGGCCGCTGATCGGAGCTGGCACCACCGCGCACCCTGCCGACCGGGACGCTCGAGCGGCAGGCCACGCGACGCCTTAATCCCCACCCGTCCACGAGCAGGTCCCACACACCGGTGCTGTTCGGCCGGCATCGCTGCCCGTGAGAAAGAAGACGGCCCGGGGGCGTTCCTATTGCGTGAGCCGCTTCCCCGGATGCTTCGATGGTCCGGTTGAGGCCAGACTATCGGTCGAGCGATCCTCGTCGCACAGGGAGAGACCCGCTATGCCCCACGACGAAGCCCATCGACACACATTCGAGTCGCTCTCGACGCTCGAGAAGAACGAGCTCGATCGGATCATGGAGCGCTCGAGCGCTCCTACGATTCCGGACGTTCTCGGGTGGGAATTCCGCGGGTGGAATCTCAATCCAGCCACGAAGATCTTGGGCACGCGCAAGTTCAAGAAGGGCTTCTTCCTCGACGTCACCACGGACCAGGCCTGGGGATACAACGTCCCCTGTGTGCAGAACGAATTCGACGAGCCCTGGGTGGCCAAACCGAGCGATGACGACCCGAGACGCTACTTTTTCTTCGGCGTCGTACCGGGATCTCGGGCCGAGAAGCCCCGGTACCGAAATAGTCTGATTGTCGACTACAACATGTGGGACGAGTACTTCTTCGCCAACATCTTTCGATTTACCGTCGACTACCTCGTTTACCCGGATCCCGAGAATCGAGACCTGATGCTCGGCAAGAGCTACATGGAGATAGGGCCGATCCGGTTCTTCCTCGGCTACTTCGTTATGGAGCGCTACAACGAGAGCGAATACGGCCGGCAGTCGAAGTTTCTGACCGAGGGCCAGTTGCGAACCGTGCGGGCCCTGGCGGAGGTGTTCATCGAGGGGAGCGACGAGGTCATATCGGCGCGGGACGTGATGTGGAACATCGATCGGCAACTGGAGCGGATCGACTCGAGTCGCAAGCGCAGCCTGAAGCTGGTCCTCTTCCTGATCGAGCACGTGCTGCCGAGGCGCGGCGGCTGGCCCTTCCGGCGCGCGTTCTCGAAGATGAAGCCGGCGGAGAGAAAACGCTTCCTCGAAGACCGTCTGAAGAATCCGCGCAACCGGGGACTGCTGCGTGATATCGCCAGGATTCGTGCCCTGTTCGCGACAGGGTACTACGGCGATCCACGCGTTCATCCCAGTATCGGCTTCCAGCCGGTCGAGAAGCGCCCGCAGTACGAGCCCGACCGCTATCGGCCCGTAGAACGACCGGCGATCCCGCTGGAGGACCCGACGACGGAACGGATTCAGGCCGAGGTCTGCGTCATCGGGTCGGGGGCCGGCGGCGCGGTGGCGGCAGCCGAGCTGGCCGCGGCGGGAAAGGACGTCGTTCTCCTCGAGGAAGGCCCCTATGTCCCCTATGCCGAAATCACGCACGAAGAACGGGAGATGGTCCCGAAGCTGTACAAGGAGGGTGGTCTGCAGTCCACCGTCGATGTGGACATGGTGATTCTGCAGGGAAAGTGTCTGGGCGGCTCGACGACCATCAACAACGCGATCTGTCTCGACCTGCCGGCCGATGTCCTCGACGATTGGAGAGAGTTCGGGGCGCGTATCGACGAGCCCGCGCTGCTGCGATCCTTCGACCGAGTCAGGGACACGATCGGTGCCAAGCCGTTGTTCGATGCCGCCGACCCGCCCGGCGCCCCGATCGCCGGTCGCAACGCGGCGATTCTGCTGGACGGCTGGCAGCGCCACGCCGCGGAAAATCCGGATGTGAGATCCTGGTCGAACGGGATCTTCGTAAAGAACAAGGACCGTTGTCTGGGGTGCGGCTACTGCAACTTCGGTTGCCCCTACGGCCGGAAGCTATCGACGGTGGAAACCTACCTGCCGCGCGCGGCCCGCCACGGTGCCCGAATCATCGTCGACTGCCACGCGGTGGAGATCCGACGCAAAGGCCGTAGAGCGACCTCGGTCGTCTGCGAGCGCAGAGACGGTCGCGTGCTGAACGTCGACGCGGAAGCGGTGGTCGTATCTTGCGGCGCGATCGGATCCAGCGTTCTGCTGATGAAGAGCGGTATAAAGCGCAATGTCGGCAGCCGTTTCTCGTTCAATGCCGCCACTCTGATGGTCGCCCGCTTCGACGGGCAGCCCGTCAACGGGTTCGATGGCACGCAGATGAACGCTTACGTGGACGGCCGCGAATACTTGCTCGAATGTCACTTCGATCCACCGATGGTCTTTGCCGGTTCGCTCCCCGGTTGGTTCGACGCGCATTACGAGAGAATGAAGGCCTACCCTCACCTGGCCTGTGCCGGCGTCTTGATCGGCACCCGGCCGGATGCCAGAGTCCAACGCTGGTCGTTGCTGCGGCAGTTGCTCGGCCCCGTCGACTACACGATGCACTCGAACGATCTGGCCAGGTTGAAGCGCGGGATGGCACGGTTGGCCGAGGTCTATTTCGCCGCCGGGGCAGAGACCGTGTACCCGGCAACCTTCGTCGATATCCCGCTCGATCGCGATCGGTTTGGGTCACAGCCTGACGAGCTTCGCGCCGTCATCGACCGAACCGTGCAGAAACCGGACGATCTCACGCTCAGCACGGCACATCCGCAGGGTGGCAACCCGATGAGCGACAATCGCTCGGTCGGCGTGGTCGACAGCCAGTTTCGAGTTCACGGGCTCGACAATCTCTACGTCTGCGATGCCAGCGTCTTTTCCAGTTCCGCACGCGTGAATCCGCAGCTGACGATCATGGCGATGGCCGACTACTTCGCCCATCTCGGAGTAGTGTAGACTCCGATCGCGGGCAGTGATGTACGGATACAAGAGGGAGAACATCGAATGCCAGTAGGACCGACGTATCCGGGCGTGTACATCGAAGAGATCCCGAGCCAGGCTCGGACGATCGCGGGAGTGTCGACATCGATCACCGCTTTCGTGGGAGCAGCCGAACGCGGTGCGTCGAACACTCCTATCCGCATAAAGAACTTCTCCGACTTCGAGACGGAGTTCGGAGGACTCTCCAGGCACAGCATGCTCGGTTATGCCGTTCAGCAGTTCTTCACGAACGGTGGCAGCGATGCCGTCATCGTGCGCGTCCACAATCGTGCGAAGGCCGCGACTCTCGATCTGCCCGCCCTGGGTAACCCGCTCGCCTTGGAAGCGTCCAGTCCTGGCTCGTGGGGGGACCAGCTCGAGGCGTTGGTCGATCACGACACCCGGGATCCGACCGATGACAAGTCGTTCAACCTGATCATCCGTGAGTATTCCGGTAACGAGGTCAAGAGTGAAGAGCGCTACGACAACGTTTCCGTGGACCCGGATTCGCCCCGACACGTGACCGGAGTGCTGGAGACACGCGGGGCGTTGCTCCGAGTCCGCGAGGGGGAGCCCCTTCCGCTCGAGCGCCCGAGCGAAGGAGGCCCCATCGATATGTACGGGGACGGTGACGACGGGGGACAGATCGGTCATGACGAGATTGCTCATCCCGACCTGGAAGCGTCCAGGAAGGGGTTATACGCACTGGAAGACGCGGATCCGTTCAACCTGCTGTGCATCGCGCCGCCGGCACGCGGGGTGGATACCGATCCGCGAACGTGGGCCGCGGCGCACGCCTACTGTGTAAAGCGTCGTGCCATTCTGATCGTCGATCCTCCCGCAACCTGGTTGGATGCAGCGACCGCGGAGGCCGGGGCAAACAACCTCTCGGCGCTCGGATTGGATGACAGCCCGAACGCGGCGCTCTACTTTCCCCGTGTGCGCATGGCGGACCCGGAGAACGACGGCCGTCTGGAGACCTTTACGCCAGCTGGCGCGGTGGCGGGTCTGATCGCGCGTACCGATGCCCAACATGGAGTCTGGAAGGCGCCGGCCGGGATCGAAGCCTCGTTACGGGGTGTTCGGGAGTTGACGTGCAATCTCACCGATGAGGAGAACGCGCGGCTCAATGCGTTCGGCGTCAACTGCCTGCGGGAGGTTCACCAGGGGATCGTACCCTGGGGCGCACGTACGCTGGCCGGCGCCGACCGCCTGGCATCTCAGTGGAAGTACCTGTCGGTGCGCCGCCTGGCGCTCTTCATCGAGGAGAGCGTCCATCGCGGGACGCGGTGGGGGGTCTTCGAGTCCAACGATGAGTCGCTCTGGTCGCAAATCCGACTGAACGTTGGCAGGTTCATGCACAGCCTGTTCAGACAGGGCGCGTTCCAGGGCGCATCACCCGAACAGGCGTATTACGTCAAGTGCGATGGCCGGACTACGTCGCGAGCTGATTTCGAACGCGGGTTCGTCAACATCGAGGTGGGCGTTGCACCGCTCAGACCGGCCGAGTTCGTGACCATCCGGATCACTCATGAGCTAATGGCACCGGGCAAGAGCCACGTGTTCGTCTTGCGTGTCTGGCCGGAGCCCCCGCAGATGGAAGGTGCGCCGGCCGAGTTTAGAGGGGTGCTCGAGCATGTCCCCTCCCGTGAGCGGCGCCACTTCCGCGAACTGGAGGAGCTGGCCAGGATCATACCCAACTACCTCGAGCCGTAAGCGACGGCGGACACTGGCGAGCCCGGCTGACGGACCGGCCCCGGCCGGCGGTCCCGACCTCCAGCATGGAGGTGGATCTCGAGCTGCATGCGTTACCCTGCACCTGACCGGTTTGAGAATCCCCCGGCCGTCTATGCGTATCTCGCATGGAGGGTCTGAAGCCCGGAGTCGACCAGAGGGCCGGACGGCTGTGCCGGAGCGTGCGGTAGGGCGACCCGTCGGAGCCGTTGTCCAATCAGGCTGCTGGAGCCGATGTGAATCCGCAGCGCCAACTTCGTGAGATCGTCTCCAGGTACGTTTGCGCAGCAACGCTGATATGTCTGTCCGGCTGGCCAGCTTGTTCCGTCGCGGATGATGAAACGAGTGCGAGAGAGGCGGGAGTAAAAGCCATGCGGATCGAATTCGAGCGCAGCGGCGGAGTGGCGGGCCTGCGCCTGTCCTTGTCCATCGACACCGATACGCTTCCGGAAGCGGAAGCGGAAGAGATCGAGAAGTTGGTCGAAGCATCGGGTTTCTTCGAGATGCCGGAACGGACCGGGACACCCTCTGGAGCCGATGCCTTCGTCTACCGGGTCAAGGTGGAATCCGCTGAGCGAGCGCACACGGTCACGACCTCGGACATCGACGCTCCATCTGAGCTGTCTCCGCTGCTCGAACGGTTGGAGCGGCTGGCACGAAGAGCGCGAAGGGAATAGGCGCCGTGCCATTGTGCGTGCGTGTACCGCGATGCGCTGCCGAGCCGGCAGGTGAAACGAAGTCGTATGGAAGGAGACGGTGATGTGCACGCTGATCGATCCAGTACAATGCATCGTGCCGCCGCACATGGTCGATGAGATAGAGCGCAACGGGACTGAGAGCCAAAGGCGAATCGCGCGCGACCTTAAAGCGGCCTCGGAAGAAATCCGGCACCTGAGGGTTTCCTTGATGGCAGCGCCGGCCCAGGTCGCCCGCGTTCAGGTCGCTGCGAAGGAACGGGCCATCTACAACGCGCGGCAGGGAACGGATCTTCCCGGTTCGAAAGTGCGCGGCGAGGGGGAACCCGCCGTCGATGATCCGGCGGTCAACGAAGCGTATGACGGGGCTGGCGCGACCTACGACCTGTTCAAGGATGTCTATGGCCGCGAGTCGCTGGACGACGCGAACATGAGGCTGGACTCCACGGTTCACTACCGGAAAGGCTACGACAACGCGTTCTGGAACGGCCAGCAGATGGTGTACGGCGATGGAGACGAGGACCTTCCCGAGGAGGAACGCCTGTTCAACCGCTTCACGTCGGCGATCGAGATCATCGGCCACGAGCTCACGCACGGCGTCGTGCAGTTCACCGCCGGCCTGGTTTACGAGAATCAGCCGGGCGCGCTCAACGAGTCGTTCGCCGATGTCTTCGGCGCCCTGGTCAAACAGCGAACGCTGAACCAGACGGCTGACGAAGCGGATTGGCTCATCGGTGCCGGCCTTTTTACCGGCAACGTGAACGGCCAGGGGATACGGTCGATGAAAGCGCCCGGCACCGCCTATGACGATCCAGTCCTCGGCGTGGATCCGCAGCCCGCTCACATGGATGATTACAAGAACGTCGATTACGACAACGGCGGCGTTCACATCAATTCAGGCATTCCGAACCATGCGTTCTACGTCACGGCGCGAGAGATCGGCGGGCGTACATGGGAGAAGGCGGGACGCGTCTGGTACGCCGCGCTCACCGACGGTCGCATGACATCGCGAGCGGATTTCCAGGCCGTCGCCGATCTCACCGTGGGAACGGCTGGCGACCTGTTCGGGGACGGCAGCCTCGAGCAGAAGGCGGTTCGCTCCGGATGGTCCGAGGTGGGCATTCAGGTGGAAGAGAAGGAACCCGAGGAGGACAAGGGCGGCGATGGGG
>JABAHS010002922.1_pt1 | contig 15768 bp, 9 predicted proteins | sample 7062111 | NCBI WGS metagenome assembly JABAHS01 (sample SAMN14534600, study PRJNA622989) | marine sediment metagenome | biome: marine biome [ENVO:00000428]; feature: marine pelagic biome [ENVO:01000023]; material: deep marine sediment [ENVO:00002113]; isolation source: pool of 4 deep marine... | reverse complement strand
TCGAGGTCTATCGCTCGCTGAAGGTGCTCGATGGCGGCGTCGGCGTGTTCTGCGGTTCCGGCGGCGTGGAGCCGCAGTCCGAGACCAACTGGCGCTATGCCAACGACTCGGAAGTCGCACGCATCATCTTCGTCAACAAGCTGGACCGCGTTGGCGCGGATTTCTACCGCGTCGTGCAGCAGATCAAGGACGTGCTGGCAGCCAACCCGCTCGTAATGACCTTGCCGATCGGCGTGGAAGACAACTTCACGGGCGTCGTCGACCTGCTCGAGCGCAAGGCCTGGGTCTGGGGCGGCCGGGACGATCCCGAGGACTACCAGGTCACCGACGTGCCCGAAGACATGCAGGACGCCGTCGAGGAATGGCGCGAGAAGCTGGTCGAGACCGCCGTCGAGCAGGACGACGACCTGCTGGAGCAGTATCTCGAGGGCAACGAGCCCTCGATCGAGGACCTGAAGCGCTGCATCCGGAAGGGCACGATCAACCTGGACTTCTTCCCGACCTACTGTGGCTCTGCTTTTAAAAACAAAGGGATACAGAATGTTCTTAATGCAGTTGTTGACTTTCTGCCGAACCCGACCGAGGTCAAGCCGCAGCCCGAGATCGACCTCGAAGGACACGAGACCGGCGGTTACGCCACCGTGGATCCGGAAAAGCCGCTGCGGGCCCTCGCGTTCAAGATCATGGACGACCGTTACGGCGCACTGACGTTCACGCGCATCTATTCGGGCGTCCTCAAGAAGGGCGACAACGTTCTCAATACGTTCACGGGCAAGACCGAGCGCATCGGCCGCATCGTCGAGATGCATGCGGACTCGCGCGAGGAACTCGAGACCGCCCAGGCCGGCGATATCGTTGCCCTGCTGGGCATGAAGAACACGCGTACCGGCCACACGCTGGCAGATCCGAAGAATCCGGCAACGCTGGAGCCGATGGTCTTCCCGGAACCCGTGATCTCGGTGGCGATCAAGCCGAAGGACAAGGCTGGCAACGAGAAAATGGGGGTCGCCCTCAACAAGATGGTGCAGGAAGACCCGTCCTTCCAGGTGGCGACGGACGAAGACTCCGGCGAGACCCTGATCAAGGGCATGGGCGAACTGCATCTCGATATCAAGGTGGATATCCTCCGGCGCACGCACAAGGTCGACGTCGAGATGGGCAAACCACAGGTGGCCTATCGCGAAACGATCACACAGATGATCGAAGACAGTTACACGCACAAGAAGCAGTCCGGCGGTTCGGGCCAATACGGCAAGATCGACTACCGAATCGAGCCCGCTGAGACGAATGCCGGCTATGAGTTCGAGTCCCAGGTTACCGGCGGCAACGTACCGCGCGAGTACTGGGGCGCTATCGAGAAGGCTTTCGAGGCGAGCATGTCGGAGGGCACGCTTGCTGGCTATCCCCTGCTCGACGTCAGGTTCACGCTGCTCGACGGTGCTTTCCACGCCGTCGACTCGTCGGCGCTCGCGTTCGAGATTGCGACCAAGGCGGCCTACCGCCAGTCGATACCCAAGGCGGGACCGCAGCTGCTCGAGCCGATCATGAAGGTCGACGTGTTCTCGCCGGAAGACAATGTCGGCGACGTCATCGGCGATCTCAATCGCCGCCGCGGCATGATCAAGTCACAGGATGCCGGCGCCACGGGCGTGCGCGTCAAGGCGGATGCGCCGCTGGCAGAGATGTTCGGTTACATCGGCCATCTGCGGACGCTGACCTCGGGCCGCGGCCAGTTCTCGATGGAGTTCTCGCACTACGCGCCGTGCCCGCAGAACGTCGCCGAGGAAGTGATCAAGGAAGCGCAGGAGCGCCGCGCGAAGAAGTAGGACCGGGTTCTCGAACCGCGAACCCGGTCGCGGGCCCGAGCCCGCTCGTGAAGTTATAAAAGCTTTTCGGACCGCGAACCGATCGCTGCTAAAATGCGGCGCGACCCTTTTGCTGATAGAACGCGTCGATGCTGAATATCGCGACGGCCGTCCAGATACAGGTGAAACAGACGAGGTGTGCCGTCGTCAGTACCTCGCCGTAGAAAATGCCGACGATGAACTGCAGCGTCGGCGCGATGAACTGCATGAAGCCGATAACGGTCAGCGTCAGGCGGCGCGCCGCAATCGCGAACAGCAGTAGCGGTACAACGGTAAGCGGCCCGGCGAGCGAGAGCAGCAATGACATGGACACGCTGCCGTCGCCAAACTCCGCCTGCTGCGACAGCATCAGCCAACCCAGCCATGCCATCGCAAACGGAAACAGCAGCAGCGTCTCGATGAACAGGCCGGGCATCGCGCCGACGGCGACCTGCTTGCGGATCACGCCATACAGCGTGAACAGGAGCGCCAGGGAAACCGCGACAAACGGGAACTGTCCACCCATGATCGTCAGGTAGGACACACCTACGGCTGCGAGCAACACCGACACCAGTTGCGCGCGCCGCAGGCGCTCCTTGAGAAACAGCACGCCGACCAGCACATACATGAGCGGGTTGATGTAATACCCGAGGCTCGCCTGCAACACCTCTTCCTGCTGCACCGCCCAGATGTAGATCAGCCAGTTTGCGGATATGAACAGCGCGGCGAGCGCCAGCCAGAATACCGTAGACGGCGAGGAGAAGGCTTGACGAACCTCGGGCCACTGCCTGCGCACGTGGAGAATCAGCGCGCCGAAGGGCACGGCCCAGATGATGCGGTGTGTAAGCACTTCGGTCGGCGGCACAGTCTGCACGAGCTTGAAATAGACCGGGAAAACGCCCCACAGCAAATAGGCAACCAGCGCCGACAGGACGCCGTCGCGCTGGAATCGCCTTTCTGCCGCCTCCTCCGGCCGTGTACTCAAGCCGAGGATTCCGAGCGTTCAGGCCGGCCGAGCAACAGGTCCCACAGGTAGCGAATGCGAGTGATGGCGTCGATCTGCAGCAGATACAGGGCCGGCACGAGGAACAGTGTTATGACGGTTGCGAAGAGTATGCCGAAACCGAGCGAGATCGCCATCGGGATCACGAACTGGGCCTGCATGCTGGTTTCCGTCATGATCGGCAGGAGGCCGGCCGCCGTCGTGAACGACGTCAGTACGATCGCACGGAAACGCTTCGTGCCCGACTCGATCACGGCCGTCCTGATGTCGCTGCCGCTCTGCCTCGCGCGGTTGATGAAATCCACCATGATGAGGCTGTCGTTGACGACGACGCCGGCCAGCGCGATCAGGCCGAACATCGAGAACATGCTGATCGCCTTGCCCATGATGATGTGTCCGAACACGGCGCCGATGAAGCCGAACGGAATGACCGACATGATGATCAGCGGCTGGCCGTAGGAGTGCAGCGGGATCGCTATCAACGCATAAATCAGGAAGAAGGCTGCGACGGAGGCAATAGACAGATTGCGGATGAAATTCCGCTCCTCCTCGCTCGCCCCTTCCAGGTCGAACTTGACACCCGCATGCCGCGCGAGCAGATCCGGGATGAAATTTTCGCGTATCGAACGAATCACTTCCTGCGGCTCGACAGCCTCCGGGTCGATGTTGGCACTGACGGTGACCGTGCGCTGCCTGTCCTGGCGCCGGATGCTCGAATAGCTCTCGCCGAAGCTGACGTCGGCAACCGAGGAAAATGGAACCTCGTCACCGGCCGGCGTGCGAATTCGCATGTTCTCCAGATCCGCGATCGAACGGCGCTGCTGCTCTGGGTAACGCACCATGACCTTGAGCTCGTCCTTGCCGCGCTGAATGCGCTGCGCCTCTTCGCCGTAGAATGCCTGGCGCACCTGCCGGCCGAGGGACACCAGCGTAAGCCCGAGCGCTTCCGCTTCCGGCTTGATCGTGAGGCGAATCTCGTCGCCGCCGCTGGCAGCGGAGTTCTGAACTTCGAAAACGCCGGCATAAGACGCCAGTTCCCGCTCGAGTTCCGCCGCAGCGGCTTCCAGCGCTTCGAAGTTGTTACCGTTCAACCTGAAACTCAACGGTGGACCGCCACCCATATGGATCGCCCCCGAGAACGTCAGCGTCTTGATACCGGGTATCTCGCCCACCCGCGCACGCCACATGTCGCTAATCGCGACGCCCTCGTACGGACGGTTTTCGTCCCTCGGCATCTCGACCACCATCCCCGCCCCGGTGTCGCTCCTGGTAAAAACACCGACCTGCCTGATCATGGGCACGGAATCAGGATTCCCGTCGATATACTCGCGGTTCATCGCCAGCAACTCGCCCTCGATCCTGTCGAGGGCCGCATCGCGAACCTGCGGCGCCGTGCCGGTCTGCATTTGCATGTCGACCTGGATGAAGTCGCTCTCGATCTCGGGCACCATGACCTGCCGCACGAGTCCGCTCGCTACCATGCCGCCCGTCACGATCAGCACCGCGATAAAGATCGTCACCGTGACGCCGCGATTGTCAATCGCCGTCAACAGCAGCGGACGGTAGTAGTCGTGGATCAACTTATGCAGGCCGTGCTGCACGCGGCGCTGAATCTTGAGGAAGAAACGCGGCACTCGCTCCAGCAGGCCGACCCTGCGCTGCGGATTGAAAAGGTCGTCCTCGTCGATGTCCGGGATCCTCGCGTGAACGAGGTGCGCCGGCAGGATCAGCTTGGACTCGACCAGCGAGAACAGCAGGCACAGTATGACGACCACCGAGATCGCCTCGAAGAACGGCCCGAATATGCCGCCGATGAACAGCATGGGCGCAAACGCCGCCATCGTCGTCAGCACGCCGAAGGTTGCCGGCACCGCGACCCGCTGCGCGCCGTCGATCACGTTGTCGAGCGTATGGCCGTCGGCTCGTATCTTCGTATAGACGCTCTCGCCGATAATGATCGCGTCGTCGACGACGATACCGAGCACGACGATGAAGCCGAACAAGCTGACCATGTTGATGGTGACGGGCCAGGGATTGACCGGCATCAGCCACAACGCACCGAAAAAGGTAATTGGGATACCGACGATGACCCAGCCTGCCACCTTCATACGCAGGAACAACGACAACACAATGAACACAAGCAACGCGCCGAGCAGCACATTGTCCAGCATCATGTCCAGGCGATCCTGCAGGTAATAAGCGCGATCCGCCCATATGTCCATCTGGATGCCTTCGGGCATCTCTTCTGACTTCTTCGCCACGTACTGCCGCACGGCGACGGCCGTCGCGAGCTCATTCTGCTCCCCGACCGTGAGTACCTGAAGAATCGCAGAGGGCCGCCCATCGAAGCGGCTGTAATCATTGCTCTCGACGAACCCGTCCCTGATCGTCGCAATGTCGGCGAGCGTCAGGCGAGTGCCGTCGCCGAATGTACGCAGCACCAGCTCAGAGAATTCAATGCCGGTATACACCTGACCTTCCGTGCGCAGCAGGATGTCACCGCCCCGCGACTTGATCGTACCGCCGGGCAGGTCCGCCGATGAATTTTTCACGGCCTGAGAGATTTCGCTCATCGTCAGGCCATATTGCCGAAGCGTATGTTCGGACACTTCGATGCTGATCTCGAAAGGCCGGTCGCCGAGAAACCGCACCTTGTTCACATCGGGCAGCTTCATCAGTTCGTCACGCACGTTCTGTGCGATCGACTTGCGCGTAACCGGGTCCATGTCGCCATAGATGGCGATGAAGCACACGGCGAACGGGATCTCCTGCTTGCTGATGACCGGCTTCTCGGTGAGCGCCGGGAACGTCGATATCGCATCGACGCGGGTCTTGATCTCGCTGAGGACCTCGTTGAGATCCGCATCGCGAGACACCTCGGCAGTCACGGTACCGACACCTTCTGACGCCGTAGACGTCAGCTTAACGATGCCGTCGACGTCCTGGATGGCCTCCTCGACCTTGATGACGACGCCTTCCTCGACTTCCTGCGGCGCCGCGCCCAGGTACTGCACCTGGACCTGCACGTTGTTCAACTCGAAGTCCGGCTGGGTCTGCTTTCGAATCGTCGCAGCGGAGAGCAGGCCAGCGATGATTATCAGGAACATCAGGAGGTTCGCTGCCACGTGATTGGAGGCAAACCAGGCAATGATGCCCGTTCGGTCTGTCACTCCGCGTAACTTCACGGCGATTCGTCCTCTTCCTTCGCAGCGAGCTTGTCCTCGCCCTCCGCACCGGTGTCGCCCGCTGTTCGGACGGCCATGCCGTTGATGGGCGACTCGAGTGCAGTGAGAATTACTCGCTCCCCGGCTTCCGCTCCACCATTGATGTAGGCATACTCGGCATCGGCGCGCACAATGCTCACGCTGCGGATACGAAGCCGATTCTCACTGTCGACGAACAGCAGCTGGTCGGAGCCGTGCAGCGCGTGCCTCGGCGCACGGAGCAGACCCTGCATCGCCACTCCCTCGATACTCGCCATTACGAACGTACCCATCGGCAGCGGCGCTCGATCCCCCTCCAGCGCATAAGGATCCTCGACCTTCGCAACAGCGTAGGTGACGCGACTGCTTTCATCGACGACGCCTTCACTGCGGACGATTCTTGCCGGCCACTCCGCGACACGGCCGCGTTGCTCGGCGGATAGGACGACACCGGGCCCGCGTGCTTCCCCCGTCGCGGTGATCTCCGTCGCGTATGGAAGATCGACGAAGGCCAGATCACGGTCAGTGAGCGGCAACCTGACTTCGGCGTAGTCAGTGGCGAAGGTGACTCCGAGCCGGGTACCGGGATTCACGAACTGTCCCAGGTCGGCCTCCTTGCTCCGTATCATGCCCGCGTAAGGCAGGCGGATGAAAGTACGATCGAGATTGCGCTTCGCCCGCACCAGGTCGGCCTCCGCTGTCGCCAGCGCTGCCGCGGCAGACGCGTATTCGGACTCCGCCCGAAAACCCTGGGTCCGCAGTTTTTTAGCCCCTTCGTACTCGATCTGGCGCTGCCTGACCAGCGCCTCGGCTTGGGTGACGGCGACCCGATAGTTGGTTGGATCAATACGCATCAGCACTTCGTCGGCAGCGAAGACACCACCTGCGACGAACTTCGCGGAAATCTCGACGACGGCGCCCGACACCTCGGCGCTCAGAACCGTCTCGGTTCGGGGCCGCACCGTGCCCTGGCTACGCACCGGGAAACGCGCCTCCACAGGCTCGAGCTCCGCAACCTCGACCAGCATCGCGAGACTCTTCACGGGCTTCTTCGGCGGCTCTTTACGCATCGACGACATGTAAAGGGCAACGGCGCCTGCGACCGCCAGGATACTGACGATGAGAGCGATGCGTTTGGCTTTTCTCGACATGAGAATCCTCTGCAGAGCGGAGGCCTCGTATTGTGAGTGATCTGACACAGAAAACCAGTCGTTTAAGCGATCGCACCAGGGCATCTGTCGTCCCGCGCGATGCGCTTTTTGTGACATAAACCCACGAATTGCAGCTGGATTGCCCGCAGAATTCTCTCTGCTACCTGAAATTGTGCGTCGCAGCGATCTAACCAGACACGGGGAACTATGTACACGAACCACTTCGGGCTCGAACGACGGATTTTTCGCGGCAACACGGCGGGCGCAGATGTCTTTGTCGGACCGCAAATGGCTGGCTTCCAGCAAGGCATCAAGAAAGCGCTTACGGCGCCGGACGCCGTGGCGACACTCACGGGCCCGGTCGGTTGTGGAAAGTCCACGGCCGTTGCTCACTCGCTCGGTGCAATTAACGGCAGAAACGCAATAGTGAGGGTCGGCCGGTTCCCTCTGCGCCGGGGCGAGCTCCTGGACTTGCTATTCGATCATATGCGTATCCAGCAGCGCCCGCAGCGCAGCAACCAGAAGCTCGCGCTCTTCCGGGCGCTGTTGTTCAACCTGGCGAAGAACGACTCGCGTATGTTCATTCTCGTCGAAGACGCCCCGTTCCTCGGAACCGACATGCTGGCCGAACTGGAAGTCGTTACGGCGGCCGACACCGGACCGTCCGACGGTGCAGCCATAGTCATGATGGGCGATGACTATCTCAAGGAACTGCTGGCTTCCAAATCCCTCGCCCGTCTCAGGCAACGAATCCGGCTACGCCGCAGCCTGAAGCCCTGCGGCGCAGAAGAACTGGATGAGTACCTGCGGCACTGTTTCCTGCGGGCCGGCGGCGACTTCGACAGCGTATTTGACGATGGCACAATCGACTTGCTGCGCGACCTCAGCGGCGGCATCCTGCGCGTTGTAAACAACCTGGTGGAATCAGCGCTGGAGGCGGCCGCGGAAAAGAAGGCTGCGAATGTCAGCCTCGACCTCATCAGCCGCATTGCCGACGAGGAATTCGGCCTCACGGGCAAGTTCACCAGGCTCCCGGAAATCAGCAGCAAGCAACCCGAGCCGGAACATAGCGACGATACGACGACGAAACTGGTTGCCCTGTCCCTGCCCGCAGGGCAAGCGTTGACCGGGAGCGACGACGATGAGCTACCGGAGTTGATCCAGGACACGCAACCGGACCTCGCCATACTCAGTGATGCGCCGACCTCAACGAAGGCGGCGGAGCAGGAGAGCGGCCGCGACACGCCGCAGGACCGCGAAACCGCCAGTCCTGGACCCGAACCGGGACCGATGCAGGACACGAAATCCGGGGCCACCAGGCCGCCGGAAACGGAGCCGGAACACCGGGCGCAACCTCGAGCGGGGATGCGGCCGGGCACCGACGTGGAGCCCGGGCTGAAACCGACGCTCGAACCCGAGCTGGAAACCGAACCTGTCGCCGGGCAGGCGCCTGAGCCGGCCGCCGACGACACGATTCCGACGCTGACCGAGGCAATCGGTACCATCGCTTTACCGGCCAAGGACTCACCGCCAGACGACGATACGCCCGACTGGGAGCGCGACCCCACGCTCGCCGAACTGCGCCCCGACCTCGACGCACTGGAACGCGCGATGGCGGTCGCTCACGGTCGGGACCCGGACGCTGCCGAGGAAGCCGCATCCTTGCAGGAACGCGAGCGGAAAGAGCCCTCCGGAGACGATACCGAGGACATCCCCGAGATTACGCTGGACGACTCGATCAACCGCAAGGTCGACATTGCCGCTCTGAAGAGGAAGATACAGCTCGAGAAGGAGAGCCTCGTCGAAGAGGACGACGCTGACACCGCTAGGGCCGAAGCCTCCGTGGAAGAGGGTGCCAGCCAGGACAGGTCCGCGGCAGAACTCGAGAAGATCGCACAAGGCCTCGCGCGGGCAAAGAACATCGAAGACGTCGACGACAAGCTGGCCGAAACGCTCTTCGGCGAAGAGTTCAGTGTAGCTGCGGCAGCAGTTGCTGCCAGGGTCGCGGAAGATACTGCGGCGGAAGCGGCAAGCGCCAGCGAAAAGCCGGCTGCCGCGGCGCCCCCTCCGAAATCAGAACTGGAGAAGGAATTCGAGAACGTCTGGGGCGAGACGCCCGGCGTCGAGGTTTCCATCGATTCCGAGATCGAGGACCAGAAAGGCGGCATGGACATGTCGGCTTCGCTGCGACTCGCGACCGTACGCGCGCTGAACTCGGACTATACCGACACTGCCGCGGCAGAAGCCCTCGACGCCCCCGTAGCTCAGCCGGTAAAGCCGGACCCCATCGAGGAGCAGATTACGACGTCATTGACACAAACAATGAAGGCGCTCAAGTTCGATCCGGACCCGGCAGCCATCAATGACGATGACGATGACGATGATGACGAGCGTGAAGGCGGCTTCTTCAGCCGCTTCCGGCGTTCCTGACGACCAGCCGCGACGATGGTCAGAAGGCCGGGCTTCTGCCCGGCCTTTTTCGTGGCAATCGCTCGCCCGCATGACCTGTGGCACCTAAGTAGTCCCCGAAGTTTGTCGCGTGGCTTACGGATTTTGCATCTCGCGCAATACCGCTATCCTCTGATAGGCGGCGGTTGTGTGCTGCTCCTGTATTGGAATCGAGGGAGAATCGAATGAGCGAGACTGTTCTGACAATCATCGAACTCGACAACTATCCTGAAGACGTTGTCGCTCGAGCCACCTGGCTGGCAAAGCTCATGGACTGCGATCTTGAGCTCCTGCTGTGCGATCCAACGACGAGTTTCCTCAGCGAGGTGTTCATCATTTCGAGCGAGGTGCGGGACCTGGCAGAGGATATCGAGAAGGCACAGAAACACGCGCTGCGTGACCTGGCGAAGACCGCCGAGTCGTCAGGTTTGAGGGTTACGACTCACACCAGTCACGAGAGGCCCGTTGCCGATGCCATCATCTCCCGGGCAACGGATCTCGATCCCATGTTCGTGGTCAAGGGAACCCACTACCACTCGCCCGCGGAACGCGCGACGTTCGCCGACACGGACTGGCAGCTCATGAAGAAACTGGACTACCCGTTGTGGTTCGTGAAGCCCGTAGCCTGGAAGGAAGAACCGCTGATCGTCGCCGCGGTGGACCCGACACACGAGAAGGACAGGGAAGCGCGCCTCGACCGGATGATCGTGGAATCCGCACAGTCACTGGCATCGGCCTGCAATGGCGAGGTTGAACTCGTGCACACCTACCAGCGGCTCGTCGAGATCGGCTCGCGGGCGATGAAGACCTTCAAGCCCGTCAAGCTGCCCATCGACGAACTGGACAAGAAGATCCGCGACGAGCATCGCAAGGCACTCGACGCTTTCGCGAGGGAAACAGGTGTGCCGCAGAAGAACGTCCACCAGCTCCCCGGGCGTGCGCACGAGCTCCTGCCGATGTTCGCACAGACGCACGGTGCCAGCCTGATGGTGATGGGCGCGCTGTCACGGGGCGGCATCGCGCGGCGTTACATCGGAAACACGGCCGCCAGGGTACTCGACCACCTGCCCTGTGACGTCCTGGTGGTACCGGTGGCAGCAGACTGAACGGGGGACCGTGCCCCGCAATGCTGCGGGGCACGGCCGCCTCTAATCTTCCAGGTCCGAGATCGCTTTAAGGCGCGCGGCCTCGAACTCGTCTCCCGGTTTCCACTTAGGCATTTCGTCCGCGTTTGCGATCGCGAGGCCGGTCCAGTAACCGAGCAGCGCGTCTTCGATCAGTCCCGAGAAGTCCCAGCTGTCGTTGTATTCATCGGACGGCTGGTGATAGTGCACGTTCGTGTAGTGCTCCTGCTGCTCGCGACCCCAGCCCGGCGGCCGGTCCACGTAATCGGTGCCGGGTTTCAGGTACATCGCCGGCACGCCGATCTTCGCCAGGCTGAACTGGTCCGAGCGGTAGAAGTAGCCCTTGTCGGCAAACTGGTCGGGTTTGACCTCCCTGCCCTGTTCCTCGGCGATCAGCTCGAGAATCTGGTCGATCGAGGACTTGCCGAGCCCGACGAAGGTCACGTCGTGCGTGTCGCCGAGGATGTTCGGATTGTCGTAGTTGATGTTCGCCGCAATGCGCCCCGGCGCAAACGTCGGATGATTAGCATAATACAACGACCCCAGCAGTCCCTGTTCCTCTGCGCCCACGAGTGCAAACAGCGAAGAACGCCGCGGCGCTTCGGGAAGCGCTTTGAGCGCGCGTGCTATGGCAAGGACAACCGCGACGCCTGACGCGTTGTCCCTGGCTCCGTTGTAAATCGTGTCACCTGCCTCGTTCGGCTCCCCGATACCGAGGTGATCGTGGTGCGCCGTATAGATCACGGCCTCATCCCGGAGTTCGGGGTCGCTGCCAGGAAGAAGCCCCAGCACGTTGGCACTCTCCGTCCGGTTGAGCTTCACATCCATTGCGATGGACGTCGTAACGCCCAGCGGCACCGGCTCGAAGTCCCGGTTGTAGGCCGCCTCGCGCAGCGCGTCGAGATCCTTGCCGGCCATCGCGACGAGTTCGCGCGCCGCGTCTTCGGTCACCCAGGCATTGACCTGGTTGCGCGGCTCGTCACCCGCCGGCAGCTCGAACTGCTCGCCGGTCCACGAGGTCTGCACGACCTGGAACGGATAGCCCGCCGACGGCGTCGTGTGGATGATGATCGCACCCGCGGCGCCCTGCTTCGCGGCGCTCAGGTACTTGTAGTCCCAGCGTCCGTACCACAGGCGAGTCTCGCCCTCGAACAACTGCGGGTCCCAGTCGGGGTCGTTGTTCATGATGAGCAACACCTTGCCTTCGAGGTCGACGCCTTTGAAATCATCCCACTCGTATTCGGGGGCCTCGATGCCGTAACCGACAAAGACGAGTTCGGCCTCGCTTATCTCGACGCGTTCCTGCTGCACGCCGCTCGACACGATAAATTCTTCCCACTGCGCAAGGGTCTTTTCCTCACCGTGCCCCTCGAATGTCCAGGTGTCGGGCTGCACGGTGTTCAAACCGACGAGATCGAATTTCTGTTCCCAACCACCATCAGCCGCGCCCGGCTGGAGCCCCAGGCGCTCCATTTCCGCGGCTAGGTAGTTGCGTGCCTTGACGTCGCCGCGGCTTCCGGGCCCGCGCCCCTCGTACTCATCGCTCGAAATCTCGACGATGATGTCGCGCATGTAGTCAGCCGTAATCTCAGTGGAGGCTTCTTCTGCCGCGGGATTGCCGCCGCTGACCTCGACCGCGACAGGTGAGGAGAATTCGGGTGGCACCTCTGCCGCAGGCTGCGGCGGCGGCTCCTTGCCGCAGGCAACCGCTAGGACCGGCACAACGATAACCACGAAGAGACTTCTCAAAATCACGATTGACCTCCGGGAGACAATGCTTGAGAGCGCCTGGCGCGGCGCAATCCTTGCCGATCGATACTCAGGTATCGAACAGCTCTGATAGAAAGTATTTCGCCGCTGCCCAGGAGCGGCGATCCGCGTCGGCATTATATACGGTTACGCCGGTGCTCGCGTCCGCAGCGGGGTTCGTGAACGCGTGGCGCACGTTGCCATAGCAGTGCAGCTGCCAGTCGGCACCCATGGCAGTGAGTTCCGCCCCGAGCGCCACCGCCTGCTCGGGCGTCGCGAGCGGATCGTCCCATCCGTGCAACGCGAGTATGCGAGCCCGGATCCGGTTGCACGCCGTGTTGCCGGGCGCGTCGAACAGGCCGTGGAAACTGACCACGCCGGCGAGCGCATCGCCGCTACGCGCGATGTCGAGAGCGCATAGACCACCGAAGCAGTAGCCGATGGCCGCAACGCGCGATGCATCGACCTCCGGCTGGCCGCGCAACGTCTCAACCGCAAGCAGCAATCGCCGCTGCAGCGTCTCGCGGTCGTCCCGCAACCCCTCCATCATCCGGCGGCAGTCGTCGAACTCGCCGCCGATCGCATCCTTGCCGTAGACATCGATCGCGAAGCCGGCATAGCCCATTTGCGCAAGCCGCCCCGCCTTATCCTCTTCGAACCCACTGCGGCCACGGATTGTGTGTGCGACGAGCACGCCAGGGCGCGGGCCCTCGATAGTGTCGTCCCAGGCCAGCATTCCCTCGAATCCGCGGGCATTGTCCCGATAGTCGATCAGGCGTGTTGCGATAGCCACGCGAGGCTCCGTCGCCTGCTAGCCGCGTTTGACGACGATAACTTCAACGCGACCGTCCGGCCCTATGTACCAGGATGCGATCGTACTGGTGATACTGACGATGATCGCGCCGAACAGCGCCGACCAGAAACCGGACACGATGAAATTGTCGAGCATCGCGGCAACCAGCGCGAACATGGCGGCATTGAGCACGAACAGGAACAGCCCCAGCGTGACGAGAGTGATCGGCAACGTCAGCACGAATGCGATCGGCCTGACGAAGGCGTTGACGAGCCCGAGCAGCACCGCCGCCAGGATGAATGTCCAGGCACCGGAGATCGACACGCCCGGCACGAGCGCGGAAGCCAGGAACAAGCCCAGCATGGTAATGAGTGTTCGTAATACGATGCCCTGCATAAGCGAATTATGCGACGAGAACGCCGCCGAAGAAAGGGCCGTCAGGCCGGAAGGGCTGCGTGCCGGGCATCCGGGCGAATCATGAGCAGCTGCACATTACCGATTGCACGCTCGCGAAAGCCGCCTTCGCAATAGCACAGGTAATACTGCCACATGCGGATGAATTCTTCCGAGAACCCCATGCCGCGAACAGCGTCGATATTGCCGAGGAAGCGCTCGCGCCAGCGCTTCAGCGTCTCTGCGTAATGCGGCCCGATATCCTCGAGGTCCACGATACGCATGTCGGTAACGCGCGTCAGCGTGTCGGACATCGCCGTCACGGATGTCAGACAGCCGCCCGGAAAAATATACCGCTTGATGAAGTCGACCGTCTTCTTCGCTCGCTCGTAATGCTGGTCGGCGATTGTGATCGCCTGCAGCAACATCAGTCCGTCCCGCTTCAGCAGTTCGCAGCACTTGCCGAAGTAGGCGTCGTGATACTCGTGACCGACCGCCTCTATCATCTCGATCGACACGAGCTTGTCATACTGTCCCTCGAGATCGCGGTAATCGCTTTGCAGCAAGGCGATGCGATCCTCGAGCCCTGCCTCTGCAATTGCATCGCGTGCGAAGTCGTGCTGCTGCTTCGAAATCGTCGTCGTTGTCACGCGACAGCCGTAATTCTCCGCGGCAAAGATGGCAAAGCCGCCCCAGCCCGCGCCGATCTCTAGGACGTGATCGTCGGGACCCAGATCCAGTTTCCTGCAGATGCGATCCAGCTTCGCGGCCGAGGCAACGTCCAGGGATATGTCCGCGTGCTCGAAGATAGCGCTCGAGTACATCATGCGCTTGTCGAGCCATAGCGAATAGAAGTCGTTGCCTAGATCGTAATGCGCGGCGATATTTCGTCGGCTGCCATTCCGGGTATTGCGATTCAGCCTGTGAAAGATCTTCTGCAGTGGCTTCATCAGGTAAGACGTGCCTCCGTCCATGTCCAGCAACACGTCGCGATTCTTCACCAGTATCCGTACCAGCGTTGTGAGTTCGTCGCAGGACCAGCAGCCGTGGATGTACGATTGCCCTGCCCCGACGGCGCCGCCGAACGCGACATCGCTATAGAAACGCGGATCGTTCACCGTGAGCTGGACCGTCAGGGGCAGGTCGTCGGTCACGGCACCGAAAGTCTCGTGGCGGCCGTTTTCTGTCACGACGATCTGGCCGTTATGTAACGACTCCAGCCGCGCGCGAACGACGCGCCGCGCGAGCGACTCGAGCGCCGTCGGTGTCCTGCTGGCTTCGAGAAATTTCGGCGAGTGGATGGAAACTGATCTCATTGTGCCTCCGCCGCAATCTTCTGTCGCTTATCGGGATGCGGGTACACGGGACAGCGCTTGACCCACAACCTGAGTGCCTGCCAGTAAATGCCCGCGATGATCTTGACCGTCATCAACGGGAATCGCGCCAGCACGCTCGCCAGGGCAGGACCCGTAATCTCGGTACGCTTGAGATGGATGGACGCATCGAACAGACGCTTGCCGTTGCTCGAATTGGCCATGTACACCGTCACTCTGTCGGCGGGCTCAGTAAAACACCAATCGTATTCGACTTCCATCGGCATGAAGGGCGACACGTGCATCTTCTTCTCCGGCCTGAATCGCTTCACGCCGCGCCGGCCCAAGTCCGCGGAGTCCGGCAGAACATAGGTATCGCGTTCCCCCCACGGGGTGTTGCTGACCTCGGCTACGATGGTCCGCACGGTCTTACCGTCCGAGTCAAAACAATAATAGAAACTCACCGGGTTGAAGCAATAGCCGAAGTAGCTAAGGTTCGTCAGCAGCCGGATCGGCCCTTTCGGGCGCCTGCCGGTCTCGCGCTCCACCAGGGCACGGACTGCTTCGGCGAGCGGCTCGTCGCGGTCACCGATATGATCCTCGCGGCGGAAACGCGCGAGCGCCGGACGCGTCGCCGACCACAGCCAGCGATTCCTGAACAGCCCTGGCAGTTCATCGAGATCGACGTACATCATGAACATTCGGTAGCCGAACCGGTGCAGCACAGGCTCCGTGCGCCTGTGCTTA
>JABAHS010006468.1_pt1 | contig 15775 bp, 11 predicted proteins | sample 7062111 | NCBI WGS metagenome assembly JABAHS01 (sample SAMN14534600, study PRJNA622989) | marine sediment metagenome | biome: marine biome [ENVO:00000428]; feature: marine pelagic biome [ENVO:01000023]; material: deep marine sediment [ENVO:00002113]; isolation source: pool of 4 deep marine... | reverse complement strand
CCAGAGAAATAGGCCCCAGCGGATTGTGCCAGGCCATGGAGGCATAATAAGCTTCGGCCATGCCGGCGATGAGACGACATTCGGTAATCCCGCCGGCGTGACAGAGGTCCGGTTGTAGAATACTGGCCGACCCTTTTTCCAGGATTTCGCGGAAGCCCCATTTGGTGAAGATACGCTCGCCAGTGGCAATAGGGAGGTGGGTTTTGCGGGCGATGTCGGCCATCACCTCGACGTTTTGACATTGAACCGGCTCTTCGACGAACAAAGGTTGATAAGGTTCGAGAGCTTTGATGAGCAACATGGCCGTTGGAGGTTGGATAGCCCCGTGGAAGTCAATGGCGATGTCGATATCGGGGCCGACCGCTTCGCGCTGGGCGGCGAAATACTCGGCCGCTTGCTGTACAAAGCCGAGCGTCTCCACGGTTCGCGGCCAACGCGAGCGATGCACCCCGGTCTTAAAAGCGTTAAAGCCCTCTTTGACCGTGGCTTTCATCTGCTCTGGGTCGCCGCCCCGAGCGTAGACCCTGATGCGGTCGCGGGTTGGCCCCCCGAATAACTCATAGATAGGCACGCCTAGCGCCTTTCCTTTGATATCCCAGAGGGCTTGATCAATCCCGCTCAGGGCGCTGGTTAAAATGGGGCCGCCCCGGTAGAAGGCGTGACGATAAATAGCCTGCCAGTGGTGGACAACCCGGCGCGGGTCTTTGCCGATGAGATAAGGTTCGATTTCTCTGACCGCTTCGGCGCAGGTTTTGGCTCTGCCTTCTGTGATCGGCTCGCCCGCCCCGACGATCCCGGCATCGGTGTGAATTTTGAGAAAAAATCGCCTGTTGTTCAGGACATAATAATCCAACTTGGTGATTTTTAGGTTGTCTTGTGGGTCAATCAGCGCTTTGTCGCTTGGTGTGGCCATCATCCTCTCCTAAAAAATCTAAGCTAATGTGTGTGACCAATGATAGCCAAATCCTCGTATTTGACAATTAAGCTAAATGGTCATACGCTGATGGCCTGGTTGAAGATTTGCCAAAATACTGATGAACGCTTACACACCGAAAAAGAGGCCGGCATGCCCAAAATTATTGATCTGACCATGGCTGTTGAAGACCATTTTCGCTGGCGCGTTGAGCGAAAACAGGCTGGGGATTTCAATAAGGGGGATCAATTCCAAATTACCTGGGTTGGCTGGGCCGTGCACGGCTTTACCCATATAGATGCGCCCCGGCACATGCTGGCGGATGGCAAGACTACCGACGATATTGCTTTAAGCGCAGTGGTTGGCGATTGCGCTGTCTTTAACCTTAGCGACATTGAGGATAATGCCCCTATCGAAGTGGAAAAACTTGTCCGTGCCTGCCGGGAGGTGCATAAGGGAGATATTGCGCTTATAAAAGCCGAATGGGACCTCAGGTACTCAGCCAAGACTGCTGAATTCTGGACCAAAGCTCCCTACATGACCCGAAACGTGGCGACCTGGCTTCTGGAAAGGGGGATGAAGACAGTGGCCTTCGATTTTCCCCAGGATTACCCTATCCGCTTATTACTTAAAAATGAGGTCGCTCCCATCGAAGAATTCGTTACTCATGATGTCTTATTACGTAACGGAGTGACATTAATCGAGTATCTGTGCAATACCGCCGCCATTCAGGGCGACCGCACCACCCTATACGCCCTCCCGCTTAAGATCCCTCAGGCAGATGGTGCACCGGCCCGGGTAATTGCGATTGAAGAGGAATAGGACTGAGGGCCTGTCTGAAAAACACTTGTCGTAACAGCTCTAATCGTCAATGACAGGCATTTCGTCTTACGCTTCTACTTGCATCTTTACCCCACCTACCACAACCGAAACCGGGTCCACCGCCATGGCTCGCAGCGTTGGCTGTCTGCGCAGCAAGAGGGCCCGGCCTTCAAAGGTCAGGTCGCCTATGGTCACCGGTCCGCTCCCCTCCTCGCACAACACAAAGGTATCATCTAACCCGGCACCTGTAATATGGAAGGCCGTCACTTGTCCATCGCCATGCAGACGCTGGACAGTTGGGTGGGTATCCTGACCGGGAGGCATGGGGAAAAGAACCGCATCGAGCCGGGCCGGGAGCGTTCTTTGACATGCCAGAGTTACATCCCAGGCCGGAAACTCGCCCAGGACGCCGTACCAACCTACGGCTGGATCCGTTTCCCCCTTTTGCATTCGGACTGACAGCCCCTCAGTATCAACCGGTAGAATAGCCAGATTGCCCAGTCCCGCGTCGTGGGTCACAATGGCGGACGGCATAGCAGCTACCTCGCCGGCCCGAAATGGCTCTGAGGTCCTGGGATCGTAAATTGGGGCCAGGTGGAAGAGTTGCTCCAGGGTGTGCGGCTCCTGATTTTCTCCTCGAATCAGATCACACAAAATCCAATAGCCCGGTTTGACGTAAAAAATCGCCCGCCGCTGCGCGAAACGGTGATCCACCTCCTGTAGTTGCCACCGCTCCCCATAAGGGTCCGGGGCAAAGCCCGCCAGATATTCGCTACTGGCAAAATCGAATTCCTGGCGGCTGACCCACTCATTACGACCTTGCCGCGCCAGCCAGGTATCCGGTTGGAAGCGTCGGGCCTGACCCATCCCATCTATCAACACCACATTGTGCGCCCGAGAGGAGCGAAAATAATGGGTTAACTCCGTCCAAGCGTAACTGTAAATATTCGGATCGCCGATGAGCAAGCGGCCATGGGCGTAAAGCACAAAGTTCAGCTTGTCTTCGTGCTGGTGTGAGGCCCCCCAGGACGCGCCGTCGAAACATAGATACTGCCCCGCTTCACCCCAGCGATCCCGCATCACATAATACCCGGCCGCCGGCCAGGCGTGGGAGGTGTGGTCAGGGGCTTGTCCGGCCTGACCGTGGGTAGCACCCCAGAGAAAGTCAGCCCGATCAAACGCTTCCGCGGCCGCTTTCAACAATGGTGCTGGATCGGTGGGGTTGGGATTGCAGTCATTGAACATTGGCAGGGTGTAGTTGGGCTGCCTGGCGAATAGATACATCTCGTGTGCCTTCTCAATCAAATCAACGAAGTCCTGCGGCAGGTCCACACCGCGAGCTTTGGCCGTCTGCACCACCGAAAACATCGAAGAAGTGGGGAAGACATGGTAACCATGCGATAACTCAAATTGAAAGCCATCCTCGTAATAGGCGAAACTGTTGATCCACTTCAGCCGTCGCAAGGCGACCCGCAAATAAGCCTCGGCATGTTTCAACTCCGGCGAGAAAAGCGCCGACACCGCCAACCCGGCTGATTCGACCTGATACCAATTATTGGGCCCGCCGCAATAGGCCAACAGATAGCGCATATGCTCCAGGCGCGAGCGGGCCAGCATAGCCTGAGTCGCCTCGTCAAAAGGCGCTGTTTCCCCCAACAGAGCGATGACGGCCGGCCACATATTGCACTGCCGGTTGCCCACTTCCAGGGTACGCCACGGCCCCTGAAGTTGGCGGTGGTTTGGCAACGGGCAAAGGCGGTAAAAAGACCATAGCAGGCGGGCCGCGTGGTAGGCATATTTTTCATCCCCCGTCTCCACATAGGCAGCCGCCAGATTGCGAATAAAGGGCTGTGCGCCTAAACTGACCGTCGATTCGATATCGTCAAACAGCCGTAAATGCCAGTCAATTTCGCTGCCAAACTGGTGGCGAACCAGCATATGAGCGCGCAAGGTAATCAGGTTGTTGCAGGCCCCATCTGCATCTTCAAGATCAACTTGCATCCAGAAATCGGGTGCGGAAACTTTTGCCTGCCAGGGACGCTTAGCCATGAACGCCCCCACCTGATCTGCCGCAACAGGTTCGGCCATGTGCGACGGGTAATCCGCCTCTGAGACGTGCAGCCGTTCTGCCCGCGAATGATCTAATAGACGCCCCCACATCCGTTCTCGCAGGGTGATTAGATCGGCCAAAATGGGTAATTCCAGCGCCTCGGCCACCTGGCAGACCGCCAGCAGACAGTCGGCCGAAAGCTGATCATTCAAAGCAGCCTTGCGGTTGTGAACCACCGTCGCCAGACGGGCACAGCCCGTCATCCGCCAAATTTCCGCCTCAGGGTGCTGCTCATGAGCCAGATAGCCACATAAGGCCAGGGCGGCCCCATTCAACAACAGCCCAGGCCCATCAGGGTGTTGCCGGACCGAGGCGCGCTCTCCTTTAAGGTAGGCTTTAGCTTGTGAGAGCCGCGCTTCATAGCCTGCCACACAGAAGGTCAAGAGATAATCGGCCAACTCAAACAGCCGCTCGCTCGATCTTTCGCCCGCCAGCAGCAGCCCCCAAGTCGCCCGCGCTGCCCCCTCCAGCCCCCACGGATCGTCGTGCGCCCAGGGTAGAATCTCCGGCGGTCCGCCATGGGGCATGTCTGTTTTATACTTTCCCAAAGGTTCTAGAATCTGCTCAATGATCATCATCTTTTTAGCCTCCTTATCTTCACCCACGTAGGCGAAGTGTTATAGCTGTTCAGAAAATGATTTTGACTCGTAGCCAGCGCATCCCTATGCGGTGGCGGGTCGGGCATAGGGATGCCCTCCCTACAGATTCAAAATGTTTATCTGAACATCTATAGTAGATCTTCAGTAATGATCGCCTCAGACTCCCCTGTACCTTATTTCCCTTGTCGGTAAGAAGCTTTCACCTTCGGGCCGCATCGCGGATCAAAGCCAGCGTATGCGCTAACTTGAAAATCTGCGTGGTCTGCGCAATCTGCGGATAATTTCTCTATTGCTGGCCTGAGTATATTCACTTCGGCTTTGTTTTCAAATTGTGATGCTCTAATATAACCATCGCCCTGACATCTTCGACTTTAGCGTCCACCGCCAACGCCCAAGGTAAGGATAGGGAGACCGTATGATTTAAGTCCAAATGAACTAGCTGCGTCCCTGCGCGAGCGTCAGTGTCGTCTCGAACGTGGCGCCATCCCGCAATATCTCCAGGGTAACCGTGTCGCCAGCGGCGTGGTCGAGCAGGAAGCTGACCAAGGGATGACGATTATCCACCTGCTGGCCGTCAATAGTTAAGATGACATCACCGGTTTGCAGCCCGGCTTGACTGGCCGGGGCACCGAGGAGAATATCTCGTAGCAGTACGCCTTGATTCAGCTCCTGATATTGTACCCCCAGGAAGGGCGTATTTACCTCGCCGGTTTCGAGCAGTTGCTGCACCACCCCGCGGGCCACATTGCTTGAGACGGCGAAGCCTAACCCCTCCGCTTGCGTAAATCCGCCGCGAAAAACCAGGGTGTTAATGCCAATTACCTGTCCAGCCAGATTGATCAACGGGCCACCGCTGTTCCCCTGGTTGATAGCCGCATCCGTTTGCAGTAAACCATGCAGGCCGCCCAGTTCGCGATCAAATCCACTTAAGACGCCGGCAGTGACCGTGTTCTGATAGCGTCCCAGGGCGGAGCCGATGGCAATGACGTTTGTGCCGAGGGGCAGGTCGGCCGAATCACCCCATTCGGCCACCGCAGGGACTGGTCCCTCCACTTTCATCACCGCCAAATCGAATTCTGGAGCCGTGCCAATCACCGTCGCCGGGGCTGTGTCCCCCTGAGCGTAAATAATCGCCAACTCCTGGGCGTTTTCAATCACGTGATTGTTGGTCACCACGTATCCTTCCGAACTGATGAAGAAGCCTGATCCGCTGCCAATCCCTTCCCGCTCCCGGCCGATGACAGTGACCACAGCCGGTAGAACCATATTGACTGCCTCTACTGAACTGTATTCTTCGCCGACGACATGTTTTGGCTGCGTCGGCGTTATCGGGCCGGAATTCCTTAGCCTAATCTGCTCCGTGTTTAGCGGCATATTGTTTACCACGGGCTGGACAGAGGGTTGCACGCGGAGCACCAATTCACTCCCCACTACATAGCCAGCCGCGCCCCCAAAAGCGATCCCTATCACCAGACTGACAATGACTATCAGTAAACCTGTTAAGGATAGGTACTGTTTATAATGCTTATCCATGATAGACCCCTTTCTAGGTATCTTCAGTTAATACCAGGAACCGGGTTTTTTGTTGAATTTGCGAACTACCTTGTATTTCGAAATGAATATATTGGCGAACTAATGGGCTTACCTAAGGCAAAAACCCGGTTCTTCTTGAATATTAGTTTCCTTACTTGCTTCGGCGTGAGTTGGTTGGATAACTGCGATGTGCCTTGTCTTACTTTTTAGACGCACCTACCATTAAGGTCAGCTTAAAATGGGGTCAGGAAAAATTAATAGTCAATTAAAAAAGCAGCCTCCTTTTGTTCCTTGTCCAAGCCCGTCCCTGGTAGGTCAGGCACCGCTCGCTCATAAAGTTTTGAAGTTCAGTAAGGCTACTGTACCATATATGTAATATGTAGAAGAGTATTAACCGTGTTTACGAACGGATATACGTCAAATACGGATGAAGACACAACCAAAGGAGATGAACTTATGGATCCTGAAGTCAAAAAACAAACCTTGCGCTTGCTAACCTACGGCCTGTATGTTTTAACGGCGGCTGACGGCGAGGATGTTGCTGCTGGCACCGTCACCTGGTTATCGCAAGCCTCATTTTCCCCGTCACTGGTTATGGTCGGGGTCAAAGCCGATAGCGGCCTGCATGCTACCGTCGAGCAGAGTGGGGCCTTTGCCGTCAATATTTTAGCCGCCGGCCAGCAGGACGTGGCCTCGGCTTTCTTCCGCCCCTCTCAGGTGGAGGGCAACCGGCTCAACGGCTTTGTCTTTGAGCCGGGGCCGGAAACGGGCGCGCCATTGCTGGTTGATCTGCCCGCCTGGTTTGAAGCTCGCGTCACCAATGCGGTCAAGCGCGGTGACCATACGGTCTTTGTGGCTGAAGTGGTCAATGCTGGCCTGCGCGATGCCCAGGCCAAACCCCTGGTGATGTGGGATACCGGCTGGTCCTACGGTGGGTAGGGAAGAATCTTATGCAAAACATCCGCGCTGCTGCTGTGCAGTTCAACCATGCCCCGGGGGACAAAGGGGCCAACATGGCTAAGCTCCGCGCCTTTGTGGAGGAGGCGGCCTGCCAAAAAGTGGACTTAATCGCCTTTCCGGAAATGTGTATTGCCGGCTATTGGCACGTGCGCCATCTCTCCCGCGACGGCGTGGAGGCCCTGGCCGAACCGGTCCCGGCTGGACCGTCCACGCAGATGCTGCTGGCTCTATCCAGGCAGCACAACATGACCATTGGCGCCGGCCTGATTGAGCGGGCTGAAGATGGAACCTGCTATAACACCTATGTTGTGGCCATGCCCGATGGCCAGATCAGACACCACCGCAAACTCCATTGTTTTATCAGCGCCCACATGGCTTCCGGCAGCGAGTATACCGTCTTCGATATCCCGCAGGGCTGCCGGGTGGGCATCCTCATCTGCTACGACAACAACCTTGGCGAAAATGTCAGAATTACCGCCTTAAAAGGGGCTGAGATTCTGTTAGCGCCCCATCAAACCGGCGGCTGTAATTCGCCCGCCCCCCATGCCATGGGCATAATTGATAGAGCTTTATGGGAAAACAGGCACCATGACCCGGCCAGCATCGAAGCCGAGTTTCGTGGCCCCAAGGGGCGGGAATGGTTATTGCGCTGGCTGCCCACCCGGGCCCATGATAATGGGCTATTTCTCATCTTTAGCAACGGGGTTGGCCCCGATGATGACGAAGTACGCACCGGCAATGCCATGATCATTGATCCATACGGCCGCATTATAACCGAAACCTGGCAGGCCGCCGATACTATGATTACGGCCGATCTGGACGCCTCATTGCGCGAAAATTGCAGCGGTCAACGCTGGATCAGAGCCCGCCGGCCTGAGTTGTACGGCCCACTGACTATCTCCACCGGTATGGAAAAAGACATGCGCAAGCTCAGGCTTGGGGAGCAGGACGCGTAATTGATTCAGCTATTGGTCCTATGACATCCAACAATTCTGTCATCCTTTTAAGTGGTCGTCCGGGTGTGGGCAAAAGCACCGCCATTAGCAAGATTGTCGCTTTGCTGGGGGACAGGGCCGCTGGCTTTTACACCCGTGAAATCCGCGCTGGCGGGCAGCGGACCGGCTTTGAAATCGTCACCCTGGATGGGCGAGTAGGCTATCTGGCCACCAGGAATCCAGATATCGCCTTTGCCCGGGCGGCTCCCTTTGGAAGATATCGGGTTAATCTTGAGGCGATCGACGCCCTGGCCGTTCCCGCCATACGCCAGGCGATGAAGCGGGGCCAGGTGGTCGTCATTGATGAGATTGGGCCGATGGAAATCCTGTCCGAGTCTTTTTGCCAGGCCGTGTTGGAGATCCTCGATAGCGCGGTGACGGTGGTCGGGACCATCGTCCAGCGACCTCATCCCTTTGCCGATCAAGTCAAAGCCCACCCCAGAGTGATCCTGAGAACAGTTACCCCGGCCAATCGAGACCGATTGCCGGAGCAGGTGTATGCGCAGATTTTGTCCTCATCCTCACCCACTCCCAGTGGGTGAGGGAGTATGGGAGTATGGGGGTATAGGAGTGTAGGAGTATGGGAGCAGAGGTGAGGGGAACATTTCTCCTCTGCCCCCCTGCACTCCTGCTCAGATCACGCTTCACGTATCACGCTTCACGTATCAAGTGGTCATAGGCAATCAAAGTTAAAAAGTCTATAAAGTTATCTGCCTTAATCAGGGTTTCAAAAAGCTCGCTGGCTAACTCAAACTTACCGGCGGCAAACAGTTCTGCGCCATACATCGCTTTTATCTTGTCCAATTCCTCGGGGATCATACTATGGCATAAATCGGAGGTGATTTTCCGCCCATCTGACAAGGCAGCGGTGGGATGATGGATCCATTGCCATACCTGGGCCCTGGCGATCTCCGCCGTGGCTGTATCTTCCATCAGGTTGAAAATGGCCACCGCGCCTATCCCCCGCAGCCAGGCTTCCAGGTATTGTAGGGCAACGCTGATATTATTGCGCAGCCCTTCTTCGGTGACCTCGCCGCCGGCGACGTTGAAGTTCATCAAGTCTTGGGCTGCCACCTGGACATCTTCCCGCAACCCCTCCTTTTGGTGGGGCTTCTCCCTCAAGACATGCTCGAAAACTTCTCTGGCCACCGGCACCAGGTCCGGGTGCGCCACCCAGGTTCCATCGAAACCGTCCCCCGACTCTCGCTCTTTATCTTCCTGCACTTTAGCCAGGGCCACTTCATTGACCTGGGGATCTCTGCGGCTGGGGATAAATGCAGCCATGCCGCCGATAGCGTGCGCCCCCCGCCGATGGCAGGTTTTGACCAGTAACTCCGTGTAGGCCCGCATGAAGGGGACGGTCATGGTGATCTGGGCGCGGTCGGGCAAGAGGAAATCGGGTTGGCGGCGGAACTTTTTGATGGTGCTGAAGATGTAGTCCCAGCGGCCGGCGTTAAGCCCGGCTGAATGATCTCGCAGCTCATAGAGAATCTCTTCCATCTCAAAGGCGGCCAGGATAGTCTCAATGAGCACCGTCGCCCGAATGGTCCCGCGTGGGATGCCCAATTCATCTTGAGCCAGCACAAAGACATCATTCCAGAGTCGCGCTTCAAGGTGGTTCTCCAGTTTGGGCAGGTAAAAATAAGGGCCGCTCCCGTTATCGATCAGTTTTTGGGCATTATGGAAGAAGTAAAGGCCAAAATCGAAGAGGGAGGCGGAGATGGGCTGGCCGTCGACCAAAAGATGCTTTTCCTCCAGGTGCCAGCCTCGGGGCCGAACCAGCAAAGTGGCAACCTCTTCATTTAATTCGTAGCGCCTTCCATCTGGGTTGAGAAAAGAGATCGTCCGGTCAATGGCATCCCGCAGGTTAATATGCCCCTCGACCATATTCTGCCAGGTCGGGGAGTTGGCATCCTCGAAATCGGCCATGAAGACGTCGGCCCCTGAATTAAGGGCGTTGATCATCATTTTGCGATCCGTCGGGCCGGTAATTTCGGCCCAGCGCTTCTGTAAGTCGTCTGGGGTGGCTGCCACCTGCCACTTACCCTGCCGCACCGGCTCGGTCTCAGGCAGAAAATCGGGCAACTTACCGGCGTGAATATCTGCCTGAACGGTTTCCCGCCGTTTCAGTAACTCCCGCCGGCGGGCGCCAAATTCTCGCTCCAGCCTGGCCACAAAGCTCAAGGCTGCTGGGGTTAAGATTTCGGCAAATTCGGGGGAAACCTGGGTGGTTATAGTTACACCTTCTGGGGAACGATTAGTACTATTCATTGAATACCTCCTTGTTGAAGATTCTGTCGAAGACCCTCACCCCCCGGCCCCCTCTCCCATTCAATGGGAGAGGGGGTTGGGGGTGAGGGTGAGAGTCGAATGTTATGCCCACATAATACCCTTTAGTAAGTAAGAATCAAGAATTAAGAGCGAAAAATTTTTAATTCTTCATTTTTAATTTTTAATTTTCAATTCTTCATACAGGCGAGCTGGAAAAGGTCACTCACAAGGTTTTGGCCACTGTTGCCACCGCCTCAATCGTTTCCTCGATCACCTCGTCTGAGTGGGCGGTAGAGAGGAACCACGCGCCTCGTTCAAGAGCCCGGACGCCATGGTCGAGCAAAGCCGTGGTGAAACCTACATAGCGCGCCTTATCCGCTGCCAATGAACTGCGGTAGTCGGTGATGGGTGAACTGACGCCCAGGGCTACGTGGAATATCTGGGGGAAACCTTGCAGCCGGGCTTCAATATCGGCTTGTGCTAGAGCCTGGTCAATGCCTTCCATTAACCGCCGGCCACGCGCCTCTAAGAGGGTGAATGTCTCTGCTTTGGCCAGCTCGCTGAGCGTGGCCACGACGGCCGCCATGGTCGCTGGTTGGGCATTGTAGGTGCCCCCGTGTAACACCCCGCCTGTGGCCAATAGTTCCATCAAATCGGCTCGCCCGGCCAGGCACGAGACGGGAAATCCATTAGCGATGGCCTTGCCGAAGGTAGCCAGGTCAGGGGTGACCCCAAAACGCTGTTGGGCCCCACCCGGCCCAAGCCGGAAACCGGTAATAATCTCATCGAAGATAAGGATGGTCCCTGTTTTGCTACAGGCTTCGCGGACACCCTCCAAATAGCCAGCGGCGGGCAAAATGGCGCTGGTGTTGCACATCGCCGGCTCCATAATCACGGCCGCGACATCGCCACGTGCCAGGCGGGCGGTCAAGATATCCAGGTCGTTCCAGGGGAGTACCTCGGTATGTCGCCCGGCCATGAAATCCTGCCCCACACTTCCCGGTACCGGGTTCGGGGCATCAATCGGGCCGAACTGATCCGGCGGGGGGGCGACACTCCAGAGGACACTATCAAGCCAACCGTGATAGTGTCCTTCAAACTTGATCACTATCGAGCGTCCGGTAGCCGCACGGGCCAACCGCAAGGCCGCCTGGACCACTTCGCTGCCGGCGCAGCTAAAGCGGACCATCTCAGCACAAGGAACCATCTGGCAAAGCAACCTGGCCGCCTCGAACTCAATCTCACTTTGCCCGGCGTAGAGAATGCCATGCTTGAGTTGCGCTTCAACTGCCCTGAGGACATGGTCCGGCTTATGGCCGAGGATCATCGGCCCCATGCCAAGGTAATAATCAATCAATCGGTTCCCATCAACATCGTAGAGGTAAGGGCCTGCGGCGCGATCAAAGACCAGCGGCGTGGGCGAAATACCCAGCCGAAAATTGCTATTGACCCCGCCGGCCAGGTATTTCGAGGCTTCGGCTATTAATTTCTTAGATGTCTCAAAACTTGTCACGGGTATAATCCTTTCATTTTTCTCGTTCCATACCCCAGAGGGCATCTTCGACAAAACGGCTAATTGTGGGAAGTCGGGTCCATGGCGTCACGTAAGGCATCGGCCAGACTATTCAAGCCTAAAATCAGCACAGTGATGAACAACCCAGGAAAGAAACCGTACCACCATGCCCGCCGCAGGTGACCACGCCCGCTAAAGAGCATAGCCCCCCAGGAGGCGTCAGGGGGTTGGGTACCCAATCCCAGGAAACTGAGCGCCGCTTCAACTAGAATAGCAAAGGCGACAGCCAGGGTAATTTGAACCAGGATGGGCGCCAAAGAGTTAGGCAGGATGGTGCGGAAAATAATCCGCGAATTTGAAGAGCCCATACATCGAGCGGCTTCAACGTAGTCCATTTCCTTTTGCATCAACATAGTAGCCCGGGCCAGGCGAGCGAAACTGGGGATACTGACAATGGCTACGGCGATCATAGCATTTAACGAACCCGGGCCCAGTACGGCCACAATGGCCAGAGCCAGCAGAAGGGCCGGGAAAGCTAACAAGCTATCCATGCTGCGCATAATGACGGAGTCTACTAATCTGCCGATATACCCACTTATAAGGCCCAGGGGAACGCCTATTGAAGCCGCCACAATCACCGCAAAGGCGCCGGCCAGCAGCGAGATACGCCCGGCATAGAGAGTCCGGCTGAAGATATCCCGGCCAAATTCATCAGTGCCAAAGAGATGGTCCCGGGAGGGGGGCAGAAACTGGTCGCCCTTACTGATGGCTAACGGATCATAAGGCGCCAGCAAGGGAGCAGCTAAAGCCACGATGAGCATAAACAAAATGATGATCAAGCCGGCCAGCCCCGCTCGCCTTCGAAGCAGCCGCTTAGAGATGGTGAAAATCATTCTCTCTTCGCGTCGGGCGCTTGGAGCGGCCTGTTCTAGAACTGTCTTTGAAGTCGTCGTCTCTGTACTCAAGGCGATACGTTCCTCGTCAACTTTAAATACCGCTCTGGCAGGTTTTCAAAACCTGTCAGGTCTGGCTGGCTACTCATAACGAATTCTTGGATCCAAGAATCCATACGTTAAATCGGTGATTAAATTGACCAGAACGAAGGCAACTACAATAAATAGGATAGTGCCTTGCAGGACAGGATAGTCCCGGGTATTAATCGCCTGTAACAACAGGCGGCCCATACCTGGCCAATCGAAAATCGACTCGGTCACGACAGCGCCGCCGAGGAAAGCGCCAAGTTGCAAGCCCAACACCGTGACGACAGGGATCAGGGCGTTCTTGAGGACATGGCCATAAATCGCCCCCCACTCGGAGAGCCCTTTAGCCCGGGCGGTGCGGATGAAATCTTGGCCCATAATTTCTAGCATTGAGCTTTTTAAAAAGCGAGTCAACACCGTCGCCGTATAAAAGCCGAGTGTAATGGAAGGCAAGATGAGCAGTTTGAGGGCTAACAGCGGATTTCGACTGAACTCCACCCGTCCAGACGGGGGAAACCACTTAAGCCGTAAGGCAAATACAAGCACCAACAGAATGCCCAGCCAGAACGTAGGGATAGCCTGACCTAAGGCCACAAGGACGGAAGCAAAACGCTCAAGCCAACCCCCACGCCGCACAGCAGATAGAATACCCAGGGGGAAGGAAATTAAGAGCGCAACCATCAGGCCGCCAATAGTCAACTCCAGGGTAGCGACAAATTTTAACTTGATGAGCTCGGCCACTGGGAAACCGTTGAGGACAGAAGCCCCAAAATCGCCTCGAACTATTTGCCCTATCCAAATCAGATATTGTAGCCAGATGGGTTTATCTAACCCCAACCGTTGGCGAACGGCTACTATCTGCTCTGGGAAGGCGTCAGGCCCGGCGATCAGTAAAGCTGGATCGCCGGGGATGAAACGGATCAGGGCGAAAACGAGCACAGAACTGAGGAAAAGGACCGGGATTGCCTGAACCAGGCGTCGTAAGATATAGGTTGTCATTGCATCTATCTGCCATAAAGTTGGTATCGTAGATCCTCAGTAGCCCGCAATCGGTTGCTCCAAGCCGGTCCGTGACCGGCGTTTTACGGGTCCATGACCTGTAAAGAGCGTCCCATTGCGGTGTACTGATCCTGGTAAGGGTTGGGGCCAGAAAAATCCTGGCCCCAACATTTTAAGATGCTTTATTGAGAGACCCAGGTATCGCCCAACCTGATTTCGTCGTTCACGGTCCAATCCATGCCGTGTACGTAGTCTTGGTGAGCGAAAAGGGTAAACTTCCATGAAACGGGAATATCGACACAGGCGTCAAGCATGATCTCCTGGACCTTTTTCAAGGCCTCCTGACGTTCAGCTTTGTCGATCGTGGAGCCGGCTATTTCCAAATTCTCGACATAGCCCTCGGGAAAATCGCCCTGGGGGAAGATGGGGCTGGAGCGAGGGCGATAGGGGCTGTTGTCAAAAAGACCCATCGGATCCAGATGTTGGCGGCCCACAAAAGTAACATCGAGATCGAAGACAGCGCTGTTGTTTGTCTCCGCAGTACCCAGGTGACGGGGGCTGTAGGTGGCGCTGTCCAGGGGTTCGATATCCAGTTCAACGCCAATTTGACTCATATCAGCTTTCAGGATTTGGGCCATATCGGTTGTTTCTGGAAAAGCTTGAATAGTGATGGTGTTTAAGACGAGAGGTTGACCATCTTTATCACGGATATCGTCGCCATCTGTATCGACCCAACCGGCCTCATCCAGCAGGGCTGCGGCCTGATCCAGGTCAAACTGGTAAAAATCAGCGTATTCAGGGAAGTAGGCTATGGAATAATCAGGGAAAGGCACAACCGTTGCTCCCCCTACGTCAAACAGGGCCTGATCTACCATGGCTTCCCGGTCTATGGAATAACAAATCGCCTGCCGCACCCGCTTATCGCTTAAAGGGCCTTCGGGTTGATCGGGGTCAGGGGGGTTGACCGTAATTGAGTAGAGCAAGGCGCCGGTTTGGCCAAAGGGAACCTCAACCCCTGAGTCAAGGAGCCGTTGGTAATCTTTGGGCGGGACGGCGATGGCCCCGTCGACAATCCCTGTCTCCAGGGCGGTGACCAGCGCCTCCAGATCGTCGAACGGCTTGAAAGTCACCTCATCCAGGAATGGCCGGCCTTCCTCCCAGTAATCTTCATTGCGGGCAAAGGTCAGGTGATCGCCGGGAATCCACTCCTGAAACTTGAAGGGGCCGGTGCCGATGCAGGTCTGGTCCAGGTTGTCAAAGGATTCGGGGGCCATAATGCGCATGGCATTCAAGATGTCGAACATATTGGGGGTCGGGGCTGAGAAGTTAATGACCACCGTATGATCGTCCATGGCTTCGGCCCCAGCAACCGTTTGCACCATACCGTGAACATTTGAACCGGTGTCAGGCACCAGGGCTCGCTCAAAGTTTTTCACCACGTCATCGGCCACGAACTCCCGGCCGTTGTGCCACTTTACGCCTGGCCGTAATTGCAAGGTAAGTTGCGTTCCGTCTTCGTTAACTTCCCACTCGGTGGCCAGGCGGGGCATGATATTTAGCACGTGATCATACAAAATCAGGCTGTCATAGCATTGATTCTGCATGGGATAACTGACGAAGCCCAGGGAGAAGGCATCGAAGTTGATAATGTCGTCCGTGGTGCCAATGACCACAGAGCCGCCATACGCCCCTTCCTCGGCCTCTGATTCCTCAGCCATAGCTTCTTCGGCGGCCGCTGGCTCCTCGGCGGCCCCTTCTTCGGCCGCTGGCTTAGCGGTCTCGGTGGTTGTGGTCGGAACACAAGCCGCTAAGGCCATAATGACCAGACCCATCATGATCAGAGACAAAAGTTTAAATTTTCCTTTTTCCATTATTCTCACTCCTTGATGATTTCAACTACTTTAACAACAATGACTCTACTTTGGCTGTGCTTATCCTCGCTGTTTGCCCTCCTTTCGTTAAACTTTGTCGCGCCACGGTTGCGGTTTGACTGCCCTACATCTCCGCCCGCCATGCCGGTAACGTATCCAGCGGATAGATGGGGCGTGGCAGTTGGGCCCAGTCGAACTGTTCCAGATGC
>JABAHS010002197.1_pt1 | contig 15776 bp, 11 predicted proteins | sample 7062111 | NCBI WGS metagenome assembly JABAHS01 (sample SAMN14534600, study PRJNA622989) | marine sediment metagenome | biome: marine biome [ENVO:00000428]; feature: marine pelagic biome [ENVO:01000023]; material: deep marine sediment [ENVO:00002113]; isolation source: pool of 4 deep marine... | reverse complement strand
ATCCGAGAGGGTGGCCGGACCGTGGGCGCCGGCGTCGTCGCCAAGATCATAGAGTGACGGCGGCGGGGTAGGAATTCTGGAACCTGAGCGAGTCAACCGGCAGTCAGCACGATTCAGCAATCATTGATCACGACACACCAAAGGCCAGTAGCTCAATTGGCAGAGCGGCGGTCTCCAAAACCGCAGGTTGGGGGTTCGATTCCCTCCTGGCCTGCCATACGGGGTGTATCCATCGTTCGATCGCTTTATCGCCGCGACGCAAGCCAAAGGCGGCCTACGGCGCGGCCTTGTCACGCGGGTCGTCGAAACGGGGCTGGCTGTCGGGCCTGCGCCGGCGTGCCGGTGCATTGGAATTGAAATGGGAGCCAGAATCGAAACCGCAGGCAAGATGCAGGATACGATCAAATGGTTGATCGCCACGGCGCTGCTCGGTGCAGCCGTGACCGCGTTTTACTATTACGGCGAGGAATCGCTGCTGCTGCGGGTAATCGGCCTGCTGATCGTGGCCGGCGCTGCCGCGGCGATCGCCTTCACGACGGACAAGGGCCGCGCTGCCTGGGAGTTCATGCGCGAGTCGCGCACCGAAATCCGCAAGGTGGTGTGGCCGACGCGAAAGGAGACGACCCAGACCACGCTGGTGGTCATTGCGGTCGTCGCGCTGGTTGCGATCTTTCTGTGGATCATCGACGGCATTCTTTCGTGGATAGTGCGGCTGCTGCTCGGTCATGGGGGCTGAAGTAATGAGCCGGCGCTGGTATGTCGTTCATGCTTATTCCGGATTCGAGCAGCAGGTTGCGCGGCTGCTCAAAGAGCGGATAAAGCGCAGTGGCATGGAGGACAGCTTCGGCGAGGTTCTGGTGCCCACCGAGGAAGTTGTCGAGATGCGGGCCGGACAGCGGCGCCGCAGCGACCGAAAGTTCTTCCCTGGCTACGTGCTCGTGAACATGGAGATGAACGACGACACCTGGCACCTGGTGAAGAACGTGCCGAAGGTGATGGGCTTCATCGGCGGCAGCAGCGATCGTCCGGCGCCGATTACCGAGAAGGAAGCCAACGAGATACTCCAGCGCGTCCAGGAAGGTGTCGATACGCCGCGCCCGAAGGTGCTGTTCGAGCCCGGCGAGGTAGTCCGCGTGGTGGACGGCCCGTTCAACGACTTCAGCGGCGTCGTCGAGGAAGTCAACTACGAGAAGAGTCGCCTGCGGGTGGCCGTGTCGATATTCGGGCGTTCCACGCCCGTGGAGTTGGAGTTCGGGCAGGTCGAGAAAGAGTAGTCGCGAGCACAGCTGGCGGAAGGTGAAGACCTCGGGTCTGCACCTGACAATGTCAAGACACTTCGGGGAGCCGATACGAAGGCGCTAGCACCCGGTGGAGACTGAGAAATGGCAAAGAAAATCGACGCATACATAAAGCTGCAGGTGCCGGCCGGGCAGGCCAATCCGAGCCCCCCGGTGGGGCCGGCGCTCGGCCAGCACGGCGTCAACATCATGGAGTTCTGCAAGGCATTCAACGCCCAGACCCAGGAGACGGAAGCGGGTCTGCCGATACCGGTGGTGATCACGGTCTATGCCGACCGCAGCTTCAGCTTCATTACCAAGACGCCGCCCGCCGCGGTCCTGATTCGCAAGGCGCTCGGGCTCGCCAAGGGAAGCAGCACGCCCAATACGGACAAGGTCGGCAGGATAAGCCGCGCGCAGCTCGAGGACATCGCCAAGGTCAAGATGGCCGATCTGAATACTGAGGACATGGACGCGGCGGTGCGCATCATCGCCGGAAGCGCCCGCAGCATGGGTGTGGAGTCCGACGAGGTGGCGACATGAGCACTCGGTCGAAACGGGTAAGGGCATTTCGCGACAAGGTCGATCGCAACACCGCTCAGCCGATCGACAGCGCGCTCAGTCTGGTGAAAGAGCTGGCGACGGCCAAGTTCTCCGAGGCGGTGGACGTCAGCATCAATCTCGGCGTGGACCCGAGAAAGTCCGATCAGGTGGTGCGCGGATCCACGGTTCTGCCCCACGGCACCGGCAAGCAGATGCGCGTCGCGGTGTTTGCACAGGGTGGGGCCGCCGACGCAGCGAAGGATGCTGGCGCGGATCTGGTCGGTATGGACGATCTCGCCGAGCAGGTGAAGAAGGGTGAGCTCAACTTCGACGTGGTCATCGCCGCCCCCGACGCCATGCGTGTGGTCGGGGCGCTCGGCAAGATCCTCGGGCCGCGCGGACTGATGCCGAATCCGAAGGTTGGCACCGTGACTCCGGACGTGGCCGACGCGGTGCGCAAGGCCAAGGCGGGCCAGGTGCAGTACCGAACCGACAAGGCGGGCATCATTCATTGCAGCATCGGCAAGGCGACCTTCGAGGTGTCGGCGCTGAGAGAGAATCTCGAGGCCCTGCTCGGTGACCTGCAGAAGGCGAAGCCGAGCGCGGCGAAAGGAGTGTATCTGAGAAAGATTACCGTCTCGTCCACCATGGGGCCCGGGGTCCCGGTGGACAAGGCGAGTCTGGGAGTTTGACTCCCGAGGCTTTGGGCTGCCCCCGCCCGTAACCCCCGGCGCAGTGAGCCGGGATCGGAGGGGGTGGCTGTCAAAGACCGCAGGCGCGCAATGTGCGCTTAATTTAATGAGTACGCAGTGTCGAACTCATTTGCCTGCGCAGACGGTGAAGCCCGAACAGATTGATGTTTGGTCACCGTGGGGGCGGGTGCGTCGACTGGCGCGGCCCGCGGGTAGCGTCGCCCCGGCCGGGTTGGAGTCTCTTTGCTGAGGCCCCGCCGGTGCCGGGATGAGTAGTCTGTGTCCAGGAGGAAAGAGCGTGGCGCTGACACTGGAACGCAAGAAAGCGGTGGTCGAGGAGGTCGCCGAGGTAGCACGGGGTGCGCTGTCCGCCATTGCGGCGGAATACCGCGGGCTGTCCGTAGCGGAGTTGACTTCCTTGCGCGTGAACGCGCGCAACGCCGGTGTCTACTTGAGGGTGGTGCGCAACACGCTGGCGCGCCGAGCCTTCGAGGGCACCGATTTCGCCTGCATGAATGACGCTCTGAAGGGTCCGTTGATTCTCGCGTTCTCGCGCGAGGAGCCGGGCTCTGCGGCACGCGTCATGCGCGAGTATGCGAAGGACAACGACAAGCTCGTCATCAGAGTTGTCTCCTTCAACGGCAAGCTGCTGGAGGCGTCGGATATCGCGAAGCTCGCGAGCCTTCCGACCAAGGACGAAGCCATCAGCCAGCTGATGTCGGTGATGAAGGGTCCGATAACGAAGCTCGCGCGAACGCTGGCGGAACCGCACGCCAAGCTCGTGCGGACCTTGGCGGCAGTGCGCGATCAGAAGCAAGCGACGTAACTTGAACGGCCCGCGCCGCGAGGGCGCGGATCCGAGGAGATTAGCAAATGGCTATAGCAAAGGAAGAAATTCTCGAAACCATTGCCAACATGTCGGTCATGGACGTGGTCGAACTCGTGGAGGCCATGGAAGAGAAATTCGGCGTGTCCGCGGCGGTGGCTACGGTGGCTGCGGCTCCGGGGGCGGCAGCGCCCGCAGAGGCTGCGGAAGAACAGACCGAGTTCGATGTTCACATGACCAGCTTCGGCGGCAACAAGGTTTCCGTGATCAAGGTGGTCCGGGCGATTACCTCGCTCGGTCTCAAGGAAGCCAAGGACATGGTGGAAAGCGCACCAGTGAACATCAAGGAAGGCGTTGCCAAGGACGAGGCCGAGGATCTCAAGAAGCAGCTCGAAGAGGCCGGCGCATCGGTCGAAATCAAGTAGACGTTGATAGTTGTAACTGTTACGTCGGAGACAGGCTGGTGGCCCCACGGCCACCGGCCTGTCGGCGCTTAAGTTAGCTCGAGGACAAACCATGGGTTATTCCTTTACCGAGAGAAAGCGGATTCGTAAGGATTTCGGAAAGCGTCCGAGTATTCTGGACGCGCCGTTTCTGCTGGCCATTCAGATCGATTCCTATCGCGAATTTCTTCAGGCGGACGCGGAGCCGGAGACGCGCCAGGACAAAGGTCTCCATGCGGCGTTCAAATCGGTTTTTCCCATCGAGAGCTACGCCGGGGACGCGGCGCTCGAGTATGTGAGCTACCGGCTCGGCGCGCCGGTTTTCGACGTCAAGGAGTGTCAGCTGCGGGGAATGACCTATGCGGCCTCGTTGCGCGTGAAGCTGCATCTGGTGCTCTACGACAAGGAGAGCACCGATCCGGGGCGGGCCATCAAGGATATCAAGGAGCAGGAAGTCTACATGGGCGAAATTCCGCTCATGACCGAGACCGGCACCTTTATCATCAACGGCACCGAACGGGTCATCGTCGCGCAGCTCCATCGATCGCCCGGCGTGTTCTTCGAGCACGACAAGGGCAAGACCCACTCCTCGGGAAAGCTGCTCTTCTCGGCGCGGGTCATTCCCTACCGCGGCTCGTGGCTCGACTGCGAGTTCGACCCCAAGGATCTCGTCTACGTGCGCATCGATCGGCGTCGCAAGTTGCCGGCAACGGTTCTGCTGCGTGCGCTCGGCCTGAGCACGGAAGAAATACTCAAAGTTTTTTTCGACGAGAACGCGTTCACCATCACCAAGACCGGTGTGCGCTTCAAGGTCATTCCGGAGCGGCTGCGGGGGGATCTCGCGGCTTTCGATATCAAGGACAAGAAAGGAAAGCTGATTGTAGAGAAAGGCCGACGAATCACCGCACGCCACATCAACCTTTTGGATAAGGGAGGAGTGAAGCAGCTCGACGCGGACGACGATTACATAGTTGACTGCATCCTGTCCCGCGACGTGGTGGACGAAAAAACCGGTGAAGTTCTGGCTAACGCCAACGACATCATTACCGAAGATGTCGTCAAAAAGATTCGCGAAGCAGGCATTACCGCGATCAATACGCTCTTCGTCAACGATGTCGATCGCGGTCCGTACATCTCGTCGACCATGCGCGCTGATTCGACGAGCAATCAGATCGAAGCGCAGGTCGAGATTTACCGCATGATGCGCCCGGGCGAGCCTCCGACCAAGGAGGCCGCGCAGACGCTTTTCAATAATCTGTTCTTCAGCGCCGACCGTTACGACCTGTCCCCCGTCGGACGTATGAAATTCAATCGTCGGGTTGGAAGAAGCGAGGTCAAGGGACCTGGCGTCCTCTCCAAGGAAGATATCATCGACGTTCTCAAGGTGCTCATCGACATCAAGAACGGAAACGGCATGGTCGATGACATCGATCATCTCGGTAATCGCCGCATTCGGAGCGTCGGCGAGATGGCCGAGAACCAGTTCCGAATCGGACTGGTGCGTGTCGAGCGCGCGGTCAAGGAGCGCCTGAGCCTCGCCGAGACCGAGGAGCTCATGCCGCAGGAGTTGATCAACGCCAAGCCGGTCTCGGCCGTCATCAAGGAGTTCTTCGGCTCGAGCCAGCTTTCTCAGTTCATGGACCAGAACAACCCGCTCTCGGAGGTTACCCACAAGCGCCGCGTCTCCGCCCTGGGGCCGGGAGGGTTGACCCGCGAGCGGGCGGGGTTCGAGGTGCGCGACGTGCACCCGACGCACTACGGCCGCGTGTGCCCCATCGAGACGCCGGAAGGCCCGAACATCGGCCTCATCAACTCGCTCGCGGTGTATGCGCGCACCAATGAGTACGGATTTCTCGAGACACCGTACCGCAAGGTCGAGAAGGGCAAGGTCACGGATAAGATCGAGTACCTATCGGCTATCGAGGAGGGACAGTTCGTCATCGCCCAGGCAAACGCGGCTCTGACGCCGCAGGGCCGCCTGTCCGATGACCTCGTCACCTGCCGGCATCTGAACGAGTTCACGCTGTCGACTCCGGACAAAGTCGATTACATGGACGTCTCGCCGAAGCAGATCGTCTCGGTGGCGGCATCGCTGATCCCGTTCCTCGAGCACGACGACGCCAACCGCGCGCTGATGGGCTCTAACATGCAGCGCCAGGCGGTGCCGACGCTCATCACCGAGAAGCCTCTGGTGGGAACCGGCATGGAGCGTACCGTCGCCATCGACTCCGGTGTCACCGTGGTCGCCCACCGCGGTGGGGTCGTCGACTCGGTGGATGCAGCGAGAATCGTCGTGCGCGTCAACGACGACGAGACGATGGCGGGAGAGCCAGGCGTCGACATTTATTCGCTTACCAAATATACGCGCTCGAACCAGAATACCTGTATCAACCAGGTGCCGCTGGTCAAGACCGGCGATCAGATCGCCAAGGGCGACGTGCTTGCCGACGGTCCGGCGACGGATCTCGGCGAGCTGGCGCTCGGGCAGAACATGCTGGTCGCCTTCATGCCGTGGAACGGCTACAACTTCGAGGATTCGATTCTGATCTCGGAGCGGGTCGTTCAGGAGGATCGCTACACCACGATTCACATCGAAGAGCTGGTATGCGTTGCCCGTGACACGAAGCTCGGCCCGGAGGAGGTCACGGCGGACATTCCGAACGTGAGCGAGAGCGCGCTCTCGAAGCTCGACGAGTCGGGAATCGTCTACGTGGGCGCCGAGGTCAAGTCGGGCGACATTCTCGTCGGCAAGGTCACGCCCAAGGGCGAAACCCAATTGACGCCCGAGGAGAAGCTGCTTCGAGCCATATTCGGCGAGAAGGCATCCGACGTGAAGGACACGTCTCAGCGCGTGCCTTCCGGCATGAACGGAACGGTCATCGACGTGCAGGTTTTCACGCGCGACGGCGTGGAGAAGGATGCGCGTGCAAAGCAGATCGAGCAGATGGAGCTCGAGAAGGTCAAAAAGGACCTCCAGGACCAGTTCCGCATTTATCAGGACGACATCTACCAGCGACTCGAGAGGCTTCTGGTGGGCAAGGTCGCGGAAGGCGGCCCGAGTGGCTTGAAGAAGGGCGCCCGTATTACCGCGGCGTACCTGGAAGAGCTCGCCCACGACAAGTGGTTCGAGATTCGCCTGCGTAACGAGTCTGCCAACAAACAGCTCGAGAGCATGTCCGCGCAGCTCGAGCAGCAGCAGAAGGATCTCGACGAGCGTTTCGAGGAGAAACGCATGAAGCTCACCTCCGGGGACGATCTGGCTCCCGGCGTTTTGAAAATGGTGAAGGTCTATCTGGCCGTTAAGCGTCGCGTCCAGCCCGGCGACAAGATGGCCGGGCGCCACGGAAACAAAGGCGTCATATCCATGATCGTGCCTGTCGAGGACATGCCGTTCATGGAGGACGGCACTCCGGTCGACGTCGTGCTGAATCCGCTCGGCGTGCCTTCGCGCATGAACGTGGGTCAGGTGCTCGAGGCGCATCTGGGCTGGGCCGCGAAGGGGCTCGGGCTGATGGTCGGGCGGATGGCGGAGGAAGGCGAGCAGGCGACGAAGATCCGCAGCTTCCTGAAGAAGGTCTACGCGGTGAAGGGCAAGCCCGACGCGCTCAAGGATCTGCGCGATGACGAGATCATGGAGCTCGCCGGTAACATCAAGAACGGCGTGCCGATGGCTACACCGGTATTCGACGGGGCGAGCGAAGAGGAGATCAAAGGCCTGCTCGAGCTGGCGAGCCTCCCGCGCAACGGTCAGACGATTCTCTTCGATGGTCGGACCGGCGAGGCATTCGACCGACCCGTGACGGTCGGTTACATGTACATGATGAAGCTCAATCATCTTGTCGATGACAAGATGCACGCGCGCTCGACAGGTCCGTACAGTCTGGTTACCCAGCAGCCTCTGGGCGGTAAGGCGCAGTTCGGCGGCCAGCGCTTCGGCGAGATGGAAGTCTGGGCGCTGGAGGCCTACGGCGCCGCGTACACGCTGCAGGAGATGCTCACGGTGAAATCAGACGACGTCAATGGACGTACCAAGATGTACAAGAACATCGTCGACGGAAATCATCAGATGGAAGCCGGCATGCCGGAATCGTTCAACGTTCTGATGAAGGAGATCCGATCGCTCGGCATTGATATCGAGCTGGAACAGGATTGACGGTGAGCCGAACGCTGGAACGCCGATTATGCAAATCAAGCCAACTGCCATCAGGCAGGAGATAGCATGAAAGATTTACTGAATCTGCTCAAGCAACAAGGTCAGGTTGAAGGCTTCGATGCAATCCGTATAGGGCTCGCGTCGCCGGACAAAATCCGATCCTGGTCCTACGGGGAGGTCAAGAAGCCCGAGACCATCAACTACCGTACCTTCAAGCCGGAGCGGGACGGGCTTTTCTGCGCGAAGATATTCGGTCCGATCAAGGACTACGAGTGCCTGTGCGGCAAGTACAAGCGTCTCAAGCATCGCGGGGTAATCTGCGAGAAGTGCGGCGTCGAGGTGACGCTCGCTAAGGTACGGCGCGAGCGTATGGGGCACATCGAGCTCGCGAGCCCCGTGGCTCATATCTGGTATCTCAAGTCCCTGCCGTCGCGCATGGGACTGTTGCTCGACATGACGCTGAGGGACATCGAGCGGATCCTGTATTTCGAGGCCTTCGTGGTCATCGACCCGGGCATGACCGATCTCGAGCGCGGCCAGCTGATGACCGACGAGATGTATCTCGATGCCATCGAGCAGTACGGCGACGAGTTCACCGCGCGCATGGGCGCGGAGGCGATCTACGAGCTGCTGCGCACCATCGATCTCGACGCCGAGATCGCGAGTGTGCGCGAGGATCTGCCGAAAACCGGGTCCGAAGCCAAGATCAAGAAGCTCTCCAAACGCCTCAAGCTGATGGAGGCATTCAAGGAGTCGGGTAACCGGCCGCAGTGGATGGTTATGAAGGTGCTGCCGGTGCTGCCACCGGAGCTGCGTCCGCTGGTGCCGCTCGATGGCGGCCGGTTCGCGACATCGGATCTGAACGACCTCTACCGCCGGGTCATCAACCGCAACAACAGGCTGAAGAGGCTGCTGGACCTCAATGCGCCGGATATCATCGTGCGCAACGAGAAGCGCATGCTGCAGGAAGCGGTCGATGCCCTGCTCGACAACGGCCGCCGCGGCCGGGCGATCACGGGCACCAACAAGCGCCCGCTGAAGTCGCTCGCCGACATGATCAAGGGCAAGCAGGGCCGTTTCCGGCAGAATCTGCTCGGCAAGCGCGTCGATTACTCCGGCCGCTCGGTGATCGTGGTGGGGCCGACGCTCAAGCTGCATCAGTGCGGCCTGCCCAAGAAGATGGCGCTGGAGCTGTTCAAGCCCTTCGTTTTCGGCAAGCTGGAGCTGCGCGGGCTCGCCACCACCATCAAGGCTGCGAAGAAGCTCGTGGAACGCGAGGGCCCGGAGGTCTGGGACATCCTCGAGGAGGTGATTCGCGAGCATCCGGTGCTGCTCAACCGCGCTCCCACCTTGCATCGACTGGGCATCCAGGCCTTCGAGCCGGTGCTCATCGAGGGCAAGGCGATTCAGCTGCATCCGCTCGTCTGCACGGCGTTCAACGCCGACTTCGACGGCGATCAGATGGCGGTGCACGTGCCGCTGTCCATCGAGGCCCAGCTCGAGGCGCGTACCCTGATGATGTCGACGAACAATATCCTGTCGCCGGCGCACGGGGAACCCATCATCGTGCCGACCCAGGATGTGGTCATGGGCCTGTACTACATGACCCGCGAGCGCGTCGATGCGAAAGGCACGGGAATGGCGTTCGCCGACGTGGCCGAAGTGCACCGGGCATTCCAGACCGGTGCCGTCGATCTGCATGCGCGTATCAAGGTGCGCATCAGCGCGATGCAGTCCGGCGAGGATGACCAGAGCGAAAGCACCCGAACGCTCGTCGACACCACCGTCGGTCGCGCGTTGCTCTCCGAACTCATGCCCGAGGGCCTGCCCTACTCGCTGGTCAACATGACCATGAACAAGAAGAGCATCTCTGCGCTCATCAACGCCTGCTACCGCCGCGTAGGGTTGAAGGAAACCGTGGTGTTCGCCGACCAGCTCATGTACACGGGCTTCAGCTACGCGACCAGGGCCGGCATTTCCATCGGCGTCGACGATATGGTCGTGCCGGAGGAGAAGAGCAGCATCCTCGAGCGCGCGGAGTCGCAGGTGCGCGAGATCGAGGGACAGTATGCCTCTGGGTTGGTCACCTTCGGTGAGCGTTACAACAAGGTGGTCGACATCTGGTCGTACACCAACGAGCAGGTGGCGAAGGCCATGATGGAGAAGCTCGGCAGCGAGCAGGTGACCGATACCGAAGGCAAGAAGGTCATGCAGCAGTCCTTCAACTCCATTTACATGATGGCTGATTCCGGCGCCCGAGGTTCGGCGGCGCAGATTCGCCAGCTCGCCGGCATGCGTGGCCTGATGGCGAAGCCCGACGGCTCCATCATAGAGACGCCGATCACGGCCAACTTCCGTGAAGGCCTCGATGTGCTCCAGTACTTCATCTCCACCCACGGCGCCCGCAAGGGTCTCGCCGACACCGCGTTGAAGACGGCCAATTCCGGCTACCTGACCCGGCGTCTGGTGGACGTAGCCCAGGACCTGGTGGTGACCGAGGAGGACTGCGGGACGTCCGACGGGCTCGTGCTCACGCCGCTCATCGAGGGCGGCGACGTGGTCGAGCCACTGCGCGAGCGGGTGCTCGGTCGCGTGACCGCCGAAGATCTGATGAGACCGGGCAGCGAGGAGGTGGCCATACCGGCCGGCACGCTGCTCGACGAGCGCTGGGTAGACACCCTCGAAGGTCTGGGCATCGACGAGGTGCGGGTGCGCTCGGCCATCACCTGTGAGAACCGCTACGGGGTCTGTGCCGGCTGCTACGGTCGGGATCTGGCCCGCGGCCAGCTGGTCAATCTCGGCGAGGCGGTCGGTGTGGTGGCGGCTCAGTCCATCGGCGAGCCCGGCACCCAGCTCACCATGCGCACCTTCCACATCGGCGGCGCCGCATCGCGGGCGGCTGCGGTGGACAACATCGAGGTCAAGGCCGACGGTACCGTCAAGCTGCACAACCTGAAAAAGGTGCCGCACGCGAGCGGCAACTTCGTGGCCGTGTCGCGCTCCGGCGAGCTCGCCGTGCTCGACGAGAACGGCCGGGAGCGTGAACGTTACAAGCTGCCCTACGGAGCCGTGCTCGGGGTCGACGATGGTGATGCCGTCAAGGCCGGACAGACGGTTGCCAACTGGGATCCGCATACCCATCCGGTGATTACCGAGGTGGCCGGCACGGTACGCTTCGACGATGCCGTCGACGGCGTGACGGTGCAGACCCAGGTCGACGAGACCACGGGGCTCTCGAGCATCGTGGTGATGGATCCGAAGCAGCGCAGCACGGCGGCCAAGGATCTTCGTCCCAGGGTGCGACTGGTGGACGACAAGGAGAAAGACGTGCTGCTGCCGGGCACCGACGCCCCGGCCCAGTACGTGCTGTCGCCCGGCGCCATCATCACCGTTCAGGAAGGCGACAAGGTCGGAATCGGCGACGCCATCGCGCGTCTTCCCCAGGAGTCCTCAAAGACCCGCGACATCACCGGCGGTCTGCCGCGGGTTGCGGATCTGTTCGAGGCCCGCAAGCCCAAGGAAGCGTCGCTGCTCGCGGAGGTGAGCGGCACGGTGAGCTTCGGCAAGGAGACCAAGGGCAAGCAGCGCCTGGTGATTACCGATGCCGAAGGTGAGTCGAGCGAGGTGCTGGTGCCGAAGTGGCGCCACATGGTGGTGTTCGAGGGCGAGCACGTGGAGCAGGGCGAGACGGTCGTCGACGGCATGCCCAACCCGGCCGACATCCTGCGCCTGCTCGGGGTGAGCTCGCTCGCCAATTACATCGTCAACGAGGTCCAGGAGGTCTACCGGCTCCAGGGCGTGAAGATCAACGACAAGCACATCGAGGTCATCGTTCGCCAGATGCTGCGCAAGGTCGAGATCGAAGAGCCCGAAGACACCCGCTTCCTGCGCGGCGAGCAGGTGGACCGCGCACGCATGCTCGAGGAGAACGAGCGCGTGCAGGCCGAGGACGGCAAGCCGTGCACCTGGCAGCCGGTGCTGCTCGGCATCACCAAGGCATCGCTGGCCACCGAGTCCTTCATCTCGGCGGCGTCATTCCAGGAGACCACCCGGGTGCTCACAGAGGCGTCGGTGAACGGCAAGCTCGACGGGCTGCGGGGACTCAAGGAGAACGTTATCGTCGGTCGGCTGATTCCGGCCGGCACCGGCTCCGCCTATCATCAGGAGCGGCGGCGCAAGCGCCGCCAGCTGCAGGGCGAGGAGGTGCTCGCTCAGGAGGCCGTGCAGGCGCTGGTGGAGGCCGTGGCCGAGTCGTCGGCACCCGGCAGCGTCGCCGAGGCCAGCGACTCGCCGAGCGAGGGTACGCCGTAGCCCCCCGATCCGGCTGACAGCCAGTAATGGCGGGGTGTTCAGGGCCCTCGAATGCCTTGACACCCCGCAAAGCGAAACTTAAAATTCCCGGTCTTAACGACAGGCAGGAGCCCCTCCTGCCTGTCGATTTTTTTTCGCGGTGGCTCGCGGCGCGCCGACGGACCCCACGTGGTCCCTGCGGGCAGCCATCAAGTAGTTGATATTTCTGAATTTTCTTGTGCGGCGCAGAACCCTGCCTCGGGGTCCTGCGGGCACCTCCCCGCCCCTTGGACCGGTCCCCGGGGGCGGAAGCGACCGCCGGATGGCGGCGCAATCTGCCGCCGATGCCTCGGCCAACACGGTGCGGCGGCAAGCGGGCCCGGAAAAGAGGCGGGAGACATAGAGGTGGCAACCATCAACCAGCTGGTGCGCAAGCCCCGCAAACGGGTGCGTACCAAGAGCAACGTGCCGGCCCTTCAGGGCTGTCCGCAAAAGCGCGGCGTGTGCACGCGCGTCTACACGACGACGCCGAAGAAACCGAACTCGGCGCTGCGCAAGGTCGCGCGCGTGCGCCTCACCGGCGGCATGGAAGTGACTACCTACATCGGCGGCGAAGGACACAACCTTCAGGAGCACTCGGTGATTCTCATCCGCGGCGGACGCGTCAAGGATCTCCCCGGCGTGCGCTATCACGTGGTGCGCGGCAGCCTCGACACCTCCGGTGTCTCGGAGCGGCGCCAGGGTCGCTCCAAGTACGGCGCCAAGCGACCCAAGGGCTGAATGCGGGGTCAAGATCATGCCGAGACGTAGAGACGTACCCAAGCGCAATATCCTGCCGGATCCCAAGTTCGCCAATGGCACCCTCGCCAAGTTCATCAATGTGTTGATGCTCGATGGTAAGAAGTCCGTTGCCGAGCGCATCGTCTACGGCGCTCTCGATCAGGTGGCAGCGAAGTCCAAGGAAGATCCGCTCGAGATCTTCACGCGGGCACTCGAGAACGTGCGCCCGGTGGTCGAGGTCAAGTCGCGTCGTGTCGGCGGCGCGACCTATCAGGTGCCCGTGGAGGTGCGCCCGACGCGGCGTACCGCGCTCGCCATGCGCTGGCTGGTCGACTCGGCGCGCAAGCGCACGGAGAAATCCATGGGACAGAGGCTCGCCAACGAGCTCATGGAGGCCGCGGAGAACCGCGGCACCGCTGTGAAGAAGCGCGAAGATACCCACCGCATGGCCGAGGCCAACAAGGCCTTCTCACATTACCGCTGGTAAAGGCGAAGCAACCAAGCAGCCCGCCTCAGCCGACCGCCAGCAGACCAAGGACGCCTCCCGTGCCACGCAAAACACCCATCGAGCGCTACCGCAACATCGGTATCATGGCGCACATCGACGCGGGCAAGACGACCACTAGCGAGCGCATCCTTTATTACACGGGGATCTCGCACAAGATGGGTGAGGTCCACGACGGTGCCGCCGTCATGGACTGGATGGTTCAGGAGCAGGAGCGCGGAATCACGATCACCTCGGCGGCCACCACGTGCTTCTGGTCCGGCATGGACAAGCAGTACGACGAGCACCGTATCAACATCATCGACACGCCCGGTCACGTGGACTTCACCATCGAGGTCGAGCGAAGCCTGCGCGTGCTCGATGGCGCCTGCGCCGTTTTCTGTGCCGTTGGCGGCGTCGAGCCGCAGTCCGAGACCGTGTGGCGTCAGGCCAACCGCTACGGTGTGCCGCGGCTCGCCTTCGTCAACAAGATGGATCGGCAGGGTGCCGACTTCTTCAACGTCGTGAATCAAATCAAGACGCGCCTCAAAGCAAACCCCGTGCCTCTGCAGGTTCCGATCGGTGCTGAGGATTCGTTCGAGGGTGTCGTCGATCTCATCAAGATGAAAGCCATCTACTGGGACGATGCGAACATGGGTATGACCTACGAGGAGCGCAACATACCCGGCAACATGGAATCGTTGGTGATGGAGTGGCGCGACAAGCTCGTCGAAGTCGCTGCCGAGGGCGATGACGAGATCATGGAGAAATATCTCGAGGAGGGCGACCTCGACGCTGCGGAGATCCGCAGGGGCATCCGCGCCCGCACGCTCAAAAACGAAATCGTGCCGGCGCTGTGTGGTTCGGCGTTCAAGAACAAGGGCGTCCAGGCGCTGCTCGATGCGGTTGTGGAGTTCCTTCCGGCACCCATCGACGTGCCCGCGATACGCGGGATAGACGAGAACGGCGAGGACGCGGGCATCGAGCGTCCGCCTTCCGATGATGCGCCTTTCGCCGCTCTCGCATTCAAGATTGCCACCGACCCGTTCGTTGGCTCGTTGACCTTCTTTCGTGTCTACTCCGGCGTGCTCAAGTCGGGCGACACTGTTTTCAATCCGATAAAGCAGAAGAAAGAGCGCATCGGCCGACTGCTTCAGATGCACTCGAATCACCGCGAGGAAATCCAGGAGGTGCGCGCCGGCGACATCGCTGCCGCCGTGGGGCTCAAGGACGTCACAACCGGCGACACGCTCTCCGACCCCAAGCAGACGATAACGCTCGAGCACATGGACTTTCCCGAGCCGGTGATCTCCGTGGCGGTAGAGCCGAAGACCAAGGCGGATCAGGAAAAGATGGGGCTCGCGCTCGGCAAGCTAGCGCACGAGGACCCGTCATTCCGCGTTAGCAGCGACGAGGAGTCCGGTCAAACGATTATCTCCGGCATGGGGGAGCTGCATCTGGAGATCATCGTCGATCGGCTCAAGCGCGAGTTCAAGGTCGAAGCCAACGTCGGCAAGCCTCAGGTTGCCTACCGCGAAACCATCCGCAAGCGCATCGAGCAGGAAGGCCGATTCGTGCGCCAGAGCGGTGGTCGAGGGCAGTTCGGTCACGTTTATCTTCGCCTCGAGCCCTGCGAGCCCGGCAGCGGATACGAGTTCGAGGACTCCATCACCGGCGGAGCCATTCCCAAGGAGTACATCCCGGCGGTCAACAAAGGCATTCAGGAACAGCTGGATAACGGCATCCTCGCCGGATATCCGGTTGTCGACGTCAAGGTGACCCTCTACGACGGCTCCTACCACGAGGTCGACTCCAGTGAGATGGCGTTCAAGATCGCCGGTTCGATGGCCTTCAAAGAGGGTGCAGCCAAGGCCGATCCGGTGCTGCTCGAGCCGATCATGAAGGTCGAGGTCGTGACACCCGAGGAGTACATGGGCGACGTCATGGGTGACCTGAACCGCCGCCGAGGCATCGTGCAGGGAATGGAGGATACGTCCGCCGGCAAGGCGGTGCGGGCCGAGGTTCCCTTGAAAGAGATGTTCGGCTACGCGACGGATCTGCGCTCCCTTACTCAGGGACGCGCGACGTTCAGCATGGAGTTCATGAAGTACACGCAGGTGCCCAGCAGCATCGCGGACGAGATCATCAAAAAGAACCAGTGAGCTGGTCTCACTAATCGCGAGGTATAGCAAGGTGTCCAAGGAGAAATTCGAACGAACGAAGCCACACGTGAACGTTGGCACGATTGGCCACGTCGACCACGGCAAGACGACGCTGACGGCGGCGAT
>JABAHS010020772.1_pt1 | contig 15801 bp, 8 predicted proteins | sample 7062111 | NCBI WGS metagenome assembly JABAHS01 (sample SAMN14534600, study PRJNA622989) | marine sediment metagenome | biome: marine biome [ENVO:00000428]; feature: marine pelagic biome [ENVO:01000023]; material: deep marine sediment [ENVO:00002113]; isolation source: pool of 4 deep marine... | reverse complement strand
CTGATTCTGGCATTTATCGGTTATTTGACTCCAGCCCCTGCAGGCGATATAATCAGAGTTCCGCCCAAAGGAGGCTTTGAGAAGGTACCGCCTCCGGGCAATTGGAGTGAACCGAAGACTGAAACAAAAATAAACGTGGAGGTGAACAAATTCAAACTTAGCGCAATTCCCAATCCCGTTGACGCAACCGAGACATTCGAGACGACAGTCATTCCCACTAAATTGCAGAAAGCGGATATTGTGGCGGCCGAGTTTAATCAGCAGGCGGGCGGAATGGCGAGCGGAATCTACAATGTAGGAGAAATTGAAAGAAACATTATCCCTGATCCGGAGACATTTATATATCGTACGCAAGAACCCGTTCTTCTGGACGCCCCCGTGCCGGATTATCCTGAGATGGCCCGTGATGCGCGCATCGAGGGTCAGGTCTGGATGCAGGTATTTGTGGATAGAGATGGAAAAGTCGCCGATGTCAGGGTGCTTAAATCCTCAAATACAAATGCCGGTTTCGAGGAAGCTGCAGCCGCCGCGGCGTGGGGAAGAAGGTATCGTCCCGCCATGCAGAATGATCAGACTGTCGGCGTCTGGATATCGTATAAGGTGAGCTTCAAGCTCAAATAGTATAGCTCATCTGAGCTGATCGATAACGTCTTTGCTCAACACCACCGGAGCAAAACCGAAAGCGATATTCTTCAGAGCTGCTACATGCAGATCCTCATTTGCAGTGGCTGTAGCGTCGCAGACGAATTGCACACGGTAATCTTTATTGAATGCATATCGCGCAGTGGTCTCACAGCAGAGATTGGTCATCACACCGGTTACAACAAGGTCCCTGATTCCCAGGGTGCGAAGCGTTATCTCCATATCAGTTCCTTCAAACGCGGAATAGCGATGTTTGTGAATTAGTTTCTCACCCTTTGCGGGTCTTATGGCTTCAAAAATCTCGGCATCTTTGGAACCCTCTTTGCAATATTCTGCCCACCACCAGGTTAAATTACCGCCGTCATATTCAGGCGACTTATGCACATGAGAGGTGAATATTATCGGCAGGTTCTTCGTACGAAATGCTTTCTGTAATTCCTGTATATTTTTGATTGTATATTGCGAATCCGGCAGATAAGCGGGCCCGGTTTCATGCACAAAAAAATTCTGCATATCGATAATCAAGAGAGCAGTTTGTTTTTGATCGAGCTTAAATGAATGTGTATTATATGCCTCAATTTCCCGCAGCCAGGCGGCCGCTTTTTCATTTATGGAAGCCATGGACTCTCTCCTTTACATTAATTTCCATATTTAGCCAATACTGTCCTTTTCAGAGATATCGATTTCAAAGGTGGACTAATGTACCATTTTTAGCTAGTAATGGCAAGTTCAAAATCCAAATTCCCGCTTGTTGATCTAAATCTAATATATTGACTATAAATAAGTTATAGGATGCCGCCCCGACTTTTACAATTTTTTATCAGGCCAATATTAAAAATATCTTGACACCTGCACAAATGTGCAGTATATTGGATTTGCTTCAAAAAAGACAAGGAACGGAAATTATGAAAATTCCAAATTTAAAAATTCGGACTGGAAATTTTGTCTCTGAATTCAGGGTAATCACGGGGAAGAAATATCTTTATTTCTCCTGCCCCGATTGCGGATGCCGTCTGGTGCCGTCCTCGGGATGTACTTATTGTCCCTGCTGCGGATGGTCCGTGTGTTCCTGAGGAGATCCGATGCGTGTAGCTGATCTCGAAATATATGGCATTCCCAGGCTTTTGATTAAAAGCTGGCAGGAGAATGTCGGCTCGGAGCTTCTGCCGATGCAGGCGATTGCTGTAAAGGAGCGTGGGCTACTTGAAAAGGGAAACCTGATCATTTCTGCACCGACATCATCAGGCAAAACCTTCTGCGCCGAAATCGCTATGGCGCGCGCATTATTAAACGGGCAGAAGGCGGTCTATCTGGTTCCGCTCAAGGCTCTGGCCGAGGAGCGATACCGGGAGTTCAGCAGAAAATATGAACCTCTCGGATTAAAGACAATTATCTCGACCAGCGACCGCAAGGAATTCGACAGGAGTTTCAGCAGGGGCGACTTCAACCTGGCAATTGTGATATTCGAAAAGATGAACCAGATTTTGAGTACCAGCCTTGACCTTCTGTCTTATATCGATCTGGTCGTCATCGATGAGCTCCAGATGATTGCTGATCAATCACGCGGCGCGGTCCTGGAAATGGCCCTGCTGAAAATAATGCATTCAAAGTACAAATGCCGTCTCCTGGGTCTCTCGGCGGTTTTGTCCGGAGCAAAGAAGCTGGCGGGGTGGCTCGATGCAGGGCTGTTTATCTACGGGCACCGTCCGGTCGATCTGTACCAGGGGATTTTGTGGCGGGGAGAGTATGCATATAGAAAACAAAACAGCGGTGAATGTGGAAGCGAGCGTCTTCTTGATGACGACTCTCTGCTTCCCGAGGAGCAGCTTCTGGAGACAGTCAATGAATTGATAAAGCGCGGCGAGAAGGTGCTTGTTTTTCTCAAGAGCAAAGCCGCCTGCCGTTATTATGCAGGCCTGCTTTCAGAGAGAACCGAATTGCCTGCAGCAGAAGCGACGATCGAGAACCTCCGATTATGCAGTCAGACAGCCCTTAGCCCTGCAATCAATGAACTCTTGCAGAGAGGAATAGCGTTTCATCATGCCGACCTCTCCTTTGAACAGAGAAAAGCGATTGAGGAGGGATATCGAAACGATGAAATAAAAATACTGTTTGCCACCACCACGCTTTCGATGGGATTAAATCTTCCGGCTACTACCGTTTTACTGGAGCCGTTTAAATTCACAGCCGGGCATTATGGCGAACATGCCCTTCCACAGCATCTAAGCTGGCCCGAGTATGAGAACATGTGCGGACGGGCAGGGCGGTTGAGATATGTCCGCAATCCGGGTAGGGCGATGATTTTGGTAAACTCAGAGTTTGAAAAGGAAGTAATCTGGTCGAAGTTTATCGAGGGGCGCCCATCGGGACTGGAGGGTCAACTTCACACTCGTGAAATACTTGATGTGCTGCTCGATCTGGTTTGTTCCGGGTGCTGCCGCAGCATGGAAGATTTGACCTGCATATTGGCACGGAGCTTCAGCGGGGATGGGTATTTTGCGGGCAAAGTCGAAGCTGCGCTGGAAGTTTGTCGTAACCACAAATGGATCGAATCCGAGAATGGAATACTCTCGGGAACTGCGCTGGGCTGCACTATCTCCGGTTTTGGAATAACTGCAAAATCTGCAGAAAAGGCGATTTTACTCTTAAGATCAGAACCTCCTGTGGAGAAACTCTTATGGCTATTTGAATTTGTCAATTCAACGGAGGTCAATAGAAATTCATCCAGCACGCAGGGACGCATTGGCCCGGACATTATTTCAGAATTAAAAGGCAATTCTGAGCTGAAGGACTATCAGCAGTTTCGATTAAGCAGGGTAATATCGAATCCTGAGCTTATGAATCATGCGGCCATGATCAGGATCGCTCAGGCCCTGGCTTTGATCGATTGGTGTGATGGAACTGCTGTATGTGAGATTGAGAGTTCCTATCAGATATCAGCTGGGAGTCTTCTGAACCTGGCCGAAACCTGTGCCTGGCTTTCAGAAAGTACGGCTGCCATAGCCCGCGTGCTTAATTTGTCCAGAAATATCGGGCTGTTTTTCAAGAGGTTTGCCTTTACGCTTCGGTATGGCCTGTGTATCGAACTGCGCACGATCTGGAAGCTGGGTCGTGAAATCCTCGGGCGGGATGACTATTACAGGCTTTGTGCTCATGGAATAAGGAATTCGAATGATCTGGTATCCGCAAACAGGGACACACTCGAAAAAAATCTGGGGGCATCGAAAGCAGAGAAAATCCGGAATAAAATCGAGGTTGCTAAAAATAAAAATAAGGAGGACAAAATGAATGGTGAACTCGCATGTAAACTGGTGCTGGAGGGCAGATCGAACAGGGACCGGCTGACAGTCAGGTTCTTCGGCCGGGAACTTCCCCTGACCTTGAAAAGTTTTAAATATTTAGCGAAACTTGCTTGCGCCAAATACCTGGATGCAAAAAACAACGGCTGGCTCCATAAAGATCAGCTTGAACCGGGCTTCAACCAGGCGCGTTACATTTATAACCTAAAGAAAGAATTGGGGTTAAGCAAGAACCAGGGTCTACTGGAAAATAATCGCAGCGGCTATTATCGTCTCAACCTGACACCGGATGAGATCGAACTGAATCTCGAGAACCTCAAACGGATTCAGGATTACGAGCTGAAGTCAATTGCAGAACGATATGAGAATCTTCAGGTTAGTTCATAGATTAATCACTCGGCGGCAGGCTTTGCAGATAATTGCCTTTTTGTGAAATTAATGCTGTTAAGATCGTGAACAGTACCGATACATGTTATAAATGGCAATTTTTCATGTAAGTCAAAAACATCTAGAGGTTTTATGAGAAAAAGTGCCGGGGGGAAGGCATATCCCGTTTTGCCTCTGCGGACAACCTTGATCTACCCCAAATGTATCGGTACCATACAGATCAACCGCCGCAGGTCGCTCAATCTTCTACTCGATAATAAAGAATCTTCCGACGAGTTTATTCTGGCGCTCTTGAAAAGGCCCAGTAGCGACGACGATTCCAGGCCTGACAGTTTTTGCGATATTGTGGTCGCCGCCAGGATCATACAGGAAACCAAACTATCCTCAGATATAATCTCAGTTACGTTTGAGGGTCTGCACCGTATGCGCCTCGGCAGGTTCGTCATGGAGGAGCCGTATTTCGTGGCTTATGCCGATGATGTGGATGAATCCTGCGATGTAAAAATTCCGCGTCAGGCTTTTATTGAAATAATCAAATCACTCAAAGAGATAACTTTGCAGGATCATTCGTATTCACCAGAGCTTTTAAATATAGCCGAGAAATCGATCAACGATCCTTCTTATTTCAGCGACTCTATCGCCAGCCATTTGCATCTTCCTCTCCTGACACGGCAGCGGATATTAGAATCACTCGATGTCGCTGAACGCCTGACTGTTTTGAAGCAAGCTATCGATGATGAGCTCAAGCAAAATGAGATCCAATCGGAACTTGATTCAAAAGTCAGCCAATCCATTCAACGTAATAAACGGGAAATCTATCTTAGAGAACAGCTAAAGCAGATATACAAAGAATTGGGTGAAGATGATCCCAATGAGCGCCTGATAAAACATCTCAAGGATCAGGTGACAGGCTCCGCACATATTCCTACCTATGTCAAGGACAGGCTGAATCTTGAGATTGAGAGACTCAAGCTCTTATCAGTGGCGTCGGCGGAATACGGCGCCACGAAGAATTATATCGAGCTGGTTCTGGAACTGCCCTGGTCGAAATATACGCAGGATGAAGCCAACCTGAAGAAGATAGAGGAGACCATCGATCGTGAATATTATGGCCCTCGGCGGATCAAGGATCGCATTCTGGAATATCTGGTGATACGCAAACTAACGGCCGAGATCAGGAGTCCAATTTTGTGTCTGGCGGGTCCGCCCGGAACAGGCAAAAGTTCTCTGGCCGCGGCGATCGCGCAGGCCCTGGGCCGCAAGCTGATTAATATCAATGCCGCCGGGCTTTCAATTGTCGAGGAACTCAAGGGGGATATGCGTAATTTCCCGGGAGCGGTGCCGGGTAGAATAATGCGCGCCCTGGCTGAAAAGCAGTCCGCCAATCCGGTTGTGGTTATAGATGATCTGGATAAGATGTCCATGTATTCCAGCAATATGTCTTTGCCGTTAGCCATGCTGGAAGTCCTGGACCCAAAACAAAATAAATCTTATATCGATACATATGTGGGCATTCCGTTTGATTTCTCCAAGGCAATTTTTATTACCACGGTTGAATCGCTGGACGAGGTCCCGCCGCCTTTGACTGAGAGAATGGAAGTAATTGAGTTTACCGGCTATATAGATTCCGAGAAAATAGAGATCGGCCAGAAATTCATCATCCCCAAGATTCGCAAAGCTCATAAGCTCACAGAGAAGCAGTTGACCTTCACGGTGGGGGCACTCCGCAAGATTATCAGGAATTATACTCTCGAATCAGGGCTGATCAATTTCAAGCGGGAAATCGAATTGATCTGCCGTAAAGCCTCCCGCATGCTGGCAACACAGAAGAATAAGAAGAACGTGAAGATAACCGAACGAAATCTGGAATCATTCCTGGGACCGCAGATATATATACCTGAGCTGGTTGAGACCTCATCCGAAATTGGGATTGCCAACGGCCTGGCCTGGACAGGATCGGGCGGTGATATCATGCTTATCGAGGGAATCAAGATGCGCGGCGGAGGCAATGTCATTTATACCGGGTCGCTTGGAGATGTCATGAAGGAATCCATACAGGCTTCGCATTCATATGTACGTGCAAAAGCGGATATGCTGGGCATAGATTACGATGACTTTGTAAACTATGATATCCATATCCATTTCCCGTCAGGAGCGATTCCCAAGGATGGACCCTCTGCCGGGGTTACCATCTCTACTGTAATTGCCTCATTGATGTCGGACCGTCCAATTGCCAGCGATACAGCTTTAACGGGAGAAGTTTCATTGAGGGGCAAAGTATTGCAGGTCTCGGGAGTCAAGGAAAAAATTGCCGCCGCTCACCGGGCCGGAATCTTCAAGGTTATTCTTCCCAGAGACAACCAGAAGGACATTAAGGAGATGCCGCCGCAGATCTTAGAGGATATGGAGTTCATATTCGTCGAAAGCCTGGATGAGGTTTTTGCCCATGCTCTTCTCGATTTTGAACCTCAGGAGACAGGTCTGGAAGCTATGCTCAAACAGGAAATTGAGAAACTCAAAAATGAAGATAACAAACCTCGTCGTGAGCGTATGGTGGCCAAAAGGAAGAAGAAAAAGGACAACCGACGCCGCAAAAAATAAAGAGCTTTTGGGAGCGTTCGAAGAGCTTAAATAATAAATCTCCAAGCCTAAACAGGTAAGTAATTCTTCAAGATCCTCGCTCACGTTCTTCTAATCTTCCGTGAACCAGAATAATCTTGACAAAAAGCCTGCCAGATATTTTATTCTTAGTGGACCTTATACTGTCTTTACTATTACAGTGGACATTTCTTTCCTGAAAGGTAAGCCTGAGTATTTGCTTGGATAACATGGATAGTTTATAAAATTGGGAGGTGTCGAATGCATCGGAAAGCCCTGCTTCTGTTTATTTTGTTCTTACTTTTTTCATTTAATTCAAGCCTGATGGCACAAGGAGATCCGGGAATCCCCGACACGGTAAGAGTGGATTCTGTTCAAATAGATCCCGCGGCCTCGCCGGTGATATTCTCGGTTGAGGTGACACTTTTTAATGATGAGAAACTGGGCGGTGCCTCACTTGGACTCTATTATGACTCTGATGATATTGAGATTGACTCGGTCTCGCTGGTGGGAGGGGCGGCTGAGCACCTTCCCAATTTGTCATTCGCATCGCCGGATACCAATCTGGCCGCGGTCGGATTCTACTGGCCCGGTACCTTCTTTGATTTTGTTTCTGCGGGGGATAGCCTTCTGGCGACCTTATGGTTTACGCTGGCGGCAAATGCGCCCGACCAGACGATAAACATTGACTCTGGATATTTTCCGCCCGGGGGCGATTTTGTTTTAACTGATAGCGCCGGAAACAGTTTGAAACCGCAGTTTAAAGCGGGGAAAGTTGTTGTTGGTGAGGGTACCCCGCCTCAGCCTGAAATCAGCCTGAACCCGACCTCATTTACTTTCAATGCTGAAGTTGGCGGATCCAATCCGACTCCCGAAGTTCTAAATATAGTGAATGTCGGTGACGGGAATCTAAACTGGACAGCCTCATGGAACTCATCCTGGCTGACGGTCTCACCTTCCAGCGGTACAGCGCCATCAAACCCATCCGTCAGTGTCAATATTTTTGGAATGACGGCAGGCACATATGAAGATACAATAACAATTTCCGATCCCAATGCAGTCAACTCGCCCCAGTTTGTGCCGGTCACACTCGAGCTCATAGACCCGCCTCCTGAAATCGAGCTTGTGCCGGATAACTTCTATTTCATCGCTGTGCAGGACGGCACCAACCCTCCCAATCAGCAGATGACGATCAACGATGTCGGAGGAGGGACACTCTCGTGGACAGCTTCAAATTCCAGTACCTGGCTGACACTGTCGAGCTATTCCGGCGGACCGGGAGAGACGATCGATCTGATAGTCGATATAACCGGCCTTACCTATGGATTCTATTATGATACAATTGTGGTGAGCGATCCGGAAGCATCCAATTCTCCGCAGCTGGCAGAGGTAGTGCTCGAACTCGTAAGTTCATTCCCAGTTCTTGAGACTTCTCCGGATTCATTCGTGGTCGCGGGGTCGGTGACTGAGGACCCCTATGATCATATATTGAAGGTGATTAATGGCGGCGGCGGATCGATGAACTATACACTGACTGCCGATCAGCCCTGGATCAGCTTTAATCCCCAGACAGGCTCCACGCCCGATACTGCTGATATTCTGGTGACCTTTCATTCCACAGGCCTGCCGCTTGGATTTCAGTATGCTACGATAACAGTCTCATCCGACAATGCTTCTGAATCTCCTCAGGAAATAGATGTGCAACTATGGGTTATGGAGAATCCGCCTGCCCTGGGAGTTTCTACGAATAATCTGGATTTCATTGGATTCCAGTGCCAGAATATCCCGCCCATTCCGAGTCAGTCTTTTGACATTACTAATCCCAGCCCGAATGACCTGGTCTGGTCAGCAGAGTGGGATGCTTCATGGCTAAGTCTCGCTCCCACCTTTGGTTATAACGCGCAGACGGTGAACGTTTTCGTGGATGAAGTCGGATTGGAGGCCGGTACTTATATCGATACAATTAAAATCGATGCAGTCTGGTCAACTACTCCCTCCACATATGTCGAGGTTTCATTTACATTGACCGAAAATCCCATACCGCCAGAATTGACACTAAGTACAGATTTTATTGAATTCATTTTCCTGGCAGGCGAAGTCGGTGTTACCAGTGCGGGAAAATTGCATATTGGGAACGCCATAAGCGGATGTATAGACTGGTATATAACAGATACCTATCCCTGGCTCAATTTCGACAAGACTTCGGGCTCAACTCCGGATAGTGTAATCGGCGCCGTTAATGGTGGCGGGTTGCCGTTGGGCATCACACCCGGGCAGTTTACGGTACATGCTCCCGGATCATCCAATGATTCTATCGTGGTCAATTTCAATGTGTATATTGCCCAATTGGGAGATGCCAATTGCGATGGCAAAATCAATATGTCTGATGTAGTTTACATAATTAACTACATTTTCGCCGGTGGTCCCGCCCCTGTGCCCAGGATCTGGGCCGGGGATGTGAACTGCGACCTTACCTGTAATATTGAAGATGCGGTTTGGCTTGTTTCTTATATATTCAGCATTGGCCTGGAGATTTGCCAATATAAACCGTTAATTAACCCAAATCCTTGATGAACAAATAAAAAGACAGATTTATAAGATTATTCTTCAAGCGGCGATGGAATTACCATCGCCGCTTTTACATTTGGTGTACTATATGTATAGCACTAAAGAGAATCATAAATTCCCCGAACCTAAATAATGGAAACAAGTATAAGTATAGTAATGTTATAGAGTTAGAGACGCGATCCGGTGCGGGACAAAAATAGAATCAGATTGACTTTTAGGGCTTTTCAGCTATATTGTATTTAATCCGGCGGAAGCTGACAAAATTCCATTTGATTCCGCCCGTACTGACTATGAATCTGCCATTGAGGCCTTTTAAAGATCTATGTAATATCACATTTGTGAATGAATGGAGGTCCCTGTGAAACCTTTCTATATCCTGGTCATAATTACATCATTGCTTATTGGGATTTCTTTTGTTTCCGCCGACAGTCCCGAGGAGGCTCGGGCCTTCTTTGAAAGAATAAAGGATAAAGACCTGATAATTGACGATATATCCAAGCTCACGCCGCAGGAATTGGATGAGATGATTGAAACCACTCGCGATTTCTGCCGTTACGGCAAAGCGCTGCGTTTGCAGGCTTATCGAGATATGGCTGAACAGGGGCTGATCAAAAGCACAACTGCTGCACAGGACGACTGGGATGCTTTATATTATGAACTGAATTTTGGGATCGATTTCGATACAGAGATCATAGATGGTTATGTTCGTTTGCAGGCGGCCAGCCTGGTACCCTCGCTTTCTTTTATAGAGCTCGATTTTCTCGATAACATGATCGTTGATTCAGTTATCAAGGATGGCGCCCTACTGACATTTTCTCATGCTGACAGTCTGATAACAATTACACTGGACGGCACCTACGACAGTTCTGAAACATTTGATTTAAAAGTCTATTACAATGGCCATCCCACAGAGGGGGGCTTCCAGGCTTTCGAATTTGGTTACCATGGTTCTACTCCGATTGTTTCAACTCTTTCCGAGCCTTACTTTGCGCATTCGTGGTGGCCATGTAAAGATTATCCTGATGACAAAGCCGATTCGGTAGACATTATTATAACTCATCCCAGCGAGTATATCTGCGCCTCCAACGGTCTGGTGCAGTCTATTGTCGATAACGGTGATGGCACCACGACCACGCATTGGAAACACAATTATCCCATTTCTACCTATCTGGTTGCAATCGGGGTTACCAATTATGTCGAATTTGGTGACTGGTATGTCTACCAGTCCGGAGACAGCATGCCTGTGAATTTTTATGTCTATCCTGAGAATTATACTCAAGCAGTAGCCTCTTTTCCCGTAACAGTTGACATGCTCGATAGTCTCTCGGCCATTTTCGGAGAATATCCATTTGTCGATGAGAAATATGGGATGCTCCATTTTGGCTGGGGCGGTGCCATGGAACATCAAACCAATACCTCCATCAGCTCCAGCGCTTATTATCAGAGCATTATAGCACATGAGCTCGCCCATCAATGGTGGGGAGATATGATCACCTGCGAGAACTGGCATGAGATTTGGCTGAATGAGGGCTTTGCGAGATATTCCGAAGCGCTGTGGTTTGAGACCACTCAGGGGGATATATTTTACCATACATATATGGACGATCTGTTTTACTCCGGCGGAGGTACAATCTGGTGCCAGGACACAAGCTCAGTCTGGTCGATATTCACCTCGCGAGTTTACGACAAAGGCGCCTGGGTCCTGCATATGCTGCGGAACTGGGTTGGCGACAGTACTTTCTTTGAGATTCTGACGACCTATTACGATGATCCTCGTTATAAGTGGAAGACCATTACTACCGAGCAGTTCCGAGATTTATGTATTGAGGTTTCCGGGGACTCCCGCTTGACGGAGTTTTTCGAAGATTGGATTTTTGGCGAGTATTATCCTCAATATAAACATTCATATATCTATGAAGAATATCAGCCGGGAGATTACATTGTTTATCTTCACCTGCGACAGGTCCAGGTCAGTGAACCGCAGGTGTTCGATATGCCGATTGATCTGAGCTTCTATGACGGATATGAGTATCATACTGCCAGGATATACAATGATCGGAGGGAGCAGGATTTTATAGTGTACCTGGATGACTTGGCGGGCGATCCATATCTCTTTTGGCTGGATGCTGATAACTGGATCTTGAAAAGCGCAAGCCTTGAAGCTTATGGGCTTAATCTAATAAAATATCCCCTCGATACTGCCCACCAGTATCAGGAGTATGAAGACTCAGTAATAGCCCGGGGAGGCACACCTCCACTCATCTATTACAAAGTGGGGGGAAGCCTCCCTAACGGTGTTGCGCTATATCCTGATGGTAAGGTGCTTGGAACCCCTCTTACACATGGTACTTTTAATTTCAAGGTCAGGGTCGAGGATTCAGGTTTCCCGACCAAAGTCGATACGCTTACCCAGACTTTAACTACTCTCGAATATATACCGCTGATTGGAGACGCCAATTTCGACGGGCTCGTAAATGTTTCCGATGCCGTATATATCATTAACTATGTCTTCGTGGGCGGAGCTCCTCCGCAGCCGGTAATGGAAGTGGGTGACGCAAATTGCGACTCGAACGTTAATGTCTCAGATGGGGTCTGGATCATAAATTATGTCTTTGTGGGCGGAAACGCCCCAGGAGATTGCTGATCCCGGATAATGACATAAACCAATACTCAAGGGGTCTTGCATGACCCCTTTTCTGTTTAGGGGCGTTCCCGCTGCCGAAAGCTCAATTTTTGAGTTGCTCCCCAAATAAAACATCTTATCTTGAGCGTATGTTTTTGGGCAATTTAATTCTACTGATCGGGATCATATTTCTGCTCAAGAATCTGGGCGTGATTCATGGCAATTTCTGGGGCTGGTTTATATCGTTTGCTTTGATTCTGATCGGTATAAGCATGATTTTGAAACAGTTCAGAAAACAGAAAAAGAATTAGACAGGTTTTACCCGGATAGCAATAAGAGTTTACTCGCATTTGACTTCCTCCCGGGACTTGAAATGGAAAAAAAGAAATTTTACCTGGAGACATACGGCTGTCAGATGAATGAATATGATTCCCATCTTGTGGAATCTCTTTTGACAGCGGCCGGATTCGAGAAGACAGAAAGCGAAAGCAGGGCTGATATCGTTATTTTGAACACCTGTTCCGTTCGGCAGCATGCCGAGGAGCGCGCCCTGGGACGGATCAGGAGCGTCAGTTCCGCCCGCAGGTCCCGAGAAATAGCTGTCATTGGGTGCATGGCCCAGCGCATGGGGGATGAGCTGCTGGCTATCAATAAGGGTGTTAAATATGTTCTGGGTACCGACAGCTTTTATAAAATTGCCGAAATCTTGAAGTCCGGCAACGGCGGTCAGGTCGTTGATATATCCTGCCGGGAAGAACCTTTCGAATATGAATCCAGGCCGTCGGGAAAAAGCCTATCCGATTATGTTACCATTATGAGGGGCTGTGACAATTACTGTTCATATTGCATTGTCCCCTATGTGCGCGGACGTGAGCGATGCCGTCCGCCGGAAAGAATTGCGGAAGAGATAAACAGGTTGGATGAAAGAGGCCGCCGGGAAATCTGGCTTTTGGGACAGAATGTAAATTCATACAAAAATGAATCGATAGACTTCCCGATTCTATTGGAATATGTGCTGGAAAACACAGAGATTCCCAGGATCAGATTTCTGACCTCCCATCCCAAGGATTTCTCTGAAAGACTGATTGATGTAATGGCTTCTGACGACAGGATTTGCAAGGGAATTCATCTGCCTCTTCAATCAGGATCGGATGTCATACTCAAGAAGATGAACCGCAAGTACACCTCTGCTCAATACCTGCAGAAGATCAGGAAATTGCGGGAGGCGGTTCCGGAGGTAGTCATAACTACAGATCTTATTGTCGGATTTCCTGGTGAAAGCGAGGATGATTTCAGGCGTACACTGGATATGGTGGAAGAGATCGAATATGATTCGGCGTTTATGTTCAGGTATTCTGTACGCAGCGGGACGAGGGCCGAGAAATTCGGTGATGATGTCCCGGAAGAGACTAAGCTCTCGCGTCTGGACAGATTAATCCAGATACAGAAGAAAATAAAAATAGCGGAAAAGAAGATGGCCTCTCATATCGGTTCGGTTCAGACTGTGCTTCTGGAGCAGCCCGCCAAACAATCGAGAGATGATGCACGCGGCAAAAATGATGGTGGGCTGAATGTGGTGGTTAGAGGAGGGGCGGAACATATCGGCGAGTTTGTTGATGTAAAGATAATCTCATCAAGTTATTCCACTTTGGTGGGAGAAATCATTAATTGGCAGGAATAGAATATGAGCACAACATACTTAATTATCGAGATGTTTATCGCAGCGGCATTTGCTGTATTGACGCTGCTATTTTCGGAGCGTTTTTTGATGGCCGGTTTCAGAAGATGGGGATGGATGCTGGCCGGTTTCATCTTGATTATTATCGGCGGGGCGATCGAGGCCGCTTTTTCGGTCAGATCCTTTGCACAGCTATTTGTGCCATCGGTCGCGATTTATGCTGACGGATTTGCACATGCTTTGCGGCTCCTGGGTCTTGTGTTCGTCCTGGTTACTTTTCTGGTTTCAGTCCTGAGTTTTTACAAGGAGCGTATTCATGAGCAAAAGAGACAGGACAGGTTCGTCCTGCTGGATATTATCAGGGAGACCGCCAGCCAGTCCCTCTCGTTGATCGAACTTGTGAATTTCTCCGTCAGGGAGCTGGTGCGCGGTACAGATTCCAATGCTGGATGCATATTCATTTATAATCCGAAACGCAAACAGCTCGTCCTGGCCGCTCACCGCGACCTTCCGCGTCAGCTCGAAAAGAAACTAGAAAGTATTGAGAACGATGGTTCGATCTTTTTCAGGTCCCAGAAGAGCAGCCGTCCGCATGTCATCGGTAATATAGCTAACGCCGACAGCGCCACCTCGTCACTGCTTTCTGATTCAGATTATAAATCGGCCGTCGCCGTGCCGTTAGTGGGAAGGAACGGTTCCTTTGGAGTGGCGGCACTGTTTTCAGAGGATTCCTATTTCTATTCCACCGAAACAACACAGTTGATTAATTCCGCAGCTAATATTCTCGGACCGGCCGTGGCCTCACTACGCCTGGAACGCGAATTGCGGGAGGCCTCGCTGGTGACCAGGAAATCAAAAAAGTCACAGCTATACATCTCCGGCCTACTGGATATATGCGGGCGTTCCGGCAGTCCTGAGGTGCTGATTAAATCTCTCACCAGGTACTCTTCAGAATATCTGGGAATCGAGAATGTCGAGATTTATCGTCTCTCTGGCAGCAATCCGGTTCCTGTCTTACCTGGTTCCGGCCTGATAGGACAATCGCGTCAGATAAAAGAACATCTGCGCCGGGCTGTCGATCAAAATAAGTCGCTCCTGGTTAAAACAGAGTCGAATGGAGATGTGGAGCGGACATTGATCATGCCCCTTCAACGGAACGACGGAAAATATGTCTGCCTGTTCGAGATTGATCCCCGGCGTCCTGATCTGAAGCAGGATGATCTTGAGAAGATCAAAGCTCTTTCCAAAGCGATCGCGATACAGTTGGTTGTTTATGACGAGAAGAAGGCGCCGGTTTTAGCAGGCAGGGCTGAAGATCTCAAATTCAATGAGCTCAACAATCTAAATAATATACTGACGGGCATTCTGGGGAATGCTCAGCTTGTGGATGTCAGCCTTAAGCGGGAATCTTTTTCCGGACGTGAGCGTGTGCTGGAAAACCTCAAACATGTCATAGAAGAGACTTATGATGCCGGGCAGATGATAAAAAACCTGCAGGAGAAAATTCAGACAGGCAGGCCCAGGGCCGAAGAAGTAAATACTCTTGAAAGCGCAATCAAATCGATCGCTTATCCGGAGGGGGCACCCGAAAAAAATATTTATCATCTGAAACAAAAGCCATCCATCAGGTTCGATCTTGCTGCCGCCCGCAACGGCGCATTGGATCTTTCGACCGACCAGGTGGTGAAAATCCTCACACATGTATTATCATGGGTCGATAAGGAATGGCGTCCTGATTCACCACTGTCGATGCGGCTTGTGAATACCGCTCAAGGAGTCAATCTGGTTATTTCGGATTTTCCGCTAAAGGACAAAGAACTGGACTTGAGCAGTATCGAATTAATGCCTCTCGAACTATTCCCTGAAGTCTCGATTGCAGACCTCAATTCAGATGTTGTCGATATTGACTATTACTATGAGGACAGCGAGCAGGGAAGAGTCCTGATACTAAGATTTCCCTCCAGCGCTCCGCCCGGAGAGGTAATCAGGGGCCAGGAATCCCGGAA
>JABAHS010089211.1_pt2 | contig 15851 bp, 14 predicted proteins | sample 7062111 | NCBI WGS metagenome assembly JABAHS01 (sample SAMN14534600, study PRJNA622989) | marine sediment metagenome | biome: marine biome [ENVO:00000428]; feature: marine pelagic biome [ENVO:01000023]; material: deep marine sediment [ENVO:00002113]; isolation source: pool of 4 deep marine... | reverse complement strand
TTGCCGGCGTCGTGGTCACCAACTACCTGTACCGGCCGATCCTGCCGGCGCTCGTCGGCGCGGTCGCGCCGGGCGGCGTGCTGATCTACGAGACCTTCGCGCGCGGCAACGAGCGCTTCGGCCGGCCGCGCAATCCGGACCACCTGGCCGACCCCGGCGAGCTCCTGGAGGCGGTGCGCGGCCGGCTGCGCGTGCTCGCCTACGAGGACCTGACCATCGAGCGGCCGCATCCGGCCGCGGTGCAGCGGATCTGCGCGCTCAACGAAGACAGAAGGCCGTAGCCGGGCCCGGGGATCGCCGCTCACTCGCCGGCCGCGCGCAGCGGGCCTTCGCGGCCGGGGCCGGCGAAGGGCCGGTCGTGGGCGAGGGCGGGGATCATGGCGCGCGCCGTCTCGACCCGTGCCGGATCGATTTCGGCCAAGCTGAGGCCGGGCGCCTCGCCGCCGTCGGCCAGCACCTCGCCCCAGGGCGCCACGATCAGCGAGTGGCCGTAGGTCTCGCGCCCGCCCGCGTGCACGCCGCACTGGGCCGGCGCGAACACGAAGCACCCGGTTTCGATGGCGCGGGCGCGCAGCAGCACGTGCCAGTGGGCCTGGCCGGTGAACCGGGTGAAGGCCGAGGGCACGGTGAGGAACCGCGCGCCGGCCTGGGCCAGCGCCCGGTAGAGATAGGGAAAGCGCAGGTCGTAGCAGACCGTCAGGCCCAGCCGGCCCCAGGGCAGCTCCGCCAGCACGGCCTCGCCGCCGGCTTGATAGGCCTTCGATTCCCGGTAGCTCTGCCCGTCCGGGATCTCGACGTCGAACATATGGATCTTGTCGTAGCGCGCGGCGACCCCGCCGGCCGGGTCGATGAGCAGCGAGCGGTTCGCCAGCTTCTCGTCCGAGGCGCGCAGCACCACCGAGCCGACGAGCAGCCAGACGCCGAGCCCGGCCGCCAGGTCGCGAAACGCCGCCACCGCGGCATCCTCGGCCTCCGGGCGCGCCCGCTCCAGCAGCGCCCGGCGCCGCGGCCCCATCATGTTGGTGGTCTCCGGCGTCATGACGAGATCGGCGCCGGCGGCCCTTGCCTCGCGCACGAGCGCCGCGGCGGCGGCCACGTTCTCGGCCGGTTCGGGACCCGAGGTGAGCTGCACGCAGGCGGCGGTGAAGGTGGGGCTCACGCGGGCCTCTCCAGGATCGAGGCGAGCTTGCCTGCCGCCTCGAGCGCGTAGATCTCCTCGCAGTTGCCCAGGTACACCCCGTCGACGAAGATCTGCGGCACGCTGGTGCGCCCGCCGCTGCGCGCCATCATTTCGGCGCGCCGCCGGGGGTGCAGCATCACGTCGATCTCCTCGTACTCCACGCCCTTGCTCTCGAGCAGCTTCTTGACCCGGTAACAGTACGGGCAAAGCATGCTGGAATAGATCTCGACACCCGCCACCTGCTCGCCCCTCGCCGAGCGTTTCGCCGGACTCGTTCCCGCCCGACCCCTAATCTAGGGTCCGCCCCGGCATTTTTACAGGGCAGGGATGGCGGCCTCACGCGCGTACCACCCGCGCCAGCACCAGCACGTCCACCGCCCGCGCCCCGTCCCGGCGCAGCGTCCGCGCGCAGGCCGAGGCGGTCGCCCCGGTGGTCAGCACGTCATCCACGAGCAGCACCCGGCGCCCCTCGAGGAGCGGCCTGCGCGAGGGCTTGACGGCGAAGGCCCCCGCGACGTTGCGGCGGCGCTGCGCCGGGCTGAGCCGGCCCTGCGACGGCGTGTGGCGTCGGCGCAGCAGCAGGTCCGCCGCCACCGGCCGCCCGGCGCGGCGAGCGAGCGCGCGGGCCAGGAGTGCCGCCTGATTGTAGCGCCGGGCGAACAGGCGCATCCAATGCAGCGGCACCGGTGCGATCAGGTCGGCCTCGGCGATCAGCTCGGCCCCGGCGCGGGCCAGCCAGGCGCCGTAGGCCGGCGCCCCGTCGGTGCGGTCGGCGTGCTTGAAGCCGAGCACGAGCCCGCGGCTGGCCTCGTCGTAGCGCATGACCGCCCGGGCCCGGTCGAAGGCGGGCGCGTGCCGCGTGCAGGCGCCGNNAGCTCGCACAGCGGCGGCTCGAGGAAGTGGATCCCGCTCCAACACCTCGCACAGAGCGCGCCCGGGCGCTCGACGGTCGCGCCGCAGGACAGGCAGCGCGGCGGCAGGAGCGCATTGAGCGCCAGGCCGGCCAAGCCGCGCAAGCCCTGGAGAGCGTCCGGGTGCGGCGCCATGAGCAAAGTCTTGATCGAGGGCAGCGGCGAGTCAATCGCAAGCGCCCGCCGCCGCCCCCCGCAGAGGCCGCGACCGCGCCCGGCGGGCGGCACCGGGCTTTGCCGCGGCACCCGGACGGGGCGTAGTCTTGGCCCATGGACGAGCCGATGCAGGTTTTCGACCGGCGCCTGCTGCGCCGGCGCCGCGACCGGGCGGCGGCCGCTCTGGCCGCGCACGAGTTCCTCTTCGAGGAGGTCGCCGAGCGCCTCGCCGAGCGCCTGGACGACGTGACCCGGACGTTTCCCGTCGCCCTCGACCTCGGCTGCCGCGGCGCAACGCTGGCGCGCGCGCTGGCTGGCCGCGGCGGGATCGCGACCCTGGTGCAGTGCGACCTGTCGCCGGAGATGGCGCGGGCGGCGGCGGCCCCCGGCCGCCCGACGCTGGTCGCCGACGAGGAGGCCCTGCCCTTCCGCGCCGCCAGCTTCGACCTGGTGATCAGCGGGCTCAGCCTGCACTGGGTCAACGACCTGCCCGGCGCGCTGGTCCAGATCCGCCGGGCGCTGAAGCCCGACGGGCTGTTCCTCGCCGCCCTGCTCGGCGGCACGACGCTGGCCGAGCTGCGCGAGGCGCTGCTCGAGGCGGAGCTGAGCGAGGAGGCGGGCGCCAGCCCGCGGGTCTCGCCCTTCGCCGACGTGCCGGAGGCGGGCGGCCTGCTGCAACGCGCCGGCTTCGCGCTGCCCGTGGCCGACCGGGACACGATCACGGTGACCTATCCCGACGCGCTGGCGCTGATGCGCGACCTGCGCGGCATGGGCGAGAGCAACGCGCTGCGCGCGCGCCGACGCACGCCGACGCGCCGCACGACCTTGCTGCGTGCGGCGCGCATCTATCAGGAGCGCTTCGGCCAGCCGGACGGACGGGTGCGGGCGACCTTTCAGGTGATCACATTGACCGCCTGGGCGCCGCATCCGTGCCAGCCGAAGCCGCTCAGGCCCGGCAGCGCGCGCCAGCGGCTGTCCGAGGCGCTGGGGACCGAGGAGATCTCCACCGGCGACACGGCGCGCCCCAAGTCACGCCGCGATCGCTGAAAAACAAGCAGCAGACTCAAACCCTTATAGCCGCCGAGGCGACGTGCGGAAGCGCCCAGGGCCGCGAGCGGGCCGCCGGCCAGCCTCAGCCGGCTTTCCTTGGCCTGATCTCAGCGCCGGGCTACAGCAGATCGCGCAGGTGCGCGACCAGCGGCTCGTCGGCCGGCGGCATGGGGTAGTCGGCGAGGCGCGCCGGCCGGACCCAGGCCAGCTCCTGGCCCTCGCGCGGCGTTGCCGTGCCGCGCCAGACCCGGCAGACGTAGAGCGGCATGAGCAGGTGGAAGTCGTCGTAGGCGTGCGAGGCGAAGGCGATCGGCGCCAGGCAGCTGCCCTTGGTGTCGATGCCGAGCTCCTCGCGCAGCTCGCGCACCAGCGCCGCCTCGGGCGTCTCGCCGTCGCGCACCTTGCCGCCGGGGAACTCCCACAGGCCGGCCATGGCCTTGCCCTCGGGCCGGCGCGCGACGAGCACCCGGCCGTCGGCGTCGACCAGCGCCACCGCGACCACGAGCACGACCGGCTTGGCCGCACCGGCGGGCGGCTCCACGACGCTCCAGCAGCCGCTGTCGGGCAGGTCAGCTCCGGTAGCTGGCATTGATGTCGATGTAGCCGTGCGTCAGGTCGCAGGTCCAGACCGTGGCCCGCCCGCGCCCGACGCCGACGTCGACCTCGATCTCGATCTCGCGGCCCGTCATGTGGCGGGCGACCGGCGCCTCGTCATAGCCGGGCGCGACCTGGCCGTCGCGCGCCACCTCGATGCCGCCGATGCGGATCGACAGGCGGTCGCGGTCGGCCTTCTCGCCCGCCTTGCCGACCGCCATGACGATGCGGCCCCAGTTGGCGTCCTCGCCGGCGATGGCGGTCTTGACCAGCGGCGAGTTGGCGATCGCCAGGCCGATGCGCCGCGCCGCCCGGCGCGAGGCGGCGCCGCTCACCCGAATGGTCACGAACTTCTGCGCGCCCTCGCCGTCGCGCACCACTTGCTGGGCGAGATCGCACAGCAGGTCGTCGAGCGCCGCGCGCAGCCCGTTGAGCGCCGGCTCCTCGGCTCCCGCGACCCGGCGGTGCTTGGCCTGCCCGGTGGCGAACAGCAGCAGCGTGTCGCTGGTCGAGGTGTCGCCGTCCACGGTGATCGAGTTGAACGACATATCGGCGGCGGGCTCGAGCAGGGCCTGCAGGGTGGCGCCCGGGATCTTGGCGTCGGTGAAGACGAAGGCCAGCATGGTCGCCATGTCCGGCGCGATCATGCCGGAGCCCTTGGCGATGCCGTTGAGCGTCACGGTCCGGCCGCCGATCTCGGCCTGGCGGGTGGCGCCCTTGGGATAGGTGTCGGTGGTCATGATCGCCGCGGCCGCGGCCTCCCAGGGCTCGGCCGCCAGAGCCCCCTGCAGCCGCGCCAAGGCGCCGACCAGCCGCTCGTCCGGCAGCGGCTCGCCGATCACCCCGGTCGAGGCCATGAAGACCTCGGTCTTGCGGCACCGCAAGCGCCGCGCGGTGGCGTCCACCACGCGGGCCACGGAGCGGGTCCCGGCGGCCCCCGTGAAGGCGTTGGCGTTGCCGGAATTGATGACCAGGGCGCGGGCCCGGCGCCCGGAAAGCGCCTTGCGGCACCAGAGCACCGGGGCGCTCGCGGTCAACGAGCGCGTGAAGACCCCGGCCACCGAGGTGCCCGGCGCCAGCTCGACCAGGCAGACGTCGCTGCGCGCCCGGTAGTGGATCTCGCAGGCCCGCGTGGCCAGGCGCACCCCGGAAAGCGGCGGCAGGTCTGGAAACCGTTCGGGCGCCAGGGGAGAACGGTGCACGGCCATGCAGGCTACGCGTCGCCGCTCGAGCTTGCTACTGCGTGCTCGGGCCGGGCGCGGACTCCTGCTGGCGGGACAGGATCTCGACCTCCGCGTCGTTGCGCAGGTCCTGGAACACCCCCTCCAGGATGTCGCGCGCCATTTGATCGCGCAACTGCGCCTCGACCTCGGCGAAGCCCGGCGGGTCGGCGACCCGCCGCTCCTCGACCTTGATCACGTGCCAGCCGAGCTGGGTCTGCGTAGGCTCGCTGGAATGCTGCCCGGGATCGAGCTCGGCCGCGGCCTGCGCGAACTCCGGGACCATGTCATCGGCGGTGAAATACCCGAGATCGCCGCCCTGCGCCCCCGAGGGCCCGCTCGAGCGCTCCTCGGCCAGCGTGGCGAAGTCGGCACCGTCGTCGAGCATGGCGATGACCTCGCGCGCCTCTTCCTCGGTCTTCAGCAGGATGTGGCGCGCGTGATGCTCCATCTGCGGCGGGTTGTTCGCCAGGTAGTCCTTGTAGCGGGCCCGCAGCTCGTCCTCGGTGATCCGCGCATCGATCTCGCGCGTGATGTAGAGCTCGCGGATCGCCCGCTCCTCGGCCTCGGCCACGGCGGCCTTGACCTCGTCCTCCTCGGCCAGGCCCGCCTCGCGCCCGGCCTTGCCGGCCAGCTTGAAGTCGACCAGGCGCTCGACCAGGAGGGGATAGATCTGTGTCAACTGTGCCTGGTACTGCGGCGGCAGCCCACGCGCCATCTCCAGCACGTCCGAATGGCGGATGGCCTCGCCCTCGACGCGGGCCACGATTGGATCGCCCTCCGCCCCTTCCTGCTGGGCATGCGCGACGGCGGCAACAACAATCAGCGCCGTGACGAGCGCGGCGCTCAGGATTCGCAGGCTAATCATGGGATAACTCCTTATTGTCGGCGGCTCTCGCGCCCCCCGCACCGCGCCGGACCACCGTGCGTGTCCTCTCCCCGCCGCATCATGCACGCCGGGGCACGAAGCACAAGGCCAAGCATTGCAGGCCCCGCAGGCCGGCCGACATTGCAGGCCCCGCAAAAAAACCCTGAGCCGCCTTCGCCGCAGGCCGGCCGAACGCGCCGGCGAGCGCGCCCGGGGCCGGGGGCCGCGCGCCTAACGGGCCCGGGCCTGCGGATAGAGCTCGATGTCCGCCGCCTCGCGCAGCTCACGCAGCATCTCATCCATCAACCGGCGGGTGATCTCCTCGCGCAGCCGATCGCGCATCCTGAAGAACGACGCCGGTTGCGGCTCGCGCCGGTCCTCGACCTTGATGACGTGCCAGCCGAACTCGGTCTTGACGGGCGTGCGGCTGTGTTCGCCGACCTCCATGGCGAAGGCCGCATCGGACAATGCCGGCGTCATGCCGCCGCGCGTGAAATAGTCCAGATCGCCGCCCTGCTCCGCGCTCGGCCCCGAGGAGCGCTCGCGCGCCAGTTCGGCGAAGTCGGCGCCACCGTCGAGCTCCGCGATGACCTGCCTGGCAGCGTCCTCGCTGGCGAGCAGGATGTGCCGGGCGCGCACCTGCGTGCGCGCGGCGAGCTCCTTGAGGTAGGCGTCGTAACGGGCGCGCAGCACAGGGGTGGTCACCTTGTCCGCCACCTCTCGCCGGACGTAGACATCGCTGATCACCCGGTCCTCGAACCGTCTGACCCGGCGGCGCACCTCCGCGTCCTCGGCCAGACCCGCCTCGCGCCCGGCCCAGACGATGAGCCGCATGTCGATCAGGCGTTGGAGCAGGGCCGGAAAGATGGTCTCGATCTGGGAGCGGTACTCCTCCGGCAGGTCACGGGCGGACTCGACGATGTCGGCCCAGCGGATCTCCTGGCCGTTGACCGTGGCGAGCACAGGATTGTGCTTGCCGATCTCGTCGAGCGCGCTGCCCAGGCGCTCGGTCCCGGGCGCCTGCGGCGGCGCGGCCGGGTCCTCGCCCGGCGCATCCCGCGCCGCCCCCAGCAGCGCGGTGGCGAGGGCCAGAGCAGCGGTTCCGGCGCGTCTCATCGCTCGGCTCTCCGGACGGGTGGCCAGCAGCCCGGCCGCCGCGCCAGCGGCCGGCGGGGCCGCGCGCGGGCCGGCGCCCCCGTCCATCATGCATCTCGCAGGCCCGAGGACAAGGCGGACAAGGCTCCCCTGGGCGGCGACGCGCGGCGGGCCCGGCGCGCCCCGCGGGGCGGGCCCGCCCCGGGGTGGGCGAGCGTTGACAGACCCGGCTCGGAAGCCTATGTGTCGCAATACGATAACGGACTTTTCCTGCCCGCCTTCCCGCCTCGAGGCCTTGCATGTTCGGCACGCTCGCCAAGCGGCTGTTCGGTTCCGCCAATGAACGATTCCTCAGGGGCCTGCAGCCCACCGTCGCGGCGATCAACGCCCTGGAGCCGGAGCTCGAGCGGCTCAGCGACGAGGCGCTGGGCGCCCGAACCACGGCGTTTCGCGAGCGCGTGGCCGCCGGCGAGGAGCTGGACGACCTGCTGGTCGAGGCCTTCGCCACGGTGCGCGAGGCGGCCAAGCGCACCCTCGGCCAGCGCCACTTCGACGTGCAGCTCATGGGCGGCATCGTGCTGCACCGGGGCATGATCGCCGAGATGAAGACCGGCGAGGGCAAGACCCTGGTCGCCACCCTGCCGGTCTACCTCAACGCGCTCGCCGGGCGCGGCGTGCACGTGGTCACGGTGAACGACTACCTGGCCCAGCGCGACGCCGAGTGGATGGGCCAGATCTACAAGTTCCTCGGCCTCACGGTCGGCTGCATCGTGCACGGCCTGAGCGACGACGAGCGGCGCGCGGCCTATGCCTGCGACGTCACCTACGGCACCAACAACGAGCTCGGCTTCGACTACCTGCGCGACAACATGAAGTTCCAGCTCGAGGAGATGGTCCAGCGCGAGTTCAACTACGCGATCGTCGACGAGGTCGACTCCATCCTGATCGACGAGGCGCGCACGCCGCTCATCATCTCCGGGCCGACCGAGGACTCCTCGGAGATGTACATCAAGGTCAACGGCATCATCCCGCGGCTCGAGGCGGAACACTACGAGAAGGACGAGAAGGCCCGTTCCGTCACCCTCACCGAGCCGGGCACCGAGCGGGTCGAGGAACTGCTGCGCGGGGTGGGCCTGCTCGACAACAACTCGCTCTACGACATCGAGAGCGTGAACCTCCTGCATCACGTCAACCAGGCGCTGCGCGCCCACAAGCTGTTCCAGCGCGACACCGACTACATCGTCAAGGACGGCAAGGTCGTCATCATCGACGAGTTCACCGGCCGCATGATGGAGGGCCGGCGCTATTCCGACGGCCTGCACCAGGCGCTCGAGGCCAAGGAAGGCGTGCCGATCCAGCAGGAGAACCAGACGCTCGCCTCGATCACGTTCCAGAACTACTTCCGGCTCTACCCGAAGCTGGCCGGCATGACCGGCACGGCCATGACCGAGGCGGCCGAGTTCATGGACATCTACAAGCTCGAGGTCATCGAGATCCCGACCAACCTGCCGTGCATCCGCGTCGACAACGACGACGAGGTCTATCGCACGAGCAACGAGAAGCTGGACGCCATCCTGGGAGCCATCGAGGACTGCTGGTCGCGCAGGCAGCCGGTCCTGGTGGGCACCGTCTCGATCGAGAAGTCCGAGCTCCTCTCGGACCTGCTCAAGAAGCGCAAGATCCCGCACCACGTGCTCAACGCCCGCTACCACGAGCAGGAGGCCTACATCATCGCCCAGGCCGGCGGGCCCGGCGCGGTGACCATCGCGACCAACATGGCCGGGCGCGGCACCGACATCCAGCTGGGCGGCAACCTCGACATGCGCATCAAGCAGGAGGCCGCCGACATCGAGGACGCGGCGGCGCGGAGCCGCAAGATCGAGAAAATCAAGCAGGAAATCGAGAGCGCGCGCGAGGTGGTGCTCGAGGCCGGCGGGCTTATGATCATCGGCACCGAGCGCCACGAGAGCCGGCGCATCGACAACCAGCTGCGCGGCCGCTCGGGCCGCCAGGGCGATCCCGGCGCCTCCAGGTTCTACCTCTGCCTGGAAGACGACCTGATGCGGATCTTCGGCTCGGACCGCATGGACTCCATGCTGCGCAAGCTGGGCCTGGAGGAGGGCGAGGCGATCGTCCACCCCTGGGTCAACAAGGCCCTGGAAAAGGCGCAGCAGAAGGTCGAGGCGCGCAACTTCGAGATCCGCAAGAACCTGCTCAAGTACGACGACGTGATGAACGACCAGCGCAAGGTCATCTACGAGCAGCGCAAGGACCTGATGCGGGCGGAGGACGTGCACGACACCGTGTCGGAGATGCGCCAGCAGGTCACCGAGATCCTGGTGAGCGACCACATCCCGCAGACCGCCTACGCCGAGCAGTGGGACACCAGCGGCCTGCACGCGGAGACCTTGCGCCTCTTCGGCCTCGACCTGCCGGTCGAGGACTGGGCCAAGGAGGAGGGCATCGCCGACCAGGAGATCCGCGAGCGGATCACCGAGGCCGTCAACCGCAAGATGGCCGCCAAGCTCGCCAACTACGGCGAGGACATCATGCGCTCGCTGGAAAAGCAGATCCTGCTCATGGTCCTCGACAAGCAGTGGAAGGACCACCTGCTGACGCTCGACCACCTGCGCCAGGGCATCGGCCTGCGCGCCTACGGCCAGCGCGATCCGCTCAACGAGTACAAGCGCGAGGCCTTCGACCTGTTCGAGGGCATGCTGGGCGAGGTGCGCGACGAGGTGACCATGCTGCTCAGCCGCGTCGAGCTGCAGGCGGTCGAGCCGGAGGCGGCCATGGTTCGGCGCGCGCCGCAGGTGATGCACGAAGGGCGCCAGGACCCGGCCATGGCCGGCGCGCCGGCCGAGGCCATGGCCGCCGAGGAAGTCGGCGTCGGCGCCGGTCCCGGACCGGCGCCGCCGCCGCCCTCGCGCCCGGTGCTCACCCGCCAGGCCGCGGCGCGCGTCGATCCCAACGACCCGTCGACCTGGGGCAAGGTGCCGCGCAACGCCCCCTGCCCCTGCGGCTCCGGCAAGAAGTACAAGCACTGCCACGGCAAGCTGCGCTGAGGCGGGCGGGCATGTCCGACGGCACGGCTCCAAGCGGGCAGGCCGCACCCCGGCCGAACTGACGTGAGGGCGCCGGTCGCCCCGAATCGGCTGCTCGCCGGTCTGATCTCGCTCATCGCCCTGATGATCGCCATCTCCGGGGCGGGCGACGGCGCGGCGGGCTCCGTGCTCGCACTTATCGTGTTCTGCATCGGCCTGTGGGCGACGGGCGCGGTGCCCGAGCACCTGACCGCGCTGGTCTTCTTCGTCCTGGCGATGGCCTTTGCCCTGGCGCCGGCCGAGGTGGTCTTCGCCGGCTTCCACTCCGGCGCGCTCTGGCTGATCTTCGGCGGCCTCGTGCTCGGGGTCGCGGTGCACGACACCGGGCTCGGCGCCCGCCTCGCCAACCGACTGGCGGCGCTGTTCGGCGCCAGCTACGCCGGCGTGGTCTTCGGGCTGCTCACCACGGGCATCGTCTTCGGCTTCCTCATGCCCTCGTCGCTCGGGCGCACCGTGCTGCTCCTGCCGATCGCGCTGGCGCTGGCCGAGCGTTACGGGTTCGCCGTAGGATCCAAGGGGCGAAGCGGCATCGTCCTGGCCGCCGCGTTCGGCTGCTTCCTCACCACCTTCGCAATCCTGCCGGCCAATGTGCCGAACCTCGTGCTGATCGGCATCGGCGAGGAGCTCTACGGCCTCACCCCGACCTACGGGAAATGGCTCCTGCTCCACTTTCCCGTTCTCGGCCTGCTCAAGGGGCTCGTCGTCGGGGGCCTGATCCTGCTCCTGCTGGCCGACCGGCCGCGGCCGCGCGACGAGGCGCCGGCGCCCCGGCCGATGTCCGCCGAGGAGCGCCGGCTCGGCCTGATCCTCGGTTTGGCGCTGCTCGGCTGGATGAGCGACTTCGTGCACGAGGTCCCGCCGGCCTGGGTCGCGCTCGGCGCGGCGGTGCTGTGCATGCTGCCCCGCTTCGGGGTCTTCCGGCCGCGCGACTTCGGCAAGATCGATTTCGCGCCCCTGTTCTACATCGCCGGCATCCTGGGCGTGGGCACCTTGATCGCCCACTCCGGCTGGGGCGCGCGGCTCGGCGAGCTGATCCCGCACCTCGGCGCCCTGGCGCCCGGCAAGGCGCCGGCCAATTTCCTCACCCTGGCCGGGGCCGGCATCGGGGTGGGCCTGGGCACCACGCTGGTCGGAATCCCGGCGGTCATGACGCCGCTCGCGGCCGATTTGGCCGAGGCCAGCGCGCTGTCCATCGACACGGTGCTGATGCTGCAGGTCCTCAGCTTCTCGACGCCGCTCCTGCCCTACCAGGCGCCGCCGCTCGTGATCGCCATGCAGCTTGGTCGGATCCGCCTGGCGCACGGCACCACGCTGCTGCTCGCCACCGGGGCGGCGACCCTCCTCGTCCTGCTGCCGCTCGACTACCTGTGGTGGCGGATCCTCGGGATGATCTGAGGGGACCTCGCCTACAACCGGCCGCCCGCAGGCCCGGCGCCCGGCACGACGGCTTCAGCCGGCTGCGCGCGGCCGGTTGAGATAACCGTCGCGGGTCTGCGGCAGCTTGCGCTCGAGCAGGCGCGAGGCGATGAGCGTGCGCAGGACCTGCGCCGTGCCGCCGCCGATCGTGAACATGCGCGCATCGCGCACCATGCGCTCGAGCGGCCGGTTGCGCGAGTAGCCGGCGGCGCCGAACAGCTGCAGCGCGTCGTTGGTCACCTTGATCGCCATCTCGGAGGCGAAGACCTTGGCCTGCGCCGCCTCGAGCGGGTCCGGGAAGCCCTCGCAGGCGGCCGCCTTGTAGATGAGGCCGCGGGCCGCCTCGATCTGCGTCGCCATGTCGGCCAGCATCCACTGCAGGCCCTGGAACTCGCAGATCGGCCGGCCGAACTGCTCGCGCTCGCCGCTGTAGGCCAGCGCCTGCCGGTAGGCGCCGCGGGCCAGGCCGAAGGCGACCGTGGCGGCGCCGACGCGCTGGCCGTTGTAGGCGTTCATGAGCTGGGCGAAGCCGCGGCGCAGGCCCTGAGGCGGCACGACCATCATCTCCGCCGGCACCTCGAGGTCGTGCAGGACGACCTCGGTCTCCGGAAGGCCGCGCAGGCCCATGGTCGGCTCGCGCCGGCCGATGGTCAGGCCCGCGGGGGCGCCGCCGTCCGGCTGGCGCACGGCGATGAAGCCCGCGATGCCCCGCTCCGCGCCGTCCTCGAAGACGCGCGCGAAGATCAGATGCAGGCGCGAGACCCCGCCGCCGGTGATCCAGTGCTTCTTGCCGTTGAGGACGTAGCGCTCGCCCCGGCGCTCGGCGCGCGTGGTCATCTCGGTGGCCGCCGAGCCGGCCTGCGGCTCGGTGATGCAGATCGCCGGCTTGTCGCCGCCGAGCACGAGCTCGGCGGCCAGGCGCTTCTGCGCCTCGGTGCCGTAGGCCATGATCGCGCCGATCGCGCCCATGTTGGCCTCGACGACGATGCGCCCGGTGACGCCGCAGACCTTGGCCATCTCCTCGATGACCAGCACGGCCTCGAGATAGCCGAGGCCCTGGCCGCCGTAGCGCTGCGGGATGGTCATGCCGAAGAAGCCGGCCTCGCGCAGCGCCTCGACGTTGTCCCANNTGTCCCAGGGATAGGACTCGCTGCGGTCGATCTCGGCGGCGCGCGGCGCGATCACCTCGCACGCCAGCCGGCGCGCGCGTGCCTGCAACTCCTCCTGTGCCTTGCTCAGGTGATACACCATGCAGCCCCTCCCCTCGGCCGGCCCTGGGGTTCGCTCAGGCCAGCCCCTTCTTGCCCATCTCCAGGAACTTCTCGCGCCGGCGCCGGCGCAAGGTCGCGCCGTCCAGCCTGCGCAGCTCGATCAGGTTCTTCTCCACGGCCTCGCCCACGGCCTCGATCGCCTCGCGCTTGCCGCGCTGGGCGCCGCCGAGCGGCTCGGCCACGATCTCGTCGATCACGCCCAGCCTGAGCAGGTCCTGCGCGGTCAGCTTGAGCGCCTCGGCCGCCTCCTTGGCCTGCTCGCCGCTGCGCCACAGGATCGAGGCGCAGCCTTCCGGCGAGATCACCGAATAGACCGCGTGCTCCAGCATCAGCACCCTGTTGCCGGCGGCGATGGCGATGGCGCCGCCCGAGCCGCCCTCGCCGATGATCACCGAGACGAGCGGCACCCTGAGCGCCAGGCAGGTCTCGATGGAGCGCGCGATGGCCTCGGCCTGGCCGCGCTCCTCGGCGCCGACGCCGGGATAGGCGCCGGCCGTGTCGACCAGGGTGACCACCGGCAGCCCGAAGCGCTCGGCCAGGCGCATCAGGCGCTGCGCCTTGCGGTAGCCCTCGGGCCGCGCCATGCCGAAGTTGTGCCTCACCCGGCTGTTGGTGTCGGCGCCCTTCTCCTGGCCGATGACCACGACGCTCAGGCCGCGAAAGCGGCCGAGGCCGCCGATGACCGCGCGGTCCTCGGCGAAGACGCGGTCGCCGGCGAGCGGCGTGAAGTCCTCGATCAGCTCGGCGACGTAGTCCGAGAAGTGCGGCCGGTCGGGGTGGCGCGCCACCTGGGTCTTCTGCCAGGCGGTGAGCCTGGCGTAGCTCTGACGCAGCAGGCGCTCCGCCTTGGCCTGCAGCTTGGCCACCTCCTCGGCGATGTTGATGTCGCCGTCGTCGGAGAGGTGGCGCAGCTCCTCGATCTTGCCCTCGAGTTCGGCGATCGGCTTTTCGAAGTCGAGGAAGTTGTGCATGGCCGTCTGTCTATCACAGGCAAACCGTGGTGGCGACGCCTATCCGGCGGGCGCGGAAGCGGCGGCAAAGGCCGCGCTGCGCGCCTGCCTGCCCGATCAATCGGGCGACAATAAGGCGCCGCCGGCCATGGCGCTCACACCACGTTTTGTTCCCGGATGCGCCGGCCCTCGAGGAGGCGCGCAAAGAGAAAGTTCGACAGATCGAGGCTGCGGAACTCGCCGTGGACGATGAGCTCGGCCAGGGCGCGGCCCGCCGCCGGCGACTGCTGCACGCCGTGGCCGCTGAAGCCGTTGCAGAACATGAGGCCGGCAATTTCCGGGTGCGGGCCCAGGATCGCGTTCTGGTCGAAGCTGTTGTAGTCGTAGTGGCCGGCCCAGGCGCCGGTCAGCTTGATCGCCTCGAAGGCGGGCACGCGGTGCGCCAGGGTCGGCCAGATCACCTCGTCGAAAAGACCGTACTCGAGCTCGAAGTCGTTGCGCTCCCGGTCCTCGCTCTCGGGCGGCGAGACGATGGCGATGTAGTGCGCGCCCTCGGGCCGGAAGGCCACGCCGGTCGCGTCGATGGTGAGCGGCAGCGGCGGCAGCGCCGCGCGGCAGTCGAAGACGTAGGTCATGCGCTTGCGCGGTTCGACCGGCAGGGCCGCGCCGGCGAGCGCCGCGAGCCGGCCGGCCTGCGCTCCCGCGGCGTTGACCAGCACGGTGCAGTCGAGCCGGCCGCCCTGGCGCAGGCCCAGGCCAGCGACGCGGCCGCGCTCGACCTCGACCGCAACGACCTCGTCCCTCAGGTAGACCGCGCCGAGCGCCTGCGCCTTGCGCCGGAAGCCGTGCATGAGCGCGCTCGGGTCGATCCAGCCCTCGTTGGCGAGGCCGTAGCCGGCGCCGGCCAGGCCCTCGGTGTTGAGCCAGGGAAACCGCTCTGCAAGCTCGCCAAGCTCGAGCAGCGCCACCTCGGCGCCGAGCGAGCGCTGCAAGGCGCAGTTGCGCTCGAGCACCGGCAGACCCGCCGGGCTGGCCAGGAACAGGTAGCCGTTCTCGCAAAACGCCAGCGCCGGCGCCTCCCCGTCCACCTCGAGCAGCTCGGCCGCGCGCCGGACGAACTCGATCCCGAACAGCGACATGCGCACGTTCTCCGGCGTCGAGAACTGCTGCCGGATGCCGCCCCAGGAGCGCGTGGTGGCGCAGGCCCCGTAGCCGGGATCGCGCTCGATGACCGCGATCGAGCCGTCGAAATCCGGATCGGCCGCCAGAAAATACGCGACCGCGCTGCCCACCACGGCGCCGCCGGCGATCGCCACATCGAAGCGCTGCCTCACGGGGCGCCGGCCTCCGCCTCTCAGCCTTCGGCCTCGGGCCCGAGCAAGGCGGCACGGAAGCGCTGCTTGAGCAGGACGCCGTCCTTGGGCGGCAGCACCAGCGGCAGGTCCTCGGCGCGCACCTTGATGGTGAAGAACACGGGGCCGGGCTCGCTCCGGATACGGGGCAACGCCGCCTCGAGCTGCCCCGCCTCGTAGATATCCTCGACCACCGGGATGCCGGCGCCCGCCGCCACGGCGCTCAAGTTCGTCGCTCCGGCGGTATGGGTCGCCTGCATGCCGGTCTCGCCGTAGCGCTCGTTGTCGAGCACCACGACCGCCAGGTTGGCCGGCTGCTGCACGGCGATGGTGGCGAGCGCGCCCAGGCCCATCAGCATCTCGCCGTCGCCGGTGACCACCAGCACCCGGCGCTCGGGCCGGGCGAGCGCAAGGCCCAGGCCGATCATGGCCGCCCCGCCCATGGCGCCCCACAGCGGGAAGGTGAGCGGGTGGTCGCCGGCGGCGGTCAGGTCCCAGCTCGGCGCGCCCAGGCCGCCGACCACCAGAAGCTCGCCCCGATCCTCGAGCAGGCGCGCGACCACCTCGCGCCGGCGCAGGGGATAGCTCTCGCTGCGCGTCTCGGCCATGGCCTCAGCGACCGAACGTCTTGCTGCCGACCATGCGCTGGTCGATGAGCACGGCGCCCGCAGCCGCGCCCTCGAA